>Ga0315912_10000285_pt1 | contig 103941 bp, 83 predicted proteins | sample VfabasoilMG_FD_204469 | JGI IMG/M metagenome (GOLD analysis project Ga0315912, IMG submission 204469) | Garden soil microbial communities collected in Santa Monica, California, United States - V. faba soil | ecosystem: Environmental > Terrestrial > Soil > Garden | place: USA: California... | reverse complement strand
CGGTGTTCAGGCCGGATTTTCGGCATTTTTCGCACGACCTAATATGGCCGAATTGCCGGCCTGACACCACGCACTCACCAGGCACTCAGGCCAGCGCCGGGTAGGTGAAGAGCAGGAAATGACTGGCGTTGAGTCCGAAGTGCACGGCCATGCCGGCTTCCACGCGCCGCGTGCGGTGGTAGGCCCAGCCATATCCAAGTCCCGCAATCGTCGCGGCGACCGCGAATTTCCAGCCGCCGCCCAGGTGCACCAGGCCAAACAATCCGGCCGCGAACAACCAGGCGATCACGCGCATGGATTCCCGATCGCCGCCGATCCGGCCGAGTTCGTTCTGCAGGAATCCGCGGAAAAAGGCTTCTTCGGACAGGCAGGTGAAGAAAAGGTTGGCCAGCGCCCAGGCGAAGAACAGCGAAGTCCACTTCGCGTCGAAGCGCACATACCCCAGGAGCAGCGCGCAAATCATCACGACAACGACAGTGAGCGCGAACACCGGTGCGGTGCGCCTCAACACGGCGCCCAGTTCACGCCACGAGCCGACGCGGCCTTCGTGGATGATGCCCAGGATGAAGATGCCGCCGACCACCTTGGGAAAAGCCAGCGCCAGGCCCCAGGGGATCGCGTCCGGTGACAGGCGCACCGGATCGATGACCACGCTGCGTGGCATGCCCGGCAAAAGCTCGAGACCCATCACCAGCGCGAACACGAAGAACGCCAGGCCCGCGACCACCTTGAGCGCCGCGCTTTGCCCGGTCTTGGCTCGCGCGAAGCCCAGGGCTAGCACGAGCAGCAGCCCGATCCACACCGCGGCCAGTCCTCGTATCGCGCCGGTGAAATAGCCCGCCATGACGGCCGCCGTCAGCGCACCCATCCACACCACGCGGTGAACCCACAGTCCCAGTACCGCGATCAGCAGCAGGATGAAGGGCAACAACGTGAGCAGGGTGACGCCCGGCGCGAGCATTCGAAATCCGCTTACCGACTCAATGCACGGCGCGGTTCTGCTGCTCTGCCTTGGTCGCGAGGCTGAAGCGCGGCTCCACCTGCTTCAGCTTGCCCGTCGCGAGCTCGCTGGCGTATCGGCCAACTTCCGGTCCGTGCTTGAACCCATGTCCGGAGCCCGCGCCGACCAGCAGCACATTGCCCGCCGTGGGATGCCGGTCGATGAGCAGGTCGCCATTCGAGCTGTTCTCGTACTGGCAGACGCGCTCTTCGTTGAGCGGCGCGCCGGCGAGTGCGGGAAAACGTTTCGCCATGTAGGCGCGGGCATCGGCCAGGGCGCCGGGCGCCGCCAGCCGGTCGCCACGATCCGGATCGATGGGCGGCCCATGCTTGTCGTGCGCCACCTTGAATCCGCGGCCTTCGATGTCGGGCATGCCGTAGAAGATGTCGCCGTTGTTGAAGTCGGCCCAACCGGGCAGTGCGCCGAGCCCGAAGCGCGCATCGCCGGACGGCACGCCGAAGAAGAACACTTCCTGGCGGGTCGGAAAAATGCGCGGGCCCAGCAATCTCGGGAACACCTTGGGGAGCCACGGGCCGCAGGCGAACACGTAGTTGCCCGCGGACACGGCGCCGCCATCGGAAAGATCGAGCGACGCCAGCGGCTTCGAGGCATCGGGCGGCTTGACGGCGGCCACGCGATATTCACCGCCACTTTTCACGAACTGCCGCACCAGGGTCTGCACCGCGCGGCGCGCCATCAGCACGCCGAAGTTGGGCTCGAAGAGCCCGACCTCGATGTCCTTCCAGTGGGCCTGCGGGTATTTCTGCTCGAGCGCCGTGCGGTCCAGCTCCTGCGTGGGCAGCTTGAGCCGGCGATGCACTTCCAGGGACTGGTCGACGTAGGCCTCGCGCTTCTGGAAGAAGAACAGCACCCCACTCGGGTGGAACACCGGCAGGCCGGCGAGGTCCGACAGCCACTTCCATTGCGTCAGCGAATCCAGCGCGAACCGCGTGTAGATTTCGTCGGAGCCATACGAGCCACGCGTGAGCCGCGACTCGCCGCCAGACGATGCGCGCGCATGCGCGGCGCCGAAGGCATCCACCAGCAACACGCGCTGTCCCGACTTGCGCAGGTGCCAGGCGGTCCATGCACCGAACACCCCCGATCCGACGACGATGGAATCCCAGGCGGGCTTGTTCATTTTTGTGGCCCTCGACATTTGCGTGCCGGCGAGACTGGCCGCCAGGGCGCTGCCAATGGCCGCACGGCGGGTGATGCGTTTGCTCATGGCCGGATTGTGAAGGCAAAAAGAAAGGGCCGCACCCGGATCGGTTACGGCCCTGTTTCAGAAAACAGGGATGTCCCTGTTTACGGGTGACCCCCGGCGGCACCTTCCTTCGGCGCCGACTGCATGGCGCGGTTGGAGCTGCCGAAGGCCTCCTCGCCGGGAGGCGTCGCGCCGCGCGATCCGTCGAGGCGCTTGAGGAAGGCCACCACGTCGCGCATCTGCGCGCGCGTGAAGATCTGGTGGTAAACCTCGGGCATCGACGACGGTGCCACCACGCGTTCCTTCACCTTCGACAAGTCGATGGTCGCCTGTGATCCATCGCCGCGTTTGAGCACCACCTGCGTGGCGTTCTCGCTGGCCACGCTGCCGGTCTCGGTTTCTCCGCTGGTGAGCGTGAACGTCACGTTGTCGAAGCCCGGCGCTATATGCGCGCTGGGCTTCACGATGGATTCCAGCAGGTACGCGGCGTCGTGCTGGGCACCAATGCGCGACAGGTCCGGCCCGGCCTCACCACCCATACCGTAGGCGCGATGGCAGCGCGCGCAGGGCAGCACGGAGTTGTTGAAGAACTCCTCGCCGCCACGGCGCGGATTGCCGCCCTCGAGCGCGTATCGATACGGCGCCAGCGCATCCTTGCCGGAGGCCCAGGCCGCTTCCTGCTTTTCCCAGCGGGCCTTCACGGCGGGCGCGTTGCTCTTCTGAACGGCTTCGAACAATTCGACCTGGGCCGCGGGCTTTACCTTGCCGGCGGCGAACTGGTCGAGCGCGCCCACCAGCAGCGGCGCCGCCTGCGCTTCCTGCAGCTGGCCCATGGCCTGGAACGCCGCCTGCTGCTCGACCTCGGACTGGCTGGCCGAGAAGCGTTTGATGACGGGCAGGGCGCGCGCGGGAGCGCGATTCGCCACGATCTGCAGCGCGGCGAGGCGCAGCGCGGGCACCGGGGATTTTTCCGCCGCGGCCACGGCGCCGAGTACCGCGTCGCCGCCCTTGTCGTCCTTGCCCAGGGCATCGAGCGCCTTCAGGGCCGCGAGGCGCACCGACTCCGGCGCCTTCTCGTCCGCCACACTGGCGGTGAGCGTCGGCGCGGCGGCCCGCAGTTCGAGCGACGCCACGGCGGCAATGGCCGCGAGCTGCACCGCTTCCGGATTGCCCGCGCCTAACAACTTCGCCACGGCCGGCTGCAACGCGGTCACCGCGTCGGTGGCGGCGCGTTCCTGCATGGGCCGGTAGACGCCGACCACGCGGTCGCGCTGCGGCACCTTGCCCCACAGCGCCAGCTGCGCCAGCGCTTCGGCACGCATCTCCGGCGTGGCCTTGTCGTTGAGCGCGTAGTTGGCGAGGGCTTGCGCGCGCGGCGCATCACCGAGCCGGAAGTTGGCATTCAGCGCGCGGACCACCAGCGCTTCATCACTGGCAGGCGCGCTCGCGAGCTTGCCGGCCAGGGGTGCCATGGCCGGATCGATCTGCGCATCGTTGATGGCCTCGGCAGCCTCGCGCACGATGAAGGCGTCCGGATCGCCGAGGAACCCCGCGATCGAGGGGTCCGAGGAATAGCGGTAGGCCAGCAGCACGCCCAAGCGCACGGCCGCGGATGCATCCTTCGCCGCCACTGCCAGCACGCCGCCGGCGTCCAGCTTCGACAGCGCGTTGGCCGCGACGAAGCGCAGGTAGGCATCCTTGTTGTCGTTGGCACGCAGCAGCGCGATCAGCGGCTCGGCCGACGCGGGGTTGCCGAGCTTGCCGAGGCTTTGCGCGGCGAAGTACTGCACGCGCGGCGCGGTGTCCGTGAGCAGTTTCACCAGCACGTCCTGCGCATCCTTGGCGCCGATGTCGCCCAGGCCCTTGGCGGCCTGCGCGCGCACTTCGCTGTCGGCGTCGGCCAGCAGCTTCGACAGCTGCGGCGCGACTTTCGGATTCTTGCGTCCCAGCTGCGTCAGGCCCCACACCGCGTGCAGTCGCGCCAGCGGCGCGGACTTGCGGTTGGCGACCACCTTGCCGAACACCGCGATGCTCTTGTCACCGCGCGACGCGAGCTCCAGCTGTGCTTCGAGGCGCGCGCGGCGATCCGCGTGCGACAGCAGCGCGGCCAGCTCCGCGTCCTTGCGTTGGGTGAAGCCTTCCGCCAGCAGCTTCGCGAGATCCGCGCTGGCCTTGGCCTGCGCGGGATCCACGTTCACGGGCGTGATGCCGTAGATGCGACCCTTCTGCGACTTCGGCCAGCCATCCACCCAGTCGGACAGATAGAGCGTGCCGTTCGGGCCGAACGTCACGTCGGTGGGCAACACGCCGCCGATGAACTGCTGGCTGCTGGTGGGCAGGAAGGTGGCGCCGCTTTCCTTCAGCGTGTAGGTCTGGATACCGCTGCGCGCGATGCTGCCCTTGAAATGCGTGATGAAGAAATGGCCCTGGTATTCGGGCGTCAGGCCGGTGCCGGGGTAGTAGGTGAGTCCCGACGGGCCATCCTCGATGTTGCAGACCGGCGGCAGTAGATAGGCCGGGCGTCCGTCGAAGCGCGGCTTCCACAGGCTTTCCTTGATCCACGGACCGCCGCGGCCCAGCGGCGCGTGCTGGTAGCCGACGCGCCAGCCACTGTCGCCACCCTCGGCGATGTACACCAGGCGTTCCTGGTCGCCCTGGTCGCTGTCGTTGTCGCCGGTGAAGAGATTGCCGTGTTCGTCGAACACCAGTTCCTGCGGATTGCGCAGGCCGCGATGCACGACTTCGAGCTCGGTGCCGTCGAGGTTGGAGCGGTACACCGCGCCTTCGTCCGGGTATGACACCACCTTGCCTTCCTTCGACTTCACGCTCGCGCCGCGGTCGCCGATGGAGAAGTAGAGCTTGCCGTCGTGGCCGATCGCCAGGCCGTGGAAATCATGGCCCGTGAAATTGAAGCGCACGCCGAAACCGCGCAGCAGCTCGGTCTTCTTCACGCTGCCCACGTCGCCCTCGAGCATCCAGAGGCTCGGGATGTTGGTGAACCAGACCTTGCCGTGGCGCGCCAGCACGCCCGAGGCGATGCCGTCGAGCTCGCTGTTGAAGCCGTCGGCGTAGATGCTGCTCTTGTCCGCGACGCCGTCGCCGTTGGTGTCTTCCACCAGGCGCACCACCTCGCTCTCGATGGCGAACTCCTTCGCCTGGTCGCCGAAGACCTTGTGGATGATGGCCGAGCGGTCTTCGATGGTCCGCGCCGCCATGTCCAGTTCCAGCATGCCCATGTAGTCGCGGATGTCGAGCACGCTGGTGCGATACCGGTAGGTCTCGGAGACGAACAGCCGGCCGCGCTCGTCGAAATCCACGGCCACGGGGTTGGCCAGCATGGGCTCGGCCGCCCACAGCGTGGCCTTGAGGCCCGCGGGCAGCGAGAAACGCTTGATCGCCAGCTGCGCGTCATCCGAGGCCGGGTCCACGACCGGAGTCGGGACACGCTGGGCGGGTTCGAGCTGGAGGGTCTGGGCGGCGACCGTGGTCGCGGCGGCAATCAGGCACAGGGACAGGCGGGAGAGAAGAACGGAAGGTTTCATGATTCTCCGGGACTGAAAGGGCTTTCGGCGCCGCGCACTATACTCCGGCGCGTGAATTCACTTAGAGCGCATCGGGGCAAAGTTGTTCTCGCGGTCACACTGCTCGGGATTCTGTTCACCTGGTACGGGACGCGCGAGACCGGGAAATCCCCGAGTGAACCGGGCCACCCGGCGGCCGGCCGCCGCGGCGAGGCGCTGCCGGCTTTCGACTTTTACCTGCTGGCCCTGACCGCGCACGCGGCCTTCTGCGCGGACGGACGCGAGCGCATGAGCGAATGCCGCGCGGGCGCGCGCCGGCCGCTGGTCATCCATGGCCTGTGGCCGGAGAAACTCGAGCCGCGGACTTATCCGCGCGATTGTCCGGCGCCGCCGCTGAGTCTCGACACGGGGCTGGAGCTGGAGCTCGAGGGCTACATGCCCGGCATGGCCGCGGGCCTGCACGAACATGAATGGCGCGAACACGGCGGTTGCAGCGGACTCGATGACGACCTGTATTTTCGCCGCACGCTCGAGCTGGCGCGCGACCTCGACGCCGCGCTGGGCGCCAGGCTAACTACTCTCTCCGGGCGCGAGACCGATGCGGCGGAACTGCGCGAGATCGCGAATGCGTTCCAGCCGGGCGTCGGCGCCACGCTCACGTTTCATTGCCGCAAGGTGCGCGGCGAAGGCGAGCGGCCGGTGCTCGTCGAAGTGCGGCAGTGCGTGGACAACGACGGCCCGGGCGGTGCGCCTGGCACGCTGCTCGATTGCGGCAAGGTGCGGCGTCGCGACCAGGGTTGCGGCGCCTCGTTCCTGGTGATGGGAGGAGGCCGGTGAATACACAGCTCGGCGAATTGTTCATCGCCTACGGCGTGAGCGCCGCGGCCATGCTGGTGGGGCTGCTGCTCATGCGGGCCGACAGCCGCGCGTATTTCCGCTGGCCGGTGTACTCCGCCATGGCCATGGCGCTGGGCGTCATCCTCTGGTCGATGCTGCGCAGGCATGCGCTGCCGGCCGAGTGGGTCCACAGCCATGCGCGTGTCCTCTATTTCTGCGCGCTGGGTCTCTATACGGTGACCGGTATCTCACTGGGACTCTTGCTCGGCCGCCTGACGGGGCGTAAAACCCCCGAGGTCGACGAAAGGAATCCACCATGAGCATGCAGCCCCCCGGACCGAAGCCGCCCCCGCGTTAAGACGGTGTCAGGCCGGCATTTCGGCATTATTCAGCCGCAATCGATCGTCTCGCCAGGGCGCGCCTCAGGCTTGACTCGTTGCGGTTGAATTTCCGTGCCACGGCAGAGAGCGTCGCAATACGCCCCTCTAGTGCCTGGCCGGCTACCCATGCGCGTGCGGCGACAATTCTTGCGTCACGGCGTTGAGACTCCAAATCCGCAGCCGTCACGCCGAAGTGCTGACAGCCTTCTTCAACGAGCTGATCCAGCGTCTTCCGCGACCGAGGCTTCCATTTCACGCCCATCATCCGGCGCGCAAAGTCGTCGCCACCCAGGATGCGCGCGTCATTGGCATTGCAATTTTCAAACGGCGAGCGCTCTTCTGGGTCCGCAAGCGCCAGTTGTACGAATGCTTCGTACGCCTCAATCGCCTTTCCCCGGTCCGATGCAAACGTTGAAAGCGCGAAGTCAGTAGTGACCCAGGGATCGGCACGCGAGCCTACGAAGGCGTGATGACTGCTCCAGGGGTACTCAGTCGGGGTATTGACCAGCCGGGCACGCACGGGATTCAGGTGAATATAGCGAATCACTTCCATCAGGTAGCTGTCGGTGTCCACCAGCACTGTGTAGTAGCGATTTTCGAAGAGGTGGCCGGTGGTTTGCAGGCGCGCCTGCGTGGCGCGGGCGTATTGACCGGCGACGCGCTGCATCAGCCTGCCTAGCGGTTCATTTCCGACTTGTATCAGCGCATGCACATGGTTGGTCATGTAGCAGTAGGCATGCAGGCGGGCGTCGAATCTTTCGAGGACGTCGGCGAATAGCAGGTCCATGCGCTGCCGATCGGTGGCTGTGAAGAAGATCGTCTGTTGATGATTCCCGCGCAGTGTTACGTGGTACATCGCACCGGGGATGTGAAGTCGCAATGGCCGGGGCATGTGGCAACCGCAGGTCGATGAATCTCGTGGATTCTCGACCCATCGCCTGCGTCCCAGTGACCAGCCTATCGACCGGATGTCTTCAGATTTTCAATAAGGCCGAAATGCCGGCCTGACACCGTCTGGAATCCCCCTCACTTCGGCATCGGCACCTGCCCCAGGTAGGGGTCGGCGCGTGCGCGCCAGGTCGTGCGCCAGCCGCGCTTCCAGGCTTTCTCGAGCGCGGCCTTTGCCTCGTCCTCGCGGCCCTGGATGGCCAGGGACTGCGCGCGCAGTGAATACAGCCCGAAGTGCCGGCCGCCGTTCTTCTCGTAGTTCGCCAGCATCTCGTCGAATTGCTTGAGCAGGCGCGTGGCTTGTTTTGAATCGCCACCCGACTTGAGTTCGATGCCGGCGTAGAACAGTGCCGCGGAATAGTCGTGGCGGATCTGGCTGCCGTCGATGATGTTCACGAACGACAACGGCACGATGCGCTGCACGTGTTTCTGCGTGGCATGCGCAGCGATGCTGTCCCCGGCGAGATACTGCAATCGAGCGAGCTCGGTGAGCTCCGCGCCGGTGAGCGCGAGACGCGCCAGGTCCTTTTCCATGATCCAGGTGCGCAGCCGCGCCGGCCCGCCCTCGACCAGCACGATGTTGGCCTCGCGTGCCAGCGCCAGGAAGCCGTCGTCCTTCGCGGTCTCGCGCAGCACCGCGCGCGCATCAGCCACGCGCCCGAGCGTCAGCAGCAGTTCCACGGCCTGGTCCGCCAGCCACTCGTCGCTGGGCGCGAGCTTGCGCGCCTGTTCCAGCCACGTGAGCGCCTCGGCGGTGTCGCCACGCGCGCGCGAAATCCACGACGTCGCCAGCGGGCCCCACATGTTGTTCGCGTCCAGCGCGCGGCCGCGGGCACAGGCTTCGGTGGCATCGTCGAGCTTGCCGAGATCGATGAGCTCCTGGCAGCGGAAGATGTGCGAGATGAAATCCAGCGGATCCAGCTTCGCGGCCGTCGAGAAATGCGTGAACGCGGCCGTGGGATCGGCCCGACGGTCGTAGAGCTCGCCGAGGAACCGGTGCGCCACCGAGTCGTTCGGATTGCCGGCGATGGCGCGCTGGAGCAGCGGCAGCGCGTCGTCGAACTGGAATTTCTCGGTGAGCAGCCAGCCCTTCACGGCCAGCGCGTCCGGCAGATCGGGGCTCAGCGCCAGCGCGCGATTCACCACCGGCTCGGCCTCGGCGAGCACGTCTTCGAGCGGCGCGCGGTTCAGGTACAGGCTGTTGAGCAGCGTCTCGGCCAGCGCCACCTGCGCCAGCGCGTACTGCGGATCTTCCGCCACGGCGCGCCGGAAGAAGTCCGCCGCCTTGGTGTTGTCATCGGCGGTGCGCTTGAGCTGGCGCGCGCGGCCCAGCAGGTACAGCTCGTACGCCTCCATGGTTTCCGGCTGGCGCTGTGCCCACTGTTCGGTGGTTTCCGTCGAGAGCTCGAGATGCAGCGCCTCGGCCACCGAGCGCGACACCGTGTCTTCGATGAGGAAAATGTCGCCCAGGGGCAGGTCGAAGGTCCTCGACCAGATGTGCAGCCCGTCGGCCGCCGCGATCAGCTGCACGGTGATGCGCAGCTGGTCGCCGTTTCGCCGCAGCGATCCTTCGAGCACGTGCGTGGCATCGAGTTGCCGCGCGATCTCGCGCACGTCGATGTTCTTGCCCTTGAACGAGAACGCCGACGTGCGGGCCACGACGCGCAAGGTGGGGATGTGCGCCAGCCAGTTGGACAGTTCCTCGGCGAGACCATCGCAGAGCGCACCTTCATTCTGTTCCACGCTCATGTCCACGAGTGGCAGGACGACGATGGTCGGCAGGTCGGCCTCGGAGACGGGGGTCTCGAACAGCTTGCCCGGCATGTGCCAGGCCACCACGGACAGCACCAGGGCCACGACCAGGCTGCCGAAACCCAGCATCAGCCGTTTCAGGGGCGCCCGTCGGTCGGACGCGCGGCGTCCAATGATGGCGCCGGTCTCGTACGGGGTGGGTACGTAGTCGCCCGGCGAGCTGGGCAGCGACGGCAGGGTGGGCTGTTCGGGCTCGGGATCCAGCGTGCCGATGAAACGGTAGCCCTTGCGCGGGATGGTCTCGATGTAGCGGGGGGTGTCGGCGTCATCGCCCAGGGCCACGCGCAATTTGCGCATGGCGGTATTGAGGCCGGTGTCGTATTCGACCACGCCCGTGGGCCACAGGCGCGCAATGAGCTGTTCCCGGGATACGACCTGGCCGGGCCGCAGGGTCAGTTCATCGAGTATCTGAAGCGGCTGGTCCTGGAGTCGGTGAGTCTCGCCGGCCTTGGCAATATCGCCGGACTCGAAGTTGACCCGCCAACCATCAAAGCGAATTTCCCGTCTCTCCATGCACCCGCCGTTTCTCCCGGGGGGTGAATCATAGACAAGTCAGAATAGCTTAAGCGTCAGACCATCGCGTTCCGCCCCCAACAGGGCGACTCTCCAGCCCGCTCCGTACCTCCGAGCACGAGAAAACGGTTCAAGGAGAGGAAAAATGAACGTTACCGCGCATCGCAGCATGGTAAAGGCGTCGTCTCCGCCCCCGGATCCGGTTCCGCCCACCGAGCCCGTCGATCCTGACGGTCCCGGTCCGAAACCACCGCCGAGAATCCTCTCGGCGCGGGCACTGACGGCGTTAGTTAGCCAGCTGACGACAGGACATCCACATCCAGACAGCCCGGAGGTCGCTCCGGGCCCCCTGGATCCCTATGTCCGCAAGGCGCTGGAGCGTTCGGTACTCGGATCGGGCGTGGGCACCAACCTGTGGCGTGTCATCGCGGAGAAGCACCCGGAGATCTGGGATGTCATCGGCGGCGACCCCCTCGCGGCGGTGGCATTGAACCCACAACCCCTGCCGCCGCGTTCGGCGTTCCTGGCCGCGGTGATACTGGAATTCACCGAACGCATGACCGACGTGGCCGAGCTGGCCGACCTCATTCCCCGCCCCGGTGGCGAGCCCGGCAACATCATCGTCGCGGGTCACGCGGCCCGGTTCGTCGACGAGATCTGCAGCACCGGCGCGCGCATGCAGTGGCCGTTTCCCTGGGCCGAGCCCAGGTGGTACTCGGATGGCCTCAGTGGAGCGGACCTCATCGTCATGGGAACGCAATTCCAGCAATGCGCGGCCCTCGCCATGGATCGCGACCTCGGCCGCACGTTTGCGGACGCGGCACATGCGCTGCTCGAAGCGGGAGCGGCCCGGCTGGGCTAGGTGACAGACAAGGTCGGGCGCCACGTTTTTCGTTCGCTACCCCCGGCGAGTGGGACTCCCACCGTGGCGCCAGGCCTTCTTCACAGGGGGCGGACCCGATCCGGGTCCGCCTCTTGTCTTTTCAGGCCGCTTTCGGCGCCATCCCGGCCTCGCGCATGGTTTGCGACAGTACGCCGTAAACCTTGATCCAGGCCGACTTCACCTCGGGCGTGAAGTCATCCTGCAGGGCCTGTTCCAGCGTCCACAGCAGCGCCGAGCCCACCGTCCCGTAGTGCTCGTCGCGTACCCCGTAGTTGAGATGCCGCATCCCGAGTTCGCGAACCACGGGTAGCAAGGCGTCCATCCGGTCGAGCCCGCGTACCGCCGCGGTCACCATCTGCATGAGCCTTTCGCCCTGTTCCTCCAGGTCGCCGTTGAACAGTTCGCGCAGGGCGGGATCCTGCCCGAACAGGCGTTGATAGAAGAGTTCGGCGGCCGCGTCCTTGATAGGAAGGATTTTTCGCCAGCTGAGCTGGACTAACAGAATGTCGTCACTGGTCATGGAACCTCCGTGTGCCCTCGTTGAAGTGGAGCAAGCCCTGTGCCAGCGCGCGTCCGTAATATCCGGCGGCGCGCTGGTCAAATCTTGACCACTGGCAAATCGGCGCACGCACCGTTGCGGTTCCTGCCGCGCCGCGGTTCGCCCGAGGCTGGGGCAAACGACGGCGTTTACCGCATAATCCTGCGCCCCCAATGCGAACCCTTAGAGTGAAAGTGAAGCCGGGCGCGCGCGAGGAAGCGTTCACGCAGCAGGCCGATGGCAGCTGGCTGGCCAGCGTCAAGGCGCCGCCGGTAGATGGAAAGGCCAACGCCGCGGTGATCAGCCTGATTGCGGCTCACTTCGGGTTGCGCAAGGCGCAGGTATCGATCCGCAGCGGCGCGAGCGGCCGCATGAAACTGGTGCAAGTGGAGGACTAACAAGGATGATCACGCTGTACACCTTCGGCTCCTACTGGGGCATGCCCGATCCCAGTCCCTTCGTGATGAAGGCCGACATGTTGATGAAGCTCTCGCGGCTGCCCTACGAAACCGACACCCGCGGCTTCGGCAAGGCACCCAAGGGCAAGCTGCCCTACATCCGGGATGGCGAGACGGTGGTGGCGGATTCGACGCTGATCCGCCTGTATCTCGAAAAACAGTACGCCATCGATTTCGACAAGGATCTGTCGACGCGCGACCGTGGCGTGGCCTGGTCGGCGGAGAAGATGCTCGAGGAGCAGCTCTACTGGGTGGTGGTGTACTGGCGCTGGCTCAACGACGCCAACTTCGAGAAGGGACCCAAGGCCTTCTTCCAGCGGGCGCCGGCTTTCATCCGGCCGCTGGTCATTCCCATGGTGCGCAAGCGCATCCGTGCCAACCTGCACGGCCACGGTATTGGCCGGCACAGCGAGGCGGAGCGTACGGCCATGGCCGCGCGCGGCATCGACGCGCTCTCGCAGATCCTCGGTGACAACCGCTATTTCATGGGGGCGCAGCCCTGCGGTGCCGACGCGACGGTGTTCGGCTTCCTCTCCAGCATGTTGTGCCCGCAGTTCGACTCGCCGGTGCGCGACAAGGCGGCCAGCGTGGCCAATCTGGTGGCCTACAACGATCGCATGATGCGCGAGTTCTACCCGGGGTTCGTGAAATGAAGCGCGTCATTCTTGCGGGCCTTGCCTGGCTGCTGCTGGCGCCACTGCTGGCGCAGGCCGACGCGGCCTCGGAAACGCGCGTGGCTTACCTCGCCGTCATCGATCGGCCGCGAGTCGCGCTCAAGCCCGAGCTCACGGAAATGCCCGCGGTCGAAGGGCTGAAGAAATATCACCTCTGGTACTCGGCCGATGCGAACGAACGCGTGCCGGGTTACCTGGTGCTCCCGGACGCGAAGGCCTTCAAGGGCCCGCGTCCCGTGGTCATCGCGCTGCACGGCACGGGTGGCAACAAGGACAACGGCCAGATCGCGGAGCTCGTGCTCAAGGCGGCGCGCGCGGGTTTCATCGGTGTGGCCATCGACGGGCGTTACCACGGCGAGCGTATTCCCGGTGGCAGCGGCGCCGCCGAATACAACGTGGCCATCACCAATGCCTTCAAGACCGGGCAGGGGCATCCGTTTTTCTACGACACCACCTGGGATGTCATGCGCCTCATCGACTACCTGGCCACGCGCAAGGATGTGGATGCCACGCGCATCGGCCTCACCGGTATTTCCAAGGGCGGCATCGAGACGTATCTCACCGCGGCGGCCGATCCGCGCGTGGCGGCGGCGGTGCCTTACATCGGCGTGCAGAGCTTCAAGTGGGCGCTGGAAAACGGCCAATGGCGTGCGCGCATTGCGACCATCCAGTCCGGCTTCGACGCAGCCGCGAGCGCGGCGGGAAAATCCGTCGACGTGGGCTTCGTGCGCGAGTTCTACGCGCGCGTGGTGCCGGGCATCGACGGAACTTTCGATGGTCCAGCGATGTTGCCGCTGGTCGCGCCGCGTCCGTTGCTGGTCATCAACGCGGACTCGGATGCCAACACGCCCATTGCCGGTGTACGGTTGTCGGTGAACAGCGCGAAGCCGGCCTACGCCGCGGCGAACGCGGCGGAGAAGCTGTCGTTCGTGATCCAGGAAGACACGCCGCACCGCGTGAACCCGGAGAGCATCGACGCGGGCATCGCGTGGTTCGTGCGCTGGCTCAGGCCCTAGCTACTTCCAGACTACTTCGGCGCGAACACCACACCCATCGGCTTCACGAAGGGCACGGGTTCACCTTTCGGCGTGAGCTCGCCGGTCTTCGCATCCACGGCGAATACGCTGAGCGTGCCGCCTTCCTGGGCGCCCACCACCAGCCACTGGCCGCTGGGATCGAAGTCGAAGAAACGCGGCACGCGGCCGCGCGATGAAGTGCGCTGCTTCAGCGTGAGCTCGCCGGTCTTCGCGTCGATGGCGTAGACCACGAGGGTGTCCTCACCGCGATTCGAGGCGTACAGGAATTTGCCGTCCTTGCGCACCATGATCTCGGCCGCGGTGCTGGGATCGGTGAAGCCTTCGCGCAAAGTTTTCACGGCCTGGAACTGCTCGAGCGTGCCCTTCCTGCCATTCCAGTGGAAGGCGAGCACCTCGTTCGACAGCTCCTGCACGCCGTACAGCCACTTGCCGTTGGGATGGAAGGCGAGATGGCGCGGGCCGGAGCCGGCATTGACCTTCGTCGCGGCCGGGTCGTTGGGCGAAAGCTTTCCGGTCTTGTCATCGAAGCGATACACCACGATGTGATCGGTGCCAAGGTCGGCGGCCAGCGCGAACTTGTTGGATGGGTCGGTGGCGAACCAGTGCGCGTAGGGCTTGTTCTGCCGCTGCGGATGCACGCTCGATCCTTCGTGCTGCACGAAGGCGGTCTGCTGGTCGAGCGAGCCGTCCTTCAGCAGCGAGAGCACCTCGACATAGCCACCGCCGTAATTGGCGTCGAGCACGTAACGTCCCGAGCGATCCACGCTGATGTAGCTGGGGCCACGGCCCTTGGCTTCCTTGTAGTTCAGGAACTGCAGCGCGCCGGTCTTGCGGTCCGTGACTTTGAAGGCGCTGACGCCGCCGGGAGTGCCGGTGTTGCACAGGTACAGGTGGCCGCCGTCGGCCGACAGCGTGAAATGCGCGGGGTCGCGCGTCTCGATGACCAGCCTGGGTACGGACAGCGCGCCGGTTTCCGTATCGAGTTCGGCGACGGCAATGCCCATCTTTTCCGGGTTCTGCGTTCCGACGTAGAGAAGCGATGTGTTGGCCATGCTGGTGGTGGTGAGGAGAAGCGTGAGTGCGGGGAGGAAACGGCGCAGCGCGAAAACCATGTCGACAATCCCTCGTCCGGCGGGGCCGCAAGCATGCCACATCGGGCGCAACTCCCGGTCGCACGCTGCGCAACCTGCCAGGAGATTGACGGGAATGCCGGCCTTCGTGCCTATACTCCGCCCCGCATGCAGCCCAAGCTGACGCGCTTCGAACTGGACCGGCTCGCCGAGCATTACAAGCTCGATCCTCCGGGCGTCGACGTCCTGCTGGAAGCCAGCGAGGCGAAACCCACGGCACCGGAAATCCACCGCTTCCTCATGCGAATGCTGGGCGTCGGCGGGTTGATCTCACTGGCCGCATCCCTGGTGTTCTTCGTCGCGGCGAACTGGAGCCGGCTCGCCGTATTCGGCCGTTTCGGTCTGCTCGAGCTGGTGCTGCTGGGCTGCGCCCTCGTCGCCATCCTGAAACCGCCGTCAGCGACGCTGGGTCGCGCCGCGCTGTTCCTGGCCTTCGTGACCACGGGCGCCCTGCTCGCGCTGTTCGGCCAGACCTACCAGACGGGCGCGGATGTCTACGAGCTCTTCCTCACCTGGACCTTGTTAGGCCTGCCCATCGCCATCCTGGGCAACTGGAGCGTGACTTCGGCCGCCTGGTTGCTGGTTCTCAACGTGGCGCTGATGCTGTTCTGCGGCTGGCAACCCATCGGCGGATTGTTGTGGGCGGTGTTCGGCGGACAGCCGCGTCAGCCGGCCTTGCTGCTGCTGGTGCCCACCTGGCTCAACATCATCCTGTGGTTCGTCTTCGAGGGTTTCCGCGTCGAAGCCGTGCCTGGCTGGGTGCGCCGACTCGCCATTTCCTGCGCGTTCGGTTTCGGCAGCTGGGCGGCCATCCTCGGCATCGTCGATTCGCCTTCGAGCGCGCTCGCCGTGACTGGCGTGCTGCTAGCCATGGCGCTCGTGGCCTTCCACTCGCGCGAGAAGCGCCAGGACATCTATCCACTCGCGGTGGTCTTCGGCAGCGCCATCCTCATCGGCGTGGTTTTCATTGGCCACACCATGGAGTTCAGGGATGAAGGCGTGTTGCTGGTGATGGCAATCTGGCTCATCGGCACCTCGGCCTTCGCCGCGAAGTTCCTGGCCTCGACCGCGCGCGACTGGCGCGAGGGGAGTGCGGCATGAGCGCATCGTCGCTCGCGGTCATCGAGGCGTTGCGTGCCCGCGGGCTGGTGCCGTCGGATCTCGAGCCGCCCGTATTCGATGAATCGCATCGCCCCTGGTTCGTGTCGCTGATGTTGGGCGCGGCCGGTTGGCTGGCCGGCATCCTGCTGCTCGTGTTCATCGGCATCACGTTCAAGCCCGACGACAGCGTTACGCTCATCGTGCTCGGACTGGTGGGGATGGTTGGTGCCTGGGCCATGTATCGCGCCGAGTCGGACAACGCCTTTCTCGGCCAGCTGGCGTTGTCCCTGTCGATCGCCGGGCAGATTTCGCTGGCCATCGGCTTGCTCCAGGACGTGAATTCCGAGCTGCTCATCGCGGTGGTGTTGCTGGTGCTGCAGCTTGGCGTGCTGGTCGTGATGCCGGATCGCACCGCGCGCACCATCGCCGCGCTGTTCGCCTGCATCGCGTGGACCTACGTGGTGCGCTTCGCCACTTTCCCGCAATCCGACTGGGACGACTGGTTCGAGCCCCTGCAGGACGGAGAGTTGAGCAGTGCCCGGGTGGTCGTGGGCTGGCTGGCGACCTGGACGCCGCTGGTCGGATTCGCCGCCTGGCTGGTGAATCGCGAGCCGGACTGGATGTCGAAGCCGCTGCGCGACTACCTGCGCCCCGCGCTCTCGGGAGTGCTGATCACCGTGGCGGCGGGTGGCTTCGCCACGGAGCCGCTGGTCATGGCGACTCTCGGCCCGGGCAGCATGGGCGTCGACCTCGGCTGGTGGAGCCTGTTTCCGTTGCTGTCGATCGCACTCGCGGCGTTCGCGGCCTGGTGCGCGTTCCGGCTGCGCAACCTCGGGTTGCTGGGACTCGCCATCGCGGCGTCGCTGGTTCACCTCGGCCGCTTCTACTACCTGTTTGGCACCAGCCTGATGTGGAAGTCGGCCATCATGCTGGGCATGGGTATGCTGCTGATCGCGGCAGCCTATCTACTGAGGAAGCGCCTGCCCGCGGAGGACGCGCCATGAAGCTGCCCCTGCAGCGCGCGCTCATCGGCGCCGCGCTGGCGCTGGTGCTGGTGGCCGTGAACTATTCCATCGTGGCCAAGGAACGCATCCGCACGCAGGGCCAGCGCATCTTCCTGCAACTCGCGCCCGTGGATCCGCGCTCGCTCATGCAGGGCGACTACATGGCGTTGCGCTTCGACATCGCGGAGCGCATCGAAGTGGCGCGTTATCTCGAGAGGAATTATCGCGATCGCGCGGCGCTGGTCATCGCGCCCAACGGCGTGGCAACCCTGAACGAGCCCATGGATGCGCCGGGTCCCCGTATCCGCTATCGCATTCGACAGGACCGGGTCTGGCTGGGCACCAACGCGTACTTCTTCGAGGAGGGCACGGCCGGGCGTTATCAACGCGCGCGTTACGGCGAGTTCCGCCTGGATGCGGACAGTGGCGAGGCGGTGCTGGTGGGCATGGCGGATGAGAACCTGAATCCGCTGTAGCGGGCGCCGGGATCGATGCCGATGACCACGTGAGACGTCCCCGTACGCCCGGTGCCTGCGGCATACTCCGCCTCCTCGACAGAACGCACTTCAGGAGCCGGTATCCATGAAACGAATTGTTCTGAGTCTGGTCATGGCGTCCATCACCTATTCCTCGCTCGCTGCCGCCCAGGGATCCGCCGCCAGCTCCGTCTCGGGCATTGCGCTGATTCCGCGCAGCGCCTTGTTCGGCAACCCCGAAAAAGCGCAGGCGCGCGTCTCGCCGGATGGCAGGCACATCTCGTTCATCGCGCCGCGCGACGGCGTGCTCAACGTGTGGCTGGCCGAGCGCGGCAAACTCGATGCCGCGAGACCCATCACCAACGACCGCAAGCGCGGCATCCGCCAGCACTTCTGGGCCTACGACAACAAGCACGTGCTGTACCTGCAGGACACCGACGGCGACGAAAATTTCCACGTGTACGCCGTCGACATCGCGAGCGGCACGGAGAAGGACATCACGCCGTACAAGGGCGCGCGCGCCGAGATCGTGGACCTGTCGTGGAAGAAGCCCGGCGTCGTGGCCGTGGCGCTCAATGACCGCGAGCCCGAGTGGCACGATGTGTACGCCATCGATATCGCCAGCGGGCAGCGCACGCTGGTCGAGAAGAACACCGACCAGATGACGGCGTACCTGGTGGATGATGATCTGCAGCCGAAGATCGCGCAGAAGAATCTCGCCGAGGGTTCGGAAATATTCCGCCGTGCCGGCGGCAAGTGGGTGAGCCTGCTCAAGATCGGCCAGGAAGATTCGCTGACCTCGGGTCCCATTGCCGTGGAGAGCGGTGGCAAGACGGCGCTGCTGCAGACCTCGGTGGGCAGCGACAAATCGACACTGCAACGCGTCGAACTCGAAAGCGGCAAGATCACGGTGCTCGCGGCCAGCGATCGCGCCGATGTCGACGAGATCTGGCTGCACCCGAAGACCCACGCGCCCCAGGCGTACACGGTCAACTACGTGAAGCCCGAGATCAGCGTGCTCGACGCGTCCGTGAAGAAAGACGTGGCGCTGTTGACCAGGCAGGTGGGTGACGTGTTCTCGATCACCAACCGCACCCTGGACGATTCGGTGTGGACGCTGGTCACCGACGATCCGCAGGCGCCGGCCGTGGCCTATCTATACGACCGCAAGGCCGGCAGCGTCACGAAGCTGTTCGAGCAGCGGCCGGCCCTGGCGAAGGCGCCGTTGGTGCCGCAGCAGTCGCACGAGCTCAAAGCGCGGGATGGCCTGGTCCTGGTCTCTTACCTGTCGCTGCCGCCGGGTTCGGACACCAACGGCGACGGCCGCCCGGACAAGCCCGTGCCCATGGTGCTCAACGTGCATGGCGGTCCCTGGGGTCGCGATGTCTACGGTTTCGACAATGAACACCAGTGGCTGGCGAATCGCGGCTACGCCGTGTTGTCGGTCAACTTCCGCGGTTCCACCGGGTTCGGCAAGAATTTCGTGAATGCCGCCAATCGCGAGTGGGGCGCCAAGATGCACGACGACCTGATCGACGCCGTGAACTGGGCGGTGAAGGAAAAAATCACCACGACCGACAAGATCGGAATCTTCGGCGGATCGTATGGTGGTTATGCCGTGCTCGCGGGCCTGACGCTCACGCCGGATACATTCGCCTGCGGCGTGGACATCGTCGGTCCGTCGAATCTCGAGACCCTGCTCGGTTCGATTCCGCCGTACTGGAAGAGCTTCTACGAAGAACTGGCCATGAGAGTCGGCGATCCGCGCACGCCCGAGGGCAAGAAGCTGCTGGCCGAGCGCTCGCCGCTGACCCACGTGGCCGCCATCAAGAAGCCCTTGCTGATTGCGCAGGGCGCGAATGATCCGCGCGTGAAGCAGGCCGAGGCGGACCAGATCGTGAAGGCGATGAAGGACAAGAACCTGCCCGTGACGTACGTGCTGTACCCGGAAGAGGGGCATGGTTTCGCGCAGCCGGCGAATCGCACGTCGTTCTATGCCATCGCGGAGGGTTTCTTCAGCCAGTGCCTGGGTGGCCGCTACGAACCCATTGGCAAGGACTTCGAGGGCGCAAACCTCAAGGTGCTCGAGGGCGCGCAGTACGTCCCGGGCCTGGGTGAGGCGCTGAAGTAGGGTTGAACGGGGGGCAACCCCCGTTCCTTCACCCGCTCGGCAGGTGGACGGAGACGTCCTCGGCCGCGCTGCGCTCGCGCAGGTGCAGGCTGACCAGCACGATGGTGACGGTGAGTGAGATCAACGCAGTCATTACCAACCACTTGCGGTGACTCATCGAGTTTGGCATCCCAGCCCCTCCTGGCCATGTTCATGGCCGCGTCCCAGACCTATCTGGCCCCACGCGTCAATCCGTGACACGGTGGCCGGGCGCATCATAAATCGAGTGGGCGGTGCGTGGCGAGATGGTTAGTGGCGCGGCCTCACTACCGCGTCACCGCGGCGCTCACTTTCCGCCGTACAGGCGCTGCTCCGCCTCCGCGAAGCACTGCCGTCCACGGATGGGGTCCAGGCGCGGATCCAGGCGCATCCAGTTGACCAGGAAGGACCTGTCCGTCAACGCCCGGCCCAGCAGTTCGCAACCCTCGTCGAGATCCCCTAACAATGTACGGATCACCGCCTGGTCGTACGCCGTGGCGAATCCATCGCGGCCCCGTTCCTCCAGCCGGGCGATCTCGCGCAGCGCATCCTCGCGCCGCCCCATGCGGGCGTACAACGCGCCGAGCTCGGCCTGCATCACGCCGATTTCCTCGCGGTTTTCGAGCAATTCGAGTGCCCGCGCGTAGTTCCCCACCGCCGTGTGGGCGCGACCCAGGATGCCACGCGCCTGGTCGAACTTCGGATTGGCGGCAACGATGGGCTCGAGGAAGGCGATGGTTTCGTCGTATCGCCGTGCATTGTTGAGCACCATCGCGTAGTTGGCCGAGTACAGCAGCGTCATGGGCTCGAGCTCGCGGGCGCGACGCAACGCCGTCAGCGCCTCCTCGACGTGTCCCAGCTGCGCGCGCACCATGGCCAGGTGATGCCAGGCGCGCGCGTAATGATCGTCGAGCTCGAGCGCGCGACGCAGCTCGCGCTCCGCGGCGGCGAAGTTCTTGTCATGGTCGAGATAGACCAGTCCCATGGCCGCGTGACCTTCGGGCAACGTGTCGTCCAGCTCGATGGCCCTCAGCGCTGCGGCGCGGGCGCGCGGAAACCCCTCGGACGGCCGGAGCCTTTGCCGGATCACGGCGGCGGTGAACAGGTCGCTGAGCGCCGCCCAGGCCTCCGGGTAGTTCGGGTCCTCGCGTAGCGCGGCCTCGAATTTCTCGATGGCAATCTGGTTGGTATTGGTGTCGCGCCTCGACCGGTTCTGGATGCCCTCGAGATACAACTCTTGCGCGCGCACGGGCGGCACGTGCCGCCGCGTGGCCGTATGCTGGGATCCGGAGCCTATCCACCAGCCCAACGCCACGGCCAGGGCGAGCCCCAGGACACTGACGGCCAGCATCCTGCGCACGCGCGGCGGAGTGCTCGGCGGAGCAGGCGGCGAGTCCAGACCTTCGCGGCCCGCGATGAAGCGGTAGCCCAATCGCGGCAGGGTCTCGATGTATCGCGGTACGTCTCCCACGTCGTCCAGCGCCACGCGCAATTTTCGCATCGCGACATTGAGTCCGTTGTCGAAATCGACAACGCCCTGCGGCCACAGTGCCTGCACCAGTTGCTCACGCGTGACGACGGTGCCGGCGTGGTCGTACAACTCGGTGAGGATGCGCAGCGGCTGCTGAGTGAGTCGCGACGACTTTCCGCCACGGGACATCGCCCCGGAGAGCCGATCCACTGTCCAGCCGTCGAAATGCAGTTCGGATTCGGCCACCATGTGCACGGATAATAGTAATTAAGGCATTTCCAAGCAGCCGTTAATGGCTTAACCGCGCGCCGGCGACGAACTTGCGGGGCACCTTCACAAGGAGTCTCCCCATGGCGTTCGTCGTCCGCAATCGCTTCTACCCGCAGATCGCCATCGCGCTCGCGATGCTGGCAATCGTTGCCTTTTCACGCACTTACTACCTGCGATTCCTTACCGACCTGCCGCCCCTGGTCACGCTGGTACACCTGCATGGGCTGGTGTTCACCGCCTGGCTGGCACTGTTCATCACGCAAACCCAGTTTATCGCCCGCGAGCGGGTGGACCTGCACATGAAACTGGGCGTCGTCGGAGCCGGGTTGGCGGCGCTGGTTGTCGTGCTGGGCGTGGCGGCCGTGTTCCACACCGCGGGCATTCCCCGGGTGCGCCCATCGGGGCTGTCGCCAGCCCAATTCACCATCGTCCCCTTGTTGAGCATCGTCTTGTTCGCGCTGTTCGTTTCGCTGGGCCTGGCTTTCCGTCACAAGGCCGGACTACACAAGCGCTTCATGGTGTTGGGCATGGTGGCGGTGGTGGGGCCGGCCGTGGGTCGCCTGCTCCTCTTCTTCGAGAGTGCGCAATTCGCCTACCTCGTGCAGCCCGCCGTGGTCGTCACGTTCGTCGCCTGGTGCCTGGCGTGCGATTTTCGCAAACACGCGGTGGTGCACCCGGTATACGCCATCGGCGGAACACTGCTGGTCGTGTCGTGGCCGGTGCGAATGGCGATCGCTCACAGCGAGTGGTGGCAACCCGTCGGTGAATGGATCGGTCGCATGGGCGCGGGCCTTTGAGGGACTCGATGGGTTAACCTCGCGGGCCATGAAACCAGTCGCCTGCCTTGCTACCGCGCTTCTCCTGTTGGCTCCTGCGGCCTTTGCCTGCACTCAACCCGTCTCGGTCTGCTCGCATGGCACGCCGGGCGGCTTTCCGCTGATTCTCAACGGCGGTCCGGCCGCGATCATCATCGAGGGAGACGCCGATTCGGCAGTGCAGTTCGCGGCCAGGAGCTTCACGGCCGACCTCGGAAAGGTCAGCGGCCGTCCGCCGGTCGTGGCCTCGAAGCCCGGCACGGCGCAGGGCAACGTGATCCTCGTGGGCGTGCTTGGCAGAAGTGCGCTCATCGATGAACTCGTGAAAGCCGGCAAGCTCGACATCACCGGCCTCGCCGGACAATGGGAGGCGTATCGCCAGGTCGTCGTGCAGGACCCTTTTCCGAACGTGAAACGCGCGCTGGTGATCGTGGGCTCGGATCGCCGTGGCGCGGTGTTCGGGTTGTATGACCTGTCCGGGAAATTGGGCGTCTCACCGTGGCACTGGTTCGCCGACGTGCCGGTGCCGCGCAAGACCGAGTTCTTCCTCGCCGCGGGTTCGCGCCTCGACCAGCCCAAGGTGCGTTACCGCGGCTTCTTCATCAACGATGAGGCGCCGGCCTTCAGCACCTGGTCCGCGAAGAAGTTCGGTGGCGCCAATTCGAAGATGTACGCGCACGTGTTCGAGCTGCTGCTGCGCATGAAGGGCAATTACCTCTGGCCCGCCATGTGGGCGCCGCGCGCCTTCAATGACGACGACCCGCAGAACATGGTGCTGGCCGATGCCATGGGCGTGGTCATGGGCACCTCGCACCACGAACCCATGACGCGCGCGCAGGACGAGTGGCATCGGAACAAGGGCCGGGGCGTCACCGGCGGCCGCTGGGACTTCACGAAGAACGGCGACAACCTGCGCAAGTTCTGGCGCGGCGGTATCGAACGCATGATGAGCAAAGGGGATGGCGTGGGTTACGAAGCGCTGGTCACCGTCGGCATGCGTGGCGATGGTGACGAGCCCATGTCCGAGACCACGGCCACGCAGCTGCTGGAGTCCATCGTCGCCGCGCAGCGCGACATCATCCGCGACGTCACCGGTCGTCCCGCCGAGAAGACGCCGCAGGTCTGGGCACTCTATAAAGAAGTGCAGGACTACTACGACCACGGCATGAAAGTGCCGGACGATGTCACGCTGCTGTTCGCCGATGACAACTGGGGCCAGGTGCGGCGCCTGCCCACGGGCGACCTCAATCGCCAGGGCGGCTATGGCGTGTACTACCACTTCGACTACGTCGGCGGTCCGCGCAACTACAAGTGGCTCAACACCAACCAGATCGAGAAGACCTGGCAGCAGATGGATCTTTCGTACCAGCGTGGAGCACGCGCGTTGTGGATCGTGAACGTCGGCGACATCAAGCCCATGGAATTCCCGCTGAGCTTCTTCATGGCGCAGGCCTGGAATCCCGAGGCCATGAGTGTCGACGCCGTGGCCAACTACCCCGAAGAGTTCGCATACGACACCTTCGGCCCGAAGCAGGCCAAGGCCATCGGCGAGCTGCTGACCCGCTACGCGCAGCTGAGCGCGATCCGCAAGCCCGAGCTCCTGGATGCCGCGAGTTTTCCGCTGGGCGCCGTGGGTGCGAAGCTGGACGGCGGTGATTTCGGATTGCTCATGGAACGCTGGGCGGCGCTGAAGCGCGACCTCGCGCGCGTGAAGAAGGATGTGCCGGCCGTGCAGCAGGACGCGTTCTTCCAGATCGTCGAGCACCCCATCGTCGCGCTGTCGAATCTCTACGACCTTTACTACGCGGTGGCCTGGAACCGGAAGCTGGCGGCGCTCGATGATCCGCGCGCCAATGTGTTCGCGGACCAGGCCGTCGAGGCCTTCCGGCACGACGAAGAGATCGAGGCCCAGTATCACGCGCTCAACAGCGGCAAGTGGGAAGGCATGATGCTGCAGACCCACATCGGCTACACCAGCTGGCAACAGCCGGATGAGCAGGTGATGCCGGAGGTGAAGCGCGTGGGCGGGAATGCCGCGCCCGCCTCCATCGTGTTTGCGACGCCGGTTTCTTCGGACACGAAGCAGGGCGTGATCAGCATCGAAGCCGCGGATTTCGTGCGCGGCAATGGCACGGCGTTCAACTGGCGGCTGATTCCCAACCTGGGCCGCGGGCCGGGTGCGGTCACCGCGTTTCCGCAGGGAAGTCCTGCGACTGCGCAGAACGACAGCGTCTACCTGGAGTACGCGTTGAACCTGCCGAAGGCGGGCGACACCGCGGTGCGGCTGCACCTGCTGCCGACGCTCAACACGTCCGGCGGTGTCGACGTGCGCGTCGGCGTTTCCATCGATGAGGGCCCCATGCAGACCGTGGCGTTGCGGCTGACGCCTTCGCCCAATGCGCCCAAGGTCCAGGAACAGCGCGATTGGGAGCAGGCCGTGATCGACAACAACTTCGTGCTCGAGGCGAAGTTTCTGGCGCTCGCCGCCGGCAAACACGTGATCAAGGTGTGGCGCATCGATGACAACGCGCTGCTGAGCCGGGTCACTGTCTCCCAGGGTGCAGCGGCCGCTTCACGTCCGTGAAGCGGCGCTGACTGCCTGGTAGCTAGTCGACCGGTCGGTCACACGGGGCGAGGCGGTACCGGGGTGGAAACACCCGCCAGTATGGCTCCGGGCGCCGTGTGAATCTTCGGGCGTGGTGGCGACGGCGTATAGACACCCGCCAATGTTGCACCGGGTGCTGCGTGGAGCTTCGGACGCGGTGGTGACGGCGTGTAGACACCCGCGAGCGCGACATTGGACAGCGCGGCCATTCCGAGGACGCAAAGCGTCGTCTTGATCCCTTTCATGAGTCCCTCTCCGTGAGATAGATAGGTGTCGTGGCGATGAAAACGTCACGAAAGTAGTTTGACCGGCAAGCGCGGGTCAAGTTCGGCGGGGACTAGAGTGTGCCGTACAGTTTTTGCTCGGCGTCCTGGTAACACTTGCTGCCACGCAGCGGATCCAGTCGCGGCTCGAGCCGCATCCAGTTCACGAGCAGCGAGCGGTCGGCGATGCCCCGTTCCAGTGCGGCGCAGGCCTGGTCGAGTTCGCCGAGCGTGGCGTGGATCAGCGCCATCTCGTAGGCCACCGCGTAACCGCGCCGCGCTCGTTCCTCGAGGCGCTCGATTTCCCGCTGCGCGTCGCCGCGCCGGCCAAGCTTGGCGTACACCATGCCGAGGTCGCCCTGGTTGGGCCCGACATCGCCACTGAGCTGCGCCTGCTGCAGCGCACCGTCGAGATCGCCCGTGGCAAGCAATGCGCGCACCAGCACGCTGCGCGCCTGCTCGAACTTCGGATTCATCTGCAGCAGGTCTTTCTCGATCGCGATGGCTTCGTCGTAGCGCCGCGCCTCGTACAGCAACAGACCGTAGTTCATCGTGAAAACCGGGCGCGTGGGCTCGAGCTCGCGCGCCCGCCGGATGGCGATGAAGGCCGCGTCGAGCTGGCCGAGGTGCCCATGCCACATCGCGAGGTGATGCCAGGCCAGCGAGGTCTGCGGATTGAGCTGCAGCGCGCGATCGAACTCGCGCCGGGCCGCGGCGAAATCCTTGTCGTAGTCCATGTGGATCTGGCCCATCAGCGTGTGGCCAAAGGGAAGAGACGAATCGAGCGCCAGGCTGCGCTCCGCGGCTTTGCGGGCCTGGGGCACGCCTTCGGCGATGGTCCGCTTCTGGCGGATGACGGAGACGGAAAGACCTTCGCCGTAGGCCGCCCAGGCTTCGGGGTAGTTGGGGTCCTCGCGCAGGGATTCGGCGAACTTCGCGATGGAGAGTTCGCTGACGTCCCTGTCGCGCCGCGAGCGCAGCTGCAGTCCTTCGAGATAGAGCTCCTGCGCGCGTTCGGTGGGAACGTGTCGGGTTTGTTTCGTCCCCGACCACAGCCACGCGGAAAGCACCACGCCGGCGACCAGTACAACCAGGCTGCCAACCAGGGCGATGCGCGCCAGCGGTTTTATCGATGCCGCGGGCGCGACGGCCGGTTCCGCCGGCGCATGCCCGGCCCTGCCAATGAACCGGTAACCCACGCGCGGCAGCGTCTCGATGTAACGCGGCGTGTCGCCCACGTCGTCCAGCGCGACCCGCAGCTTGCGCATGGCGACGTTCAAGCCATTGTCGAAATCCACCACGCCCGCCGGCCACAAAGACTTCACCAGGTGTTCGCGCGTGACCACCGCGCCGGCATGGTCGAAGAGTTCGATGAGGATGCGCAGCGGCTGCTGGGGAAGACGGGCGCTGTGGCCGTCCCGCGTGAGCTCGCCCGAGAGGCGGTTCACCGTCCAGCCGTCGAACTGCAGTGTCGGTTCCTGTGCCACGCGTGCCGATAATAAAGAAGTAAGGCAGTTTCAAGCGGGCGCTAATGGCTTAACACGCCGGAACTGGCGGATTTTCCCGGTACGCAACTGGGAGATCTCCATGGCCACCGTCGTTCGACCGGATTTCTACCGCCACCTCGCCATTGCGCTGGCGCTGTTCACAATCATCGGCTTTTCACGCACTTACTACCTGCGCTTTCTCTCCGGCCTGCCGCCGCTGGAGACGCTGGTGCACGTGCACGGGGTCGTGTTCACCGCCTGGTTTGCGTTGTTCGTACTCCAGACGCGGCTGGTGGCCGCGAATCGGGTCGACCTGCACATGAAGCTCGGCATCGCCGGGGTCGCGCTGGCCGTGGCCGTCGTCTTGATCGGCGTGGTGACCACCGCGGTGCGGGCCACCATGCCGCGCATCCATCCGTCCGGCCTCACGCCTTCGCAGTTCACCATCGTGGGCCTGATGAGCCTGGCGATGTTCTCGGTATTCCTGGGCCTGGCCATTGCGTTTCGGCGCCGTGCGGCGTTACACAAGCGTTACATGGTGCTGGCGATGATCGCCGTGCTGACGCCGGTGTCGTCCCGGATTCTCACGCTGCTCGGGCTGCGCGACTTCTGGGTCTGGCTGGTGCCGGTGTTGCCGGCATTGTTCGTGGCGTGGTGCCTGCTGAGTGATTGGCGCCGGCAGCGCCTGGTGCACCCGGTGTATGCGGTCGGCGGTGCGATACTGATCGTCGCCTGGCCCCTGCGACTGGCGATCGGGCGCAGCGACTGGTATCAGCCGGTGGGCGATTGGCTGGTGCGATTGGGCACCGGTATTTCGGGTTGAGGTGTCGATATGGCTGCCGTCACGCGTTCACGTTTCTATCCCATCTTCGCGCTGGCCCTGCTGCTCGTGGTGTTCCTGGGCTTCGCGCGGACTTACTACCTGCGGTCCTGGTTCGACGTGCCGCCCATCACGCTGCTGCTGCACCTGCATGGCATCGTGTTCAGCGCCTGGCTCGCCACCTACGTCATCCAGACGCGACTCATTGCCGCCCACAACGTGCAGGCCCACATGAAGCTTGGAATCGCGGGCCTGTTCATCGCCGGCCTGGTGGTGCTGATCGGACTCGCAACGGTGTTCGTGTCCGCGTCCGCGCCGCGGCTGAGGGGCGGGGGCCTGCCTTCGCATCAATTCGTGTTCGTGCCGTTCTTCATCATGATCGTGTTCCCCTCGCTGGTGACAGCCGCGGTGCTGCTGCGCCGAAAGGCAGCGCTTCACAAGCGGCTGATGACGCTGGCCATGATCACCGTGTTGCCACCCGCGACCGCGCGGCTCATCAACCTGGCGGGCCAGCAGGAACATTTCCTGTTGCTGCAGACTGCGTTCACCGCGGCGTTCGTGTTGTGGTGCCTCGGCGCGGATTGGGTGAAGCACCGCGTGGTGCATCCGGTTTACGCCATCGGCGGCACATTGCTGGTGTTGTCTTGGCCGTTCCGCCTCTGGTTCGCGCAGACCGACGCATGGGCACCGGTGGGTCTGTGGATGGCGGAGGTCGGGAAGCGTTTCGGAGCCTGAGTCGTGACTATACTCACCGCATGTCGCGAACCCTTCAGGGCGGTTGCCTGTGTGGCGCCGTCCAGTACACGGTGGCGGATGAATTTCGCTACGCGCTCATCTGTCATTGCTCGCAGTGCCGCCGCGCCACGGGTTCCGCGTTCAAACCGTTCGGCGGCATCGAGCGCGCCAAGCTCAAGGTCACGCAGGGCTACATCAAGATCTACGGTGATGTGATGACGCACGATGCGCATTGCCGCACCTGTGCGTCGCTGCTGTATTCCATCGTCGAGGAAGGGACGATGGCGCATGTCACCTACGGCACGCTCAAGGACGCGCCGAGTCTCGCGCCACAGGCGCATATCTTCGTGGCCTTCAAGGCGCCGTGGCATGTGATCGGAGATTCACTGCCGCAGCATGAGAAGTTTCCGCCGGGAGTGTGAAAACACCGCCGGGTGGAAGAGCGGGAATGGCATGATCGCCGCCATGCGCAGATCATGGTTAGCGGCGGGATTCCTGCTTCTCGTGGCCGGCCAATCGCTGGCATGTACCTGCGCCGGCATTGGCAGCATCGGCGATGCATTCGGCAATGCCGAGCGGGTTGTGCTCGGCCGCATCGAAGGCATGCGGGAGATTCCAACCAGCGGCGGCGATGGGATGGTCGTGATCTATCCCGAGGCGGTCGTCGTCAAAGTACTCAAGGTGTTGAAGGGCTCTGCTCCCGACGAGATTCTCGTCTCGGGAGACTTCATGTGTTATCGCTCTTTCAACGTCGAAGACTTCAAGCCGGGAGACGTGTTTGTCTTTCCGATCGTTGAAACCAACTTTCAGGGCGTGAATGTCCTGCCCAGCTGCGGACACTCCGCGCTGAAATTGTCAGATGGGCAGCTGTACACCCACGAGCCTGCTGAAGGTGGTGGTCATCGGCTGCAGTCATACATGAGTCTCGCGCTGGCCCAGTGGTTGGTGCCGCTGGGGCTGCTCGATCCGCGGGGCCAGGTCATCTTCGGCAGCGGCGTCGCACTGCTGGCGTGCCTGGTGATCACGTGGAGCGTGCGCAGGCGGACTGCCGGCGCCGCGTCTGCTGCTCAAGCCACCGACCCGACGAAGTCGCTGCGATCCGTGGGATGGATATCCGGCTTCGCCATCGGCTGGATGTTGTTGTGCGCGGGAGTTTGCGTCCTCTTTGGTCTGGGTACGTCGGACTGGTTGCCGTGGACTCTGGGCGCGATGTTCGCTTTGGCCGCCGCCGGTATCGCGCTTCGATGGCCCGTGGCGGAGGGACTTTCGTATGGGCTCGCGCTGATCTGGATCGGCATCTGCGTGGTGCTGACCATCGAGGCCTTGAGATGGCTCTATTTCCCGGACGGGGAAATCGACGAACGCTTCTACTACTTGATGGCAATCGACGTCGTTTGCGTGGGCGGCATGCTCTGGTGCGCGGATGCAGTGCGCCGCCGGTATTCGACCGCCACGCCGTAAATCACGCGAACCGGGCGCCCGAAATCGCGATTTCCGCGGGATTTTTGACTTCCGCCCGGCCGTCCATACACTGCCGCCCATCCAGCCCACGGCCAAGTCGCTGTCTTTCCAGAGAGCGGGCCACCCGGGGGTTTCCTGATTCGTCAGGAATGGTGTTGGCCGGCGTAAGTCCCGGTGCGAATCGTCCTCCAGGCGACACATATATATGTGTCGTACCGGTGGTCCGACTCCAACTCCATTCCGCTGGAGTTGTTCGATGTCCGCTGTTCCACTCACTAGCTACCGCAAGTACTGGGCCGCCCGCTTCGGCGTTGCGCCGTTCCTGCCCATGTCGCGTGCCGAGATGGACCAGCTCGGATGGGATTCCTGCGACGTCATCATCGTCACCGGCGACGCGTACGTGGATCACCCGAGCTTCGGCATGGCCATCATGGGGCGCCTGCTCGAGGCCCAGGGCTTCCGCGTCGGCATCATCGCGCAGCCGGACTGGCAGAGCGCGGAGCCGTTCAAGCAGTTAGGCAAGCCCAATCTCTTCTTCGGCATCACCGCGGGCAACATGGACTCGATGGTGAATCGCTACACCTCGGACAAGCGCATCCGGTCCGATGACGCGTACACGCCGGGCGGCGAGGGCGGCAAGCGACCCGATCGCAGCGTGGTCGTCTATGCGCAACGCGCGCGCGAGGCGTTCAAGGATGTGCCCATCGTCATCGGTGGCATCGAGGCATCGTTACGCCGCATCGCGCATTTCGATTACTGGAGCGAAAAAGTGCGCCGCTCCGTGCTGCTCGACGCGAAGGCGGACCTGCTGGTGTACGGCAACGCCGAGCGGCAGATCGTCGAGATCGCGCATCGCATCGCGGCCGGCGCGAAGATTTCCGAGATCAACGATCTGCGCGGCACCGCGTTCGTGCGCAAGTCCCACGACTACATCGAAGTGGACTCCACGCACATCGACACCCCCGGGAAGCTGAACCCGCCCATCGACCCCTACGCGATGGAACCCGAGATCCGCAAAGCGAACGAAAAAAATGGGGACATTCCTGATTTGCCAGGAAAAGGGGACGCGCCTGCCGCTTCCGACGCACTCGCCGCCGCCGTGGAAGAGGGCGAGGCCGCGCCCGTCAAGGAAGTCGTGGTCAAGTTCGCGCGCCGTGTAAAGGCGGAAGACCGCGAACGCAGCGTGATCCGCATGCCGTCGTTCGAGGCCGTCACGAACGATCCCGTGCTTTACGCCCACGCCAGCCGCATCCTGCATCTCGAAAGCAATCCCGGGAACGCCCGCGCACTCGTGCAGAAACACGGCGATCTCGACGTGTGGCTCAACCCGCCGCCCATCCCCCTGACTACCCGCGACATGGACTACGTGTACGAATTGCCATTCGCGCGCGTGCCGCATCCCAGCTACGGCAAGGCCGAGATCCCGGCCTACAAGATGATCAAGTTCTCCATCGCCATCCAGCGCGGATGCTTTGGCGGCTGCACGTTCTGCTCCATCACCGAGCACGAGGGACGCATCATCCAGAGCCGCAGCGAGGCCAGCATCCTGCGCGAGATCGAAAGGGTGCGCGACACCGTGCCCGGCTTCACCGGCGTCATCAGCGATCTCGGCGGACCCACCGCCAACATGTATCGCATTGCCTGCAAGAGCCGCGACATCGAGAAGGCCTGCCGCAAACCTTCCTGCGTATTTCCCGGGATCTGCCCGAACCTCAACACCGATCACTCCGCGCTGATCCAGCTCTATCGCAAGGCCCGCGCGCTGCCTGGCGTGAAGAAGATCCTGATCGCGAGCGGTGTACGGTACGACCTCGCCATCGAATCGCCTGAGTACGTGAAGGAGCTGGCGCAGCACCACGTCGGCGGCTACCTCAAGATCGCACCCGAGGCCATCGGCGAAGGTCCGCTGAGCAAGATGATGAAGCCCGGCGTCGGCACCTACTACAAGTTCAAGGAGTTGTTCGACAAGTTCAGCAAGGCGGCGGGGAAGGAGCAGTACCTCATTCCTTACTTCATCGCCGCGCATCCCGGCACCACCGACGAGGACATGCTCGAGCTGGCGCTGTGGCTGAAGCAGAACGGATTCCGCGCCGACCAGGTGCAGGCCTTCCTGCCGGGGCCGATGGCGACTGCGACCGCCATGTGGCACACGGGCAAGAACCCGCTGAGAAAAGTGACCCGCGAGAGTGAAGGCGTGACGATTCCGAAGGGCATGAAGCAGCGGCGCCTGCACAAGGCCTTCCTGCGGTATCACGACCCCAACAACTGGCCGGTGCTGCGCGAGGCCCTGCGGAAGATGGGGCGGTCGGACCTGATCGGCAACGGAAAGGCCCAGCTCGTGCCGTCGTACCAGCCGGCAGGAACCGGCGATTCGTCCGAAGGCAAGAGGGGTGGGAGCGTCAACCGCCCATTCAAATCGGCGCCTTTCAAGACGCAGCACACGGGATTGCCGAAGAACCCGCGAAGGAAACCGCGAGGCACGGCGCACTAAACGAATATCTCGCCGTTGCCCTCGGCGCCTCTTAAGCTCTGGGTCACCGGACCCTCGGATCAAGAAGAATGTACCGACGAATTGGAATGGCGGCGCTCTGCCTGGCGCTGCTGGTGGCCTGCGAGCGTCATGAACCGATACCTGACGGCACGCTGGTCATCGACGAGACCGTCGCGCTGGAGCGGCAGGGTAGTTGGGACACGGCAACGCGCACGCTGACCGTGCACGACGATTCCATCGTCGTTGCGTACGCCGACGAGCAACTGACCGATGTCAGGGTGCGAATCGCGGTCACCGACGAAGATGGCCAAGCCCTGGCCTCAGCGGAAGTGGAAAACCATCTGCGTGGCGTCGGCATCGAGCTGGCTGCTCTTTCTGCGCCCGAGGATTCCCGAGTCACCATCACGCTCACGGGTGGGCAGGATGCGGCCACTGCGGGCAAGGTTCCGCTGCGCGTGCGGCTCTACTCCACCGCAGCCGAATCAAAACCCGAGTTCGCGGCGCAGCTCGCGGCGTTCAAGACGTGGAGTGCAGCGACCGACTCGAGCATGCGCCCCGACTCCTTCCTCAAGAGTGGCGTGGCAAACTTGCGCCACACGATCACGAAGCTGGAATCGGAAGGCGGCGACAGCACGCTGGCTGCCGAGGCGCTCCTGGTCAAGGCACAGCTGTTGATCCACTACGATCTTGATCCGCGCGGAGCCCGTAGCGAGGCGCAGCGCGCCGCGCAGGCATTCGCGGCATTGCCGAATCCGGATGCCGTGGATTTGGCACGCGCCCGCTTCATCGAGGCGCAAGCCCTGATTGCGATGACCATCGACCAGGACTCGGTCGATCCAACCCCCGAAGAAGCCCGAAAGCTCGCGACCGAAATTCTCGAAGCGTTGAGCGCGGCCGACTCGCCCTTCGGCCCTGTCGAACGTGCGCGCGCGGTGGAAACATTGGGACACCTCGCTCGCAGCCAGTCGCGAGGGAAGGAAGCCACCCCGCGATTCGAACAGGCACAGTCCCTCTACCATTCCGCCGGCTGGATATCCGGCGAACGCGAAATGCGTTTCGCGCTCGCCATCGTGCTGGTCGAATCCGGTCGTTTCGGCGATGCGGCCGCGGCATTTGAACCGCTGCTCGGGGACATCGATGCCATCGGCGATCCGAAATTCCGCGCCGAGACTTACCTCAAGGCGGGACGCGCGCAATACAGCACGAACCGCCTCGATGAAGCCCAGACGCTATTGCTGAAGGCGCTGGAGATTTCGCGCGAATACCAGTTCCGCGCGCACGAGGCCACCGCGCTGCAGGGCATCGGCTTCATTTACCAGTATCGCGGGGATTTCCAGCAGGCCATCGCGCTCTACGACGAGTCGCTGAAGATCACGCGCACGCTGAAGGACTCCAACGATTACGCCTTTGCCATCCACACGGCGGCCACGGTTGCACGCAACAGCGGGGACATGGAGCGCGCGTTCAGGATGGCGACGGAATCGCTGGCGGCTTCGAAGACGCCCATCGCGAAGGCGCGCAATTACATCGAGCTCGTTCAATACCATCGCCAGATGGGCAACACGCGGGAAGCAATCGCACTGTGCCGTGCCGGCATCGCGGTGGACCTGGGCGATCCCCGCCACCACGCGCACACCGACGGGAAGCTGCATCTCGCGCTGGCGCTGAGTGAACTCGAGGACATGACGCCGAAGGAAGGCGCGGAGGCCGAAGCGCTGATCGCCGAGGCACTCGAAATCAGTATCGCGATGAAGGACCAGTTTCGCGAGATTCAGATGCGCAGCGGCCAGGCGCGCATCAACGTGAAACTCGGCAAGACCCGGGAAGCGCGGGCCGGATTCGTGAAGACGCTGGAGGTGGCGCAGGAGTACCGCGCGCGCAGCTCCAGCAGCGAAGTTCGCGCGTCGATGTTGAGGGACGAGCAGATTGCTTTCCGCGGCCTGCTTGACATCGACCTCGCGAATGTCGCCAGGCGGCCTGCCGGTGAGTTGCGGAGCGCGTCACCGGCGGAACTCGCGGCATTCCAGCAGCTCGAGCGCGCACGCCAGCGGAGTTTCGGCGCGCTGCGAGTGGGAGAGCTCGATCCGGCGGCCGCCGCGCGCGTCGACGAGCTGCTGCAGGAGATGGGACAGAAGAGTCTGCGCATCGCCGCGCTGCTCGACACGAAACTGGATGCGGCCCAGTCCGCCGAACTGCTATCGCTGCAGGTCGACATGTCACGGCTGCACGCCGAGCTCGACAATCTGCGTTCCACCGCCGCGGCGAAGCAGGAGCAGGTCGCAATGCACGCGAGGCCGGAGAACCAGGCCTGGCGCGCTTTGGCGCCGGGCGCTGTGCACCTGTCGTACGCGTTGGGCGACCAACATGTCTATCTTCTTGTACGCAGCGAATCGGGCACGCAGGTCACCAGGCTCGGCCCCGCGCGCAAAGACCTGGAGAAGCAGCTAGCCGAGTTCGCCAGGCTCGAAGTGCAGACGCAGTCGCGCGAAATCGAGGCCGCGCTGGAGCCAGTCTCCACCGCGCTGCTGCCCACGGGCGTGTTGCCGGCTGATTCATCGACGGTTTACATCGTCTCCGAAGGTCGAATCGCGAGCGTGCCATTTCCGGCGCTGCGTTCCCCCAGCGACCCGAAACGCCGCCTGATCGAGACGCACGAAGTGGCAATGGTGACGACGTTGCTGGGTGTCGACGAGGCGCCACGCCGGCCGGGGTCCCGCCCGTTCCGCTTTGTCGCGCTGGCCAGCGGCAGCGGCACCTTTCGATCGGCAGTCACCGCGGATCCGACGCCGAAGTTGAATGCCGCGCGCAAGGAAATCGGCGCGGCGGCTGCGCTGTTCACGGCGCAGGATCCGGCCGCGAAGGTGATGTTGATGACGGGGTCGGACGGCAACGCAGCGGCGCTGCGCGATATCTGGGCGAGTGGAGTGGACGTCGTGCATTTCGCCACGCATGCGCTGGCGGATTTGCGCCAGCCCATCGCGTCGCTGCTGGTGTTGCCTGCTACCGATGCGAACGGCAAGGCGACCTATCTGACGGCCGGCCAGGTGCAGCTGTGGCGTGGCGATTCGGAGCTGGTATTTCTGAGCGCGTGTGAGAGTGCGGTTGGCCCGCCGCAGTACGCGGCTGGAATGCCTGGCTTGCAGCGTTCGTTCTTGCGTGCGGGCGCACGCGGTGTGATTGCCACGCTCGCGCCGATCGAGGATGTGCTTGCGCAGCAGTTCTCGGAGGACTTCTACTCGCGGTACACGACGGGAATGCCGGCGGCACGCGCGCTGAGTGAGACGCAACGTGCCTGGTTGGCGCCGAAGTCGGGCATGAGCGAGGCGGACCAGCACCGCAGGCGGATCATGGCGCTGGTGCATGCGTATTTCGCGGGTTGAGGCGGCGAGGCCAACATAAGCGATTGATTCATCAGCACTTGAGGCGACGCCTAACCTTTTCGGCCTGATACCGTCCAAGTACCGTGCTTACCCTTCTCAACTCCTGGGTCCAGCCGGACGCCTTCCACACCGTCCTCAACGAGCGCAGCGTCCGCTGGTACAACGCCTGCCTGCGCATCACGCGCGACCCGGACCTGGCCGCCGACGCAGTCCAGGAAGCCCTCCTCAAAGCCTGGAACCGCCGCCACGAATTCCGCGGTGACGCCGCCCTCGACTCTTGGATCCACCGCATCGCGCTCAACGCGGCCATCGACCTGACGCGCAAGCGCAAGCGCCGCGCCGAGGAAGAACTGGACGTCGACGCCCACGAGTCGCCTCCCAGCGCCACCCCCGAATCCGAATACACCGGCGACGCGCTCACCCGCGATCTCGCGGTGGCCATGCAACGCCTCTCCGCCAACGAACGGCAAACCTTTCTCCTCAAGCACATCGAGGGCTGGAAGCTCGAGGAGATCGCCGAAAGCACCCAGACCAACATCAACAACGTGAAAAGCACGCTGTTCCGCGCCATTCGCAAGTTGCGTGTCGTGTTGCACGCCTGGAGCGAATCATGATTTCCGATGACGACCTGATCCTCTACTACTACCGCGACGGGCTCGACGCCGCCGAACGTGCGCGCATCGCGGCGGCACTGGCCGACCAGCCGGAGCTCGCGCAGCGCCTGCACAAGCTGGTCGCGCGACTCGACGCGGCCGCCGCCATCCCGGAAGTGCCGGTGCCGGCGGAGACCATGCAGCGCTGGCGCACGGCGCTGGACCAGGCCGCGCAGGGTCAAACTACCCGCGAGCTGGCGCCCGCCCGCAAGCGCGTCGCGCCCACCACCTGGCTGGCCGTAGCCGCCACGGCGCTGGTCGCGATCGCCGCCATCGTCACGCTCCGCCCGCAGCAGCCGACGCTGCAGCCGCAGGTTGCCGAGGTCACGCCGCCGCCGCCACAGGTCGAGCCGTCCTCATCCGCCTACGAACGCGGCCTCAAGTCGCACCTCGCCAGCACGGAACGCCAACTCGCCTCGCTCGAATCCGCGACGCCGGAAGAACGCGCTCGCCTGGTCGAGATCATCATCGAGCAGAACCGTATCTACGCGAAGGCCGCGGAACGCGCCGGCGAGCCGCAGCTCGCGCGCGTGCTGCGCGCCTTCACTCCCATTCTCGAGAACCTTCAGCAAGGCGGGGGCGACGCTTCCGAGAGCGCCGACCAGCTCGCCTTCGAACTTCGCGTGATGCAGGGGCGCCTCGGAGCCGCGCCTGCACCCGCGACCCAATCCACCAGTTTGTAGACAGAGGTCATCATGTTCATTCGCACTACATTGCTCGCGCTGCTGCTGGCCGGCACGGCCCACGCGCAGGCTTCCAAGGACGATTCTCAACGCGCGGCCACCGAGCAGGAAGAGCTCGCGCTCGCGGCGCTCGAGGGCCTGATGGCGCAGTCCTCCGACCGCGCGTTGCCCATCCTCAAGAAGGTGCTGGCCGGCCCGCAGTCCACGCTGATCAAGCGTCGGGCGCTGTTCGTCCTCAGCCAGATCGAATCCCCCGAATCGCGCGAAATCCTCTTGCAGACGGCGCGCTCCTCGAATGTGGAACTGCGCACCGAGGCCATCCGCAGCATCGGCATCGAAGGCGACCCGAAGTCGCTCGACGCGTTGCAGGCCATCTACAACACGGGCGACGCCGAGACCAAGAGCAACGTGCTGCAGGCCTGGATGATCGCGGAGCACAAGTCCGCCGTGTACAACGTGGCGGTCAATGCCAAGTCGGAAGACGAAGCCGCCGAGGCCATCCGCATGCTGGGTGTCATGGGCGCCACGGACGAGCTGCGCAAGCTCGGCGACAAGCCCACGGCCGCGAGTGGTTTGCTCGAGGCCTACGCGATCGCCGGTGATCTCGACGGTCTGCTCAAGGTCGTCAACGGCCCGGGTGCCCACTCATTGAAGGTGGATGCGGTGCGCCGCATCGGCATCGTCGATGGCGACGCATCCCGCAAGGCGCTGCGCGACATCTACACGCGCAGCACGGACGCGGAAATGAAGGATGCGGCCCTGCAGGGCCTGCTGATCGCGGACGACGACCAGGGCGTGCTGGCGCTGTACCGCGCGGCCAAGTCCAACGACGAGAAGCGCACGCTGCTGCGCACGCTTTCGATGATGGACAGCGACGCCGCACTCGAAGCCATCGACGCCACCCTGGAGAAGAAGCCATGAGCCGCCGGATTCTCGGAATCACCGTCGCCTGCGTCACCTTGTTCATCGCGGCCAAAGCCCGCGCCGCGGATCTTCCGCTGCCGCGGGACGGCTGGGCCAGCTGGCAGGTCGAAGCCGTGGAGGGCGCGCCGGACACCTGCTGCTTCGCCAGCTGGGACGAGCGCGCGCCGCAACCGAAGTCCTGCAACCTGGACGGCAAGGAGCGCGGCTACGGCTCCCGCGATGACCGGAAGACGGACGCGGTGCGGGTTTACGCGAAGCTGGCCAATGGCAAGGTCCAGAAGCTGCGCACGCTGGCCGCGGCCTGCCCGGTGGAAGCCAAGACGCCGATCCAGCAGCTCGACAGCGTCAGCACCGACGACAGCGCGCGCTGGCTGCTCAGCCTCAAGCGTACCGATCTCGACCATGATGACTGGCTTCACTCGCTGGCCGTTCATCGCGGTGACCTCGCGTTCAACGCACTGAAGGACCTGGCCCGCGCCGACACCAGCAGCAAGATCCGCGAGCAGTCGCTCTTCTGGCTGGCGGTGATGCGTGGCACCGCGCCGGGGACCGAAGAGGTCCTCGTCACCGCCCTCAACCAGGACAAGGACGCAGACGTGCGTGAGCAGGCCGTCTTCGCGCTCTCCCAACTACCGGACGAACGCGCGGCAGCAGCCCTGATCAAGGTTGCGGAGAACAAGGCGCTCGACCGCGAACAACGCAAGCGCGCGCTGTTCTGGCTGGGTCAGTCGGACTCCACGACCGCGCAGGCCTACCTGGAGAAAGTGCTGATGGGCAGCACCGCGCGCTAGTGCATCTGCACCACGAGCGATGAGCACGCCCAGTATCGTTCGGGCATTTCCTTGAACTGCTGGCGCGTCTGCAGGAAGGCGTGCTCGATGGACGAAAGCTTGAACAGCCGCTCGTAGAAGCAGGTGGCGTGGTTCAGGGCAAAGGAGTCGGGCACGCTGTTGCGGAATCCCAGGGTGCAGGGAACCCGCTGCTCGGCCAGCCGGCGCACGAAGGGTGCCCGGCTGCCGTTGCAGCTGCTCAGGTAGACGAACGGTGTCTTGCGCAGCTTGGTCGCCACCTTCGACACGCTCAGCGCAACGGCCTCCTTCTCGGCGGCCCCGGGCAGGATGAAATGGCCTTCGTCGAAGATGAACTCCGTGTGGCCGATGTAGTGGATGAGATCCCACTCCTGTTCCAGCAGTTTGCCGAACTTCTCCGGTGTCAGGTTTCCCGCGAGGCGAACCGGCTCCACGTGGCCAACGCGCTTCGAGACCTTCTTCTCGTTCTCGAGTAGTTGGACGATGGCCGTGAATTCCTTCTCGGCCCCGGGCAGGGGCGAGTAGGTTCCCTCACCCAGGGAGTTGCCCTGCTGATCGCGGAAATCGCAGGTGCCGCTGGCATCCGAGAGCACCACCAGGCACCGATCGAAGAAATTCTTGCGGCCATTGAAACGCTGTTCGACCGGCTCCGCGGGAACCGACGAGTGAAAGGAGCGCACGATGGGCGCGTACAGCATCCAGTAGTCCTCGGACCGCGGATGCCGGATCGCCTCGAAGGCCACGTTCGAGTTCGATTCGTTGAGCTTGAAACAGACGCGAGCCTCATGCTCCTGGTCGTCCGAATGGATGAAGTCCTTGAGGACATCATTCAGTGCCGAATGGATGATCGAGTCATACAGCTGGCCGCGCAGCTTTTTCAGCGGCTGGGACCAGTCGTTGCTGGAATCCAGCTCCTTGGAGAGGTCGCTGAGGTTCTGCAGTTCGTAGGGACGGAAACTCAGAACACCCTGGCGGTAGCTGCCACCCTCACGCGTGATGACGAACTCGCAGCCGCGGCCTTCCTGCGACAGGTCGATCACGATGTTCACCACGGACGTCGGGTTCTGGTCGTCGAGCACGCGTGACACCAGTTCCGGGATGGCATCGATGCGGTTGCTCGCGATCGCGATGCCGAGCGCGCCGATCTTCTGCGCATCGATCAGCGACCATCGCGTATTGGCACGCGCGGGCATCAGCAGGATCTTGAGCTCGCCATTCTGCGCCTTGAGCACTTCCGCCAGCGCGATTCCATGACCCATGGCGGGCGTGGAGTTTGGCGTCGGCGGGATGCGCTCGTGCACGATGAGATGCGTGAAGTCGTCCCGCTTGAACGCCTCGATGGCGGACTCGACGTCGTACTCGATATCGACGCCGCGCAACTTCGATTTGCGCGCCTTGGCGCCTTCGCGAATCTGCGTGCGGATCTCCGCCGCGACGGCCACCTGCTGTTGGGGAAATACGATCAGTGCGCGCATGGATCAACTCAGTGGCAGTTCGACGCGTGCCTGCGACACGCGCCTCCCGTTCGGCGGCGTGAAGGTCAGCGACCCGCCATACTTCCCGAGGATCTTCCCCAGTCCCGACTTCACGAGATCGTGCTCGAGCAACATGGGAAGCGCGTTGGCATCCGCGAGGCTTTCGGGAGATTCCTCTTCCGGCCAGTTCACCTTGCAATCGAACCATCCACCTTTCTCGTGGTGTCCCATCGAGACGCGAATCTTCTGGCTGTTCGGCAGATCGCGGAGCAGATAGGCGATCAGGGTGTCGAAAACGAAGCTGACGTGGCCGGGGTCGGCTTTGACCTGGATCCCGGACGCCGGGTGTTTGAATTGAATGCGGTCCCGGTCCGACTCCGGCAGGTCGTCCACCACGCGGCCCAGCTCCGACTCGAGATCGATGGGAATCAGCGTCGCCTTGATCTGCTCGATGGAGCGGTAGACCGCGATGCGATCCAGGCAACTCTGGATCCGACGCAGCTGGGCCTGCGTGCGCTTCGCCAGCTCTTCGATCTGCTTTTCATTGCCGGAGCTCGCCGCCAGCTTCTCCATGCGATGAGTCCAGCTGCTCGCCAGCATGAGCGGTGTCTGTACCTGGGTCGCAATCTCCGTCGCGACCTGGCCGAGGAATCCAAGATCTTCGAGGCGTTTGAAATTTTCGATGTCCTCGAACGTGAATACCTTGCCGCCGATGGGATCGGGCAGGGGGTTGCACCGGACAATCGCGGGAACGACCGTGCCGGTCGCCTTGCGCACCTGGGCCTCGCCGGTGCGTTCGCAGTTCTCGAGAAAACTTTCCGCGACCTTCGGGTCGGCGAAATACGAGGCGATATCGCGATTGGGGCCGAACATCCGCAGCGCGGCATCGTTGGTTCGTCGCACGACGTTCTGCGAGTCCACGACCACGATGGCATCGGAGGCGTTGGCAATGGTCTTCTGCACCAGTTCGAGTTCGGTCATCCACTCGAACAGGGCGCCGATATCGCTGACGGAACCGGCGATCGCCTTTCTCTCGGGCGGCGAAAACGCGTTGTTGCGTGCGTCCGTCGCGAAGAACACCCAGCGCGAGGAGATAAGACCACTTTGATCCTGCTGCAACACCGGCCACACGAACGCCGAACCCGCCTTGTCGTCTTCTTCCGCGCCCAGGGTGGGCAGGTAGATGGAGGCCTTGTTCTGCGCCACTTGCGACACCGTGCGCATCAGCAGGTCGTTCTGGAATGGCGCCGTGCTCAATCCGTCGGATTCCAGATCGCATTCCGCGCGGTGCTTGATCATGCCCGTGCCCGGCGTGACGCTGTACACACCGACGCGTGACAGCTTGAACTGACGGCGCAGCAGCTTGACGGCCAATTGCGCCAGGTGCTCCGCGTTCTGGCACTTGGCGAGCAGACGGATCAGGCGATAGCGCAGCTGTACGTCGGCATTGCGCATGGTGTTCACCGCCGAGAGCACGCAGCGACTGATGGGCAGCTCTTCCAGGTCGCTCAGCACCTGCTCGTCATAGGTGGCGCTGCGCTTGCTGATCAGCGAAATGCTGGCGACGATGCGCTTGCGGTCCCTGACGAAAATGGACCCGGAAGATTTGATCCCGAGCTTCTTGAGCTCGACGAACATCGAATCGTCCTGCAGGTCGCACCACGGTTTCTTCTTCATGAATTCGATCAGGTCGGGAATCGCCAGCGACTCCTTGCTGGCGTCCTCGATCCACAACTGCTGCGCACGGCTCAACGCCACCCAATGCTTGTCCCACTTCTTGGGATCCAGGTCCGATTCGCGAGCGTAGAAATAGAGCACGCGCGAGTGCCTGAGGTCTTCGTCGTAGAGCGACACCGCGAGGAAGTCGAACGAGAAATAGGGCTCGAGCAGGATGCGCAGCTTGTCGAGCGCGTCGAGCGGCTGGGCCACCGACACGCTGATGTTCAGGATGGAATCCCGCAGCTTGTCCAGTGATGCATTCGTGACGAACGTGACCGAGCCCGTGACCTTTCCCGTGGATCCGCGAACCGGTGTGCCGAACACCTCGACCTTGGTGCGCTGGCCTTTGACGTTGAGCGCGATCTCGTATTGCCCGGGATGTCCCTTGAGCCGGCGCTTTGCCTCACCTTCGAGTTTTTTCAGGCTCGTGGGATCCGAGACGTAACGCACCAGCGGCGTGCCGGATTTCACCCGGGCCCGCAGCAGCTTGCGAATCCACCGATTGCTGTAGCAGATCTCGCCCTTGGCATTGATGCCCATGACGCCGAAGGCGGCCTTGTCGAACAGCGCCAGTTCTTTTCGCAACATGTATGCCGACCTCCGAAGCCATCTTCTATCTATCGCCGGGGCATTCAATACGACGGGCGGGTCCAACTATCGCAACTGCGACAAATAACCTGCTGCATCGCGGACTTGCACGCCGGAAAGCATATGGCCCCTAAGGTTACGAACCGCGTACCGGAAGCCCGGCAGCTTCGCTCAAGGACCCGCGCAGGACGGCTTCGGATCGAGGCGGATGGCCGCCCGAAAAGTATCCAGTCGGCACTGAGCCGGCGGGTGGTCGCAGGGATTGGCGCGCGGCCGCCGGCCGCGATCGCGGGCCACGATGTTCCCGGCGAGAAGCCCGTTGGCAAAGAGCTCGTTCAGCTGTAGCGCGCCCCGCTCCGTACGGGCGGGACCTTCGGAACCCGGCCACACCTTGCGCATCGCGTCCTTCGCGCCCCAGTAGTCAGCCTGGCCTTCACAGGAAGCCCACTGGCCCGGGTAGAGAGGCGGCCCGCCGTAGTGATGGCCGAGTTCGTGGCTGGTGATGAGTTCAACGGCCTCGATCTGGACGGCCGGGTGCCGGATGAAGCCGCCCATCAACAGCACATGTCTGCGGTCTTCCTGAAGATACGACTTGGCGTTCACCACATCGCTGTTCCAATCCAGGTGAAACTCCACGCCCGGAAAGGAGCTGCTGAATTTTTCGATGACGGACATCGCGATGTCATAGGGGGCCGTGTAGTCGAGCGCATTCAACAGACCCGGATTGGCGACGCCGTCGACCGGCGGCAGGAAGTGGTGCGCATCCGCCGGCACCTCGACGGGTGTGTAGGCGACGAACTTCCAGCCCATCTTCTCGTTGAGCACCAGCGTGCCGTAGGAATCGCTGGTCTTGGGAGTTCCGGCGGCGCCAGGCATGTACGTGAGAGGACGCATGGCACCCGACCTGCCATTCATGGCGAGCAACTCGGCGGCGTATTTCGCGCGGTAGGGATCGGATCCGACCTGGAGCGTGGTGGCGTCAACCTCGAAGCGCAGCTGTGTCAGGTAGTCGCCCGACACGACACCGGCCGTATTGATGAGGTGCCCGTCGCTGGTCCCGTTCTCATTCCACGCGCCCGCGACGACATTGTGCATGGGCCCGAAGTAAGAGCCTGAATGCAGTCGCACGATCGCCGTGGGCTCGAGCGACGTCGCATCCATCAACCGGTCCGTGGGCAGCAGGCGATCCGCGCGTTTCAGGCTCTTGTCACCCAGCATGAAGACATGGCTCGCCGTCGTGATCAGCGACGTGCCATTGGCGGTCGCCACGAAGATGGCATAGGGCAGCGTCTTGGTGGGCTGCGATGTGCCGTCGCTGAAGCCAACCCGGGTGGACGACCAGGTTCCATCGGATCGAAGTGCAAGAATTGAATCGCCGACTTCGAGCTGTCCCATCTGCTCGAAGGCATTCGCACCCGTCTGCACCGGCGTATCTGCTGCAACGCAACTGCAGGGGCAATAACAAAGCTGCGTGGAGCCGGCAGGGTACTCGACGAAAACCGGGGAGCCCGCGCTGCCCGTTTGCCGGCAGGATTCGTTGACCTGGCTGGCCTTGCTCCAGCAATGGGCGGCCGGACACTGCGGCCAGGCCGCCAGCGCCGGGTAGCTCGATTGAATCAGGGCGACAAACGCAATACAGAAGCCGATGAATCTGCGCATGTCAGGCCGCACCCCATGTGAGATACGGCGGACATTCTGCACATTCAGTCGATGCCGTGCACCTTGAGGTCGACCAGCCGGTCGAGTGTCAGGTTCTTGAGTCCGCGCGCCTTCATCTTCGCAATGTAGTCAGGCGTGATGCCATGCACACGCATGGCGATGAGCTGATCCGCATCCGGCTGGCCCAGGCCCGCGGCTTTCACCTTCGCGACGTATTCCGGCGTGACTTCATGCACGCGGAAGGCGATGAGCTGATCCTCGTCGAGATCCAGGCCCAGGTTCGCCAGGTCTCGCACCACGACGGGCGTGACTCCGTGCACGCGGAAGGCGATGAGCTTGTCGGCTTCGGTCGCGGGCAAGCCGGCGGCCCGCAGTTCGTCGATGAAGGCGGGAGTCACGTCGAAGATGCGAAAGGCAATGAGCTTGTCCGTATCCAGGCCGTCGAGTTTCTCCGCCTTCATGGTGCGCGCGAACTCCGTGGTGACGTCGTGAATGGCCATCGCGAACTGCCGGTCGGCGTCGATGCCGTCGAAGCCGAGCTTTTGCATCGCGGCGACGAAATTGGCATCCGGCGTGAAGCGGAAGATGCCCGCGCCTTCGCCGGCATTCACGAATCCTTCGCCGTCGAGTCGTCCGGCCTCGCGGAGCACGGCGAACTGCACGTCGTGTTTGCCGGGCGTCGTGAGGTCGATGCCCTGCAGCGATTTCACCGGCCAGTCCGAATCGTGCTGCGACTGGCTGTCTTCATCCCGGTAGGTGATGCCGAACTTCACCATGCCGGCCTGCTTCGACGGCGCGATCGTCCAGTGGCCGCGCATCTGCTCCGCGGCCAGTGCGGGCGCCAAACCCAGGGCGAGCAGGGAGAGCGCCGTGCCGAGCACGGCTGATTTGAACGTTGACATGATGGCTCCTTAGAGAACGTCCGCGTTCTTGAGCTGGATCAGCTGATCCATGCTGAGGTTCTTGAACCCATGCGAGCGGACTTCGTTGATGAACTCGGGCGTGATGTCCATGACCTTGGCCTGGATGATCTCGTCGGCATCGAGCTTGTAGCCGGCGGCCGCGAGTGCGTCGCGGTATTCGACGGTGACCTCGTGAACCTTGAGCGCGATGAGTTCATCGGCGTTGGGCGTGAAACCCATCGCGCGCATCTGCCGCACGTAGTCGGGGCTGATCTCGTGCACCTTCATCGCGATGATCTCGTCGGCATCGGGCTTGAAGCCCATGCCGCGAATCGCGTTCACGTATTCCGGTGTCACATCGTGCACTTTCATCGCGACCACCTGGTCGGGATTCACGTCGTAGCCCATGTCGCGGATGGCCTTGATGTACGCAGGCGTGACGTCGTGCACCTTCATCGCGATGAGATCGTCGACTTCGATGCTGTCGTAGCCGGCCTCGCGTATCTGGCCGATGTAGGAACCGTGGGATGGCTCGGCGCTGGCGGCGTTGCGCGCCGTCGGCGCGGGCTGCGCCGAGGTGGCGCGACCAGCCTCGCCCGCCGGCCGTGCCGGAGCCGCGGGCTTTGCATCCGGAGCGGGCTTCGCGGCCGGAGCGGGTTTTGCCGCCGGTGCCGGCTTGGCGGACACCTGCGCCAGCAGCACCGGCTCCTCGCCGATGAAGGCACCGGCCTCGGCAGGTTTCACCAGGCTGAGCGAAATCGCGCCGGCCGCCAGCGCCACGGTGAGCACCAGCGTTGCCGTGACCACACCCGCGGAACGCGTACCACGGTGGACGCCCAACAACCGTGCCACGCGCGCGGCCACCGGGCTACCGGTCGCCGCCATCGCGAAATCCGGCACATCGCGCCAGCCTTCCATGGTGGCCAGCGCGCGGGCATAGCTGGCCTTCTCGCCGCAGGCGGCAATGGCGAGGTCATCGCAGCAGTCCTCGCGATCGGCGCGGATGCGCTTGTTGAGCCACCACACCGCGGGATGGAAGAAGAACAGTGTTTCGGCGATCACCTGCAGGAAATTGACGGCGACGTCGAAGCGCTTGATGTGACCGAGCTCATGCGCGATGACCGCCTCGAGCTGGGCGGGCGTGAGACCGGTGAGTGCCCGCAAGGGCAGCAGCACGATGGGACGAAACATGCCGATGACCGCGGGAACCGCGACCAGGCGGCATTCGCAGTATCGAACCACGCGTGTGATGCCGAGCTTCCGCTGGAGTAGTTTGCAGCGTTCCACCAGCGCGTCGGGCAGGCTGCCAAGGTTCTGGCGTCGCAGCCGTTCCAGGAACAGCAGGCCGAAGGCCACGCGCAGCGCGAGCAGGCACACGCCGGCGAGCCAGGTCTGCGCGACCCAGGCGAGTTCGTCGCTCGAAGACAGGGCCGACAGCTGCGGCTCGTAGGCAATCGCGGGTGAGGGTGCGGTCGCGACGAATGCGGTGGTTAGCGCAGCAACCGGCGCCGCATCGCCGGGGCTGGCGGCCAACGTTCCGAGCGTCGCCGCAAACGCCACGAACATCAGCGCGATCGAGCCGATGCCAATGAGATAACGCGTGGCCGGTGCGCGGAAGACGAACATGGCCGCGGCGGCGAAGGCCGCGATGGCTGCTCCCTGCCAGAGGAAGTGGAGCAGCGCCCAGGTCAGCGTGTGCATGAAACCGTTCATGAGTTCTTCCTTTCGTACTCGTCGAGCATGCGGCGGATCTCTTCGATCTCCTTCTTCGAGCCGCGTTTTCCCGACAGGACGTGTTGCATGAGTTGACTGGCCGAGCCGCCAAATACCCGGTTCAGCACGTCACTCGCGAACTGCTGCTTGGTTTTCTCCGCCGGGTGCGTGGCCGCGTAGACGTGCGCGCGCTGATCTTCGGTGCGCGTGACCAGGCCCTTGGTGGTCATGATCTGCAGCAGCTTGAGCGCGCTGGTGTAGCCGAGCTCCTTCTGGCCCGAGAGCACCTCGTGGATCTCGCGCACCGTGGAAGGTCCGCGCGACCAGAGCACGTGGAGGATCTCGAGTTCGGAAGGCGTGGGCTGGGTCTTTGAGGTCATGATTCAAAGCTACTACGAAGTGTTTCGTAGTGTCAACGAAGACTTTCGTACTTGTGTCAGACCCGGCTCATGTCAAATGCCGGCCGCGGCGCAATATCGGTGCGCGCGGGCAGGCCGAAACTGGCCGTGGCCAGCCTGCTGGTGGTCGTGGTGGCGAAAGTCGCGCGCCAATGGCGGCTCATGCAGTCTGAGACGGTGCCCACGCTGCGGCCGTTTGAAGAGCCGCTGCAAGCGGAAGACCTGCGCATCGCGCAAAACGCGCCGTTGTAGATAGGCGCCGGCGAACGGGCTATGTGGGTGCTGGAGGGGCGACCTGGTTCACGCGTCCGCCGGCGCACAGGACCTGGGCGAATCGGAATCCAGCATAGGCAGGCCCGCACCGGTGAAGGCGGAAATGTGACGAAAACCACTCCGGACGGGACGACCCGTGCGGCGAATGGTCTGCCGCTACCGTTCGCTGCATCAGCGCGGTGTGCGCCCCGCGCGGTCCACCGGCAGTGGCTGCGGTCCCGGCCCGGCGTTCGGATCTTCGAACACGTCCCCGCAGCAGGCGTCGTCCGGTGAATCGACCTGCCGCTCCTGCGTACACACCGCGAAGATTCCGCAGAGCTGCTGCGGCGCCACCTGGCTGATCGCCGGCTTGCAGGCGCAGGCTGAATCCAGCGTCTGGCCGGCGGGACACAACTTGAGCTCGTCGCGACATTCAAAAGATGCATCGGCACTGGTGGCGGCGGCCCCGCCGAGACAGTCGATCTCTTCGTCGATCTCGTCGGGCGCATCCGGATTGGGTCGGGATGCGGGCTCGCCATGCAGCTTCTGCATCTCACCACCCGATCGCTCCAGCAGCAGCGCGACGCTCAGCGTCCTGCATTCCGGGGTCTCGCCCCAGTCCATGCCGGGCGAACCCGCATCCGGCGTCACGGGCTTGCCGTTCTCGTCGACGGGCTTTCCGTCCTTGTCGTAACGCTGGGTCTCTTTCACTTTTCCGTTTTCGTCGTAGCGCGTGACGATGTAGCCGCCGTCGTCGGTCATGTCGACGCTCTCGGTACGCTGGCCGTTCTTGTCGAGGGCGTGGCCGCTCAGCAGGTTGCCGTTGTCGTCGAAGTTCTGGATGACCGACGGCTGGCCGTCGACGTAGTCGATGCGGGTGGTGGTTCCATCCACCTTGTAGAGCACGACGGCCACGAGATTCTCGTTCTGCGGCTTGTCCGGCGGGGGAGGCGGCCCATCGTAGAACTCCTCCATCCACACCCGTGCCGGGTAGTTGGGGTTCGCGGGATTGCGGTGCGTACGCACGTGCAGGCCTTCCGTGGTCAGCTCGGCAAGAGGTTGCAATACACCATCGGTCGCCCAGGGATTTCCGGTGTTGCCGCCCGTCACGACCGATGCAAGGCAGGCCTGCATCATGCTTTCGATGCGTTCGGCGCGCGTGGGCTCGTGTGTGCCGATGCATTCGAGATCCGACGCCAGGTCCAGCGGACCCATGCTCGCGTTACCGGGACCTCCGGTACCACCCGACGCGAAGGCATTGCACAGTTCCCGCAATTGCCCGGCCCGCTCGGCGCCCCACGCGAGTTCGAAGACGGCCAGCCCGGCCTCGGTGCAAAGATCCTTGCCCAGCGCTTCGTCGGCATCGATGGTGCCGTTGATGATCTGGCGTTCGAGCGTGGCGCGCGCAATGGGCGTGGGTAGATAGAACACGGCCGGGCTGCCGGCACGCTTGAAGGGAATACGGGCATTGATGCGGCTCGCGGACGGATCGATGCGGTAGGTCGCCCGCAGCGACGCCAGGCGTTCACGCGCCACTTCGGCGCCGATGGCGTCGCGGCGCGCGAGCGTACCGAGCGTGGAAGAAATGGCGCCCTCGAGTCCCTGTGCGCCATTCCTGCTGGCCGTGCGGGTGAGTGCATCGAGTGTCGCGATCAGCTCTTCCCGGGACTGGCGCGAGAGGCGCAGTACCTGCCGCGTGGCGTTCTCCCGGTAGGCACGGGCGTCACCGCTGTTGTGCGCATCCGCGAGTGCCCGGGCCATGCGGTCGGGATCTTCCGGCGAGTTCCCCTGGGGTCCTTCCCGGCTGCACCCCGCGAGCAGGGCTAACAGGATGAGCGGCACGAGGCGGATCGGCGCGGAGTTGTTCATGTTGTTCTCCCTCCGGCCATCCTGCCGTGGGACGGTTACGCCAGGCTTACGCTTCAGGCACCGCTCGCTGCGTCTCCCGGCTTCACAAAACTTTACACAGGCTTGATGCCCGGGAAACTCGCGACCCGCAGTCTGCCTCCGTACCAACCAACGGAGTCAGCTCATGCCCCTCTCTCGCGCCAAACTCGCAATGTTCATCGCCATCCCGCTCGTCGTCGTCGGCGGGGCCCTGGCCTATGCCCACCAGGGCGGTGGTGGTCACGGCCATCACGCGCCCTCCGATGCGCAGCACATCGACATGCATCTCGACCACCTGGCCGCGATGCTCGACAAGGCAGGCGCGTCGGCCGCGCAGAAGTCCCAGATCGACGGCATCCTGCGCGCCGCCTTCAACAACATGAAAGCCGCCAAGGATGGCCACCACGCCGCCTTTGGCCAGTTCCACGAGCTGCTGTTCGCACCCACGATTGACCGCGCAAAAGTGGAAGCGCTGCGCGCCGACCAGGTCAAGGCCCTCGACGCGGCCAGCAAGAGTGTCGTGACGGCCTTCGAAGACGCGGCCGAGGTGCTGAGTCCCGAGCAACGCGCGGCGCTGGCCCAGGAAGTGCGGCGGCATCACGGTGGCTGACGCACGCGCGCATGGCATCATGCGCGCGAGATGAATGTGCACCGCGTATTGCTGGTCGAAGACGACACCCGCCTCGCCTCGATGGTCGCTGACTATCTGGGCGAGGCCGGGTTTCGCACCATTCGCGCCGCGACCGGCGCCGCCGCCATGCAGCTGGCCGCGTCGGAAACCTTCGACGCGATGATCCTGGACCTCATGCTGCCGGATGCCGATGGCCTGGATCTCTGCAGGAACCTGCGGACCCGGTCGGACATCCCGGTGCTCATGCTGACCGCGCGCGGCGATCCGCTGGATCGCGTGGTCGGCCTGGAGATCGGCGCCGACGACTATCTACCAAAGCCCTTCGAGCCGCGCGAGCTGCTGGCGCGCCTGCGCGCCATCCTTCGCCGGCGCGTCACGCCCGGGGGCGCTCAGGTCATGCACTTCGGCCGTCTCGAGATCGACAAGGGCGCGCGCGAGGCCCGTGTCGATGGCCAGCGCAAGACGCTGACCGGTCACCAGTTCGCGATCCTCGTGGCCATGGCGGAGCGGGCAGGGCGCGTGCTCTCGCGCGAGGCGCTCATGGATCTCACCAAGGGCGAGGCGCTGGAGGATTTCGACCGTTCCATCGATGTGCACATCTCGCGCCTGCGCGCGGCCCTCGAGGACGACCCCAGGCATCCGCGGCGCATTCTCACGCTGCGCGGCGCCGGCTACGTGTTCGCGAAAGAGCAGGATCGGTAAATGCATCGCCTGCACCTGAAGCTGTATCTCGCGATCATCGCCGTTCTCGTGCTGTTCACCGTCTCGGCGGCCATCGTCTGGCACTCCGCAAGCCTGCGATCACGATTCCTGATGCACGGCGCCCACGTCGTGCTGATCCTCGGCTCCATTGCCGCGGCGCTGGCGCTGCTGGCCTATCCACTCGCGCGCGGCATCACCGCCCGGCTCGGCCGGCTCAACGAGGGAGTCAGGAAGTTCGGTGCCGGCGATCTGACCGCGCGCGTGGTCGTGGATGGCACGGACGAGGTGTCGAATCTCGCCGCCAGCTTCAACGATTCGGCATCACGCATCGAGCAACTGGTGAAAACCAACCAGATGCTGCTCGCGAACTGCTCGCACGAGTTGCGAACCCCGCTGACCCGCATGCGCCTGGCCGTCGACCGCCTGAAGGCGGGCGATGCGCAGGCGGGCGTCGAGCTTTCCCGCAATATCGGTGAACTCGATGTCCTGATCGGGGAGTTGTTGCTCTCGAGCCGCCTGGATGCGACCAAGCGACCCGACCGCGTCGAACGCGTGGAACTTCTGGCTCTCGCAGCCGAAGAGGCCGCGCATTTCGACAAGGAGGTCATCGGCGCGACCGTCACCCTCCAGGGTGACGCGATGCTGCTGCGCCGGCTGATCCGAAACCTGCTTGAAAACGCGCGCGCGCATGCGGGTGGTGCGAGCGAAATTCGCGTGGATCACCACGCCGGCAGCGCGCGGATCGTAGTCGAGGACCTGGGCCCCGGCATTCCCGCAGAAGATCGCGAGCGCATCTTCGAAGCCTTTTACCGGCGGCGCGATTCGTCGCAGTCCACCGGTGTCGGCCTCGGTCTGGCCATCGTGCGGCAGATCGCCCGGATTCACGACGGCGACGTGACCTGCGAACCCCGCGAGGGTGGTGGCACACGGTTTACCGTCACCTTGCCATCACGGTCCCAGGTGCCTTGAACCTGCGTCCGAGCCTTCCTTCCACTTGAGGTCGATGCTGCAGCCCTGCGCGTTCTGGACGAGGGCGAGGCCAGGCAGGCGATTGGCGCCGAAGAACTGCTGCTTGCCCGGCGCGAGTGGTTTGTCCGGCGGCACGAGATCGAGGTTGATGAAAGTCTTCGACGCGCCGAGCCCGACGTAGCGCGAGAGAAACAGCGTGACCAGGTCGGCCGCCACGCTCTTGAAGACCCCGCAGGCTCCCGGCGGCGGACCGCATCCCTGCGGCTTGCTGATGAAGTCGAAGTGCGACCCCTGGTACTCGGCGAGATACTTGGGAAATCCAAAGGAATCCCACAGGCCGCTGGTGTCGATGTCCGTGAAGTTGTCGTCCGGCGCATTCATGAAGAAGCTGGGACGGTTCAGTCCTCCGAGCAGCTGCTGGAAGTCGTCGAAGAAGGTCCAGCGTCCACTGAGGAAAACACAGGCGGAAATTTCCGAGCTGAGCGTGGCGACACGCGCGGCCAGTACCGCGCCAAACGAATGACCGACGACCGCGACCGCTTCGCGCCGCTTGTCCGTCCAGCGCGAGTGCTCCCAGGGTCCGCGCACCCAGTTGATGAAGCTCTGCACGAAGGCAACGCCGGAATTGTCGAGAGGTTCCGCCGCCGAGTGCTGCGGAGCGATGACCACATATCCGCTGCGCGCCAGGGTCGCGGGGATGTGCGTCCACGTGCGGTTGTAGTCAGGAATCGGACACGGTGGCTGACCGTGCAGGAACAGCACCACGGGCCAGCGGGCCAGGCAGTGCTTGAGAATCCGGCGCGGAGTCGGGGGACCGCCTTCGTCGGCGAAGACTTCGAAGGTGGGATACCAGACGCGCGCGGGCCCCGGTGCGCCCTGCGCGGTGCCGACATCCTGGAATGCCGCGGCCACCGGATGCATCACATCGGGCACCCAGTCGATGCCGCCCTGGTCGGCGGGATCTTCCGGGCAGGCCTGCCCGAGCACATCGATGACTTCCTTGCACCCCGCGAGCTGCGCGGCAATGCCGAGGGAAACGGCGCCACGCAAGGCAGCGCGCCGGCTGATCAGTTCCATCCAGACCTCCATGCCCCCCGGCGAAGGCAGTCTGGTGGGAGGACTGCGCCGCGCTCAATCCCGGCGGCCCAGTCCTCCCGGCAAAGTGCGACAAAATGCCGCCGCGCGCGCCGACTTCAGCGCGGATCCCGGATGCGATGCGCCTCGTAGGTCCACAGGAACTGTACGTCCTGCGACATGCCGCGAATGTGATCGCCGACGAGAACCACGGTATCCGTGCGCGTGGTGCCGGCGGCCGTCGTGAAGGTCAGTGTCCCGGTGCAGTCCGGATTGATGGTGAAGGCCCCGGTGAATTTCACACCCGGCAGGAACATCCACCCGGCAACCGTGGCATCGAACACGCCCTGGAGTTTGCCGGCGCGATCGACCTTGAACGTGCCGATGGCGGTGATGTCGCCACCCGGAAAGTAGAGTTGCTTGCCCACATCCGTGGCAAACATCCAGCGCCCGGCCAGCGCCCGTGCGGAACATTCCAGTGCTTCGCCGGCGAAGGCATTGCTGCCAAGCAACAGGGCGAGGACGAGGGCGGTCATTCGAGTTTTCATTGCGTCACCTGCGTGGTTGATGGACTGCCGGCAGGTTGTGCCCGGACCACCCTAACTGCCTGAAAGTCGCGCGAACCTTTCGCGAAGCAATCGCGAAGAGTGCATGAAGCGACTAACATGGCCGTGCCTGGCCTCGATCCGAGGACCACACATGACCGAGAAAGATGCGGAGCCGGTCGGCTACCGCATGGCGGACATCATGATCGACATCGGCACGCGGCAAGTGCGGCGTGGCGATGTGCTGTTGCAGCTTCCCGCGCTCTCATTCGACCTGCTGCTGGCCCTGGTGCGCCGTGCGCCGAATGTCGTCACCGCGGACGAGCTCATGCGCGAGGTGTGGGAAGGCCGCGTGGTCAACGACGAAACCATCGCCAAGCGCGTGGAGCTGGTTCGCGAGGCGTTGGGTGATGACAGCCGGCAGGCGCGCTATGTCGCCGTGGTGCGCGGGCGCGGCTATCGCATTGCGGCAGATGTCTCACCACTGGCCGTCGAGACCCTGGCGATTCCACGAAGGAAATCACTGCCCAAGCCTGTCGTGCTGGTGGCGATCGCGCTCATGCTCGGTCTCGGCGCCTGGTTGTTCTGGCCGCGTCAGGCCATGCACGACGTGCCGGGGGCCACAGGCGAAAAGCCGGCGCGCCCCGCGCTCGCCGTGCTGCCGCTGGCCAACCTGTCCGCCAACAACGCGGATGAATACTTCGCGGCCGGCATGCACGATGCCTTGATCGCGGATCTCTCCAGGGCCAGCGGCATCAAGGTGATTTCACGTACCTCCACCTTGCCGTACCGGGAGTCCGGCAAGACGCTTTCGGTGATCGCGCAGGAACTGGGCGTGAATCTCGTCATGGAGGGTTCGGTGCTGCGCGCCGACGATCGGGTGCGCATCACGCTGCAGCTGCTCGATTCCAGCGATACGCATCTCTGGGCCGAGCACTACGAAGGTGATCTTCGTGATGTGCTGGCGCTGCAGAGCCAGGTGGCGAGATCCGTGGCGCAGGCGGTCCGGGTCCAGCTTTCACCGACCGAGGACGCGCGCCTGTCAGCGCGCAAACCCGTCAACGTCGAAAGCTACGAGCTCTATCTGCAGGGCAAGCAGCTCATCGAAACCAACACGGTGGAGGGATTCAGGTCCGGCATGGCCATGCTCACGCGTGCGACGGAAATCGATCCCACCAGTGCGCTGCCGTATGCACGGCTTGCGATGGCGTACTCGATGCGCGCGCATGCGCCGGGAGCGGCGAAGTCGTTCTATCCACGCGCCACGTCCTACGCGCTGCAGGCCATCGGCCTCGATGAAAATCTCGCGGACGGCCACGAGGCCCTGGCCGAACTGCGCCTGTACTTCCATTGGGACTGGAAAGGCGCGGATGAATCCTTCCGCAAGGTATTCGAACTCACGCCGAGTTTCGCGCCGGCCCACGCGCACTACGGCTGGCTGCGCGTGCTGCACGATGACTTCCCGGGTGCCATCGAACACCTGCGCCTGGCCGCGGAGCTCGATCCGAACAACGAGACCTGGCGGTCGTGGCTGGCGTGGGTGCAGATGCTGAGCGGGGATTCCGTCTCCGCCGAAAAAGCACTGAAGTGGGTGTTGCGAGCCCATCCCAATTCTCCCGTGGCTTTTCACGTGCTCGGTCAGACTTACCTCAAGCTCGGGCGCACCGACGAGGCCATCGCGGCGTTTCGCAGGGCAGGCGCTGCGAGCCCGCGCTGGTCCTGGGGACTGGCCCAGGGACTGGCCGCCGCCGGGCGTGTCGAAGAAGCCCGCGAGTTGGCCCGGCAACTGGAGCAGGGCGAGTTTCCCGACGCCTGGGCCCTGGCCGAGGTGTATTGCGCAACCGGTGATCTCGATCGGGCCGCGGACTGGATCGAGCGGGGCTACGAGTCGCGTCGCGACTGGATACCGTGGATCAAGGCCAACACGTTCTACGCGCCTATCTACAACCACCCGCGTTTCCGGGAGGTGGTCCGAAGGCTCGACCTGCCCGGCGCTAGTTGATGGTGGTCAGGATGTTGATGCGGAAGAAATCATCCGACGGGCCGCGGATGTTGTAGTTCGATGCGTTGATGACCACCACCAGCCGCTCCTGCGGCAGGACGTAGATGAAGTTGCCACCGTTGCCAGAGGCGAAGATGCCGTCCTGCGGTGTGCCGCGAACGTTGAAGCGGGATTTCCACCACAACCAGCCGTAGCCATTGCCCTCGCCATAAGCGGTCGTGAGTTCAAAGCTGCGCTCGATCCAGACCGGGGGAATCACCTGTGTTCCCTGCCAGGCCCCGACATTGAGATACAACGTGCCGAACTTCGCCGCGTCGCGCGCGCGAATCTGGAAGGTGCTGTTCGCGTTGGTGATGCCCATGGGCGAATGCAGCCAGCGCACGTTGGTGATGCGCAGCGGTCCGAACAGGTGGGTCGCCGCGAAGTCCTCGAGCTTCACGCCCGCGCGGGTCGACAGGATGTGTCCGAGCAACATCACGCCGGCGCTGCAATAGCTCATGACCTGGCCGGGATCGGCCACCATCGGGATGCCGAGCGCGAATCGCACCCAGTCATCCCTGTCATACATGCGCGTCTCGTTGCCGGGGGACGCGTCGACGCCGTCGTCGCAATCCATGCCCGTGCGCATGTTGAGCAGGTCGCGGATACGGATCGAACGCTTTCGATCGTCGATGCCCGGATAGCTTTCAAAATTCGGAATGTGCTGCGCGATGGTGTCGTCGAGAGACACGAGGCCGCGATCGATGGCGATGCCCGAAAGGGCCGAGGTGATGCTCTTGGTGACCGAGCGCACGTCGTGCAGCGTGTCGCGGTCGTAGCCGTTGTAATAGGCCTCGGCGATCAGCCTGTCATTGCGAACCACGACGACGGCGTCGATGCCGCCGGAGCCATTGTTCATCAGGCGATCGAGCCCGGACTTGAGATCGGCTTCATTCAGGTTTTCGGTAGCAGGCGTTGAAACCGCCCAGCCGTCACCCGTGTCCGGCGGCGCCACGGTGGTCATCGGCTTGGCGCCGGAGGGTTTGTCCACGGCGGCTCCGCCGTCTTCGTGGCGACCGCCGCCACCTCCGCAGGCGAGGAGCAGCGTGCAAGGCAGCATCGCCCACGGCACTGAATGCTTGTTCACGGTGGTTAGTGCACCGCGAGGCGGAGAATCCTTCGCTCGTCTTATCTCGACGTGGCGTTCCGGGTGCGTTCCTGGGTGGTGACCACGTAGCCCCTGACTACTCCAGCTCCTTCCGAGGCGGCGGCCACGCTGGCGGCAAATACCACGGTGCGGCCGTCCTCGGAGATCCTGACTTCCGTGTCGTCGACGCGGCTCTGGTTCTGGGCGCGGAACTCCGCCTTGATGAACCGATAGTCCTTCTCCGCTTCCAATCGCTCCACCAGCCTTTGCGCTTTCGGGTCATTGCTGGTCAGCTTCACGGGGTAGGCCATCTGTATCAGCAGAGGGTCGAAGAACACCTTCATCACCCCATCCAGCTTCGCATCCGACTTCGCGGCAACACTGGCACGCAACTGCGCGGTCGTGTCGCCCGGCGCCACGTCCAGCGACACGACTCCTTCGTGCGCCCGGCCCACGAAACGGTATCCCGCGATGATGGAATTGGTGGGTGCCGCAATGGATTTTGTCAGTGCCTTCGGGATGACGGCGCCGTCGGGATCCACCGGCAGGCAGGGCCGCAGCGGCGGGCATACCTGCGTGATCTGCACGGAGTCGGGCACCAGCGATATGTTGGTGGCACTCACCGCATACCAAGGCTGGGCCACGTTGTTAGCCACCAGAATGCTCGACTCGCTGGGCATGCCGGCGAGCAGTTCATTGATCGCCGGCACCGTGGACACCATCCATCCGATGTCTTCGACGTCCTCGGGACCCGCTCCCAGGTTGGCATGTGCCACGCGACCCATGACCAGGCCAATCGCCAAACCGTCGAAGTCGAGGATGGGCGCGCCACTGTCACCCGGGTTGAAGGGATGATTCGTCTGCCAGATCGAGGCGAGTTGTTTGCCCCGAATCGAACTCGGGGTGCCCACCAGTGCGGGACTCAGGCTATACGTCAGGAATACGAAGTCCTCGAGTACCGTGGGCTGCTCAACCTGGCGCAGCGGCACGGGTTCACTGTCCAGCGGCTGAATGAGCTGGAGCAGGGATACATCGTACTTCGACTGGACGGGCAGGACCTTGAGCGCGCTGTCGAACGTCCACGGATCGCCGACATTGCGAATGCTTCCGGCGATGTTCAGCGTCTCGCAATCTTCCGGGTCACCGATCAGGTGATACGAAGTGATGACATGGCCTTTCTTGGAGATGAGGAAGCCCGTGCCGCTGCGCTTCTCCATCGAACCGTCGAACAACGTGCAGGTCACGTTGATCTTCAGGACCGAGCGCCGATTGAGCTGGTAAATCTCCTTCTTGCTCAGGGTGCCCGCGAAGACCGGGGCCGCGCCAAGCACGGCGACGCTCAAGGCAAGAATTCCGGATGCGATTTTCATGCTCACGTTCCGTAGACGGTCTGCACCGCCTTGATGTCCAGGCTGCTGAGCTTCCCGTCTCCCAGGTAACCCTTGGTGCAGTAGTTCATGACCGACAGGGGATCGTAGTCGGTGACATTCCAGGTGCCTCGCGTGCCGATCTTCTCCGCCGTGCATTCGGGCGGTGTGTCGGATCGCAGGTGTTCATGCGCGAAGCCGATCACGTGCCCGAACTCGTGGACCACCATGGCGCGCGCGCAGGTCAGCCGTTTGTTGTTGGACCCATTGCACTCCGGCCTCCAGCCTGCGAAATCGAAATTCAGGATCACGCCGCGGGGCTGCTTGTTGAGGTAACGCCCCAGCGAACGCGTCTGCGGCAGCTGCCCGTTGACACGGATGCGCACACCCGGCGCGCCGTCTTCGCACTTGTCCCATCCGGGGAATCGCAGGGCCGAGTGCGTTGCCCAGGTTTCCTTCACCGCCTGGGCCGACAGGGTTCTCAGGTCCTGCGAGACGGCCTCGGGATTTTCCCAGCAGACGGGAATTTCCTTCTGCTGCCAGAGCTTGTTCCGCACGACGCTTCCGAACGGGTAGATGGACAGCTCGACCCCATCGACGATCGTGACGACAGGCGCGGGCTGGTCGGCCGCCGACTGGCGCTGGATGACCGCGCCGAAAAAGAGCAGCACGAGCGCCATGCGGCGCCCGTGCTGGAATGTCACCTTCCGTGTGCTCATCGCGGCCCCGTGTTGTTCCGCAGGTGACTAGTTCGAACCGCCGCCGTCCGACTTCTTGTTCAGCTGCTCGCGCAGCTTGAGGACTTCATCGAGGGCCGTCTGCGCCAGGTCGATGTCCGAAGTCACCGTGGCCTTCTCTGGCAATACCGAGACACCGCACTGTGTGTGCGTCTGGATCTTGCCCTTGAGCGGGAATGCCACGAACTGGACGAAGCGCGAATCCGCCACGGCCACCTTGATGTGGGCGTCCTGGTTGTTGGAGGTCGTCGTGATCTTCGCGGCCCGGCAGGCCGAGTAGAAGAAGACGCGGGACATGTCCTTCAGCGAAAGCGACGAGGCCTCGACCGCATCGGGCGGCACCGCGTCGATTTCAATCTTCAGGCCGCTGGCGACACTGATGGTGACGGGATTGCGGTCCTTCGTACCGTCGAGCAGCGGCTGCAGCTTGTAGATCTCCGCCTTGCTGATCTGACTGGAGGCCGCGGCGGCATTACCCACCCCGATCACGGTGCCGACGAACTTGGCGGCCGACTTGATGAACTCCACTCGTTTGTCTTCGACCTCCGAAGAAATCGAATCGACCAGCGGGGTATTGGCGACCTTGGTGATCGACAGCGTGGTGTTCACGCCGTACCACTTGCGGTTCGGCGTGATTCCGTAGACCACCTTTGCGTCGCCGGCGCGGATCACCGAGACCTCGTAGATGGGGTCGTCATTGTCGGTGACGCCGGTCTGCTTGACCTGCAGCTGGGTCGTGGCGAGTTCGAAGGTGTCCGCCGGCGTGTTCTTGCCGACGGCCGAAGCGGGCGCGTCGATCTTGGTATAGGTGGCGGTCGGCAGGGCGCACCCGGCCAGTGCCGCGGAAATGCCGATCAACAACGGGACGTTCACAGATTTCACGACTCTCTCCTTGTGCGCCGGCTGGCGCGCCGCACGTGGTTGGCGGCTTGTCGTTTGAATCTGTGTCGAGCGGGAGAACTATCTCATCGGTCAGGGAGTGACCTTGAAAAGGAACTCCTCGGTTTCGTCGGGGCCTCCCGCGAGCCTGACGAGATAGTCACCGGGACTCAGTGCGTCGGAACGCACATAGAAGCGCAGCTTCCCGTCCGCGGAAGTGGTTAGCTCTCGCGGCTCGCCGATCAGTCGGGCCTGCGGTCCATCCAGCCTGAACAACGAAACGGACCAGGCGTCCACGGGTGCCGGCGCCTGCGGAGCGATTTCGAACTCGGCGGCAGTGCCCGCGCCGGGACGTGCCAGCCCGGGTGGAAAATCGCCGCGCGTACGCACCAGGACGAGGCGCGAAGATATGGAAAGCTCCTGGGTGATCGCCGCCAAGAGCGGGGAACGATCGTCAGAGGTGCGGCTGGTCAGGAGAATGGCCGCGACGGCCACCGCGGCCACCGAGGCGGCGATGAGCGCCATCGGTTTGAATCCTCGCGTTGCGGGCTTGTCCAGGATCTCCCGCAGCTCGCCGCGGTCGCGCAGCGTGGCCAGGCCCGACTTCATGCGGGCCGCCAGCTCGATTTGCCGGGTCACCTCGGGGTGAGTCTCGACATAGGCCTCGAAGGCCTGGGCCTCTTCTTCGGACAGGGCATTCGCGAGATATCGCTCCACGACCAGGCGCTCGGCGATCTGCTTTGCGTCCATGTCTCCAATCTGTAATGGATCGGCCACTTATCCCACCAGTGCGAAGGCGAAACCCAGGAAGTCGCCCCGTTTGAAGCCGCGCTGCTCGAGCAGTTCGCGAAAACGCTCGCGGGCGCGATGGATGACGCGGTTGAAATGCTCGCCCGTCAGCCCAAGCCGCCGGCAGACGGCCTCGCGCTCCTCTTCCTGGAGGTAGAACGCCACGATCAGCTCGCGATCCCGCTGGGTTGGCAGTTCCGCCAAGACTTCCCGCATGACCTTGGCCCAGTGGGCGCGCTCGATAGGTGCAGTGGCAGCCGGCTCGTCACTGACGAGGTCCTCGGGATCCAGGGGGCCGGCACGGCGGACCTGCTCGCCGCGTTTCCAGTTGCGCCAGTGGTTGAGGGCCACACGGTAGACGTATCCGACCAGCTGGTCCGGCCGGGCGATTTCTCCCGCACGCAGCTTGCGTAAAGACGTCTCGAGGGCCTCGCTCAGCAGCTCGTCTGCCGTCGCGGCATTGCCGCATTTGCGTTCCAGGAGGCTCTTGAGACCCGCCAGGTCTTCCCGACGAATCGCATCTTCGGCCGTTCGCGCGTCCATCCCTTGCCCACCGCCAACCAACGGTGCAAAGCATAGTTCGTCAGCCCGCGGGATGGTGAGACTTTTTGGGGCCTCGCGACAGATGTGGATAGGGGCCAAACAAACAATAATGCCCCCGGGGACAATGGCCTGATCCACGGGACACTTAGACGAGACAATCAAAATGAAAAACAGAATCTGGACCAAGATCGCGGCTGGAATCGTCATCGCCACCGCCGTGCTGATGAGCGGTTGCGATGGGAAAACACTGGAACTGACCGGCTATGTCACCGAGGTGCATGACACGCCGGCCGAGCCCTGCGAGTTCATCGTCATCAAGAACCAGAATCACGAAGAAGACTGGCCGATAGAGGTCAACGGCGAGTTCAAGCTCGAGAAACACGGCGACATTTACAAGTTCGTGGTCAAAGGGGATCCCGAGAGCGTGCTCGGGAAAGTCGACATGGTCGTCGTCAACGAAAAAGAACGGGCCTTGCGCTACGACTACTGCAATGGTGGCGGACCCGTGAGCGAACACCCTTACCTCGTGGGAATCACGGAACTCGACCAGACCTACGACCCGCCGCGGCTTCGCGCCTTTGTCTATTTCCCCATGCGTTGGAGATACAACACCCCGGAAACCTCGGCCGACGCCTTCTATCTCATGCTGATGGTGGTCGAGGAGGCGGAGAGCGACTGCGAACACGATGAAAGCTTCCTGGCCAAGGTCAAAGCCGCGGAATCAGGTGCCGAAGCAGCCGCGGAAAAAACCACGGGAACAGTCACGATGAGAACCGCGAAAGCAAACGCGCGAGCAGCCGCGAATGTGGCGATGGGAGCAGCCCCGGGAGCGGCCTCGGAGAGGTTCATTTCCACCTCGGAAGTGCGCTGCAAGGCGCTCCAGCGCCTCGGCGCTTTGTACCGCGAGCAGGCGACGCCCGGGAAATTTCGCAAGGCCGTGAAGGCGGAAATCCAGAACATCCTTCCGGACCACCCGGCTTTCGTGCCCGGGTTCCACAACGGCGTCATCCACGGCAACTTCTAACTATCCGGAGCGCGTTCGTAGAGCACGAAGTCGAGTGGCGCATCGGCGCCCGCGGAAGCCAGCGCCCGTCGTGAGTCAGCCAGGGCCGCGGCCGGAGTTTCTCCGGCCGCGAGCCTGCGATAGAACTCGTTCATGAACCGGGCGGTGTCGGAGTCATCGACCTTGCGTAGCGAGGCGACGACACGCCGCGCGCCACCACCGAGGAATGCGCGCGCCAGGCCAGCCACGTTCTCGCCGGCGGCCGTGTCGCCCCGGGCGGTGTCGCAGGCGCTCAGGACCACCAGGTCTGTCTTCGCGCGTTGCGTCAGCAGATCCAGCGTGCTCAGAAACCCGTTCAACGGATCGCCGTTGCTGCTGAACGAACTCAGCAGCAGGCCCGAGCCATTCGGCCATTGATCGCTGGCGATGGCATGCGTGGCGAAATGCAGCACCGTGGCGCCAGAGGCGCGTTCCGACAATGCGTCTTCGCGACGGGCATTGAACGAGGTGAACCGGTCCACGCGGGATGAACGAAGCTGCCAGTTGATGAAATCCGCTTCGCGGCGCGTGGCACTGAGGCGGGGTTTCACCGGGAATGCGGCCGTAGGCGGTGGCGCGTGCCCGACCCGCACGTCGTAGGGCGTGAACACCGGGTCGAAGAAGATTGCCACCCGGGCGAGGTTCGGCCGGCGGGATTCGTCCGGCAGCTCCGCAATCCGCAGCGCGTCGTGCAGCGTGAGCGCCATGGTGACGTCGTGATCTGTGGTCAATGCCGCCATCAACGGGTCTTCGGTCACCGGAACACCAACCAGTATCAGATGCGGATAACCGGCGACTGCCGCGGGGTCATTCGCTTCGCGCCACTCGACCGTGCTTCCGCGCGTGACGAGAAACCGCTGCGTCGTTTGGCCTGACTGCACGAACAGGAGAATCGCGGTGTCCGGGCGCATGCGACCGGCCTCGTACTCACTCGCCGCGAACGAGGGTCGCGCGACGGTGGGCGCGCCCAGGACGTCGGCCTGCGCGCGACGCGTGGACAGTTCGGCGCGGAGCTTCTCCCGGCTCACGCCGGTGATGCCGCCGGAGTCCACGGCGGCGAGCACATGTTCGCGCAGGGCAATCTCCGCCGCGACCGCGCGCAATTGCGCACCTTCGGCCGCATTGCTGACCAATGCACGAGCCTGGGCGGATTCATGAACCAATCCGGCACGCGCCTGGTCCGCGGCGGCGAAGATCTGTCGCAGCAGCTCCGAACGGTGGGTCGTCGTGGCCGATCTCTCGCGCTGCGCAAGGAGAATATCCACGCGCGATTCGTAAGCCCTGCGATGCAGGGAAGTCAGCCTGACGCGCAACTCCGGATTGCTCAGCGCCAGGCGCAGTGAATTCAGCACTTCCAGCGTCCGGCCATTGGATTCGAGCGCGGCATCGAGCCTGCCACGCCGGAATTCCAGCGAAGTCAGCGTCTGCAATGCGTCGAGCTGGAACTCCCGCGTCCCCAGGGCCGCGAAATTCCGCTCGAGTTTCTCGAGATCCTGGCGCAGATCCCGCGGCCTTTCGGCCAGTAGTTGGGCGCGCGCCTTCTCGAGAGCCAGCTGGAGCCGCTGGATCTCCAGGCCCGCCGACGCCAGCGGCTGCGCGGCTGCAATCTCCGCATTCGCGGCATCGGCGTTTCCAGCACTGAGCAGGTCGCGCACCAGTTCGATCCTGGCCTGCAGCCTGGCCGGATCGTTCCGCGCATAGGCCAACGCGGTGCGGTGAGACGCCTCGGCCTCGAGCAGTTCTCCCAATGCGCGTTGCGCATTGCCGGCGAGCAGCTCGCTCGTGAACTCCACGGTCTCGGTTCCCGGGCCGCGATCCATCTCGCGCTCGCGCATGACGGCGCGCGCCTGCTTGGCGTATTCCAGCGCAGCCGCGGGCACTCCGAGTCGTGTGTAGGTGGCGGCGAGACCATTGAGGCTGCGCGCCATGCCGGGCCGATCGCCAAAACGCTCGTGGATCTGCAACGCCTGCACGAACTGCGGCAGGGCCTTGTCGTGATCGCCGACCACGCTGTGCGTGCCCGCGCTGCCGTCGAGGATGTCGGCGAGCACCTGGTCGGTGGTATCGGCGCCGCGCTCGCCGAGCAATCGCGCAAATGCCTCGGACGCCTGGCTGAAGTTCCCCACCTGGCGAAGCACCGAATTGAAGTTGGCGCGCGCCCGTACTTCGCCCTCGCGCACGCCGGCGCTGGCAAATCGGCTCGCGGCCTCGGCAAACAGCCGCATGGCCTCCGCATAGCGGCCTTGTTCGTAGTAACTGTTGGCGAGGTGGTTGCGGGACTCCGCGGCGAAGAACGGGACATTCGCTGAATCAAACGTCTCGACGGCCCGCTCGAGATCCTGCTGGGTGGCGCGCAACATAGCCTCGCGCGAGGCAAGCGCACCGGCCTCCACCTGGCCGCCTTCGATGAGCGCCCATCGCGCCACCGCGATGACGAGGGCAGAGCGCGCAACGCCCGTTGCGTCCTTCGCGGCTTCATATTGAGTGCGGGCCGCGTATCCATCCGCGAGCGCGCCGGCGTTGTCGGAGGTGAATCGGGCTCGCATCCAGGCGGCATTCAGGAAAGCGTCTCCGGCCCGGGTGGATCGTTGGCCCGCGCTCCAGAGTTCGGCGGCGCTTCGAAAGTCCGACGCCTGCCCGAGGGACTTCTTCTCCACGGACTCCTGCGCGTGATTTCCCGCAGTTTCGGAGGTGACTGCCTCGCACTCGACCTGCGCGATCGCGGCATCACCATCGAACGCGGATTCGATCAGCCGAAACTGAAGCGATGACTCGGCCAGCGGCTCGCGCGTGCTGATACGCAGCGCCGTGAAGCCGGAGTTCGAGCCTACGCACAACCGCTCCGGTGTTGCCCGGCGCGCGGGAGCATCGAATTCCCGCGGATCCCCCGAAGGCCTGACGAGCTGCAGCTGCACGTCGACATTTCCCTGGTCGACGACAAAGAGCCGCGCCTCGGGGTTGGCTGGATCGAGCGCGATCTCGAAATGCGGAAACAATCGTGCGACCGGCAGCAGGCGCTCCTGCACAGCGGCCGCCGCGCGCGGCGGTGGCGCGGGCGAGCAGCCCCACAGCGCCCAGAGACTGCAGGCGGCCAGCAAACAACTCTTGTTCGGGGTAATCACGCGCCGCCCGGAATGTAACGCAAACTACCGGCTGGCGCGTGTCCTGTCAGCCCGGCCTTGCCAACGGGCTCAGTTCGCGGCGGTCAGACCCGAGCGATATCCCTGGCAGCCGCGACCATCGATCGGCCGCTTTCTCAATGTATCCGCGGGGCAGAGCACGAAGTCGGCACGCGCACCGACGCGCAAACCATCGGCGTCCGCACCGTAGAGGGTCTTGGCTCCATTGATGTTGGCGATCACCGCGGCGTCGACGCTGGCTCCGAGCTTCACCCACGAGTTGAACTCCCACCAGATGGCGTCGCGATGAAACTGTCCCAGCGAGCCAACGTCCGTGCCCATGGCCAGCGGGATTCCGCTCGCCAGCGCCTGCTGGAACTTGCGATGCATGGTGGGATACGCCGCATCCATGCGCTTCGAATGCTCGCCGTCGGGATCGGCGATCGCCTTGTGAACCGCCTGCTTCACCGCGTCCGTGGTGGCGGCATCGAAGAACTCATAGTGGGCCGCGTCGTCGATGAGCGCGGGATTGTCCTGGTAGGCGCGGTAGCGATCATGGATGCCGATGCGCGCCACCCAGGTGAGTTGCTTCTGCGCGCGCAGGTTCTCCAGCAGGGCGGGCGGGTACTCGGGTGTCGTCGAGACATCGAGATAGTCGAGCGTATCGGGGGCAATCTTCAGCGCCGCCTCCATCTCGGGCTGCGTGTAGCCGGACGCGAGAATTCGCACGTGCATCGTCCGCGCGGTGTCGACGATGGCAGTCCGCGCGTCGTCCGGAAATTTCTGCGTGTCGTGGATCGCGATCCACTGGAAGCCCAGATCCGCGCCGCGGCGAACCTTTGCGATGGCGTCTTCGACGTTCGCCACGCCCCAGACCGGATGCTGATCCCCGGTGTCCGCGCCGGCTATGAACGCGGGGCCGCCCAACTGCAGGCGCGGCATCGGTGAGCACTCGTCGCGGGAAAGATCGCGCAGCAGCGTGGCGTGCTCGAGCGAGTCGAGATGCACCCGCGAACTCGTGACGCCGGAGGCCAGCATCTGCCGGCCGAAGTTGAGCGCATCCGCGGTCGCCACAGCCTTGCGCTCCCCGAGACCCACGCCGGTCGGGAACACGAAATGCGAGTGCATGTCGACCAGTCCCGGCAGCATGAGCTGGCCGTCACCTTGCAATACACGTGCCCCTGCCGGTGCTTTCAGCGCGCCAGCTGCGGCGATCTGCTGGACCCGCCCGTCGACGATGAGCACGTCACGTCGGGGGTCCTTCGCAAATGGCGTCCAGAAATCGACATTCTTCACCAGCAGCGGCGACCGGTCGCAGTTGAATTCCGGTGCGGCCACGGCTGTGCCGACGAGGCCAATGGTCATCGCAAGCGGGGCAAACTTCTTCTTCACGGGGTCTCCCTCGAACTTTCGCGAGGTTAGACCGGCGGCCGCACTTCGGTGCGCTGACTTGGGACGAACCGCTCCCGCCTCGGGACGAACGGTTCGCTGCAAGCGAACGGTGTGTCACGGAATGCCATAGTTATTTACCGAAAGTTGCATCGCAGCGATTCGCGCGATTTCTGTGGGACCGTGCTCACAATCCGGAGCGACCAAGGGCCTATGGTCTTGAGGCCTCACCTCTCGTAACTTTCCCGTCATGGACGCAGCCACGATTCCTCTCCTGCGTGCGGATGATTGGCTCTCGCGAGAGTCGACGCTGCTCACCCCAGAATCCTGTCACCTGCTGCCGTCCGGCAATCAAATGCCATTGCTGGGACTCGGCACCTGGCATCTGAGTCATCACACGGTGAACTCACTCTGCAGCGCGCTGCGGATGGGTTACCGCATGATCGACACCTCGGCCGACTACCACACGCAACGTGGCATCGGCGAAGCCATCAAGGCCTGCGACGCCGACCGTGACGACCTGTACATCATCACGAAGGTGGATCCCGACGAAGACGGCTACGAGGCCACGCGCCGGAATCTTGCGCAGATGAAGCTGAACTATGCCGACCTCGTGCTCATTCATCGTCCGCCGAAGGAGGGCCTGCACGAAAAGGCCTGGGACGGCCTGCGGCGCGCGAAGCGCGATGGACTGGTGCACGACATCGGCGTGAGCAGCTATTCCATTCACCAGATCGAAGAGCTGGTGTATCGCAGCGGCGAGATGCCGGCGGTAAACCAGATCGAGTGGACTCCCTTTGGACACAGTCCTTCGCTGCTGGATTTCTGCCGCGACAACGGCATCCTCATCCAGTCGTGGAGTCCGCTGACCCGTGCCGAACGTCTCAACGACGACCGCATCAGCGGCATGGCGGCGCGCTACGGCAAGACTCCCGCGCAGCTGCTGTTGCGCTGGAACCTGCAGCAGGGCGTGGTGCCACTGCCCAAGGCGAACCACGTGCAGCACCAGCGCGACAACCTCAGCGTGTTCGACTTCGAAATCACGACGGCCGACATGATCAAGCTCGGCTCGTTCAACGAGCACTATTCCGCGCTGGGCCGGCTGCTCTATATCTAGCGCAGCTTTTCGAGCATGGCCTTGAAGCGCGGCTCGGCGCGCAGCGGATCGTAGTCCGGATCGTTTTCGATCCAGTCGCGTTTGCCCCAGCCCTTGCCGAACACGCGCTCCAGCATGTCGAGCGCTTCCGGAATCAGACCCATGCCGGCACGCACCAGCGCGCCGTTGATGATGACCGCCATGTCGTCCGGGTTCAGTGCCTCGGCGCGGCGCGCCCATTCCAGTGCACGCTCGGGCTGACCCTCCGCCAACACGGCTCCTGATCCCAGGGACCACACGCGGGCATTGTGCGGATTGATCTCCAGCAACCGCTCGGCGCGGCGAACGGCTTCGCGATTCAGTGGCGCCGCTTCGGCGTCGCGGCCCAGGCTGCGCAGGGACTGCGCCGCGAAGTTGGGGCTCTCGAAATCTTCGCGCCGCACTTCGCCGGCGTGCAACCACAACTCGACCGATTTCTCGATGTCGCCGGCCGCGAAGGCCGCGCGTCCGTAGTAGTACCAGGAATCGAACAGGTTGGGATTGATGCGCGTGGCCGCCTCGAAGTGTTGCCGCGCCTCGTCGTAGCGTTTCAGGTTCGACAGCGTGCAGCCGCGCGCCACGTGTGCCTCGGCCAGCTCTGGCGCGAGCTCCATGGCGATGCGGCTGGCGCGATCCGCGGCGGCAAGATCCTCGTCCTTCGAGCCGCACCACTCATATAGAAGAGTGTGCAGCGTGGCGAGCCCGGCCCAGGCGGGTGCGTATTCGGCGTCCAGCGCCAGCGCGCGTTCATAGAAAACGCGCGCCTCGTCGAAGTGCTGCTTCTGCCAGGCGTGCACGCGCTGGCGGCCGCGCAGGAAATTCTCATAGGTCTCGATGCCCGTGGGCTGACGCCGCACCGCGCGGCGCTCGCGGGCGTTGAGTTCGCCACCGCGCAACAGGGTGGCCACCTTCTCGGCGATTTCGTCCTGCACGGCAAAGATGTCGGCGGCCGAGCGTTCGAATTTCTCCGACCACTTGTGATAACCCGTCGCCACGTCGATGAGCTGCACGGTGATGCGCAGCCGGTCGCCGGCCTTGCGCACGCTGCCTTCGAGCAGGCTGCCGACACCCAGCTTGCGACCGACCTCGCGCAGGTCGTGCTGGCCACGGAACTGGAATGACGAGGTGCGTGCCGTCACACGCAAGCCGTCCACGTGGGTCAGCGCATCGATGAGCTCCTCGGCGAGTCCTTCGCAGAAGAAGTCCTGGTCGCGCGCGGCGCTCATGTCGGCGAACGGGAGGACCGCGATCGCGGCGGGGTCGGTCGCGCCATCCGCGGGATTCTGCGTGGAGTCGGCGGGCGAGTCCGCCGACATCACCGGCGCCGCGAAGAGATAGCCCAGGCGGTGGCGCGTGGCGATGTACACCGGCTGCTTCGAGCTGTCGCGCAGCGCCTTGCGCAACTCCTGGATGCAGGTCACCAGGGCATCGTCGGTAACCACCGTGCCGCGCCACACGTTCTCGAACAACTCCTGCTTGGACACCGGCATGCCCGGCTTCTCGAGCAGCGCGCCCAGCACCAGCGCCGCCTTGCGCGTGAGCTTTATTTCGGAGTCGTGCTCCCAGAGGCGCACCGTCGCCGGTTCGAATCGAAAGCTGCCGAATGTGAGTTGCGCTTGCATGAAGTCCCGGCGAAATCCCGGCGTTGTCCCGGGATTCCCGCGACCCCGCACCCGTAGTCTCCTGGCACACCGGCTTTTGTCACAACGCAAGGGGCGAGACAAGCCGTCGCCGCGTGCCTGCATGAAAAACGGGGAGAAAAGCATGAAACGACTGGCCATCTTCATCTACGGCATCGCGAGCTACGCGGTGTTTTTTGGCACCTTCCTTTATGGCATTGGATTCATCGGCAACCTTTGGGTGCCCAAATCCATGGACAGCCCGCGCGACGTGCCCTTCGGGACCGCGTTGCTCATCGACCTCGCGTTGCTGTCCGTGTTCGCCGTGCAACACAGCGTGATGGCACGGCCGGCGTTCAAACGCGGGTGGACTCGCCTGGTTCCCGAACCCTGCGAGCGCAGCACCTACGTGTTGTTTTCATCGCTCGCGCTGATCGCGTTGTTCTATGGGTGGCAACCGCTGGGCGGCGATATCTGGAATGTCACGGCGCCCACCGGTGTCGGATTCCTCTACGGCGTCTATTTCGCCGGCTGGTTGTTGCTGTTGTACACCACGTTCCTCATCAACCATTTCGATCTCTTCGGACTGCGGCAGGTGTGGCTGAATCTCGTGGGGAAGCCGTTCACGGCCGTGCCGTTCCGCACGCCGTGGTTGTACCGGCAAGTGCGCCATCCGTTGTACGTGGGCTGGCTGATGATCTTCTGGGCCACGCCCACGATGACGCTGACACACCTGCTGTTCGCGGTGATGACCACGGCCTACATCCTGGTCGCCATCCAGCTCGAGGAGCGCGACCTCATCGACGCGCACCCGGAGTACGCCGAGTACCGCCGTCGCGTGCCCATGTTGCTGCCGATTCCCCGCAAGCGCGCGGACGCGGGCTCCATGTCCAGCCGGAGCGTCTGAGCCATGAACGCTCGCGTCGATTTCTTCTACAACAGCTACGCAAACTTCCATGCGCAGGTGCTGGCCGCGGTGCGTGAGGCCACGTATGACCAGGACATCGGCCAGAACAGCTGGCTGACTGCGGAGGAATACGAACGCTTCGCTGGCTGGCTCGACCTGCAACCCTCGTCGCACCTGCTCGAGGTGGCGAGCGGTTCGGGCGGTCCGGCGCTGCACCTGGCCCGCAAGTGGGGCTGCCAGGTCACGGGCGTGGACATCAACGCCGAGGGCATCGCGGCCGCGGGCCGCGCCGTGATGCGCGCCAATCTCAAGCCGCGCGTGAATTTCCGCATGACCGATGCGAACTCGCCGTTGCCATTCGCCGACCGCGCCTTCGACGGACTGCTGTGCATCGATTCGATGAACCATTTTCCCGCGCGACTCGAAACCCTGAAGGAGTGGTGGCGCGTTCTCAGGAAGGGCGGGCGCGCGGTGTTCACCGATCCGGTGGTCATCACGGGACCCGTGACCAACGAGGAGCTGGCGCAGCGCAGCTCGATCGGGTTGTTCGTGTTCGTGCCACGTTTGTGCAACGAGGAGCTGATCGTGAAGTCCGGATTCCGGCTGGTGAGCCAGCTCGATGTCACCGAGAACGCGGCACTGGTGTCGCGCCGCTGGCGCGAGGCGCGCGAGCGGTTCCGCGAAGACCTGCTGCGCATCGAGGGACGCGAGCGCTACGACGGTGTGCAGTCCTTCCTGGGCGCGGTGCACCGCCTGTCCGGGGAACGTCGGCTGTCCCGGATCGCGTACCTGGTCGAGAAGTAGGGCCGGGGCGGGCGCGAGTGCGCCCGCCCGTCGGCGTCAGTGGTTGCGGGGGATCTTGTAGTACTCGTTGGCGCGCGTGGCGTACGACGCCGCGCCGTCATTGCGCGTCAGCTTCTCGAGCGAATCCGAGGGCGCCGCCTGCAGCTGCTCCTTGGTGAACGGCACGACGTAGCTCTCTTCGCTCTCGACGTAGTCGAGCGCGGACCACGGTACCGGGTGGTACTTCTCGTTCAGGCCGAGGAAGCCGCCGAAGCCGACCACGGCATAGATGATGTTGTTAGAAGTCTTGTCGAGGACGATGTCTTCGACCTGGCCGATCTTCTGCCCCGCCGAGTTCTTCACGGTGGTGCCGATGACCTTCTTGGCGCGAATGGCCGAGGTGTGGCCGGATGCGGTTGTCATTGCAATCTCCTTTGCTGTCCTGTCTGCGATGCATCGCCATGTTATGGGCGGTGCCGGGCGCACCAGCATCGGAGAACGGCGCGCGCGCCTGTCAGTCATGCGGGCGCCGCGAGTCTCTAAATTGCAACCGCCCCATGTCCTCACGCGTATAAAGGGCCCGGGAGGACAAAATGACTCAAGAACAAGCCCCGACGACGCGCCACAACGCCGAGGCGGCTCCGCAGCTCAATGCCTTGAACGGCATGCGCTTTTTCGCCGTTTTCCACATCTTCCTGTACCACCTCTGGTCGGTGCGCAACGAACTGCCCGGCGGCAAGCCCCAGGGGCCCTTCGCCAACGCATACGCGAACATGGACGAATTCCCGCGCTGGCTGAACAACCTCGTGGCGCACGGCTATCTATCGACCAGCTTCTTCTTCCTGCTGTCGGGCTTCATCCTCGCCTATCTCTACTGGACGCCGGCCGGCGAGTTGTCGACCACGCGCCAGCGCTTCTGGTGGCAGCGGTTCACGCGTATCTATCCCGTGCATCTCATCGCGCTGGTCATCACGTTTCTCATCATGGTGCTGCCGCGGTTTTTCATGGATCCCAGCGCGCCGTCCGTCGGGCTGGTGGTCGCGAGCGGCCTCGCGACCGCGACACTGACGCAGTCCTGGTTTCCGCCACTGGTTCCGGTGTGGAGCTGGCCCACCTGGGCGCTGTCGGCCGTGGTGTTCCTCTACGTCATCATGCCGTGGCTCATGCGCGTACTGGCGAAGCTGTCGCGCCGGCAATCCATCGGGTTGCTGGTGGCGCTGCCGCTGATTTCACTGGTGCCGACGCTGGTATTCCTGCAGTTCTTCCCGGACGGCGGCGCAGGCCACCAGAACTGGCAGATCTTCATCGGCAGCACCCCGCTGTTCTGGGTGCCGCATTTCGCGGCCGGCATGCTCATGTCGCGCATCTTCGCGATCAGCCGCTTCGAGACCGCGTGGCAGGAAAAATCGAAGCCGTGGATCTCTCTGGGCGACGTGGCCCTGATCGCCGTCATCGCGCTCAGCGTGATGGACCCGCACGATCGCGCCTGGCGTCACATCCTGCGGCACGGTGCGTTGATGCCGCTCTACATGCTGGTGCTCTACGACCTCGCGCTGGGGCGCGGCTTCATCGCGCGTATCTTCTCGCTGCCGGGCATGGGCTTCCTCGGCCAGACGTCCTTCTCCATCTTCATCTGGCAGAACCTGTTCCTCGGACTGGGTTTTGCCATGGTCATGGCCATGCCGGGTTCGAAGAGCGTTTCGTTCTGGTTCGCGGTGATCGGCCTCACCGTCATGGCCATCATCAGCACGTACCTGGTCGAGAAGCCGCTGGCCAGGAAGTTGCGGCGACGCTTCACCGATACCGGCAAGGCCGGGGCAACGCCCCAGGCCTTGCCGGCACAGTCGGCTAACTAACGGAATCTGAGTTCGTAGACGCTGGTGGTGCCGCTGACTTCGTTGCCCACCACGAGCAGGGGCTTCTTCGTGGGACTGCAGTGGGCTTCGATGAACACCAGTCCCTCGGGGCCGAGGTCGCCGGCCAGCGGATTCACGCTGCCGTCTTCCAGCGTGGTGTCCACCATGAAGTTGCGGTTGTTCAGGTAGTCCACGAACTCTGGCTGGGTCGGGTTCGTGACGTCGTAGACCACGATGCCGCTCTGCCGCTCGAGCCCGATGAACGCATACGTGCGGCCCTTGTGTTCACCCAGGGTCACGCCTTCGGGTTCGGGACCCTTGTTGTCGCTGCGCGTGTCGGCGGTGCCGTTCTCGGCGTGATCGCTGTTGAAGTCCGGCGCGGCGATTTCCGCGACCAGGTCTTCGAAGGCGCGGCCGCTGTCGAACACCTGCTTGCCGTTCTCATCCCAGATGGAGAATGAACGCGCGCCGAGCGCGTACACGGCGTCGTAGTCACCGTCGTTGTCGATGTCGCCCAGCGTGCGGGTGACCGTGAGGCGGCCAATCGCGGCGTCAGCACGCAGCGCCGCGAAGTTGGGGAACACCACGGGGTCGAGCTTCAGGTCCTTGACGCGGGCTTCCTCGGCGAAGCCGTCGTAGTCGCGCGAATCGCCTTCATTCGCGGTCACGAGGAAGGTGCGGCCATTCACCTTGTAGCTCGCGATCGAATCCGGCAGGTAGAGCCCATTTACGGGCCAGTTGCCGATATGGATGCCGCCGTCACGATCGCTGGGATCGAAAGCATTCTGCGGCAGGCTGTGATCCTTGGTGCCCAGCGGCAGGATTGCTTCGACCTTGCGATCCTTGAGGTTGATCTTCGCGAGCGCGTTGTTCTCCTGCAGCGTGGCGTACACGGACTTGCCGTCGGCGGAGAACGCGAGGTATTCGGGCTCGAGGTCCTGCGCCACGCTGGCATTGGGTCCGAAGAGGCGCACGCCCTTGGCGAGCAGCGCATCGCGTTGCGCATCGAACTGGCTGAAACCGATCTGGTGCACCACGGCCTTGTTCAGTCCCTTCTTGAGGTCGATGTAGGTCACCGAGCCCTGGGGATCCACGGAATATTCATCGTTGGGCTCGCCTTCGTTGGCGACCACGATCGACTTGCCGTCGGAAGAAAACGTGAGCATGTCGGGCAGTGCGCCGGCCGGAAACGTCTTCAGCAGCTGCAGCGTGCCCGAGTCGTACACCGCCACGAGGCCGGGATCGGTTTTCACCGCGGCCTGGATCGCGACCGCCACGAGGCCATCCTTCACCGCGACGCTGTTGGCGCTGTCACCGAGCGCCGAGGCGTCGATGGTGGCGACCAGCGTCGGCGTGGCCGGATTGCGGATGTCGAGCACGTCGACGGTGGTGGCGGCGGCGTTCACCACGAACACGCGCTGGGTGCGCGAGTCGTAGGCGACGATTTCCGCGGCGCCTTGTTCGTAGATGCCCGTGTGATAGGTACCGAGCAACTCGAGCGAGGGCTTCTTGGGGGCCGCGTTCGCGGCTACCGCAACGAGGGGAATGAGGGAGGCGAGGCCAAAACCGACTTTGCGCATGGCGGATCTTCTTCTGGTGTGGGACGAAGCGCCGCATGCTGCAGGCGCAAAATGTCATCCAGATGAAATCCGCCTGTCGCGGAACCGAGGTCAGGGCTTGTAGAAGCGGAACTCGAGGGGTTCTTCTTCGGAGGACTGCCGCCGCACGCGCAGCGAGTAGGTGCCGGGTTCGAGCTGCGCGCTGTCGACCACGATTTCCAGCGTGACCGGCGATGCCGGCTTCTGGCCGGCCAGGGCGTCGACGGTGTCGATGTTGCGATTCGGGCCGAAGTGATCCAACGCGATGCTGTACAGGGATTCGGGGTCGAACAGGCCGACGATTTCCACGCGCACTTCGCCGGACGGCAGCCGCGGCACGTTACCCGAGCCGCGCACCAGCGCCAGGCGCATGGAGGCGCCCGCGTGTTCCGCGCCGGCCAGCCCGGCGGTGAGGATCTGCGAGGGTTGCGCCGGCATGCGCCAGGAGAACACGGCGGCGCCGAGCAGCAGCACCACGCTCGCGGCCGCGGCGTACTTCCAGTAGTTAGGTGGCTCGGCGCGCACGAATTCCGAAGTGGAGCCGCGCGCCACCTGGGCGAGCCCGGCCCGCAGGCGCTGCTCGAACTCGACCTGCCGCGCGAACTCGGGGTTTGCGACGCAGTAGTCCTCGAATGCTTCGGCTTCCGCCTCCGTCATCGTTCCCGCCACGTATTGTTCGATCTGCTGCTGGTTCATAGGCCGAGGCTGAGCAGGTCACGCTTCGCGAAACCCCGCTCCTCCAGAATCTGACGGAAACGCCGGCGGGCGCGGCTCAACGCCTGGTTGAAAGCCGCCTCGCTCAATTGCATTTCCTTGCATATGGCTTCCTTGTCTTCGTCATCGAGGTAAAAGCGCTTCAGCATCAGGCGGTCCCTCGCCTGGGGCAGTTCGCGCAGCAACGCTCGCACCGCGAGCGCCGCCTCGACGTCTTCCGCGACGGTGACCACGCTGCGCGACGGGTCTGCATTGCGCTCGGTGGCATCACTGTCCAGATCTGTTCTCTGCCGCTCGGCCTTTCTCTGTGACGCGATGGCGAGATTTCTTGCGGTCTGTGCCGCAAAAGCGGCCAGTTTGTCGGGTTCTTCGAGGCCTGTCCCTCGCAACCGCTGAATGACAATGAGCAGGGTTTCCTGTACGAGGTCTTCGAGCAGGCAGTGATCGCCGCCGGTGCGGCGGCGCAATATGACTCGAAGGCCCGGCTCGAACTGCCGGATGAGCTCCCCCTCGGCGGAGACGTCACCTTCTTTTATGCGGCGCGCAAGCTCACCGCATGGAACAAAATCCATACCCCGTCCGACCCCCGGACTGCTCTTCATCTAGTGGAAAACCCGTGGGAGGATTCTGCCACGCCAAAGGAGATCGAATGCAAAAGACCTATCGCGGCTCGTGTCATTGCGGCGCGGTGCGCTTCGAAGCCGACATCGACCTTTCCAAACCCACGTATCGCTGCAATTGCTCCATCTGCACCCGAAACCGCTACTGGGCCGCTGTCATAACGCCGGGCGCCTTCCGCCTGCTGGAAGGGCGGAACGAGCTCACCCAGTACCTGTTCAATACGATGCAGAACGAGCATTTCTTCTGCAAAACCTGCGGTGTACGCCCCTACGGCGTGGGAAACAGCCCCGAGGCAGGAGAGGTCATTGGCGTGAATATCGGGTGTCTCGAAGATGCCACGCCCGAGGAACTGGCCGCGGCTCCAATCAGTTTTTGCGATGGCAAAAACGACAACTGGCAGAACCCTCCACCCATCGTCAGCTATCTCTAGCTGCCCTTGATGGGTAGACGTATGTAGAACGTCGTCCCGTGGCCGATCTCGGTTTCGAAGTCGAGATCGCCGCCGTGACCCTTCACGATGACACTGCGGGCAATAGACAAGCCCTGCCCGGTGCCGCGACCGACTTCCTTGGTGGTGAAGAAAGGATCGAAGATGCGGTTGCGGATGGCTTCGGGGATGCCGCCGCCGGTGTCGGCGATCGAGATGACGACGAACTCGCCGTCCACCGAGGTCTTCACTTCGATCTTGCCGCGGCCGCCCTGTTTCTTGACCAGGTCGCTGATGGCATGCGCGGCGTTGACCACGAGGTTGAGAACCACCTGGTTCACCTGGCCACCGTGGCAGATCACGCCCGGGATCTCGCCAAAATGGGTTTCGACCTCGGCGCACTCCCGGTACTCGCTGCGCGCGATGACCAGCGTGCTGGCGATCGACGCGTTGAGGTCGACCTCGCACTTGTCGCCCTGGTCGGCGTGCGAGAAGTTCTTCATCGAGCGCACGATCTCGGCGATGCGCGTCAGGCCGTCGGCCACCCGTGACATGGCCGGCGGCAGTTCTTCGCGCATGTACTCGACGTCTTCGTTTTCCTCGGGTTTCTGCCCGGTCTTCTGCTCGAGCTCGGCGTGCAATTTGTCGATGTACGTGAGCAACTCACCCACGCCATCCCGGATGAAAGTGATGCTGTCGTTGAGATACTGGATGGGCGTGTTGATCTCGTGCGCCACGCCGGCGGCGAGGCGGCCGATGGATTCGAGGCGGTCGCTCGAGGCCATGCGCAGTTCCGCGGCCTTGCGATCGGTGATGTCGAAGCCGATGCCCACCACGCCGGAGAGATTGCCGTGTTCGTCGCGCAGCGGAATCTTGGACGTCAGCAGCACGCGGTCGAGGCCGGTCTCGCTGTCCTGCGCGATCTCCTCGCAGTCGATGAGGGCCTTGCCCGACTGGATCAGCGCCTGCTCGTCGTTGAAGAATTTTTCCGCCATCTCGCGCGGGTAGAAATCGAAATCGGTCTTGCCGAGCAGGCCTTCCGGCACCGTGCCCATGCGATTGGCCACCAGCTTGTTGGCGGCGGTGAAGCGGCTCTTCGCGTCCTTGGCGTAGATGTACGCCGGGATCATGTCGAGCATCGTGCGCAGAACGTTGCGCTCGTGCGCGAGCGCGTCCTGGAGGCTGCGTCGTTCGCCGCTGTGATTGGAACTGGGACAGTCCGGAACGGCTTCCGGAGTGAATTGAGAAAGGGCTTTCACGGTAAGCCCATAACGGCGAAACGGGCTGGAACTGAAGCGCCCGGGCCTTGCCTACGGGGTCTTGCTTACGCCCGTCCGCGCATTACGGGCGTGATAGCGCAACCATTTGAAAAGGCGGTTTTTTACGGCTTTTCGAGACGCAGGTCGTCGAACGTGGCCTCGAAGCCCGGGCCCTCGGGAGCGGCACACATGACCCCGACCTGGACCTCCACGAACGGTGGGAAATACCCCTGCCGGATGGTGAAGAACGACTCGCCGTCTTCCGAGATCTGCGCTTCGAGCGAGTCCTTCTTGCGCTCCACGCGCCAGTAGACCGCTTCGGTCTGCGAGAGGTCGTCCATGGTCGACCAGTCGGAGAAGTCGTGCGTGAACACCACGCTGGCGCGACGTTTTCCGTCGACCAGTTCCGAGCCGCATTTCATCCACTGCTTTTCGTCGAGCCGCACCATGAGCCCGGCCTGGTCGTAGAGCGAGGCGTACTGGCCGTTCACGCGTGCCTGAAAAATGAACTCCCCGTATACCGGCAGGGAATATAGGTGCCCGTTGTCGGTGACGTAGCCGAAGTAGGTCTTGCGCCAGAAGTCCGTCCTGGGCCGCGTCTTCGCGGTCACGATGCCGCCGCCGTAAGAAACGCTGGCCGGCGGATTCAGCCAGGCCATTTTCGCGATGAGGTCGCCGCCGGTGTACCAGGGCTTTGGCTTGGCTGGCTGCGGTGGCAGGGCCGGCTGCTGCGGCTGCGACTGCTGCGCGATGGCATGGCCCGCGCCCGTGGCCAGCGTCGCGGCCAGTGCCTGTTGCACGAAGGTTCTGCGCGTGGCGCTCATGCGGGCTCCGTCACAACGAAAGATGCGGTAGATAGGACCGAAGCTCCGCGCGGCAGGCCTGCGGAGTGGTGAACTGGATGGCCGCCAGGCCCGATTCACGCGCCGCCACCACGTTGCGCAGCAGGTCGTCGATGAATACGCTCTCCGCGGGCACGATGCCCGTGGTCTCCACCAGGTGCTTGTAGATCGCGGGCTCCGGTTTGAGCATCAGGATCGTCCCCGAGATCACCAGCTGCCTGAAATGGCGGAAAAAATCGTGTCGCTTGACCAGGATGTTGTACGTGGCCTCGGGCATGTTCGACAGCAGGTAGAGATTCACGCCGCCGGCGGCGAGCTCTTCGAGCAGGCGGATGGTGCCGTCGATGGGCCGCAGCGATTCGGCCGTGAGTCGCAGCAGTCGCAGCACTTCTTCGGGTGAGAGGCCCGAGAGCTTCGCGAAGTGTTCGCTGGCGGTGGCCTCGGTGTACGTGCCGCGGTCGTATTCGTGCCAGTCCGGGTGCTCGAACATGAATTCGCGCAGGCGCGCCTGGACGTTGGGGTCCGGGTAGATCTCGGCAATGATGCGCGGCGGATCCCATTCGAGCAGGACGCCGCCGGCGTCGAAGACCACGTTGTTGATCATCATTTGCGCGAGAGCAGCAGGTTGATTCCGAAGTAGATGAGCGCCGCGCCGAAGACGCGTTCCAGCCAGGTGACGAAACGCGAGCCCTTGAGCGCGCGCGAGCCGCGCGCGGCCAGCTGCGCGTAGGCCATCAGGAAGATCGCGTCGATGATCATGGTGACGGCCAGCATGATGAGCAGCTGCGGTGCCAGCGCGCGCGCGGGGTCGATGAACTGCGGCAGGAACGCGAGCACGAACATGAGGTTCTTCGGATTGGTGACCTGTACCGCGAGACCCTGCAGCGCTACGCCACGGCGGTCTGGCGCACTGGCGGCGCCGGCATCGATGGGCTGATCAACCTTGCGGCGGGAGAAAATCATGCGCGCGCCGAGGTACATGAGGTACAGCGCACCGACGATCCGGATGGCGGTCATGGCCTCGCTGAATTTCGCCAGCAGGGCCGCGAGACCCAGCGCCACCGCGCCAAAGCACACCAGGTGCCCGGACACGATGCCCGTGGTGGCGGCGACGGCGCCGCGCATGCCGTGACGCGCCGCGTGCGACATCACGAACATGACGGCCGGGCCCGGCGAGATCGCCAGCAGCGTCCAGGCCGCGAGGTACAGCAGAAAAGTATCGAGCGACATGACCCGAATAATGGGGGCAGCCCCCGTTTCCTAGCAAATGGGTTGAAGTCAGCCCTGTCGTGTCACCGCTGAGAGTCGCAACCTGACCTTGCAGTGCATGTCACACCTTCATCGGCATGGGCACCGGCTGATCGCGCGTCGGCATCGGCGCCACGACGGGCGAGGTCAGCCCCGTCACCAGGTCGGCGATCTTCACCGAACCGCCGGATATGAAGCTCTTGTTGGCCGAGGCGCCGATCAGGATGGAGTAGAGCCCGCTGCGCTCATCGGCCGCGCGCTTGTACTTGTCCGCTTCGGCGATGCCAAAGACTTCGGTGAGCATGACGTCGTCACCACCGCCATGGCCGCCGGTGCCGGTCCACACCTCGAGCTCCTGCGCCTTGCCACGCAGCGGGATCAGACGCGTGCGGATCACATCCTTGTCCTGCTGGTAGCTGGTCGCGCCCGCCGAAGTGGCTCCGCCCTCGATGATCTCGTGTTCGATGCGGCCCTTGGTGCCGTTGAACGCGATGGTGTAGCCCTCCCAGGCGTTGAAGGCATTCAGCGAGTACGACAGCGTGGCGCCGGTCTTGTACTTCACGATGACGTTCATCGTGTCTTCGATGTTGATGTCGGGGCGGAACACGCAGCGATCGCGGAAGTAGCCGTCGTACTTTTCATTGTCGACGTACAGGTCCTTGAAGTTCTTGTCGGCCGAGAGATCGAGATAGAACGTGCACTTGGCCTTTTCGGGGCAGGTGGTGCAGCGTTCGTGATGGCTCTCGAGGCCCAACCGCTTCGCCATCTTCGGTGTGTAGAACTCGCGCTTGCCGTAGGCCATCACGGACTCCGGGTCGCTGCCCAGCCACCAGTTCATGAGATCGAAGTGGTGAGTGGCTTTGTGCACCATGAGGCCGCCGGAGATTTCCTTCTGGCTGTGCCAGCGGCGGAAGTAGTCCGCGCCGTGGAGAGTATTCAGCAGCCAATGGAAATCCACGGACATGACGTCGCCGATGGCGTTGCTCATGAGCAGGTCCTTGACCTGCGTGCGCGGCGGCGAGTAGCGGTAGTTGAACAGCACCCGCACGTGGCGGTTGTTGCGCTTGCAGGCGTCGATGATGCGCTGGGCTTTTTCGGGCGTGGTGGTCAGCGGCTTCTCGGTGATGCAGTCGCAGCCGGCGTCGAGCGCGCGCACGATGTACTCGTCGTGGAAGGCATCGGGCGGAGTGACGATGACGCAGTCCGGCCGGGTCTCCTTGAGCATCTTGTCGAAGTCGGCGGCCAGGTATTTTTTCGGGGCCTTGCCGCCATTCGGCGCCACGAACCTGAGGGCCGCGTCCAGGCGTCCGGCGTTCGTGTCGCAGACCGCGACCAGCTCATTGGTGGCCGGGAAGGTTTTCGTGATGGCGGTGAGGTACATGCGCGAGCGCGAACCCACACCGACGATCACGTACTTGCGACGACCCGTCGCGGCCTGCGCGATGGCAGACAGGCCCACGGCCGCCGCGCCGGCACCTTTGAGAAGTGCGCGCCGGTCAATTGTTGCTTCACTCATCTGATGGCCCCCGTTGAAGACTGGAAAATGGGGACATTCCTATTTTTCGCGCGGCGAGTGTCGCTCCCGCTGAAAAATAGGAATGTCCCCATTTTCTGGAAGATACATCAAATCCGATCAATTGCGATCATGGGCGCGCACCGGTCGGCTGTTTTTGCCGCATACTCCGGCGCCATGCGCAAAGCCACGGTCGCCTGTCTGCTCTCCTTGCTTGCGGTCATCGCGGGCGCCGCCGAGAAGCCCATCGATCGTCACGCACTGGTGACGCGGCACAACCCGACCATCACCCGCATCGACAAGGCCGCGCCCTTCATGGTGGGCAATGGCAACTTCGCCTTCACGGCCGACATCACCGGTCTGCAGACATTTCCCGAACAGTATTCCGAGCTGTCACCGTTCTTCATCCAGTCGCAGTGGTCGTGGCACAGCTATCCGAATCCGGATGGATTCACGCTCGACTCGGCGATGAAGAAGCTCAAGGTGCGCAACAAGACGCGCAATTATCCGTCGCTGGAGAACTGGGACGAGGCCAGGCAGGCGAACATCGCGTGGCTGCGCGAGAACCCGCATCGTTTTTCGCTTGGCCGGCTGGCGCTGCGCCTCGAGAATGCGCAGGGCGAGGTGGCGAAGTACGCGGACCTCACCGCCACGACGCAGACGCTGGACATGTGGACCGGCCGACTCGGCAGCCGCTTCACGTTCGATGGCGTGCCCGTCGAGGTGGAAACCTCGGTGCATCCGGAGCGCGATCTGCTGATCGTGCGCCTGCGCTCGCAGCTGTTGTTCGATGGTCGCCTCGGCGTGGATCTGAAATTTCCCGGCGTGTCACGCAAGCTGAACCCCGACCCCGCGGACTGGGAGCATCCCGAGACGCACGCAACGCACGAAGTCACGCGCGGTCCCGGTGGACTCACGCTCACGCGCCAGCTCGACGACACGCATTACTCGGTGAAGCTGGTGTCCGATCGCGAGCTCGACATCGAAACGCCGGCCACTCATCTATATAGGTTGAGCGCGCCAGGTTCCACGCAGCTCACCTTGCTGGTGGAATTCACTCCGGGTCCCGCCGCGGACCAGCTGCCGGATGCGGAGACGGCCCGCAACGCGGTGGCGCAGTGGTGGGAGCAGTACTGGACCCACGGCGGCGTCGTGGATTTCACCGGCAGCAAACATCCGAAGGCGCAGGAACTCGAGCGTCGCATCGTGATGTCGCAGTACCTCACGGCGGTGAACTCCGCCGGCATGTACCCGCCGCAGGAGGAGGGCCTGTTCTCCAACAGCTGGAATGGCAAGTTCCACCTGGAGATGCATGCCTGGCACTCGGCGCACTTCGCGTTGTGGGGGCGGCCGCAGCTGCTCGAGCGCAGCATGCCCTGGTACTTCGCGCATCTCGAAGAAGCAAAGGCGCGCGCCAAGGCCAACGGCGTGAAGGGCGCGTGGTGGCCCAAGATGGTGGGGCCGGAAGGGCGCGAGAGCCCGAGCACGGTGAATCCCTTCATCATGTGGCAGCAGCCGCACCCTATCTACCTGGCGGAATCGCTGTGGATCGCGCATGGCAAGGACCGGGCCACGCTCGAGAAATACCAGCAGCTGGTGTTCGAAACGGCCGACCTGCTCGCGAGCTGGCCGTTCTTCGACCGCAAGGAAGATCGCTACATCCTCGGCCCTCCCATGATTCCGGCGCAGGAAAATTTCGCGCCCATGACCACGTGGAATCCCACCTTCGAAATCGAGTACTACCGTTTCGGCATCGCAACCGCGCAGGAATGGCGCACCCGGCTCGGCCTGCCCAAGGACAAGAAATGGGATGACGTGCTGGCGCGGCTCTCGAAGCTGCCCGAAAAAGATGGCCTCTACCTGGCCGCCGAGTCGCAGCCCGATCTGTGGGAGCGCACCCGTTCGAAGGAGTGTTCGAAGAACGCCTCGCACGAATGCCCGAATCGCGATCATCCGTCGTTCGTGGCCGCTCTGGGATTGCTGCCGGGCTGGGGCGCGGATCGTGAAACCATGCGCAGGACCCTGAATGCCGTGATGTCCGACTGGGACTTGCGCCAGACCTGGGGCTGGGACTGGCCCATGCTGGCCATGACCGCGACCCGGCTCGACGAGCCCGCGATGGCCGTGAACTTCCTGCTGACGGACGCGAAGAACTTCCAGTTCGGCACCTCGGGCATGACGCCGCGGGTGCACGTCGTGGCCGATACGGGGCATCACGCCGCGGGATCGCCCGATGGTCCCGGGTATCGCCGCGCCGCCGAGACCTATTTCCCTTCGAACGGCGCGCTGTTGTTAGCCGTGGGGCTCATGGTTTCCGGCGGGCAGAGCGTGCACGAACTCAATCCAGGCTTCCCGCCGGATGGGCAGTGGATCGTGCGCAGCGAGGGCATCCTTCCCGCGCCGTAGAGCCTGCGCTCAGGCCGCGGGTTCGATCTCTTGCCGCGCGACACTGGGACTGGCCACGGGCTGCAGTCGATTCGCGCCTGCTTCGTTCACGAACGCAGCCGCGAGCGTCTCTTCACGACTCGGCGCGTCAACGGTGGCCACGTGCCAGAACTCGCCCTGCACCCGCTCGCGATCGATGTCGAGCAGCACGTAGCCGCGCTTGTTGAGCTCGGCGTATTTCATGTGGGGTGACACGCTGCGCACGAACGCCGCGGTCTGCGCGGCCTCGACGGGATTCACGATGCCCGGCGAGCTTACGGCCGGACACACGAACTCCACGCCCAACACGCCGCGGCCGGTCGCCGGGTCGTAACCCGCGGGATTCCAGGGATTCTCCGTGAGCTCGTTCGCCCACGAGGTGTGGATGTCACCGGTGAGCACGACGAGATTGTCGACATTGTTGGTGCGCACCGCGTCGTAGAGGCGCTGACGCGCCGGGATGTAGCCGTCCCACTGGTCGAGATTGAACAGCGTCTGCCCGCCGCTCGGCGAAAGCTGCGCCATCATGATCTGCTGGCCGAGCAGTCGCCACGGGGTGCCGCGTGACTGCGACATCGCCAGGTTCCGGGTGAGCCAGGCTTCCTGGTCGAAGCCTAACAAGGTGCGGGACGGATCATTGGCCACGGGATCGTTGGCCGGGAAGCCGGCGGTCGGCGTGATGGGCTTGGCGGCTGATTGCTGGTCACGTCCGTAGTGGCGCGTATCGAGCATCAGCAGGTCCGCGAGATTTCCGAAGCGGAACTCGCGGTAGATGCGCGCTTCGGCCTGGGGCCGCCATTCGCGGATCGGCATCCATTCGAAGTAGGCGCGGATCGCCGCGCGCTTGCGGACCTGGTAGTCACCCTCGCTCAGCTCCGGATTGTGGTTCTGCGCGCCGTCCTTCCAGGCGTCGTTGGTGATCTCGTGATCGTCCCAGACGCAGATGAACGGATGCTGCCGATGCGCCTCCTGCAGGTCGGCATCGCGCTTGTACTGTGCATGCCGCAGTCGATAGTCGAGCAGCGACACGATCTCCTTGTCCGGGTCCGGCACCCGTCCGAGCAGCGAGCCATCGCCGAACGACGCATTGCCGTACTCATAAAGATAGTCGCCGAGATGCAGCACGGCATCGAGCTCGGAGCGGCGGGCGATCAGCGCATAGACGTTGAAGAGGCCGGCCGGGAGGTTCGAGCAGGACACCACCGCGAGGCGCGCGGATTCGACGCGGCCGCGCGCCAGGGTACGCGTGCGACCGACGACCGAGCGCTCGCCGCCCGCGCTGAACTGGTAGTAGTAAGTGCGCGCCGGCTCGAGGCAGTCGACGTCGACCTTGACCGTGAAATCCCGCCACACGTTCGCGCTCGCGGAGCCACGGGCCACCACCTTGCGCATCTGCGGATCCCGCGCCACCTGCCACTTCACCTCGACCTCGTCATCCCAGGCCGGCGCCGTCACGCGGGTCCAGATGATGACCCGGTCGTGCAGCGGATCGCCGCTGGCAACCCCGTGCAGAAACCCGGGCTTCTGCGAGCGGCCTGCGGCCAGCGCACCGCTCGTGGCCGCGAAAGCGGCGGCGGCAGCCAGGAAGGTTCGGCGGGTCAGGTGGGAATACATGCGGGCTCCGGCAGGGGTGGGCGGAGCCGCCAGCCTGGGGCGGGCAGGTGAACCTTGTGTTGCGGGCGGATGAACGAGGCGCGCAACCGGTTAGACCGCGTCTACGGTGGCACAAATTCCCGTGTTGTGGCAGAAGCCTGCGGGAGAGAAGCGAATCTCCGGCTAACGATACATAACGTCAAAAGGCCGGAAACCACCACTCGCCGCTCTCCCGTGTGTCACGGACGACGCACCTCAGTCATTCGCAGGAACAACAACCAGAAGTTTTTTGGAGCAGCAGGCGTGGAACGGCGAATTTCGTCACTGGTTTCGATGGGGTTGTTGGCGCTGTTGAGCGGTTGCGGCGGCGGCGGCGGTGGTGGCGGAAGCCCCGCTCCGGCCCCGGCCGACACCACGCCCGACAACTTCACGTTCACCGCCCAGGCGGGTTCGGAGCCGTCGAGCGCCGTGACCTCCAACGAGATCACGATCACCGGCATCAACGCGGCCTCCGCGGTGTCGGTCTCCGGTGGCCAGTATTCGATCGATGGCGGTGCCTTCACCAACGGCGCGGGCAGCGTGACCAACGGCCAACGACTGCGCCTGCGCCTCACGTCCTCGGGCCAGTTCCTGACCGCCAGCAATGCGTCGCTGACGGTGGGCGGTGTCGCGGGCACCTTCACCGCGACCACGCGCGACGCCGACCGCATCCCGGATGCCTTCGGGTTCGCCAACAAGTCGGACGCGGCCCAGAACACCTGGGTGGCCTCCGACCCGGTGACGCTCACGGGCTTTGAAGTCCCGCTGGCGCTCAGCGTGCAGGGTGGCGAGTATTCGATCGCGGGCGGTACCTACACCACGGCGGCTGGAACCATCAGCGCCGGCCAGACGCTCGCGATCCGCGCGCTATCGGGTACCGGCTGGTCGAAGAACACTCCCGTGCAGGTCACGGTGGGTACGGTCAGCGTCACCTTCAACCTGACCACCGAGCTCCCCAACTACACGCCGGATGACATCACCTACGATGGCTCCGGTGTCGTCTACCTGCTGAGCACCTCGAACCGCCTCGTGTTCCGCTGGTCGGTCGCCGAGTCTCACTACCTGGATCCGTACCAGCTTTCGTCCAGCGGCGTCTCGCCCAACCGGATGGTCTTCGCCCGGACGCAGAACCGCCTGTACCTCGGATACAGCAGCGGAGAAATCCGCTACATCAATCCGGCCGCGACGCCGGTCGCGGAATCGCCCTTCATCACCCTGAGCGCCGGCATCTACGGCCTCGGCGACGCGGGCAACTACATCGTGGCGCAGGGTGGGCAGTACAGCTACAGCGGCGGCTCCATCATCAGCAGCGCCGGCGTCGTCACGACCAATGGCGGCTACTACTACGGTTACTCGCGCGCCACGGACTGGGACGCGGCCCATTCGCGCATCTATTACACGCGCGACGGCATCAGCCCGAACGACCTGCACTACGAGGTCATCGACCAGGCCACGGGCCTGATCAGCTCGTACGGCGAAACGCCTTATCACGGTTCCTACAACATCCAGGCTCCGATCCGTGTCTCCACCAACGGCGGCTATGTCCTGCTCGGCAGCGGCGACATCTACAACCAGGACGGCCTGACTTGGGCCGGTTCGCTGGGCTCGCAGGTGGCCGACGCTCGCTGGTTCAGCGACGGCACGGTGGCCGCGCTCACGACCAGCGGCAACCAGACGGTGCTGCGGCGCCTGGCCAGCAACAATCTCGGCACGCTCGAGCAGGTGAGATACGCGGGCGAGGCATTGCGCGTCGTCGGCACCGACCAGCGCATGGCAGTGGTCACGCTCGTGGGCGGCACGGTGAAGATCTACACCTACGTGCCCAGCGACGACAGCGATGGCGACGGCGTTTCCAACGCCACGGACGCGTTCCCGCTCGACGTCGCCGCGTCGACCGACACGGATCACGACGGTTACCCGGACGCCTGGAACACGGGCCGTACCCAGACTGACAGCACCACGGGCCTGACGCTCGACGCCTTCCCGCAGGATTCCGCCTGCTGGCTCGCGGCGCATGGCAGCGGCGGCACCTGCAACTACGCCGCGACCCTTCCCAACTACCAGCCCGACAAGGTGGTGCAGCAGGGCGACATCATCTACCTGCTGAGCAGCATCAACCGGCGCGTGTATCGCTGGTCGATTTCCGCCGAGGCCTACCTCAATCCTTACGTGGTTGGCATCGACGAGGGCTTCACCGCGAGCGCCCCGACCGAGATGGCCGTGTCGCCGGCGCACCAGCGCCTGTACCTCGGCTACGCCAGCGGCGCGATCCGCTACATCGATCTCGCGACCAACAGCGGCGCTGAAGTGCCGTTCGCGAACATCGCGATGAGCGTGAGCGGCCTCGCGAGTGTCGGCAACTACGTGCTGGCCCAGGATTACAGCGGTGCCTGGGGCACGCACTACATCCTCGACAACGCGGGCGTCATCACCGACTCGGAGGAGTGGAACCACCATTCGCCCGACTACGCCTGGGATCCGAATACCTCGCGCGTGTACTGGTTCAGCATGTGGAGCCCGTCGGACCTGAATTACGAAGTGGTCGACCAGGCCACGGGCCAGATCACCTCGTCGGGTGAGGCGCCGTATCACGGCAACTACTCGATCACGCCGCCGATCCGCGTCTCGCAGGATGGCCAGTACATCCTGCTGGGCAGCGGCGACATCTACAACCAGGCCGGTCTCACCTGGGCGGGCTCCGCGGGATCCACCCACGCCGATGCGCGCTGGATGGCCAACGGCTCGGTGGTCACGGTTTACACCGACAACACACAGACCCAGTTGCGTCGCCTGGGCAGCTCCAACCTCGTGAACCTCGAGCAGTTCACGTTCAATGGCCAGGCGCTGCGGGTGGTTGGGTCGGACGCCAAGATGGTGGTGGTGCTGTACACCAGCCAGACCGTGCAGTTCCGCACCTACGTGCCGAACGACGACAGCGATGGTGACGGCGTCACCAATACCCAGGATGCCTTCCCGCTGGATCGCGCCGCCTCGGTGGATACCGATGGCGACGGCTATCCGGACGCCTGGAATGCCGGGCGCACCCAGGCCGACAGCACCACGGGCCTGGTGCTGGACGCCTTCCCGCAGGATTCGGCCTGCTGGTTGCTGGCGCACGGCAGCGGCAACGTCTGCAACTACGGCGCCACCATGCCTAACTACCGCCCGGACAAGGTGGAGCAGTACGGCAACGTCATCTACCTGCTGAGCAGCGCCAACCGGCGCGTGTACCGCTGGTCGATCTCCGGCGGCCAATACCTCAACCCGTACGTGCCGGGCATCAACCAGGGCTTCACCACGCTGTCGCCGACGGCCATGGCGTTCGTGAGCAACCAGCAGCGCCTGTACCTCGGCTACGCCAACGGCTCGATCCGCTACATCGACGTGAGTGGCGGCAGCGCGGCGGAGGTGCCCTTCGCGAACCTGCCCACCGGCGTGACCAGCCTGGCGAGCGCCGGCAACTTCCTGCTGGCGCAGGGCGCGCAGTACGCCTACGACGGCGGCTACATCTTCAACAGCAGCGGCGTCATCACGGGCCACGGTGGTTACTACTACGGCTACTCGCGCGAAACCGCGTGGGAACCGAACCACAGTCGCGTCTACTACATGCGCGACGGCATCAGCCCGAACGACCTGCATTACGACGTGATCGACCAGGCCACCGGCGTGCGTACCTCCACGGCCGAGACGCCGTATCACGGCGACCACTCGTTCGGCGGCGTGATCCGTCCGAGTCCCGATGGTGTGTCCGTCCTGCTGGGGGTCGGTGACTTCTACAAGCAGTCGGACCTCACCTGGTCGGGCACGCTCGGCGCGCAGATCACCGATGCCCGCTGGCTGGCCAACGGTTCGCTGGCCACGCTGGCGACTTCCGGCAACCAGACACTGCTGCGGCGCCTCAGCGCCGGCAGCCTCATCAACGTCGAGCAGATCACCTACACCGGCGAAGCCCTGCGCGTCGTGGGCAGTGACACGGCGATGGTCGTGCTGGTGATGAACAACAACACCGTGCAGTTCCACAACTACGTCCCCAACAACGACAGCGACAGCGACGGCGTGACGAACACGGCCGATGCCTTCCCGCTGGACGTGGCGGCCTCGGTGGATACCGATCGTGACGGGCGTCCCGACGCCTGGAACGCCGGCCGGAGCCAGGCCGACAGCACCACGGGGCTGGTCCTGGATTCGTATCCGCAGGACTCGGCCTGCTGGCTGCCGGCGCACGGCAGTGGCGGCAACTGCAACCCGGGCGCCACGGTGCCTAACTACACACCGGACCAGGTGGTGGTGAACGGCGACGTGGTGTACCTGCTGAGCAGCACCAACGATCGCGTGTATCGCTGGTCGATTGCGACCGGTGCGTACCTGAATCCCTACGTCGTGGGCGTCAACACCGGCTTCACCACGCTCAAGCCGACGCGGATGGCGTACTCGGCCACGCACCAGCGCCTGTATCTCGGCTACAGCACGGGTGAGATCCGTTCGCTGAACGTGAACCTCGCCAACCCCGCGGAAGCGGCGTTCGCGATCATGCCCAGCCCGATCTCCAGCCTGATCAGCGCCGGCAATTTCCTGGTGGCCGACCTGGGCTATTACTACTACTCGGGCAGCGGCACGCGCGTGATCACCAGCGGCGGCGTCATCACCGCCACGGGTGCCTCGCTCACCTCCGGCGGTGAATACACCTGGGATCCGAACTACTCGCGGCTGTACTACGCCGGCTCCGGATACACCACCGCGTTGTACTGGCAGAGGATCGACCAGGGCACCGGCCAGATCGATTCCTGGGGAAATTCGCTGTACCAGAGCAACATCGTGACCCAGCCGCCGGCCCGCGTGTCGGCGGATGGCGAGCTCATCCTGGTCGGCAACGGCGACATCTTCGCCCCCGACATGAGCTGGGATGGCTCGCCGCTGGGCAAGAACATCAAGGATGCGCACTGGAAGGACAACATCCTGGTCGATGTCGACACCACCGACCTGGTCGAGATCCGCGATGCGACCACGCGCCAGGTGCTGCAGTCGTACCAGTACACGGGTCAGCCCATCCGCCTGGTGTTCGGAACCACCGAGGGTTACCTCGTGCACGTGCTGAACAACACGACGGCCTTCATCCGCCTGCCGTTCTACGACCAGGACAACGACCAGATTCCGCGCTGGTGGGAACAGGTGTACGCCGGCATGAGCGACGCCAACGCCGGGGACGCGACCACCGACCTGGACAGCGACGGCCTCAACAACCGCAACGAGTACCTCAATCACACCAGTCCGCTGGCCAGCGACACGGATGGTGACGGGCTCGGCGATGCCGCGGAGGTCAACACCTGGAATACCAACCCGACGCTGCCGGATACGGACGGTGACGGTCTCTCCGACAACGCCGAGGTCGTGACGCACAATTCCGATCCGCTGGACACGGACTCGGACGATGACGGCTACAGCGATCTCATCGAAGTGCTGCAGGGTGGCGATCCGAACGACATCTCGGACCTGCCGACGGCGCTCACCAGCTACACGCAGACCTTCGAAGGCTCGCCCAACCTGCAGGCCTGGTACACGCCGCGACAGAACGGTGGACCCTGGGCCCGCGACACGACCGGTGGACACGGCGGAACCGCGAGCTACAAGTCCGGCACGGTGCAGAACTCGCAGACCAGCGCCACGCGCTTCCGCGGCTACTTCCGGCCCGGGCAGCTGAGCTTCTGGGCGAAGGCCGACGTGGGCTACTGCTGCAACAACCTCTACGTGCTGATCGACGGCGTGTCGCAGCTGGGCGGGCCGATGAGCACGATCTGGACCAACTACACCATCCAGATCCCGCTCGGCGTGCACGAGATCGAGTGGCGCTACGAGAAGTACTACTACGGTTCAACCGTGGGCGATGCCGCCTGGATCGATGACGTGGTATTCACGGGGCAATGAACCGACCACTGATTGCCGGCGCACTGGCCGTGGTCGCGGTCTTTGCCGGCATAGTCTGGTTCGCCCGGGACTCCGCGCCCGAGGCGAACGACGTGCCGGCGAAGCAGGAAGAGGCGGCCGCGCAGGAGGCGAAGCCGCCGGCCGCCGCGCCGCGCGCGACCCAGGGTTCCGCCGAGCAGCGGCCGACGCCGGCCGACCCGCGCCTGGCAGCGCTCATGCGATCGCCGGACAACGCCCTGATCGAGTTCCTCGCCGATCCCGAGGGCCGCGTGATCAAGGAAGTCGACAATGATTCCGCCAGCCCCAGCTACCGCAAGCCACTGCGCGAATACACGTACGCGGGCGACAAGGTGATCCGGCTGGTCAAGTACCAGTACTCCGGCGACCAGACCCAGGTCGTCACGGCCGACGTGGTCTACCGGGCGGACGGCAGCGTCGACCAGTACAACGAAGCGACCCGCTACGAGTACGCGAAGAAGTAGTTCGGCGTCACTTCGCCGCGCTCATGTTCTCCGCGAGGAAGGTTTCGATTTCGCTCAGCATCTGGGTGCGGGTCTGCGCCAGTGACAGCCAGTGATCGTCGCCCTGCAGCTCGACGAACTTCACTTTCTTGTCCGCCCCCTTGAGCTTGCGGACCATCACCTCGGACTGCTCGATGGGCACCACCGCATCGTTCAGGCCGTGCAGGATGAGCACCGGCGCGCGCACCTTGTCCGCCAACGCGGCGGGCGTGACCTTGCGCAGGTGGTCCACGGGGCCCATGGATTTGTTCCACCACTCGGCCGACATCCCGCGGCTGCCGGCACGGTCGTTCAGCGCACGATTGAGCAGGCGCTCCGGCTCACTCACGCCGTTGACACTGACGGCGCAGGCATAGCGCTCCGGTGTGATCGTAGCGCCGGCGAGGGCGGCATAGCCGCCGTACGAACCCCCCATGATGCAAACGCGTGAGGCGTCGGCATAGCCGCCTTTCACGAGCGCGTCCATGCCGTCCTCCACGTCGGTCTGCATGAGGCCGTCGCCCCATCGGCCGCGGCCGGCATCGAACCATTCGTATCCGTAGCCGGTGGAGCCGCGATAGTTGGGCTGCAGCACCGCATAGCCGCGCGAGGCCAGGAAGCTGGCCCACCAGTCGAAATCCTGCCTGTCGCGCGCGTGCGGGCCACCATGGACCAGCAGCACCAGCGGCAGCTTCTTCGGCTCCACACCCACGGGCAGCGTGAGATAGGCGGGGATCTGCGTACCGTCGCGGGCCTTGTACTTGATGGCACTGCGGATGCCGATGTGTTCGGGCTGGCTGAGAGCGGGATACAGCTTGCCGATCAGGCGCAGCTTTTTCGTGGTGTTGTCGTAGAGATACCAGGCACCCGCGTCAACCGCGCGCTCGCCATAGAGCAGCGCGCGGCCGCGGTCCTGGGACCACGAATCGAGCCGGAAGAACCCGCCGCTGAAATTCGGTGCCACGGCCTCCGCCAGCGCCTTCAGCTGCGGATCGAAGAACTCCTGCTTCGGGAAGTCGTCGACCCAGCCCACGCCGACGATGCGGTGCTTCCACGGATCGCGGATGGCGCCGACGTCGCCACCCTTCGTGTTCAGCAAGGGCTTGGTCTCACCGGTTTTCCGATCGATGCCGAGGAGCGTATTGCGCTCGCCGTCTTCGTGCTGGTTCACGGCGGCGATGCGGCCATCTTCGAGCAGGCCGTACATGCGCAGCGGCTGACCCATTTCGGTCTCATCCTCGAGAATCATCCGCTCCTTGCCGTCGTCGTAGGAGTAGAGCTTCCAGCGATTGTTGAAGTCGTTGATTTCGACACGCGCCGCGACCGCGCCCCTTTCGTCCAATAGATAGCCGCTGGTCTCGATGTTGCCGCTGTGCACGGTGGAGGTGGTGCCGGTGTCCAGGTTCACGCGGTAGATCGAGAGCCGGGGGTCCGAGGAAGTTGCGCCCCAGGCGAGCATGCGCCCGAAGCCGGGATCGCCCACGATCGGCGCCTGCAGGTTCGAAAGCGACCGGTTGTAGCGGAACTCGGCGCTCTGCATGAGCTGCGTGACCTGGCCGGTGTCCAGCGAGAACACGCCCAGGCGGAAGTACTCGGCCTGGTTGCCTCGGAAGGCGGGCCAGGTGGTGGGTGCGATATCCCTGAAGTTCGACGCGCGGCTCATGACGTAGTAGGGCCGCCGATCATCCGCCCAACCCGCGCGGCGCAGCTTGTTGCCCGCGGGCGGCGCCAGGGTGTGCTCGAACTTGCCCGTGTCGATGTTCAGGATGCGAAAGACGTTGGCCTCGCGACCGGGGTCGGATTTCTGGAACTCGTAGCCGACCGTCATCGCCAGGCGCTGGCCGTCGGGTGAGAGGGAGGCGTCGCCGATGGCGGGCAGGCGGCCGTAGGCTTCGACGGGGGGCGGAGCGGCAATGGATTGGAAGGCGAGCGTCGCGGCGAGTATCGCGAGAAGAATCTTTGAGTCAGACATTGGGTCCCCCTGCTTGGCGATTCTGAGTCCGACGGGAGCAAGTTGAAAGTCGAACATCAGGCGAAATGGGCCCGATATACGTGCCACGACTTCGCGATCTGTGACAGCCGCGAAGTTGGACGAGGGGCGAGGTTAGAGCCATGATTCCCGCCCATGACCCTCACCGAGCTCCGCTACATCGTCGCCCTGGCCCAGGAGCAGCATTTCGGACGGGCCGCGGAGCGCTGCCACGTCAGCCAGCCCACGCTTTCCATCGCGGTCAAGAAACTCGAGGAAGAGCTCGGCGTACTCTTCGAACGCGGCAAGCAGAAAATCCTCCCGACGCCGCTGGGTGAAAAGATAGTCACCATGGCCGCGCGCGTGCTCGAACAGGCCGCCGCCATCAAGGACGTCGCCGACGCGGACAAGGACCAGCTCGAGGGTCCCATCTCGCTGGGCACGTTGCCGACCATCGGACCCTATCTATTGCCGCAGTTCATCCCCCTGCTGCAGGAGACCTCCAGCAAGCTCTCCTTGTACGTGGAAGAGGGCGGCACCGCCGACCTCGCGGCCAAGCTGCGTGCCGGCGACCTCGACGCCATCCTGGTGACGGCGCCATTCGCGGAAGCGGATGTCGTGACGCAGCCGCTGTTCGACGAACCCTTCATGCTGCTGTTGCCGGCCGATCATCGGCTGGCTAACAAGGTCAGGATCGAAGCGAAGGACCTCGACCCCGGCGAAATGCTGTTGCTGGGCGAGGGCGATTCACTGCGGGAGCAGATCCTGGCGGCGTTCCCGCATCTCGATCCGAAAGCCGAATCCGGCGCGGGCGTGCGCACTTTCACCCAGGGCGCGACGCTCGAAACCCTGCGGCACATGGTCGCCTCGCGGCTGGGGGTGACCATCCTGCCGCAGACGGCGGCGGAAGCGCCGCTTTATGCCCCGAATCTCCTGACCACCCGGGCTTTCGCGGACCCGGTCCCGAAACGCAGCCTGGTACTGGCCTGGCGCGTGAGTTTTCCGCGACATAAGGCCATCGACCTGCTGCGAAAGGCCATTCAGGCAAGCAGTTCGGCCTACTGGAATTACAATACGGCGCACTCCCAGGATGCTCCTGGCGTGATGGTGGAAAACCGGAACTGGTAATGCGGCCCCTTGCAAAGATCGTGATCGTCGGTGGTGGCACCTCGGGGTGGCTGGCCGCGGCGATGCTGAGCCAGCACCTCAAGCCTGAGCTCTGCGAGATCGAACTGGTGGAGTCCGAGGAGCTGGGCACCATCGGCGTCGGTGAATCCACCGTGCCGCCCTTCGTCACGCTGATCCAGCGGCTCGGCATCGACGAAGCGGAATTCATCCAGGCCACCGATGCCACCTACAAGCTGGGCATCAAGTTCGTGGGCTGGCACGAGCGCAGCGACTCATACTTCCACCCGTTCGGCGTCATCGGCAAACCCATCGGCAACCAGGACTTCTACCAGTGCTGGCTCAAGGCGCGTGCGCAGGGTGATGCGACTCCGCTCGGCGATTTCTCGCCCTGCAATGTCATGGCGGAGCAGGGACGGTTCTTCCATCCGGCCAAGGCGCGCAACACGCCCATCGGCGGCGCGAATTACGCGCTGCACGTGGACGCGCTGCGGGTCACGCAGTTCCTGCGCAAGTACGCCGAGGCGCGCGGGGTGCGGCGCACCGAGGGCAAGGTGGTCGAGGTCGCGCAGCGCGACGATGGATTCATCGAGAGCGTCAGGCTCGCCAACGGCACGATCATGCCGGCGGAATTCTTCATCGATTGCACCGGCTTCCGTGCGCTGCTCATTGGCAAGACACTGGGTGTCGAGAGCACCGACTGGTCCAACTACCTGCCCTGCGATCGCGCCATCGCCTGCAAGACCGCGAGCAAGGGGCCGCTGCTGCCGTACACGCGCGCCACCGCGCAGCCCGCCGGCTGGAGCTGGCGCATTCCGCTGCAGCAGCGGGTGGGCCAGGGTTACGTGTACTCCAGCCGCTTCGCGAGCGACGAGACGGCCCGGGCGACGCTGCTGCGGACGCTGGACTCGGCCTGCATCGAAGAGCCGCGCGTGATTCCCTATACCACCGGGCACCGCCGCCAGTTCTGGAAGAACAACTGCTTGTCGCTGGGCCTGGCATCGGGTTTCGTCGAGCCGCTCGAAGCCACGTCCATTCATTTGATTGCGCGCGGCATGGATTTCTTCCTGCGCTACTTCCCGGATCGAGACTGCGATCCGGCGCTGGTGCGCGAATACAACCGGCGCATGACCGGCGACTTCGAGGAAGTGCGCGACTTCATCGTGCTGCATTACGCCGCCACGGCGCGCGACGACACGCCGTTCTGGCAGTGGTGCCGCCAGTTGCCGCTGCCGGACACGCTGCGCGAACGCATCGAACTCTTCAAGGCCAACGGCGCGCTGCGCGAAGGCGTGGACGAACTGTTCCGCGCCTCGAGCTGGCAATCGGTGTTCGAAGGTATGGGCATCCAGCCCAGCGTCTGGCATCCGCGCGTGGAAAACCTCGACTACGCGCAGATCGCCGATTCCCTGAAAACCGCGCGAGCCGCCATCGCCGGCATGGTCGCGCACCTGCCCACGCACGAAGAATTCCTGCAGAGCGTCCAGGCCGGCTGATGCCGGATCGGGACGATGCCGAAGACGGTGTCAGGCCGGCATTTCGGCATTGTCGGCGCCGCTGACGCATTCAGATTCCAGTGAACTTCCGCCACTCGTCGCGGTAAAGTCGCGCACCTTGCCGTCCCGCGAATAAGGCCGAAATGCCGGCCTGACACCGTCTTCGGCAGACACCGTCTTCGGCATTGTTCATGGGGGATTCGATGCAGAACTCGTCAGCCGCGCCTGGGGCGGTCAAGAAGGTCGTCATTGCGGGTGGCGGTACGGCCGGCTGGGTGACCGCGGCGGCGCTGTCGCGCTATTTCGGATCGCAGCTCGATATCTCGCTGGTCGAGTCCGAGGAGATTGGCACGATCGGAGTCGGCGAGTCGACCGTGCCGCCCATCGTCTCCTTCCACAACATCCTCGGCATCGACGAGCGCGAGTTCATGCGCGAATGCGCGGCCACGTTCAAGGTGGCCATCCGCTTCGACGACTGGGGCACGCAGGGAAACTGGTACCTGCATCCCTTTGGCCGGTACGGCCAGCCCTCGCAGATGATCCACTTCTACAACTTCTGGCTGCACGCGCGCGCCAATGGCCACAAGGTGCCGCTGGGCGAGTACTGCCACGAATGGCTGGCGGCGGTGAAGAACAAGTTCGCGCTGCGCGAGAATCCGCGCATCAACTACGCCTATCACTTCGACGCCGCGCTGTACGCGCGCTACCAGCGCAGGCGCTGCGAGAGGCAGGGCGTCAAGCGCCTCGAAGGCAAGATCAAGCACGTGAAGCTGCATTCCGAGAGCGGCTACGTCGAATCGCTGGAACTCGAGGACGGGCGCTCCGTCGCGGGCGACCTGTTCATCGACTGCACCGGGTTCCGCGGCCTGCTCATCGAAGGCGCGCTGCAGACCGGCTACGAAGACTGGACACCCTATCTACCCTGCGACAGCGCGGTCGCCTTCCAGACCGTCGTCGACGAGCCTGCCGCGCCGTACACGGCCTGCTACGCGCACACCGCTGGCTGGCGCTGGAACATCCCGGTGCAGCATCGCGTCGGCAACGGCGTGGTGTTCTGCAGCCGCTACATGTCGGCCGACGAGGCCAAGGACAAGCTGGTCAAGGATTCCGGTGGCAAGCCGGTGAAGGATCCCTGGCTGGTGCGCATCAAGGCCGGGCGCCGCAAGAAGGCGTGGAACAAGAACGTGATCTGCGCAGGTCTTTCGGCCGGCTTCGTCGAGCCGCTGGAATCCACCAGCATCCACACCATCACCACGGCGGCCGTGCGCATGGTGAACCTGTTTCCCACGGATGGCATCACCGAGCCGCTGATCAATCACTACAACGAACAGTCGCAGTACGAGCTCGAGCGCATCCGCGACTTCGTCTGCATGCACTATCACTACAACCAGCGCGAGGACTCGCCGTTCTGGAAGGAATGTCGCGAGATGGCCATCCCCGACTCGCTGCGCGAGCGCGTCGAGCTGTTCCGGCAGGGCGGCCACATCTATTCGCGCGACGCGGAGCTGTTCACGGTGGACTCGTGGGTGTCCGTGATGATGGGTCAGCACATCGAGCCCAGGACCTATCATCATTCCGCCGGCCTCAACGACCGCGAGCTCAAGGAATTCATGACGAGGTACCGGGCCCAGGTCGCCGAGGTCGTGAACGCGCTGCCGGCGCATGCCGATTTCGTGAAGCAATACGCCGGCGCCAGCCCCGAAGCCTGGAAGCTCTGAATCACCAGGCGCTTGCGCGCCACGTCGGAAGTCGCCGCCGAAACGGCGGCGACCATGAAGTTCAAGAGGGCAAGTCGCCTCCACCAACGTGATATTCCTGCTGCAGATGTTCGTGATCCTCGCGGCCTGCCGCCTGTGCGGCTGGATCGTGAGGCGCTGGCTCAACCAGCCGCAGGTCATCGGCGAGATGATCGCGGGCGTCATCCTCGGGCCCTCGGTGTCAGGTGTCTTCGCGCCAGAGCTGCACGAGTTCCTGTTTCCGGCCGACTCCAAGCCGTTGCTGTTCGCGGTGGCGCAGGTGGGCATCGCCATCTACATGTTCCTGGTCGGGCTCGACTTCCGCAGCGATGATTTCAAGGCGCACGCGCCCGCCGCGGTGTCGGTTTCCGTGTCGGGCATCGTCGTGCCCTTCATCGTCGCCTTCCTCGCCACACCCTGGCTGTTGCAGGTGCCCGACCTGTTCCGCGAAGGAGTCTCGCGCTTCAATGCCACGCTGTTCCTCGGCGCGGCCATCGCCATCACCGCATTCCCCGTGCTGGCGCGAATCATTCACGACCGCGGTCTCACCGGCACCATCATCGCGACGCAGGCCCTGTCCGCCGCGGCCATCGGCGACGCCGTGGCCTGGTGCGTGGTGGCGGTGGTGCTCGCCAGCCTCGGTGCCGACGCCGGCATCGCCTGGCTGGCGATCGCGGGTGGCATGGTCTTCGCCGCGGCGCTGCTCTTGTTAGGCCCGAAACTCTTCGCGCCGCTGGGCCGGCTCGCCGAACGCCAGCATGACGCCGGCCAGCCGTTGAGTCCCACGGTGCTCGCCGTTTCGCTGATGCTGTGCATGCTTTCGGCCTGGATATCCGAATCCATCGGCCTGCACGCGGTGTTTGGAGCCTTCCTGATCGGCGCCGCGATGCCGCGCGGGGTCTATGCGCAGCGCGTGCGCCAGCTGCTCGAGCCTTTCACGCTGGTGTTCCTGCTGCCGGTGTTCTTCACTTACTCGGGCCTCAACACGCAGCTGTCGATGGTCAACACGCCGCAGCTGCTGCTGATCACGGGACTCATCCTCGCCGCGTCGATCTTCGCCAAGTTCATCGCCTGCTGGCTCGCGGCGCTGGCCGCGGGGCAGGGCAATCGCAGCGCGCTCGCGCTCGGTGCGCTCATGAACGCGCGCGGTCTCACCGAGCTCATCATCGTCAACATCGGACTCACCGCGGGCATCATCGCGCCCGCGTTGTTCTCGATGCTGGTGCTCATGGCCATCGTCACCACGCTGATGGCGTCTCCGCTGTTCGAATGGGTCTATGGCCGCGGCGCGCGCGCACGCGGCGAACTCCCGCCCCTGTCCTGACCGCGCCAATCCGCCAAACACGCGGCTGCCTGCGCTGTTCCGCCGCCCGAAGGGCCGGCAATAGCCACAATTAATCGGCGCGCCGGGCCTCAATCCGGCGACTGGCCCGTATAACGCACCGACAACAACAAGGCAGGGCCAGAGGGGGTCCAGTGTCGGTTGCGAAGCTTTCCATCACGTTCTTTCTGCAAATGGCGGTCATCCTGGCGGCCTGCCGCCTGGTCGGCTGGCTGGGCCAGAAGTACCTCAAGCAGCCCCAGGTGGTCTGCGAAATGATCGCGGGCGTGTTGCTGGGACCTTCGCTGTTTGGCCTGCTGGCACCTGACATCCAGAAGTACGTGTTCACGCCCGAGAACAAGGGCGTGCTGTATGTGGGTGCGCAGTTCGGCGTCGGCCTGTACATGTTCCTGGTCGGCCTCGGCTTCCGCACCGATCATTTCAAAGCGAACGTGCACAAGGCCGCGTCGGTGTCGCTCGCCGGCATGGCCGTGCCATTCGTCGTCGCAATCGCCGCCACGCCGTGGCTCATGACGGTTCCGGGCTTGTTCGCGCCCACCGCATCGCGCTTCGATGCCACGCTGTTCATGGGTGCGGCCATTGCCATCACCGCGTTTCCCATGCTCGCGCGCATCATCCATGAGCGCGGGCTGAGCCACACGGCGCTTGGAACCTTGTCGCTTTCGGCCGGTGCCATTGATGACGCCGCCGCCTGGTGCGTGCTCGCCGTGGTGCTGGCGAGCTTCGGCAGCGCGGGCGCGGGCGTCGCTTACACCGCCATCTTCGGTGGCATCGTGTTCGCCTTGTTCATGATCTTCGTGATGCCACGAATTCTCGCGCCGCTGGCGCGCTGGGCGGAACGCGACGCCGCGCCAAATCTTTCAGGACAAGCCAAGCCCCTCAACAGCACGGTATTCGCGCTGGTGGTGATGCTGTTCATGTTGTCCGCGTTCACGGCCGACATCATCGGACTGCACGCCGTATTCGGCGGATTCCTGCTCGGCTGCGTGATGCCGCGCGGCGTGCTGGCCGAAAGCATCCGCAAGCAGCTCGAGCCCTTCACGGTCATCGTGCTGTTGCCGATGTTCTTCACCTACTCGGGTTTGAACACGCAGCTCACGCTGGTGGCCGATCCCTATCTCCTGATGATCGCGCTCGCCGTGCTGGCCATGTCCGTGTTCGCCAAGTTCTTCGCCTGCTGGGCCGCGGCGCGTCTTTCAGGCCAGGACAATCGCACCGCGCTCGGCATCGGCGCGCTGATGAACTCGCGGGGCCTCATGGAGCTCATCATCATCAACATCGGACTGCAGGCGGGCGTCATTGGACCCGCGCTGTTCTCCATGCTGGTACTCATGGCCATCGTGACCACCCTCATGGCCTCGCCCATCTTCGAAGTGGTGTACGGCCGCGAAGCACGCAAGAGCGGCGAACTCGCAGCGCTGGAAAGCACCACCTGATTTCTCGTCCTCGCCGGCCGGTGGGTTCGGCCCCCCGCTGTTAGCTGCCAGCCGGCGAGGACCGGGAAATGGGGACATTCCTGATTTCCCGGGAAAAGGGGACGGGCCTCATTAAGGTGCAGGGCCCGATCCCTGACCGCGCGGACGTAGGAATTCTCCACACCGGACTTTCTGCGATTCCCGCTCGACTCGCGGCTGCGCCACGCGCAATGTCGCCCCATGAAACTGTTCACCTGCGACCACTGCCACCAGACGCTGTACTTCGAGAACAACCGCTGCGTGAGCTGCGGTGAAACCGTGGCCTATCGCCCGGAGACCGCCCAGCTGGCCACGCTCAAGCCCGGCGATTGGCTCTGCCGCAATGCAGTGGAGCACGAGGCCTGCAACTGGCTGATCACCAGCGGCCCCGAGGCCTTGTACTGCAAGTCCTGCGAACTCTCCTCGGTCATTCCCGACCTTTCCGATTTCGCCAACGAGCAGGCCTGGCGCCGCATCGAGGCCGCCAAGCGGCGCCTGCTGTATTCGCTCTACGCGCTCAAACTACCGGTGGTCCGCCGCGACGCCGATGCCGACGGTGGATTGACCTTCCGCTTCCTCAAGGCCACCGAAGACAAGCCGGTGATGACCGGCCACGACGATGGCGTGATCACGCTCAATATCGACGAAGCGGATTTCGCCTTTCGCGAGAACATGCGCGAGAAGATGGGCGAGGGATATCGAACCGTGCTCGGCCACCTGCGTCATGAGATCGGCCACTACTACTGGGATCGACTGGTCCGTGACGGTGAACGGCTCGAGCCATTTCGCGCACTGTTCGGCGACGAACGGCAGAGTTACGAAGACGCCGTCACGTGCCACTACGAACAGGGCCCGCCGGCCGACTGGAGCGAGCGCTGCGTCAGTGCCTACGCGAGCATGCATCCGTGGGAAGACTGGGCCGAGACCTGGGCGCATTACCTGCACATGGTCGACACGCTCGAGACCGCGAAAAGTCACGGGCTCATCCTGCGCACCGCCGCGGCGGACAAACCTGGCGAACGCATCGTCACCGACCGGCTGGCGTTCTTCGACTTCGAATCGCTGACCACGGGCTGGAACGCGGTGACGCTGGCATTGAACAGCCTCAATCGCAGCATGGGAATGAAGGATGCATATCCTTTCGTGCTGTCCGCGCCCGCGCTGGAGAAATTGCGCTTCGTGCACGAGCTGGTGCGAGGCCAGCAGTCCGCACCCCAGCGCCTCGAGGCCGCCTGATCCCGCACGCGTTGCAAGTCCCGCGAGACAATCTCTACCATCCGCGCTCGCCTTTCGTGGGGGTTCGATGCGCAGGCTTGTCTTAGGTCTCCTGATTCTCCCGGTCGCCGGATTCGCCGCCGACGAGTTCAAGCTCAATTCGCAGGAATACTTCGAACGTCCCGGCATCAACGTGATGTACGGCCAGGACTATTACCCGGAAGGGCACCAGGGCGGACTCTCCATCCTCATGCACGACGAGCGCATCGCCTCGAACGGCGACGTGCGCCTGGAACCGTCACCCGGACAGTGGTCGCCGATTCCGAAGCCGGGCAAACGCGAGGTCAACGCAGCCACGCAGGAAATCCGCGTGCCGCTGGCGTTTCCGAATCCCGAGCTCGATCGCAAGGGTTTCAACCCCATCATCTACCCGGATCTCAAGCTCAACTACTCGGTGCGCGCGCGCCCGGAGGGCGAGTCCATCCGCGTGAGCGTGGATTTCGATGCGCCAATCCCGAAGGAGTGGGTGGGCAAGGTGGGCTTCAATCTCGAACTGTTCCCCGGACTGATGTTCGGCAAGTCGTACCAGCTCGGAAACGTCGAGGGCGTGTTCCAGCAGCAGCCCAGCGGGCCTGGCGAAACCCCGGTGCTGGCGCGCGGCAAGCGACTCGACGTGGCGCCGGAAACCGAGCTCTATCACCTCACCATCGAAGTGCTCAAGGGCGGTGAACTCGAACTGCTCGACGGCCGCGGCAACCACAACAACGGCTGGTTCGTGGTGCGCGCACTGGCGCCCGCGAAGGCCACGAGCAACGCCATCGAATGGCGCGTGACGCCGCATGCGAAGGCCGGATGGATGCGCCAGCCCGTGATCCAGGTGTCGCAGGTGGGATATCACCCCGCGCAGCCCAAGCAGGTGGTCATCGAATACGACGCGCGCGATACCAAACGCGAGAACGTGAAGCTGCAGCGGGTTGGCCTCGCCGGGCAGGTGAAGACCGTCATCGATCGCAAGCCCGAGGAATGGGGCAGGTTCCTGCGCTACCAGTATGCGCGGCTCGACTTCAGCGAGGTGCAGGAGCCAGGCCTGTATCTGGTTCGCTACGGGACCCAGGTGAGCCATCCGTTCCGCATCGGCGCGGACGTGTTCACGCGCGAGGTGTGGCAGCCCACGGTGGAATACTTCCTGCCGGCCCAGATGTGCCACATGAAGGTCATGGAGAAGTACCGCATGTGGCACGGCCTGTGCCACATGGACGACGCGCGCATGGCGCCGGTAAACCACAACCACTTCGATGGCTACCTGCAGGGGCCTTCGACACTGACTAACTACCAACCCGGCGAGCCCGTACCCGGCCTCAACCGCGGCGCCTGGCACGACGCGGGCGACTGGGACCTGCGCGTGGAATCACAGGCCGACACCATGTACGGCCTCGCGCTCGCCTGGGAGCTGTTCCATGTCGACTACGACAACACCACCATCGACCAGAAGAACCTGGTGACCGAGATCCACCAGCCCGACGGCAAACCCGACGTGTTGCAGCAGCTCGAGCACGGTGCGCTGTCGGTGGTCGCGGGCTACGAATCGCTGGGCCGGCTGTATCGCGGCATCATCGAGCCCACGCTGCGCCAGTATGTGTTCTTGGGCGACGGCGCGAACATGACGGATAACGTTGTCTACGATCCAAAGAAGACACCCGAGGCTGGCGCGCCCGCGGTGGGCCTGCCGGGATCGGCCGACGATCGCTGGGTTTTCACCGAGGAGAATCCGCGCCGCGAGCTGCTCACGGCCGCGGGTCTCGCCGCGACGGCGCGCGCGCTCAAGGGATACAACGACGATCTCGCGGCGCGCTCGCTGAAAGCTGCCATCGCCATCTACGACCGCGCCACGCCCAAGGAAGAACTGGCGCGCGTGGGCGCGGCCGTGGAACTGCTGCTGGCCACGGGCGATCCGAAGTACCGGCAGCTCCTGCTCTCGCAGCGCGAAGCCATCGCCGCGAACATCGAACGCGTGGGCTGGATGGTGGGCCGCAGCCTGCCACTGTTGAAGGACGACGCGTATACGAAGACCATTCGCGACGCCGTCGCCGCCTATCGCGTGAAGGTGGACGAACTGGCGAAGGAAACGCCATACGCCGTCCCGTACAAGCCCGACATCTGGGGCGCGGGCTGGAACATCCAGCGCTTCGGCTGGGATCAGTGGATGCTGCACCTGTCGTTCCCGGACCTGTTCCCGCGCACCTATGCATTGCAGGCGCTGAGTTTCATCCTCGGCGTGCATCCGGGTTCGAACACCGCGTCGTTCGTGTCGGGCGTCGGCGCGAAATCGCTCACCACGGCCTACGGATTCAATCGCGCCGACTGGTCGCACATTCCGGGTGGCAGTGCCTCGGGCACCGCGCTCATCCGGCCGGATTTCCCGGAGCTCAAGCACTGGCCGTTCTTCTGGCAGCAGACCGAATACGTGCTCGGCCGTGGCACCACCGACTATCTACTGCTGGTGCTGGCCGCCGACCACGTGTTGAACGCCGATCCGGTACCGAAGAAGTAGTGCGTCGCGTA
>Ga0315912_10000284_pt1 | contig 104117 bp, 91 predicted proteins | sample VfabasoilMG_FD_204469 | JGI IMG/M metagenome (GOLD analysis project Ga0315912, IMG submission 204469) | Garden soil microbial communities collected in Santa Monica, California, United States - V. faba soil | ecosystem: Environmental > Terrestrial > Soil > Garden | place: USA: California... | reverse complement strand
GCTTGAAGTCGGATGACGAACCGCGAGCGTTTCTTCATCCGACTTCAAGCTTTCAAATGCCAGCATGCAATCTCGATAGGAAGCTTCGCCAGATTCGCTGGCGTAACGACGTTCGGCCTGCATTAGGCAGGATTTTATGGGCCGAGCTCTGCATCTTTCGCGTCGCAGAATGCTTTTACTTAAACCACACTCCGTTACGAAAGCAGACCGGGCAGGTGCTCCCATCGAGATCGTAGCTGGCGTTGAAGATCGAAGTTGGAGGCGGCGCGTAAGCGTGCCGCCTCCAACTTCGATCTTATATAGTTGAGGTTTATGGCAGCGCACAAGTGCGCTGCCATAAACCTCAACTTTAAGCGCCACCTGCTGCCGAGGTGAGAAGCAAAATCTATCCTCTGGCGCAACGAAGTGCGCCTTTTATGTAGACAGATTCGAATCAGAAAATCTAAAAGCTGAAACCGCTGGGAATTCAAATCAGAAACTCGAAACAAAAAAAGCCATTCGATTTTTATTCCCCCAATGATTGGCTTTATTTCGGCCTGTGAGCGAATCGCTTTTTCACATATACCGTTCCTCGGCAGGCTCTGGCAAAACACGCACGTTGGCCAAGGAATATTTGAAGCTGGCCCTGCGTTATCGGGCGGACTACTTCAAACACATCCTGGCCGTCACCTTTGCCAACAAGGCGACGCAAGAAATGAAGGATCGGATCCTGGCTTATCTCCATGCCTTTACACAAGGTGACGAGCAAGGTCTGGCCACTGAGCTGAAAAAAGAGCTGGGGTTGGACGATAATACATTTCTCCAGCACGTCCACGATGTCCGCAGCGAGATTCTGCACCACTACGCTCAGTTCTCTATCAGTACCATCGACGCGTTCTTCCAGAAAGTGATCCGCGCTTTTACCCGCGAATCGGGATTGATCGGCGACTACCGTCTTGAAGTGGATCAGGACGATGTGATGGAAGACGTCATCAACAACCTGATCGATGAGCTTGGCAGTAACGACGAACTGACCAACTGGGTGGTAGAATTTGCGAAGGAAAACCTCGAAAACGAAAAGGCCTGGGACATCCGGAAGAACCTGGCGGATTTTTCAAGGGAGCTATTCAAAGAAGATTTTAAGAGGATAGAAGAAGATTTCAACCGCGCCGCCAGCGACCGTTCCTTTTTTAAGAAATTCCGGGAATCTTTGTGGGAAAAGAAAAACTTTTTTCTGAATCACGTTTCCAAGCTGGGAAGGGAGGCGCTTAAGATAATTGACGACAATGGTTTGAAGCCATTCGAATTCAGCCACGGTGAAAGGTCAGGGCTGTTTACATTTTTAAGAAACAACGCGTATGAAAGAAAATTATCGGAGTTCGACGAACCCGGAGTGCGCGTTCGCAGTCATTTCACCTTTGCTAAAAACTGGCCAAGTTCAAAAACGCGACGTGCCAAGGAGATCGTAGCGCTTGCGGAAGAACGCCTAATCCCCATCGTGAATGAGCTGGTAGCCTTTCACGACAAGCACTATGTTGAATGCCTGAGCGCGGAAGTTACCCTTCGGAACATGTACGTCTTTGGTTTGCTGAGCGACATTTCACGAAAGCTGACCGAGTACAAGAGTGACAACAACATGATGCTGTTGTCAGACGCACCCAAATTCCTCGACCGCGTAATCAGCGACAGCGACACTCCTTTTATATATGAGAAGGTGGGATCGTTTTACCGGAACTACCTCATCGATGAATTTCAGGATACCTCCGGATTTCAATGGAAGAATTTTTTACCCTTGCTCACCAACAGTCTCGATCAGGGTTATCCCAGTTTGATTGTTGGGGATGTGAAGCAGGCCATTTACCGTTGGAGAGGTGGTGACTTGAATTTATTGCAGAAAGAAGTTGAAGGTCACATCGGCAAAGACCGGGTGGGACCGAGAGAGCTGGACAGGAACTTCAGAAGCTCACCGCAGGTAGTATCCTTTAACAACCAGGTGTTCAAGGCCGCTGCCAATATCGCCGCTGCTGAAACAGGAGCACCGGTGGCACCCGACGTTTATCGGGACATTGCACAGGAAGCTTCCAAATCGGAGGAGGGCTTCGTGTCGGTACAATTTTTTAAAGATGAGGAAGACCGAAAATGGAAGGACATCGCGTTGGCCAATGTCCCAAAGGTTTTAGAAAGACTTCAGGAACAAGGTGCGGCACTGAAAGACATTGCTATCCTCGTTCGGAAAAACGAAGAGGGTCAACGCATCGCCGCGCACCTCCTTCAATACAAAACTTCAACGGAAGCCAAAGCCTCGTGCAAGTACGACGTTGTTTCCAATGAGTCGCTGCGAATCGATGGCGCTACTACCGTTCGCTTGCTGCATGCGGCGATGCAATACCTGTTCAATACGGACGATGCCATTGCCCGCGCGCTGCTGGGGTACGAGTTCGCCCAGTTGCACGAACCCGACCGCAGCCTGAAGGAAGTATTCGCCGTCAGCCATCAGGTGAACTTTGAGAATAATTTGCCGCCCGGCTTTACGCGCGAGAAATTATTTCTAAGGAAACTCCCGCTGTTTGAACTGACGGAAACGTTGATCGAAATTTTCAAACTCGGTGAAGTTGAAGGTGAATTGATTTACCTGAACGCTTTTCAGGATGTAGTGCTTGAATTCTACAGTCGTGAACGAAACGATCTGGGTGCCTTTCTGGAATGGTGGGAGGAAAACAAAAGGAAAAAATCCATAAAAGTGTCAGGTGAAATTGACGCGGCGCAAATCATCACCATTCACATGTCAAAGGGATTGCAGTTTAGATATGTGATCATACCTTTTTGCAGCTGGAACCTAGACCACGATTCGTTCAACGCACCCACGCTCTGGGTGAAGTCAGACGTAGAACCTTATAAGAATGCCGGATACCTGCCTGTTCCCTATTCCGGGACGTTGAAGAAAACCTACTTCGAAGCTCCCTACCAGGAAGAGAGAACGAAATGTTACCTCGATAACTTGAATGTCCTCTACGTTGCTTTTACCCGCGCTGAAGAAGGTTTGATTATTACCGCGCCGCATCCTTCCGCTGAGCAACGACAAAAAACGGTTGGCGGTCTGCTTCATCGTACCATTCAATCCGATGAGGGGCTCATGCAATGTTGGGATGAGGGAGCGCAGCAATGGCGCTTGGGCACCTTATCACAAAGAGGGAAGGCCCCGTCGCTGGAAAGGGAAGGCGTTGGTCTCACGCACTATCCCGTTTCGCGGTGGCGCGAGAAGTTGGTGATTCGCCAATCGGGAAGCGCCTATTTCAAAGACACCCTGACCGACGATCATAAGAAGAGTATCTCGTTTGGTATTCAGATGCACGCCGTTCTTTCGCGCATTCGATATGAGGACGAAATAGCCGCGTCGCTTGACCAGATTGTTGGCGAGGGACTCATTACTGAAGGTGAAAAAGAAAGTTTGGGAGATCAACTGAAAGAACTCCTGAATGATAAGCGAGTCGCGTCGTGGTACAGCAAAGTATGGGATGTACGAACTGAAGTACCCATTCTCTTGCCGGGCGGAAATGAGAATCGAATTGATCGCTTGATGATCCGCGAGGCCGATTCAGGAAGGCAAGCCGTGGTTGTCGATTTTAAGACCGGCGTGAAATCGTCACAGGATCAACGACAGGTGCTGGAGTACATGAATATTTTAAGAAGCATGAATTTCGTTTCTGTGGAGGGATACCTGGTCTACCTGAATGATCGGGAGGTGGTTGAAGTAAAGGCCGGTGGAAAACAAAAAGTGGTGAAGAAGAAAGAAGACAATCAATTAGGACTAGGATTTTGAACGGATGAAATCATTCTTACAGGAGTTGGCCGAGAAAATTTATCGCGAGCATCCCAAGCTCGACGAGGTCACCCTCGTTTTTCCGAACCGACGGGCCATCATCTACTTTCAAAAGTACCTGAGCGACATTATCACCAAGCCGGTGTTCTCGCCGAAGATGGTGACGATCGAGGAATTCATCGGTGGGTTTTCTCCGTTAACAGTTCCTGATAAGCTGGAATTGATTCACCGGTTGTATCATTCCTACACCACCGTGCTTCACGGAACAGACGAACCATTCGACCAGTTTTATTTCTGGGGCGAAATGCTGCTTCGTGATTTTGACGAAGTGGATAAGTACATGATCCGTGCAGATCATTTGTTCAAGGATCTGAGCATGCAAAAAGAACTGGATTCCAGTTTTGACTTTCTCACCGAAGAGCAACAAGAGTTTTTGAAAAGTTTCTGGGCCGGATTCGACGATAACATCACCGAAAACAAGCGGAAGTTCCTCCGCGTGTGGAAGGAGCTGCTCGGCGTTTACCAGCATTTCAAGCAGCAACTACAGGAAGCCAACCTTGCCTACGACGGGATGATGCATCGTGAAGTAGCGAGCGGTATTTCTTCCGGTACTATCGCAACGCCTTCCTTCGGCGGTGAAACGCGTATCCATTTCATTGGCTTCAACGCGCTTACCGGCGCAGAAGAAGTGATCCTCTCGACCTTGGTGGACAAAGGCATCGCGACCATACATTGGGACCTTGACGATTACTATATCAACAACGAAGCGCAGGAAGCGGGAAGATTTTTCCGCGAATATCAGCGTGATCGGGTTTTGGGTAAGACTTTTTCCAATCAACCGCCCTCCAATTTTCTGGGTACGCCTGACGTAAAGAAGGCCGTTAAAATTTTTGGCGCTCCGCAGCCAGTAGCGCAAACAAAATTCATGGCGCAGATCCTGCAGGACGAACTCGCCAAAGGAATGCACCCGGAAGAAACCCTGGTGGTATTGCCGGATGAAAAACTGTTGTTGCCCGTGCTGCATGGAATCTCCGGCGGTGTGGAAAAACTGAATGTCACGATGGGGTTCCCATTGAGCAGCACGCCCATGTACAACCTGATCGAGCTGTTGGTTGAACTGCAACTGCATCAGTCAAAGAAATTTTTCAATCATCGCCAGGTGCTGGCGGTGCTGGGTCATCCATACGTCGTGGTCTCAGACATTCCCCTGGCGAATGCGAGACGAAAAGAAATTCTTAAGACCAACTGGATCAGCATACCGCAAGGCTACCTCGCTTCTGAGGTTCAGTTGCACCGACTGATTTTTCAGGAAGTAGATCCCGCTGTTGGTGGACTTCCGTATCAAACGGCGTTTATTGAATATCTAAAATCGATTATCCTGGAGATCGGTTCATTACCCGCGCTAAGCGACTTGGATAAAGAATACGCTTTCTATTTTCTAAAGCTTCTGAACCGACTGGAAGAAATTGCATTCCAGGGAGACGAGGGGACCGAGAAGAGCAAAGAGAAAGCAAGAGTCGCGTTGTTGAAATCTTTTCTTCGTCTGTTTCGCCAGCTTGTGCGTTCGCAGAAGATTCCTTTTACCGGTGAACCGCTTCGCGGACTCCAGGTGATGGGGGTATTGGAAACCAGAAACCTGGATTTTAAAAATGTATTTGTGCTCTCGTTGAATGAAGGTGCGTTCCCTTCTTTCGGGAATAGGGGTTCTTATATTCCGTTCAACATCCGGAAAGCTTACAAGCTTCCTACCGTCGAACATCAGGACGCGATGTATGCGTATTTGTTCTACCGGGTTTTGCAACGCGCAGAGAATATTTTTCTGTTCTACAACACGGAGACCGATGTACTGGGACAGGGCGAGATGAGCCGCTACTTACAGCAGCTGATCTTTGAATCCAATCTCAACATCAGCCGCAGCACGTTACACAATCCGGTTCAACCGAAAGCGCAAAGCGCCATCACGATTGAGAAGGATGGAGAGATCATGTCGAAGATCAGTCTGTTGAACGAAGGCTCGTATATGTTCAAGGGTATCTCGCCTTCGGCCTTGAACACATACATCGAATGTCGCCTGAAGTTTTATCTGCGGCACATCGCCCAGATCAAGGAACCCAAGGAAATTGAAGAGGACCTCGATGCGCGCGTGCTGGGAAATTTCTTGCATGATGTGATGGAGCAATTCTATAAGCAAATCCTGGCAACCAAGCGCACAAGCATCATTGAGCCCGTCGATTTTGATAACTACCCAATCGTCATTGACCGGTTGATCGACAGTATCTTTATCGGCACCTACAACCTCGATCCCAATAAAAAAGTTGAATATGGTGGTCAGCGACTTGTGGTCCGGGAAATTGTGAAACGTTTTGCGCACCGCATTGTGGAAATGGATAAGACCCATGCACCCTTTGCCATGGAGGCGATCGAACAACAGGGGCTGATCTATAGGTTCAAAACAGAACGCTCTCCGGGTTATGCGGTTATCGGAGGAAAAATCGACCGTGTGGATCGCAAAGATGGCCTTCTCCGCATCATAGATTACAAAACGGGAAAAGACGAACTCACTTTCGAGAGTATCCCCTCACTATTTAGCCGGGAAGGAAAACGGAACAAAGCCGCGTTCCAGACCATTTTGTATGCTCTATTATATAAAGAGAACTTGCCGGTCCATATTAATAAAGAGACGGTTCGGATTGTACCGGGTCTTATTAACCGGGTTAACCTGTTTGACAAGGGCTTTACCTTTGGGTTGACACTGAATAAAGAGCGAATCACCGACGTACAGGAGGTTTTGCCGGAATTTGAATCACTTCTTAAGTTGTTAGTGGACGATTTGTACAATCCTGATGTTCCTTTTGAACAGACCAGCGACGTGGAGGCCTGCCGGTTCTGTCCTTATCAGGAAATATGTGGACGATAATGTTAACTTTGTTTCCCTTGAAATTGTATTTATAAAGTATAACACTCAATCATATGAAAGCGCTTACTATCCTCCTTCTTTTCATGACTGCTTCTGCCGGTTCGATCTACGACTTCAAGATGAATTCGATCGAAGGCGACCAAATTGATTTCGCCAAGTACAAAGGAAAAACTTTGTTGATTGTGAACGTTGCTTCCAAGTGTGGCAACACACCGCAGTACACAGACCTTGAAAAACTTCATGAGTCGTACGGCGACAAAGTGACGATCCTCGGTTTCCCCGCCAACAACTTTGGCGCGCAGGAACCCGGATCAAATCAGGAGATCGCAAGCTTCTGCCAAAAGAATTATGGTGTCAAGTTTCAGATGTTCGAAAAAATATCTGTGAAAGGTGACGATCAGGCTCCGTTGTACGCTTATTTAAAAGAGAAAACCGGTCAGGAACCAACCTGGAACTTCTGCAAGTACCTGGTGAAGCCCGACGGCACGGTGAAGTTCTTCTCTTCTAAAGTACAGCCCCTTGACAAACAGATCGTCGATGAGATCGTTCATTAAGATTTCACTACTGGTTGTTGCAACGATGGGATTGGTAGCATTCATTTCTTCGAAGTTTACCGGCAAAAAGCCTGACGGTAATCTTCCCGCCTCGATCTATGATTTCCACATGGCATCGATCGAAGGTCGAGACATAGATTTTTCTCAGTACAAAGGAAAGTATCTTTTGATTGTAAACACCGCGTCCAAGTGCGGCTATACGCCGCAGTATGCCGATCTGGAAAAACTACACGAACAGTTCGGCGACAAGGTGACCATTCTGGGATTTCCTGCAAACAATTTTTTGTGGCAGGAGCCGGGCAGCAATGAAGAAATTGCCACGTTCTGTCAGAAGAATTATGGCGTTACTTTTCAGATGTTCGAGAAGATCTCTGTGAAAGGAGGCGACCAGCATCCCTTGTATCAATGGCTTGAACAGAAATCGGGAAAGGCACCGTCCTGGAATTTTTGCAAGTACCTCATCAGCAAGGACGGAAATACCGTTACTTTCTTTGATAAAAAGGTACTGCCTTTAAGCAACGACATCGTCTCCAAAATCACCAACTAGATTTTATCCCGACTTTGTGTTCCTTTGTGTCTTCGTGCCTTGGTGGCGAGAAAGTACTACCGCCAAGGCGCTGAAGACACAACGGCTTCTATAATCCTATGAGTTTCAAACCCTGGCTTGTCGCATTTCGTTTGCGCACCCTTCCACTGGCATTATCCTGTATTGCGATGGGAGGTTTTCTGGCCGCTGCCGCCGGCGCGTTCCAATGGAATATTTTTCTCCTCTGTGTATTGACGACCATCTTCCTGCAGGTTCTTTCGAACCTCGCGAATGACTATGGCGATTCGGTTCACGGCGCAGACAGCGCCGATCGCAAGGGGCCTTCCCGCGCAGTGCAAAGCGGCGCCATCACCGCGAATCAAATGAAAACCGCCGTGGTAATTTTTGTCTGCCTTTGTCTGGCGAGCGGCGTCGGACTTTTGTTCACTTCGTTTGGACTGGACTGGAAAGCCATCATGTTTTTTTTCGGACTCGGCGTTTTAAGTATCCTGGCGGCGATCGCGTACACAGTGGGGAAAAAACCCTACGGTTATATCGGGCTTGGTGATCTTTCGGTTTTGATTTTCTTTGGATTGGTCGGCGTACTGGGATCGTACTACCTGTTCACCAAAAAAATTACGGGCTATGAAGTTTTGCCCGCGTTGAGCTGCGGCCTGTTCTCCATTGCCGTACTAAACATTAATAACATCAGAGATATCGAATCCGATCGCAAGGCCGGGAAATTTTCTATCCCTGTTCGCATCGGGCGCGAGAAAGCCATTTTTTATCATGTGGTATTACTGGCCGGCGGGATTTTGTCGGCGACCATTTTCAACATCGTTACTTTCTCATCACCCTGGCAATTTTTGTTCCTCCTGAGCGTTCCGTTATTTGTAAAGAATGGAATGGCAATTGCTCGAAAACCGAGTGAGGAACTCGACCCCTACCTGAAACAGATGGCACTTTCTACCCTCGTCTTTGTTATTCTATTTGGCGTGGGGTTGGTGCTCGCCTAAGCGTTTAAACCATTTCCCGTCCATTCGTGTCTAAGGAACAGAATACATTTTGTATGATGAAGAAAGCTGTTATTCCTTTTTTGCTGCTGCCGTTTTTTATGGCTTGTCAGCAGGAGCCCGATCCCTACAGGCTGTTAGATCAGTTCGTGGTCACCACGAACTACGATACGCTTGCGGACTTTAGCGCGTATGCTACCTACACCTTGCCGACCGATACCATTGGATTCATCGATGATCTGGATGCGAACGACACAATTGTCACATCGCCTGAATACGACCTGCCCAGGAAAGTATTGAAAGAGATAGAAACCAATATGAACAGTTTGAATTATACGCGTGTGGCTGTCGACCAGGATCCCGACATCGGTGTGAACGTTTACGTCGTGAAGAACCTCAACCTGTTTCAGCAAGTCGTTTATCCAAACTATTACTACAACAACTACTATGGATACGGCGGTTATTACTACTACCCCTATGTTGAAACCTATGCCTACAACACGGGGTCACTGGTCATTGAATTTGTAGATCTTAAGAACCCCGGATCGGGCAACACCTACAAAGTAATTTGGAATTCATACATGGGCGATATGTTCAATGCCGTAAATCAATTGCAGCAATCCATCGACGGCGTGAATCAGGCTTTTGCTCAATCACCTTACCTGGGAACGAATTGATATGAAGAAACAACTTATTTTTCTGGTTCTCGCATTAACGCTGACGTCTCTGAACGCGCTTGCCCAGGACAACTATTTTTACATTGCCTACGACGTGAGCAAACCTACTTCCAACGGGTGGCTTGAAGCGACCAACTCCCGGGGATGGCGCATGGGTTATCATGGTTTTCTCAACAGCGGCAATCGAATCTCAGTCGGGCTGGATGTGAATTGGAGTCAGTTCGATCAATACCAGCCTTACGAAACGTATCCAAGTTCAAACGGTGCAACGTCAACGGACTATTTCAAATACATATACCAGTACGGCGCCACGGTAACCGGTCATTATTATTTTCCCGTAGGCAATGGAGAGATACTTTTCCCTTTCGCCGGTCTCGGCCTGGGGGCGAACTACAACGAATACCTTATCTATTATAATGTGAACACTTTTGGCGAAAAGAAGTGGGGATTTGTTACGCGGCCCGAGGCAGGCATTCTGATTCGCTTTGGCGCCGGCCGCTCGCTTGGCGCGCTGGCGGCAGTCCACTATGATTTCTCCACCAATTCGAGCGACCAGTTTGATGTTTCGAACTTTTCAGCCGTCGGTTTCAGGGTAGGGCTCATGTTTATGGACCGCTAGTTTTCGGGGGCAATCGATTTAAACCGAATACTTTATCAATTACTTTTCGGCTATGGGCAACTGATTATCTTTGCACCATGCCGCAACAAATTTTGATTCTGGATTTCGGTTCACAGTATACCCAGTTGATTGCCAGGCGCGTACGTGAACTGAATGTCTACTGTGAGATCCACCCCTTCAACAAAGTCCCAACGATTACCCCCGATATAAAAGGTATCATTCTTTCCGGTAGCCCATGCTCTGTTCGGGACTCCGGATCCCCCGACGTCGACCTCGATTCCTTCGACGGCAAGGCGCCGATCCTCGGCGTTTGTTATGGAGCCCAGCTCATGGCCCACAAAAGTGGAGGCAATGTTAAGCCTTCGTCAACCCGGGAATACGGACGGGCCAAGCTGTCCACGGTAAATCACCATAGCGACTTATTGAAAGAGATTTCGCTCGACTCACAGGTATGGATGTCGCACTCGGACACCATTGCGACGGTACCGGATTCATTTGAAGTCATCGCCAGCACGCCCACGGTTCCCATCGCGGCTTTCCGCGTGAAGGACCGGAAGGATGCCTACGGAATTCAATTTCATCCTGAAGTGACGCACACACTCCAGGGCAAAGAGTTGCTCCGGAATTTTGTCGTTCATATTTGTGGCTGCTCGCAGGACTGGACCCCTGACCAGTTTGTTGAGACCACCATCGCCGATTTGAAAAAGAAATTAGGACAAGATAAAGTGGTGATGGCATTATCCGGCGGCGTTGATTCCACGGTAGCCGCCATTCTGATTCATAAAGCCATTGGCAAAAACCTGAGCTGCATTTTTGTCGACAACGGTTTGCTGAGGAAGGATGAATTCAACCAAGTATTGGATTCGTACAAACATATGGGGCTCAACATTAAGGGTGTTGACGCCAAGGATAAGTTTTACGCCTCGCTGGAAGGCAAGACGGATCCGGAAGCCAAGCGCAAAGCCATCGGGAAAACTTTTATCGATGTGTTCGACGAAGAGTCGCATCTCATCTCCGATGTCAAGTGGCTTGGACAGGGAACCATTTATCCGGACGTGATTGAGTCTGTTTCCGTGAAAGGCCCGTCGGCCACGATTAAGTCGCACCACAACGTTGGTGGACTTCCTGATAAGATGAAACTTAAAGTGGTTGAGCCACTCAATACGTTATTCAAGGACGAAGTAAGAATTGTGGGTAAGACGCTGGGGATCGATCCTACGATTTTGGGCAGACATCCGTTCCCCGGTCCCGGACTTGGCATTCGCATTCTTGGCGATATCACGGCCGACAAAGTAAAAATACTTCAGGAGGTCGATAGTATTTTCATCTCCGGCCTGCGGGAACATGGACTCTATGATAAAGTGTGGCAGGCAGGCGCGATGCTCTTACCAGTACAATCTGTTGGTGTGATGGGTGATGAACGTACGTATGAACGCGTGGTCAGCCTACGCGCTGTAACCAGCACCGATGGCATGACCGCCGATTGGGCGCATTTGCCGTATGACTTTCTGGCGACCGTCTCCAGCGACATCATCAACAAAGTGAAAGGTGTGAACCGTGTCGTATACGACATCAGTTCCAAACCACCGGCCACGATAGAGTGGGAGTAATGGCCTGCAATTTTCGATGGAATGGGAAAGTAGTCGACAGTTTGATGATGGCACGGGTACCGTTCCCGGTTTTAAATTATAAATTCGAAATTTGACTTTCGAAATGGTAGAACATGATTAAAAGAACTTCGGTCTCGTTGATATGTGTCATGGCCTGTCTTTCGGCCATTGGACAGATTGACTATAACAAACAATTCTTCGCTGCCAAACAACTCTTCCGGGAAGGCAAGTACAACCTGGCCATGGAAAGTTTCAAGCCGTTGATACCCTACGACCAGAACAATCAGTTTTCCGCCTACGCCTCCTTCTACTATGCTTTGTCCGCGCACCGCCAGGGCTTTATGGCTGTAGCCAAGGATATGCTGAACCAGTTGAAGGTGCAACATCCTACCTGGGACAAGATGGATGAAGCGAATTACTGGCTCGCCACGATCCACTTCACCAATAAGGATTACTTCCAGGGGATGAAGATGCTGTCTGCTATCCAGGATAAAAAGATGCAGAAGGATGTTGAAGCCCTCAAGGGGAAATCGCTGGCTGCCGTTACCGACATTGAAGTTCTGAAGAGGCTTGGCCAGGAATATCCCAACGATGAAACCATTGCAGTTTTTCAAGCTAAGCAACTCGCGCTGAATTTGGCCAATCCAACAAACGTCCAGGAACTGGATGTGCTCATTGAAAAATTCCATCTCAAGCGAAACGAATTCATACCGGAGGCGCCCAAAACAATTTTCAAAGATCAATACACGGTTTCCGTGGTGATGCCCTTTATGGTAAGCACCCTGGATGCATCGCCAACCCGGAAGAAGAATCAAATCGTATTGGATTTTTTTGAAGGGATGCAGTTGGCCGCTGATACATTGGAGAAGCAAAATATCAAGGTTAGCCTGCGTGCATACGATACAGAGAAGAATGTAGAACGGATCAAGACGCAACTGCAGACGGAAGAATTGCGCAGCTCGGATCTCGTGGTGGGTCCGTTCTTCCAGGAAGAAAACAAGCCGCTGCAGGATTTTTCCCTCGCCTCCAAAATCAATCTTTTCAATCCGCTGCAGAGTAACAGCGACATCATCGGCATCAACCCTTACGCGTTTTTGTATCAACCTTCCGTGGAAACGCTCGGAAGAAAGTCGGGGGAGTTTATGGCGGACTATGCGCGGAAGAAAAACTGTATGATCTTCTATGGCTCCTCCCGCCGCGATTCATTGCTGGCCGCCAATTTTACACAGGCCGCAATGGCGAAAGGACTTAAGGTCATTTCATCCACACGCATCACAAGGGAGAACGTGGGACAAATCATGACCACGTTGGCGACACCAACCGAGTTTGATGAATTTAAATTTCCAAGCCAATTCACCCTGAAGAAAGATAGCCTGGGCAGCATCTTCGTAGCTTCTGACGACGCCTTGATCTATACCAAGATCCTCGGCGCGGTGGAGGTACGCAAGGATACGATCCCGGTAATGGGTTCGGAAGCGTGGCTTGATCAAACCGCCGTCGACTTGCAAAAGTATCAGTCACTTCCGGTCATTCTTGCCGCACCGAACTTTACTTTCACCAACAACCTGTACTACCAGGCGTTCATTAAAAAGTTTGTGAGAGTTCATGGAAGAATTCCCAATACGTATGCAAGAATAGGTTACGAGTTCATGCTGTTTGCCGGCAATCAATTAAAAAAGAATGGCGTTTATTTCCAGGACGGTATGAGCCAGCAAAGTTTCATTCCGGGATATCTCGCGCAAGGCTATTCATACGAAGGCGCACGCGACAACCAGTTTGTTCCCTTCATCAGGTTTAAAAAAGGAAAGGCTGTTTTGGTGAGCAAGCCGGCTCGCTGATTCTTCTCATCATCGCTCATGAACATTTCCAGAAGTAAAGACATTTTTGAACGCGCGAAGCAATTTATTCCGGGCGGTGTGAACTCGCCGGTGCGAGCGTTTCGCGCCGTAGGAGGAAATCCGCTTTTTATGAAGAGCGCCAAGGGTGCTTTTCTCTACGATGAGGATGGCAATGAGTTTATCGACCTGATCAATTCCTGGGGACCTATGATCCTCGGCCATGCGCATCCGGCAGTCGAAGAAGCGGTGAAAGAAGCGCTGGCCTCGTCGCCGTCATTTGGCGCGCCCACAGCACGCGAAGCGGAAATGGCGGAGCTCATCTGTTCGATCATTCCCTCCGTTGAGAAAGTGCGGATGGTAAACTCCGGCACGGAAGCGACTATGTCTGCTATTCGCGTCGCGCGTGGATTCACCGGACGCGATAAGATCATTAAAATGGATGGCTGTTATCATGGCCACGGCGATTCGTTTTTGATCGCAGCCGGAAGCGGCGCGATGACGTTCGGAACACCCGACAGCCCTGGTGTAACGAAGGGCACAGCAAAAGATACTTTAATTGTCCCCTTCAACGATCTCGCCGCTGTTGAAAAGACGTTACAGGAAAATCCCGAGCAGGTGGCGGCACTCATCCTCGAACCTGTAGTGGGAAACATGGGATGCGTGGCGCCCGAACCAGGATACCTTGAAGGATTACGGAAGTTGTGCACGCAGCATGGCGTGATTTTTATCTTCGATGAAGTCATGACCGGATTCCGGTTGGCTCCCGCCGGAGCACAGGAGTTGTATGGCATAACACCAGACCTCACAACGCTCGGTAAAATTATCGGTGGCGGTTTACCCGTCGGCGCCTATGGCGGTCGAAAGGATATCATGGAATTTGTTTCTCCGCAAGGTCCGGTATACCAGGCTGGCACGCTCTCGGGCAACCCATTGGCGATGGCGGCTGGAATGGCCATGTTGAAATATCTGCAAGCGCATCCCGAGGTCTACAATCAGTTGGAGCAAACAACGGCCTCACTGGTATCCGGACTCAACAAACAGATCACCGAGGCTGGTCTTGCTTGTACGGTCAACCGCGTGGGCTCGATGTTCACACTATTTTTTACCGGCAAGCGCGTTACAGACCTAACCACCGCGAAAACATCGGACACCCAACAATTTGCACGGTATTTTCAGGCCATGCTGAGCCAGGGAATTTACATGGCGCCTTCTCAGTACGAAGCCATGTTTATTTCTGCGGCCATTGATAAATCGGCAGTAGACCGAATTCTAACGGCAAGCAAAAAAGCGTTCGAACAGATTGGGTGACCCTAATCTGCCCCGGTCAAGATGCTTTTCTTTTTCCCGACGATATTTGCTAACTTTTCCACGTTGGCATCACATACCGCGCTACCTTTTTTAGATGTAATCAGATGAACAGAGCCCTGAAGTACACGATCGGATTCTCCATCATTAGTTTCTTGATTATCTTATTAGTCGGGTATGTCGAGCGAAGAACAGTAAACCAATTCCGGAGCACCCTTCCATACTATGCTCTTGGGGATCACCTCAAGGGAAAGATCACGGAGTCTCATCTGTGGATGGAAGAGCTCTTCGCCGGTGATCCTTCCGTGAATTTTGATGGACAGATCATACCCTTACTGAACACATCGCGCGAATTGATCCAGGCCGCTTACGATGGCAAGGAGTCTACCCTCGGCGACTTTGGCGCGCTCGACGACGAGGAAACCAAGGCACTGCTGAAGGAAGCCCTCATCAGCATCGAAAAATTTCAAGAATCCGCAGTTGACCGAATGAGAGTTCACCGGGAAGCCATGAATGCTGTTCCTGACAGCACTGGCGCGTTGCCCGAGTCTGTTGAAAGAGCAGGCGGTGAATACGATAAGAAACTCGACGCCGCATACGGAGTGGCCTTGGCTCGCCTGGATGCTGTAACGGTCCACGTGAAAGACATTGTCGGCGGACGGGTGTCCTATATGAGCACACTCTCCTGGATTTCCCTGGTTCTATTGGTGGCGACCTGCTCCGGGCTTGCATTCTATTTGTACCGGCTGTTGCTCGGCCACGATCGGATCGAAAAAGAAAGTACGAAACAGATGGCGCGTCAAACTCAGACCGTCAGCTCGCTCACCGAATTTGTGGAAGCCATTTCAGCCGGTAATTACGCCGTTGAACTAAAGATGGAAGGGGATGAGGACCTGAATAAAACGCTCGTCACCATGCGTGACAAACTCCAACGCAACGCTGAAGATGAACGTCGAAGGAGTTGGTCGACCACCGGGTTGGCGCAGATTGGAGAACTACTGCGTTCTTCTGGAGGTAATACCACCGAGTTGCTGGACAACATCATCAAGTTCGTCGTAAAGTATACGAAGAGTAATCAAGGTGGATTGTTCGTCCTGAACGAAGAAGATGAAAACGACAAGCACCTGGAGCTGATGGCTTGCTACGCTTTCGAGCGCAAAAAATATTTACAGAAGAAAGCTGCGCTGGGAGAGGGATTAATTGGACAGTGCTTCCTGGAAGGTGAACGCATTTACCTGGTGGAAGTACCGTCGGAATACATCTCGATCACTTCCGGTCTGGGTGGCTCCAATCCGAATGCCTTGCTTCTTGTTCCGTTAAAGGTGAATGAAAAAATCTACGGTGTACTGGAACTCGCGACCTTTGGAAATTATAAAGATTATGAAATCGAGCTGGTAGAAAAGCTGGCCGAAAGTATCGCTTCCACTATTTCCACCGTGCGGGTTAACGAAAGCACGCGGTTGTTGCTTGAACGTACACAGCAGCAAGCCGAAGAAATGCGTGCACAAGAGGAGGAAATGCGGCAGAACATGGAAGAGCTGGAAGCCACGCAAGAGGAGATGCGTCGAAAAGAGAAGCATATCCAGGCCATGTTGGACGGCGAAAAAGAACGAAACGAGATCAGCCAGAAGAACAGAAAGGTGTTGATGGACCTGACCAAGAACCGCGACATTCAATCCGGGCAATGGAATTCGGCGCTGGAGCGCATCACGGCCACGGTGGGTAGTCAGCTGCACGTGTCACGTTGCAGTGTGTGGACGATCAACGCGACGCGCAACAAGATCACGAGTGAGAAATTGTATCAGAGCGGAACGCGCACGTATGAGTCTGGCGCGGAATTACACGCTCGCGATTTCCCAGGATACTTCGAGGCCATCACGCAAGAAGAAATTATCGCAGCCAAGGACGCCATCACCCACAGCGCCACGCGCGAGTTTGCCGATGTGTACCTGCGACCACTGAATATTCAATCGATGCTCGATGTGCCGTTCTTCAACGAAGGCCGCATAGCCGGCGTGATCTGCTGTGAGCACCAACACGAGCAAAAAGAATGGACTGAGGAAGACATCGAATTTTTAAAGTCGTGCGCCGACCTGGTGACCGTTTCATTCAATACGATGAAGATCAATACCATGATCGAAAATTTGAACGAAGCGCAGGATACCTTACAAACCATTATCGACAACATACCGCGGGCCGTCTTTTGGAAAGACAGGGAGCTCCGGTTCCAGGGCTGCAATAAGATATTTGCCCAGGTTGCTGGTTTGAAGTCACCGCGTGACCTGATCGGAAGAACTGACTTTGACATGCCGTGGAAGCAACACGCCGAAGCTTATCGCGCGGACGACCTGGCGGTGATGAATAGCCGGAAGCCCCGGCTGGACCTGGAGGAGCGAAATGTAAACAGCGCCGGCGAAGAGTCGTGGGTACTGACGAGCAAGGTGCCGGTCACAAACCAGCATGCCGAAGTAGTAGCGGTGCTGGGTATGTTCGAGGATATTACCGACCGGAAACGCAAGGAGGCAGACGTCTTAGCCAAGCTGAAGGAGCTGGAAGAATTGAAAAGAATGATCGGAAACCGGTAAAACCTTACGCCCCATAACAGCCATTACACCGACACCCCGGTTACCCTACAGTCGCCCATCGCAATAATATGGTCAAGATTTCTTACTTTTACTGTATATACCTTAATTACCCGGATTATGAACTATCGCTTTATCATGACAATGGCTGCGTTTCTGGCTGTATCCGCCAGTCTTTTTGCGCAGGGCGAACGAAAGGATAAAACGGCCGTCACCTACGAAGAAATTTATGACGAGCCTTATTCAGTGAATCGACTTTTCGTTGGACTAACACCCCTGTATGGCGAATTGTTTGTCACCAATGTAAACGCTGGTTTTGGATTGGATGTCAGCTACTACCACAAGGATAAGGCTGATTTCCGTGCGTCGCTCCGCAAAACTTACAGCGCGCAGTTTTATGATTTCGCCAGGGACCTTGCGGAGAAGCAAAGCAGCGTGGATAACCGTGCTGAAGTCTTTAACTACTTTGAATTCGGTGGCACCTACCACATCCGCGATTTCGAAGAGAGCTCCAAGACAAAAATGTTTTTGTACAAGAAAAGCTACAAGGGTGATAAGTGGGCAGCGCGCGTGCCGCTGCATGCCGACGTACCTTGCAAGGTGCGGAAGATCTATGGCGCGCGACTGGGTGGTATGATCTGGGACAGCTCAACGGACCTCGAGCGGACACTGGATGCACAAGACCTCAGCAATTCTGACCTGAAACAAATCGGCGCCAGCGATGTATCGCTGCCCGAAGAAGAAGCAAACAACCAGGGCGTACTCGTTCCTGTTCATCCTTTTACCAACATTGCTGCTAAAGGACTTTACGTCGGCGGTTCGATGACCTGGATAAAGAATGTCGCGGTCAATTTTGACAAGTTTGAAGAAGGTATCGACGACCTCATTTTCACGGCCTACCTGGACATACTCTATTCTCCTTCACTTAAGATTGATGACATCGTTTATACGCAGAAAGACGCGTTGACAGGCGCTCCCATCAATGGTACGACAGCGACCTACTCCGTGGACCCGGTGAAGACTAAGAATTTCGGTTTCCGCCTCGGTATCGATGGCCGTTTCAACCGACAGCTCTCCTGGGCATATGGCGCTGAATTTGGATACAGACCCAGCCTGGAAAAGAGTACGTTCTACGCCATGCTGAAGATCAGCTTCCCGGTATTCGGCACCAACCTGGATTACAAAGTAGAGTCTTTCGGTAAATAAGGTTCTCCAAATTCTTTTGATGGTCTTGACCGCTGACCGACCTTTCTTGGGAAAGTTATCGGTCAGCGATTGTATCTTTCGGTCATCATTCCTTTTCCATGTTGCTCATTAAGAATATTAAAGGTCTTGTTCAGGTAAGAGATCAGGTAGTCGATCGCGTGAGCGGAGCGGCGATGTCTGAACTTCCCGTGCAGGAAGATGCCTATCTCGTCATTGACAACGGCAACATTGTCGACTATGGGAGTATGAAGTTATTACCTGAATTGCAGCCGAAGGAAGTGATTGATGCAACCGGTCGTTATATCCTTCCCGGTTTTGTTGACTCTCATACGCACCTGGTCTTTGCTGCCAGTCGTGAGGAAGAATTCGTGATGAAGATCAAGGGCGCAAGCTACGCCGATATCGCCGCGAAAGGTGGCGGCATTCTGAACTCGGCCAAGAAACTTCAACAGATTTCTGAAGACGAACTTTTTGAACGATCCATAGGTCGCGCACATGAAATAATCCGCAGCGGAACTGTCGCCGTGGAAATTAAAAGCGGTTATGGTTTGACCACCCGCGACGAAATGAAGATGCTTCGCGTGGCGAAACGAATCGGCCGCGAGACGCAGCTGACTGTCAAGACCACTTTTCTGGGCGCGCATGCTGTTCCGAAGGAAACGACAAAAACTGCTTACGTTGACCTGATCCTGAAAGAAATGATTCCGGCAGTAGCGGAAGAAAAGCTTGCTGACTACATCGACGTTTTTTGTGAAGAAGGTTTTTTTAGCATGGATGAAACGGAGCGAATTGTAGAAGCCGGCAAGCGTCATGGAATGAAACCGCGGATACATGCCAATCAACTGCACCGGTCGGGAGGTGTGCAGGTAGGCATAAAGACCGGCGCGCTAAGCGTTGACCATTTGGAGAATATTGCACAAGAGGAAATCGATCTCTTGAGAAATACCAACGTCATGCCAACGGCCTTGCCGGGTGCTGCCTTCTTTCTTGGATTACCTTTTCCCCCCGCGCGACAAATGATCGATGGAGGTTTGCCAATCGCCATCGCGACAGACTTTAACCCCGGAAGTTCACCCACAGGTAACATGCCGCTGATGCTTTCGCTTGCCTGTATTAAAATGAAGATGACGCCGGAAGAAGCGATCAACGCAGCCACCATCAACACGGCCGCAGCACTGGAACTTCAGTCTTCCTATGGAACCATCACACGCGGAAAGGTTGGCAGTGTGCTCATCACCAAGCCGATGCCCTCGATTCCATTTATGAGTTATGCTTTCGGAAGCAGCTTAATTGAAACGGTTATCCTGAAAGGTCAACGCCAGAAATTCTAGTTCATTCACTGGAAGTCTCTGCCTCGTATTCAAACCAATAGTAATACTTGTTCATCCAGTAAAATCCGGCGGCGATTGACATGGTCGCTAAAAGCCAAAGCGGAACTTCGAACAGTATAATCACAATCAACACCATCGACACCAGGAATACTTTCCGCATCGCGCTTTCCGTGCCCAGGTCGCGCCGGTAGAGGTATCCGTAGAAACACACGGCTAAGCCCATCATGAAAAAGAAACCCTCAAGCATAATCGTGGCCGGAAGTGTCAAAGGAAAAAACTTAAAGAGAATGATGATTTCAGGAACGAGCATCCATGCAATCGTACCACAGGTTGACGAGATTCTTTTCAGGAATGAAAGGGGAAGCTGCCGGACCAGGCTAAAATGAAAATTATCAAACCGATGCAACTCATACACAAGCTGCGCATGAATGCTGGAAATGATCGCCAGGGTCATGGCAAGTATTCGATAGTCGTAATCATCCGTGGTGTACAGCAGAAGTGTTCCAAGCAATAATAAAACACCGAATGTTTTTGTGCCGATGAAGGTCCACGTTTGTTTTCGCAGGATCCATTCCAGCCTGAGAAGAAAATAAGGTCTCCTGAATGATCGGTTGACCAATCGAACCAGGGTACTGATTTTTTTATCCGGGTTTGGATGTCTAAGCAGATACAAAAGATGAAACGCTATCAACCAGTAGAGAACCAACGAGTACCCTGCAACCTGTAATGCCGAATCCATTTGTTGAGTTCCCACCGCCACAGCAACGAGAAAGAGCGCATAGAAAAAAGCCGGCGCGAACTGGGCGAAAGCAATACTTCCAATCAGAATCCATTGCTTAGATTTTGGCAAGATGATCGTGTCAAAAAGAAAAGTATTTTCTGAACGTTTCAGCATGGCCGTGTTGTGCCCGGATATTTTCAATGTGTAGACTATCCAAACGGCTACGGGTACCAGGAGGAGGATAGGTGAGCTGACGAAAAACTGAGCGAGCGCCATGTGTTCACGTCCGCTCATGAATCCTCCACCGAGGCCAATCACCAGCACAAACAACGTCATGTTGTCGCGGTAAAACGACAACGCAAATACCCGGTACGCTATCTTGAGAAGGCGGATCAAGCTGGCTCCAGGTTTTTGTTCCGGATGCGAAAGGTCTGATGGATGGCCAGATCGTCTTTGATTTCCTGGTGCGACGACACGAAAATTAACGTGTCTTTCTTTTGGAGGAACTTGTTGATCAAATCAAAAAGTACCGCCTTCGCGCCAGCGTCCAGGGTGATGATGGGCTCGTCCAACAGGATCATCCGCGGCGATCCGAGGAACGAAATCGCCAGCGATAATTTTTTCAGCATCCCGCTGGAATAAGTCTCGCACGGATTATTCGCGTAGGGCGCTATTCCAAAATTTTTGATGAGCGATGTTATTTGTCCCTGTGGCGCCCGCTTCGCTTGTCCAACAAAACTGAGTAAATCCAGTGCCGTGAGGAATCCCGGGTAGATAGGTTCAGCTTCCGCGTAATTAACCAGCATTCTGTATTTGACGGGCGTCTGGTGCAAGCCCACGCCATCGGAAAATCCCACGTGTCCCTGACAGGGAAGGAGGCCGGCCATCGAGCGAAAAAACGTGGTTTTTCCCGAGCCGTTATCCCCTTGAACCCAGTATAACCCGGCACCAAGGTCCAGATTGTCAATTTTCAGGACCTGGTTCCCGGAATAGCTTTTGGTGAACCCTTTTATTTTAAGCATTAAAATTTGGTTCCGTTTAAACTTTTTGCACCCGAACAACATCTAAAGGTGAAGTTGCAAGTGCACAAATCAAGTAAACTTTGGCCTGGCATTTGTCGTAAAAGGAAAGTATGAAATTACAGGGATGGCTTATGGGATTCTTCAGCGCGGTGGCAGTGGCCTTTGCCTTGTCGGGTTCTGCCGTGGCGCAGGAGCGTCAAACTGTCATTCCTGAAAGGATTGATCAGTCAAAGTCGATACAAATTTTTCCCAACCCCGCGGTGGAATTCGTTCACGTGAGAACGGAACAATCGAAGGCTGAAAACGTCAGGATTACCGTCCACAACATCATCGGTAACACCATGGAGGTGGAGACTGAAGTGGTTAACGAGCACGAGATCCGCGTAAAAGTAAAGGACCTGGCAGCCGGATATTACCTGCTTGCACTGCGCGACGAGTCCATCAATTACCGGGGTACGTTTAAGATCCTTAAGCGCTAGCGCGCCAGCAGTTTCTTCAGCCTGGCAGCGAAATTCATCACATCTTCTTCTGTCGTATCAAACGAACACATCAAGCGTGCTTCGGATATTTTTTCATTCCACACGTAGAAGAAAGCCTCCTGTTGCAATGCTGAGACCACGGCCGGGGGAATAATAGCAAAGACTCCATTGGCATTCACGGGCTGCGTGACGGTTACTCCAGAAATTTGATTGAGTTGCGCCTCGAGCATTTTTGCCATCCGGTTGGAGTGCTCAGCATTACGTTTCCATAAATCGTTGGACAGCAGTGCATCGAATTGTGCCGCGATGAATCGCATCTTGGAGTGAAGCTGCATACTTTGTTTTCGTATAAACAAGAATGACTCGGCCAAGGCAGGATTAAAGAATACGATTGCTTCGCCGAACATCATCCCGTTTTTCGTTCCGCCAAAAGAAAGAACGTCGACGCCCGCGTCGCGTGTAAAGGTTCTGAATTCCTGATTGAGTCCTACCGCGGCATTGGAAATACGCGATCCGTCCATGTGCAGGTAAAGGCGATGTTTCCTGGCCACTGCCGATAAGGCTTTTACTTCATCGACCGTGTACACGGTACCGTATTCCGTCGACTGCGAAATGGAAATCACTTTTGCCTGTGGATGGTGTTGATCATCGACACGCTGAACTCTGGCTTCGACGTCTTCGGGATATATCTTACCCTGGCGCTGTGTAATGGTGATGAGCTTGCACCCGAGAAATTTTTCAGGCGCCGTTGATTCATCGACATTAATATGGGCGAGGTCCGAACAAATAATTGAGTTGAAAGAACGGGTCAATGAGCTGAGACCAAGTACATTCGCGCCAGTTCCATTATAGGCGAAAAATACCTCAACATCGTTGCCGAAAAGGCTTTTAAATTTTGCTGAGGCTTTCGCGGTGAACTCATCGGCGCCATAGGCCGGTGCGTGACCCTGGTTGGCCTTCTGGAGAGCTTCCATCACTTCGGGATGGACACCACTGTAGTTATCGCTGGCAAAAGTTCGTTTCATGTTTCAGTTCAGGATTTATCGCTCTTGTGATTTAGTTTCGACATGATTTCTTCCATCAGGTCGATTTGGATCTGCTGGATTTCCATGAGTCGTTGATTTTGCTGCAGCAACAGGTGGTCTACCTTTTCGTGAAGTAAACGGATTTCCAATTCTGCTTTGAGGTTTACTTTATAATCGTGTTCCGAGCGAATCCGGTCGCGCGCTTCCTGACGATTCTGGCTCATCATGATGATGGGGGCCTGAATAGCGGCCAAACAGGAGAGTACAAGGTTCAGGAGAATGAACGGATACGGATCAAAGGGATGAGAGGCGATGATGAATACGTTAACGGCCATCCACCCGAAAAGGAAAGAGAAAAATGTAATGATGAATGGCCAGCTTCCACCGAAGGATGCGATTTTATCCGACAACCTTTCACCAAGGTTGAGCTTTCGGCTCATATCGGGTTCGATGTTCTCCGACAGCAACTCATTGTCATTGATGCTTTTCAAAACATCTTGCTCCAGGTGGGTAAGGTCTCCCAGTTCGTCCTTGAGCAAGCGCTCCATGTATTTTTTTCTGAATTGGTTCAGGGCATCGTTTGAAATGAAAGACGCGCCAGTGAAGTCAGGCTGCTCCGATTGTATCATCGTCAGAATACTCGGCCGGATACTGGAGCCAACAACCGCTTCCGATTCCGGAATGTCATGCTTGGTGATGTGGCACTTTACTTTTTTCATTCAGATGCCAAAGGCAAATTAGAATTCGGCGTTGCCCGGGTAACGAGGGTAAGGAATGACGTCCCGTATGTTCGTCATGCCTGTAACGAATTGAATCAACCGTTCGAAGCCAAGTCCGAATCCGCTGTGGGGAGCTGATCCATACTTTCTGGTTTCGAGGTACCACCACAAATCTTTTTCCGGAAGACCGAGTTCGTTGACACGCCTCAGCAGTTTGTCATAGTTTTCTTCGCGTTGAGAGCCGCCGATGATTTCTCCGATGCCGGGGAAAAGTACATCCATGGCGGCAACAGTCTTCCCATCGTCATTCTGTTTCATGTAGAACGATTTGATGGCAGCAGGATAGTTATAAAGAATGACAGGCTTCTTAAAATGCTTCTCGACCAGGTATCGCTCATGTTCCGACTGAATATCCACGCCCCATTCCTCAATGATAAATTGAAACTTCTTTTTCTTATTCGGATTGGAGTTCTTTAATACGTCGATTGCTTCCGTGTACGACAGGCGCTGAAAATCATTCTCAGCTACAAATTTAAGGCGGTCTAATAGCCCTAGTTCGTTGCGTTGATCCTGCGGCTTAGCTTGCTCTTCTTCCTGCGCGCGTTTGTTCAGGAAGTCCAGGTCTTCTGCACAGTTTTCCAGCGCATATCGAACGAGGTACTGCAGGAAATCTTGCGCCAGTTGCATGTTATCCTGGAGATCATAGAAAGCCATCTCGGGTTCGATCATCCAAAACTCGGCGAGGTGACGTGTGGTGTTGGAATTCTCGGCCCGGAAGGTAGGCCCAAAGGTGTAGATGTCACCCAGCGCGAGCGCATAGGTCTCACCTTCCAACTGTCCTGACACGGTCAGGTTGGTTTCACGACCAAAGAAATCTTCCTTATAGTTGATGCGGCCATGCTCATCTTTAGGAGGATTATTTTGATCCAGGGTGGTAACGCGAAACATCGCGCCGGCACCCTCGGCGTCTGAGCCGGTAACGATCGGTGTGTGGATGTAAAAGAATCCACGGTCGTTGAAAAACTTATGAACGGCGAAGGCCATGGCGTGCCGCACCCGCATCACCGCGCCAAAGGTGTTGCTGCGGGGGCGAAGGTGGGCAATGTCGCGTAAGAACTCCAGGGTGTGTTTCTTCGGCTGAAGGGGAAAGGTGGCCGCGTCGCTGTCGCCCAGAATAGTCAGTTCCTTTACCTTCACTTCCACGGTCTGACCTTTCGCCGGCGAAGGAATAAGTTCGCCAACGATGGAAAGACATGCCCCAGTCGTCACACGCTTCAACAGCGCCTCGTCGGTTTGAGCGAAGTCAACGACAGCCTGAGCATTCTGAATGGTCGACCCGTCGTTCAGGGCGATGAATTGATTGTTGCGGAAGGTCCTGACCCACCCTTGTACCAACACGGTTTGTCCGGTAGGCGTGGTCTGCAGGAGTTCTTTTATCTTGATTCTTTTCATGGGTCCGCAAAAAACGAAAAAACTTATGAGTTTTGAAAGGTCGACCCGGGGTCAAAGTTCGGCGAGTCAGGGTGTTGGAAGTCCCCGGGAGGTCGGGACCGACTGAAGGTAGCCTTATGCTCTGGACTATTTTTATAAATTTGCATAGAGTTTGATATGGGGTATATAAAGTTGGATTCCGGATGCAGAAACTTGGGCTAAACCAGACCTTACAGCAGAAATTATCTCCTCAGCAGATTCAATTCATCAAGCTGCTCCAGGTGCCCACGGCTGAACTGGAAGCACGGATCGAGGAGGAGCTGGAGATTAACCCTGCGCTGGAGGAAGGGGAGGACCAGGAACACCCGGAGGAGGAGGCCCAGGCCGAAGAGGAATTTCAGGAAGAACAAGCCGCCAAAGACGAAGAAGTCGATATCAAAGACTACCTCCAGGACGACGACTACAGCGGGTATAAGATGCAGGGTGATGGGGATGATGAGGACGAGCGCGAGATGCCCCTGCCCATGTCTTCCTCGCTGCACGAACAACTCATGGACCAACTGGATTTTCTGGGTCTTGAAGGAAATCAATACGCGATTGGAAAGCAGCTGATCGGAAGTATAGAAAGTGACGGATACATTCGTCGTGAATTGGAGGCCATTGTGAACGACCTCGCTTTTTCTCAGGGAATTGAAACGACCGCGGCGGACGTCGAAGCTATTCTGAAGAAAATTCAAACGTTCGACCCGCCGGGGATTGCCGCCCGCAACCTGCAGGAGTGTTTGTTGCTCCAGCTCGAGCGCATGGATAACGGTCACGACATCGATGTGGCTGTGGCGAAAAAGATCATCGCTGAATGCTACGACGAGTTCACCAAAAAGCATTATCAAAAGATTCAAAAGAAATTGGATACGGAAGATGAAGAATTCGTTCGCGACGCGGTCGAACTGATCATCAAGCTCAATCCGAAACCAGGCGGCACAAGCGCTTCAACGGTCGCCAAGAATCAGTACATCATTCCTGATTTTATCCTGACGAACAGCAACGGAAAACTTGAGCTGGCCCTGAACTCACGAAATGCTCCCGAGCTCCGCATCAGTCGTTCGTATAACGAAATGTTCAGGGCCTACGACAAAAGCGACAAGAAAGATAAGAAACTCAAGGAGGCGGTCACGTTCGTCAAGCAAAAACTGGACGCGGCAAAATGGTTCATCGATGCCATCAAACAGCGCCAACAAACTTTGCTGAAAACCATGAAGGCCATCGTGGATTTTCAATACGACTTTTTCCTGGAAGGCGATGAGACGAAGCTGAAGCCGATGATCCTGAAGGACATCGCCAACATGATCAGCATGGATATCTCCACGGTATCGCGTGTGGCCAGCAGCAAAGCTGTTCAGACCGACTTCGGAATCTTCCCATTGAAGTACTTTTTTTCGGAAGGAATTTCCACGGATTCGGGTGAAGAGGTCAGTAGCCGCGAGGTGAAGCAGATCATCAAGGACATTATTGAAAGCGAAGACAAGAACAAGCCCTTCTCCGACGACAAGCTCGAAAAAATATTGAATGACAAAGGCTACAACATCGCCCGGCGCACGGTGGCCAAGTATCGCGAGCAATTGAATATACCGGTGGCCCGATTGAGAAAAGAGATGTAGTCAGCAACGGTATGAAGTCTCGCCTTACGCGCAATCTCCAACTTTCAACAGATAACCATCAGTGAACCTGGCCGCCCGGATTATTTCCATTCTGTTCCATCCGTTGCTGATGGTGACCTACTTGTTTTCATTCTTTGCAATTTATTTTCCCATGGGACTGGAACCGTTTGGAGAAGGATCCTATGAACGTTTCATTTTTCTCATTTTCTGTTTGACTTTTCTCTTCCCGGTATTGGTGATCGGCGTGATCAAGTCAATGGGATTGATTCGTAGTTTTCAAATGGGCTACCGGCAGGAGCGAATACTTCCGTTTTTCCTGATTGCGATTCTTTACGTGACCATCACGGTTCTATTTTACGTTCGCTACCGCATCAGTTTCCACGACAACGTTCTGAAGTTTCTGGTGATTGCAGACGTATTGATCATTCTCGCAGCGTTGATCACGATCTCCTTTAAGGTAAGCATCCATAGCCTGAGCGCTTGTGGTGTCATCGGCATCATGATTCCGTTGAACAAGGTGGTGGAAGATGGAACATTTTTTTACCCGACCATCATCGTCATGGTGCTGGCCGGCCTGGTAATGTCGGCCCGCTTGCAACTGAATGCACACTCTTTGCGGGAAGTATTTGTTGGTGGTGCCGTCGGCATCGTCTCAAGTTTCGTCACAGCGATCATTTTATTGTAGGAACAGGCGTACATTAGAGACGCTGTTCTAAAACCCATACCCATGTCATACCAGTTTCTTCAAGTAACCAACCAGGAAGGAGTTTGCACTGTACGTCTCAATCGCCCTGACGTTTACAACGCGTTGAATGACGAGATCACGTTCGAGTTGCAGGACGCGTTCAAAGCTATCGCGAAAGATGATGCTGTGCGTGTCGTGGTGCTTACGGGTGAAGGAAAAGCCTTTTGTTCTGGTCAGGACCTGAAGTCGTCGGCGGGAAAGCAGCGATCATTTCTGGATTCATTGCACAAGCGCTACAATCCGATTGTTCGCGCGATGCGCTCGTTGCCAAAGCCCATTATATGCCGTCTCAATGGTGTGGCTGCCGGAGCGGGATGTTCCCTGGCCCTGGCATGCGATATGATCGTCGCGGCCGAGGAAGCAACATTGATCGAAGTCTTTGTAAACATTGGTTTGGTACCCGATTCTGGTTCATCATATTTCCTGCCCCGTTCGGTAGGGATGGCAAAGGCTTTTGAGCTGTGTAGCATGGGTAGCCGGGTAAAAGCCGCGGAAGCGTTAAGCCTGGGCCTGGTCAATCGGGTGGTGCCGGCAGACCAACTGGATGCCGCTGTTAAAGAATACACCGATTATTTCTCCAAGGCTCCGACAAAAGCAATCGGCTTGATCAAGAAAATGCTTGCCAAATCAGCCACCTCAACCTTGGATGAAATGTTGGACTATGAAGCATACTGCCAGGAGATCGCCGGCAGCAGTGAAGATTATAAAGAAGGGGTGAAAGCATTTCTCGAAAAACGGAAACCGGACTTCAAGGGAAAATAGTTCTGCCCCCAAACCGGAAAATAAAAAAGCACCGATGTCGCCATCGGTGCTTTCTTTTGAGTCGGTATCGATTAGGCTACCTGCGCAGCGAGTTTCTGAGACAATACGGATTTGGGTACGGCACCTACTTGCTTATCTACAATTTGTCCGCCCTTGAAGACTAACAGGGTAGGGATGCTTCTTACGCCAAAACGGGCAGTAACGCTAGGATTTTCATCCACATTAAGCTTTCCGATAACGGCTTTGCCTTCATAGTCACCGGCAAGTTCTTCTACTACCGGGCCGATCATTTTACAAGGACCACACCATTCTGCCCAAAAGTCTACCAGTACAGGCTTCTCAGAATTGATGATCTGATCGAAGTTGGCGTCATTGAGTTCAATTGCTTTTCCCATTCTATTTGATATTTAAGAGTCTAAAGTTCAAGTTCATTATCCGAACACAAAGGTAGGATTCAAAGTTCCAGGAACAAAAATAGTTGCCAGTTACCAGTTTCCGGTCGCCAGTACCGGCAACTGGCAACCGGGTGACTGGTAACATTTAAAAGACCACCTCTACTTCCATTTCTCCCGCCTTTTTCATCTTCTTAACCATATCGTTGACCGGATTTACCCTGAATTTTCTGGATAGAAGCTCAAGGTTGATGTTTTCCTGGTCATCCCGGATCTTCAGATAGAGCGGCGTATTTCCTGAATACTCCTGGCAAACGTTTTCGATGCGGCCGATGAGGTCTTTGGTGATTTCGGTTGAATTCATCCGGAGTTGGACACCCTTGCTGCGCTTAATGCCGATTTCGTTCAACAGGTCCACCGCCCGGATCTTATACTCAATATTTTGCTGGCCCCAGCTATTCTTGATCACCCCGCCCTCCACAAACAAGAACCATCCGATGTTCATGAAGGTTTTGAATTTCAGGTAGTCATCGCCGAACAGGGTAAAGGTACAGTTGCCGCTGTAATCTTCGAGTGTGAATTTGCCAAAGGGCTTGCCTGTCTTCGTGGTTCGGTGCTCGACACCCGAAACAATTCCTCCCAGCTTCAGTTCTCTTCCTAACAGTGGCTCGATTTCATTCAGTTGGTTACAGGCCGCTGTGCAGAAATTGTCCATTTCAAATTTGAAATTGTCAAGCGGGTGCCCGGAGATGTAGATCCCTACTACCTCTTTCTCGAGGTTCAGCTTTTCAATTTCACTGAACGGTTCAACGGGATCAATCCTCGGCTTGGGCATGACTGCTCCGCTTGTGCCTCCGAATAAACTGGCCTGGGCGCTTTGCTCTTCCGCTTGCGCCTTGGCTGCAAACTTGATGGCTTTCTCCAGCAGGTTAATGTCTCCATCTTTCGAGAAAACATATTGCCTCCGGTGGATTCCCTGGAAACAGTCGAACGCTCCTGACAATGCCAGACATTCGAATGTCTTCTTGTTAACTGATCGCTGATTGAGGCGCTTGGTGAAATCAAAAATATCTTCGAAGCCTCCCTGCGCATCACGCTCCTGGATAATAGCCTCGACGGCGGATTCGCCGGCACCCTTGATGGCACCAAGACCAAAACGGATCTCTCCATCTTTGTTCACTTCAAAGAATACACCTGACTCGTTTACGTGTGGACCGAGTACTTTAATACCGAGGCTTCGGCATTCTTCGATATGGAACGTTACGCTTTCGAGGTTACTTTGTGAGTGTGTCAACACCGCTGCCATGTACTCAGCGGGATAGTTCGCCTTCAGGTATGCAGTGTGGTAGGCTACCAGGGAATAACAGGTAGAGTGCGATTTGTTGAACGCGTACTGCGCAAATGCTTCCCAGTCGGTCCAGATCTTTTCGCAGATCTCAGCCTTGTGCCCGCGGTCTGCGCAACCTTTGATGAATTTGTCTTTCATCTTGTCCAGCACCGCCTTTTGTTTCTTACCCATCGCCTTACGCAAAACGTCGGCGTCACCTTTGCTGAAGCCGGCCAGCTTTTGAGACAACAACATTACCTGCTCCTGGTAGACGGTGATACCATAGGTCTCTGACAGAAACTCTTCCATCTCCGCCAGGTCATACTTGATCGGCTCGCGTCCATGCTTCCGGCTGATAAACGCAGGAATGTATTCCATCGGGCCCGGACGATACAACGCGTTCATCGCGATAAGGTCTTCAAACTTGTCAGGCTTTAGTTGGCGCAGATACTTCTGCATGCCCACACTTTCAAACTGGAATGTTCCCGTCGTTTCACCGCGCTGGAAGAGTTGATAAGTCTTTACATCGTCCAGTGGAATTTCATCCACGACAATTTCAATCCCCCGGCTCTTCTTGATATTTCGTATCGCCGTGTTGATGATGGAAAGGGTAGTGAGACCAAGAAAGTCCATCTTTAACATGCCGGCGCTTTCAACCACGCTGTTGTCGAACTGCGTGACGAGCATGTCGGAATCTTTCGCGGTCGACACCGGAACAAAGTTGGTAAGGTCGTCGGGCGTGATGATCACACCGCAGGCATGGGTTCCTGTATTTCGGACAGACCCTTCCAATACTACGGCTTGCTTCAAGACGTCGGCTTTGAGGTCGCTTCCCTTTTTCAGGTCGGCGAGTTCCTTGACTTCTTCGAAAGCTGCATCGAGCGTAGTCCCCGGCCTTTCCGGAATCATCTTCGCCAGCAGGTTAGCGTCAGACAGGGGGAGTTCCATCACGCGCGCGCAGTCACGGATCGATGACTTCGCGGCCATCGTACCATACGTAATAATTTGTGCTACCTGGTTCTTGCCGTACTTGTCGATTACATACTTCAATACTTTGTCGCGGCCTTCGTCGTCGAAGTCAATATCAATATCGGGAAGTGATACGCGATCCGGATTCAGGAAACGCTCGAACAGCAAATCGTACTTGATGGGATCAACGTTGGTGATCCCGATGCTGTACGCTACCGCCGATCCGGCTGCGGAACCACGACCGGGCCCAACAGAAACGCCCATCTCTCGTGCTTTCGACGTAAAATCCTGGACGATCAAAAAGTATCCCGGGTATCCGGTTTTTTGAATCGTATCGAGTTCAAAGTCCAGCCGCTCCTTGATCGACGGCGTGACCTCTGTAAATTTCTTTTTCGCGCCCTCGTAAGTAAGGTACTTCAGGTATTCATCTTCCGTGTTGAATTCCTTCGGGATATCGAACTTGGGAAGAAGCACATTTCTTTCCAGCGTATAACTTTCGATTTTCTCCAGTACCTCTGACAGGGTATCGACCGCTTCCGGCAAATCGCGGAAGATGGATTTCATTTCTTCCTGCGACTTGAAATAATATTCCGTATTCGACAATCCATAGCGATGGCCACGGCCATGCCCAATCGGTGTCGATTTGAATTCACCTTCCTTTATGCACAACAATACGTCGTGCGCATTGGCTTCGTCTTTGTCGAGGTAGTAGGATTCGTTAGCGGCGTAGTATTTCACGCCGTACTTCCTCGCGAAGCGAAGTAGAACTTCGTTGGCGTGATCTTCTTCAGGAATTCCATGTCGGTTGAGTTCGACGTAGAAATCGTCCCCAAACTGTTCGTGCCACCATTTGAAAGCTTCCTCTGCCTGGCGCTCACCGACGTTCAAGATCAAATGCGGTACCTCGCTGGACAGCCCGCCGGTAGTAGCGATGAGGTCTTTTTTATACGCAGCGACAAGTGCCTTATCAATTCGCGGATAGATGCCGTACAAGCCTTCGATGAATCCAAAGGAAGATAGCTTCGCCAGGTTGTGATAACCATTCTTATTCTTGGCCAGCAAAACCTGATTGAACCTGCGATCGGGATTGTCTTTTGTGAACTTCAGCTTCTTCCGGTCGTCGGCGAGATAGAACTCGCATCCCACGATCGCTTTGATTTCATGGTTCGTGGCTTCGCGCACAAACTTGAATGCGCCGTAAAGGTTGCCCAGGTCGGTCAAGGTAACAGCCGCCATGTTCAGCGACTTCGCCTTACTGACCATTGATTTAATGTCGGGCGTTGCTTGCAGCACGGAGTACTGAGAATGGCTGTGCAGGTGGAAGAAAGGTTTATCCGTAACCGTAACCTTATCATCCTGCAAGGAGTAGCCTGAGTCTTTTTTCTTTTCGCGCTTGGTAGAGTTTGCGGCGTCCAGGTTTGGCTCCTCGTATTCGACTTCGTCGACGGGCGTTGTGTCGAAGGGCTTGACCACCTTTTGTTTGATCAATCCAAAGAAGCAGCGCGCCGTTGCCGCCACGTCGTACGCGGCGTCGTGCGCATCGCCGAAATCTTTCCCGAACAATTTTTCGTGAAGCTCGACGAGGCGCGGCATTTTGAGCTTGCCGCCGATGCCGCCCGTCAGCTGACAGAATTCTGTCGATGCGAGGCCAGTGTCTACCTTATTGAGGCCGATGATTTGATCCGGCGATATATTTTTTCGGATGAATTCAGCGCCAATGATGTTGATGTCGAACTCTATATTATGCCCGACCAAAACCGACGTCTTCGATAAATCTTCAAGGAAGGTGTTGAGGATGGTCATAGCATCATGACCTTCTGCCAGCGCGCGTTTCGTAGACACGCCGTGGATCTGCTCAGCTTTATATGGAATGTCGAAGCCCTCTGGCTTGACGATGTAGTTATGTTGAGAGATCAGTTTTCCGGTAGCACTGTGCACCTGCCAGGCGATCTGAACCAGGCGCGGCCAGTTGTCCAGGTCAGTGATAGGCGCAGTTTTATTATGCGGAACACCAGTGGTTTCCGTGTCGAAGACTAAATACATCCGAGTGTCGAACTAGTGGTTGTTGTGGGCGGTAAAGTTAAAGTCATCGCAGAAAGAACAGCTTCAGTCAGCTGAAAAGTTTTTGGGTTAAAGAAAATACGTTTCGACACCATTAGTTGAAGATTGGATGACTTAGGTAAACTGTCTTATAATGGGAATAGAGTTCAGAATTGAAGCCCCTAATCGGAAACTTAGAATTAGCTTGTTTTGGCAAGTGATTGTAAATCAATTCCTTGATTTTAAGGCCTGATTCTTGGAATAGGGATCGAAGATTCGAAAACCTATATGAGAACCCTGTGGAATATCGTGTTGAATTTTTTGCGGAAGGAATGGTTCCTGCTTGTCGCCGTAGCAGCCATTGCCTTGATCATTCTCATCTTCGAGCTGCTCTGACAGGGGAGTAATCATTCTATTTAGAATAGCTATAAAGTGAAGTAGGCCTTGGTGAAGTAGGCTTTGGGAATTATTTTTCGCAAAAATTCTTCCTAGCCCACTAATATGAATTGGTTCACCAGACTTTTTACGAGTTCACTCGGTAAAAAATTCTTAATGGCACTCACCGGATTGTTTCTTATCAGCTTCCTGGTGATCCACTGTACGATCAACGCCATGATTTTTTACAACGATGGCGGTGCAACTTTCACACATTGGGGCCACTTCATGGGAACGAATCCGATCATCCGCACCTTGGAGATCGGGTTAGTGCTCGGTTTCCTTGCGCACATTTTTCAAGGTTTCGCCGTGTGGCGTCAGAATCGTAAGGCGCGCCCCACAAAATATAGCCGCGTTAAACATCCGGAGAAAAGTAAATGGTATAGCCGTAGCATGGGATTGCTGGGAACGATCATTCTGTTGTTCCTGATCATGCATACGCTTCACTTCTGGATTCCCAATCGCACCAATCAATTCGTTGAAGGTGAAGAGTTACCACTCTACAACATGATGCTGGAGGTATTTCAGAACCCGCTTGTCGTATTGTTTTACCTCGTAGGGTGCTTCAGCCTGTTCTGGCACCTGCTTCATGGTTTTAAGAGCGCATTTCAATCGCTTGGCTTAAATCATGTGAAGTACAACAAAGCGATCGCTGTCACCGGCACGGCTTTCTCCATCGTCGTACCCATCTTGTTCGCGATGATGCCGCTCGCCATCTACTTCAAGTTCATTCAATAAGCATTGACATTTCAGAAACGAAAGGTTCTCAAATAAAAAATTATGGCCGTACTCGATTCCAAAATTCCCAAAGGTCCCCTAACCGAGAAATGGAGTAATTACAAGGAGCATGCAAAGCTGGTGAACCCTGCCAACAAGCGGAAGCTTGATGTGATTGTAGTGGGTACCGGCCTGGCCGGCGCATCTGCTGCCGCGACCTTGGCAGAACTTGGATATAAAGTAAAAGCATTTTGCTTTCAGGATTCACCCCGTCGCGCGCACTCCATTGCCGCACAAGGTGGGATCAACTCTGCGAAGAACTATAAGAACGACGGCGACTCGGTTTACCGTCTCTTTTACGATACGATCAAAGGCGGCGATTTCCGCGCACGTGAAGGAAATGTTTACCGTCTCGCCGATGTATCGAGAAACATCATCGACCAATGCGTAGCGCAAGGTGTTCCCTTCGCACGCGAATATGGTGGATTGCTTGACAACCGCTCTTTTGGCGGAGCGCAGGTATCGCGTACATTTTATGCCCGCGGTCAAACCGGTCAGCAGCTGTTGCTCGGTGCTTACGGAGCACTGGAGCGTCAGATCGGATTAGGCAACGTGCAAATGTATAACCGCCACGAAATGGTGGAGGTTGTCATCGTCGATGGAAAAGCCCGCGGTATCATTGCCCGCAACCTGATTACAGGGAAACTCGAACGTTACTTCGGTCACGCTGTGGTGCTAGCCACTGGCGGCTATGGTAACGTATTCTTCTTGTCTACGAACGCCATGGGTAGCAATGTCACGGCCATCTGGAAGGCGCACAAAAAGGGAGCCTACTTCGCGAACCCTTGCTATACCCAGATTCACCCGACTTGTATTCCCGTAACCGGAGACTATCAATCGAAACTCACCTTGATGAGCGAGTCGCTCCGAAACGACGGCCGCGTGTGGGTGCCGAAGACGAAGGAAGATGCGAAAGCAATCCGCGAGGGGAAAAAGAAACCGGAAGACATCAAAGAAGAGGACCGCGATTACTACCTCGAAAGAAAATATCCTTCGTTCGGAAACTTGTGTCCTCGCGACATCGCGTCACGCGCGGCGAAAGAAGCCTGCGATGACGGACGTGGTATTGTGCCCTCCGGCTTCGGCGTGTTCCTGGATTTTGCCGATGCGATCAAACGCCTGGGTATCGAGGTGGTGAAAGCGCGTTATGGTGAGTTGTTCCCCATGTACCAGAACATTACCAACGAAGATCCACTGAAGACGCCAATGAAGATTTATCCTGCCGTTCACTACACCATGGGCGGACTTTGGGTTGATTATGAACTGATGACTTCGGTCAATGGACTGTATTGTTTGGGAGAAGCTAACTTCAGCGACCACGGTGCCAACCGACTGGGAGCATCCGCGCTGATGCAAGGACTGGCCGACGGATACTTTGTGATCCCTTATACGATCGGAAATTATTTGTCAGGTGAAATCTTCACCAAGCCGATTTCACTCGATCACCCGGCTTTTGTTGAAGCTGAGAACGAAGTGCGCAAGCGTTCAGAAAAACTGATCGGTATTAAAGGAAAGAAAACTGTCGACGACCTCCATAAGCAATTAGGAAAGATCATGTGGGAGTACTGCGGTATGGCCCGCACGGCAGACGGTCTGGTGAAAGCCCGGAAGATGATTCAGGATTTGCGCAAAGAATTCTGGAGCGATGTGAACATCCCCGGATCATTGGAAGAGTTCAACCCCGAATTCGACAAGGCCGGCCGTGTTGCCGACTTTATTGAACTAGGTGAGTTGATGGTGGTGGATGCTTTGAATCGAAATGAATCGTGCGGAGGTCACTTCCGCACAGAATATCAGGATCAGGGTGAAGCCCAGCGCGATGATGCGAACTACGCATACGTCGCGGCCTGGGAGCATACATCGGTCGAGGCCGATCCGGTGATGCACAAGGAAGCCCTTGTTTACGAGAATATTAAAATGCAGGTGAGAAGCTATAAATAACAAATCATGAATTTTAAGTTAAAGGTTTGGAGGCAGAAGAATGCCAACGCACTCGGCAAATTGGTTGACTACACGATCGACAATGTCAACGCTGACATGTCGTTCCTCGAGATGCTGGATGTGTTGAACGATAACCTCGTGCGAAAAGGCGATGAGCCCATCGCATTCGATCATGATTGTCGCGAGGGAATTTGCGGAATGTGCAGCCTCTACATTGATGGCCGCGCGCATGGACCGCACCACGCCGCTACTACCTGCCAGTTGTACATGCGTACGTTTAAGGATGGCGATACGATCTATGTAGAACCCTGGAGAGCAAAAGCCTTTCCGGTGATTCGCGACCTCGTTACTGACCGCACGGCGTTCGATCGCATTATTGCAAGTGGTGGTTTCGTCAGCGTAAACACTGGCCAGGCTCAAGATGCCAACAATCTACCCGTCAATAAAGACGATGCCGAGAAAGCGATGGATGCTGCAGCCTGCATCGGATGTGGCGCTTGCGTAGCGGCGTGTCCCAACTCAGCCGCCATGCTGTTCGTCTCCGCGAAAATTTCTCAGCTGGCATTGCTGCCACAAGGTCAACCGGAACGTGACCGTCGCGCCATGAATATGGTTAATCAAATGGACGAAGAAGGATTTGGAAATTGTACCAACATCGGCGCGTGTGAAGCGGAATGTCCAAAAGAAATTAAGCTTACCAATATTGCCAGAATGAATCGCGAGTATATGTCCGCGATGTCTGCATCTAATGAATGATTGGCATTTAGCGATTAGTGATTTGCGATTAGCGATTTTTGAAAGGGGATGGCTTTGATGTTTCTCCTTGTTTGGTGATTACTGATAAATCGCCAATCTCTAATCACTCATCACCAATCACCAATCGATTTCGATTTTATTCGCTCTTGCACACTCCAAAGCCAAGTCTACCGCCGGATGAATCATCTGTAGAAGCTTTGCCGATATTTCCGCCTGCAAGAACGATGTCCTTATCAGGACCGGAAGCAGCGAGGTGCACTTTAACGCAGGCGACAAGTTCAATCAATTGCTTATAGGTGATCGCGGATTCGTCGGCAAGTTTGGTGAGGTGAGTTTCGCTTATTCCGGTTTTACCCAACACGGGTGTAAGGGATGCATATACGTCTGCGCCGGGTTCAGCGATATTTCCAAGGTGGAGGTGGACCGGATGTTGGATGTCACCCTCGGTTCCCGAAAGTGCCACGACGATAAACGCGCTTCCATCATTTTTTTCTTTAATGGTTACGGTGCCGTCAATGTCATATTGCGACCCCTGCAACAGTGCATAGGTAGCTTCATTGCCGGTAAAGTCACTGGCTGGCTGGTCATTGTCCTGACAGGCAGCGAGTAAGAGCAGCCCAAACATCATCAATCCGAATACCTTCTTCATAACCCTTAATTTGATAGAAAGTTAAAAAAATTAGCTTTTTGTTCAACATTCCACGCCCAATCCCGGTAGATTTGTTTACGTTGAAAATTGGCACGGATGTGGCATTTAGTTCAACGCTACCATCAACGGTTAATTGTGAAAAGAATTGTTACCCTTTTAGTTCTGCTGGCTGTTGCCTGTAGTCCAAAGGTCCAGCCGCCTGATCCAGAGTCCCTGAAACCGGCCTGGCTAAAAACAGAACCTTACCAGGATGGGTACTACACCGGCATCGGTCATGCCGTGAAGCAGGGCAATACAAACTACATTCAAGCCGCCAAGAAAAGCGCCCTCGACGATCTCGTTTCGGACATCAAAGTAAACGTATCGAGCACGTCGGTATTAAGCCTTTTTGAGGCTGACAAGGCCCTCACTGAAAAGTACGAGCAGATCATTAAAACGACCACCGCCGACGAAATCGAGGAGTATGAGCTGGTGGAGGCGTGGGAAGATCCAACCAACTACTGGGTATACTATCGCTTGTCTATCGCCCGCTACAAGCAAATTAAGGAAGAACAAAAGCGCAACGCGACGATGTTGGCAACCGACTACTTGCAAAAAGCCCGGCAAGCCGAGCGCGACGGTGAGCGTCTGCAGTCCGTGAGCTTTTACTTTCAGGCATTCAGAAGCATCGAAAAATATTTAGGCGAAGCGATCCGCGTAACCGTCGACGACAAGGAAGTGTTGCTCGTGAATGAGATTTACGCATCCATTCAGGCTGTTCTTGATAAGATCAATCTCAAAGTAGACCCGAGCGAGATCGCCATCAACCGCAGACTCCAGCAAAGCGGACAAACCGTGATAGCCAACGCATGGTATAAAGATTTGAATAAGCCTGCTGTGAACCTGGCACTTGTTGCAGCATTCGAAAAGGGCGCAGGCGATATTTACCCGAGTTACAAAACAGGTGAAAATGGCCAGGCAAAAATTCTGATGAACAAGATCGGTTCGAAAGAACTTGAGCAAACGGTCGGGGTAAAGGTCGACATAGACGCCGTGAGCGGGTCGGGTGCCTCGCCGATTTACAAGTTGATCGCACAGACGCTGAACGTACCGCGTGCGCAAGTGATGCTGAAAGTGCAACGCCCGGTCGTGTATTTGTCATCTGAAGAAAAGAGCCTGGGTTCCTACAAGCACAATACACAAATCAGTAACAAGCTGAGAAATCTGCTCGCCAACAACGGCTTCGAGTTCACGGAAGAAAAGGGAAGTGCCGACTTGTGGTTTGATGTCAAGGCCGACTCCGAAAAGGGTTCAATTTCCGGCAGCATTTACATCACCTATCTCACAAGTGTTATCCGCGTGATGACCGTGAAGGAAGGAAAAGAGATTTACGCTACGACACTGGATCGTGTGAAAGGCTATGGCCTGGATTACGATAAGTCGAGCGTGGATGCGTATAACAAAGCCCTGGAGACACTCGAGCGGGATAAGATGAACGAGATGTTGAACACGGTTCTTCAGTAGAAGAGAAGGTCACAAAAATGGCGTTTCGACCTTAATTTCAAACAAAATGATCCGCCACAGAGATTTGGTATTTGATTTGCGTACTATAACTTGTAACTAAATATCCATCGAATTATGAAAAAGCTGACCTATTCTACTTTAATGTTGGTTGCCCTTGGCGGAGCTTTCTTGATAGGCTGTAAAGGCAAAGAGAAAACCCCCAAAGGTGAAACCGAGGTGATCGTGCCCTGTTCAGGTCCTGACTTCTTTACCTCAAATAAGTTCTTTCGTTCGAACTCTATCGGTGAGAGTATGGACCAGGTGACGTCTAAGAAAAAAGCGCTGGCCAACGCCAGGGCTGAGCTGGCCGCTAGTATTCAAACTACTGTAAAGGCTGTCACAGACAACTACACAAACTCCCGCGAGATGAACAACAAGGAAGAAGTGGAAGAACGCTTCGAACAGTTGAACCGCGAGATTGTTGACCAGAAGTTAACCGGGTTGAAGACCATCTGCGAAAAGCTGGTGAAGACTGGTAACGGAACATACAAGACCTACATCGCCATTGAATTATCAGCCGAGGAACTGGTCGCTTCTTATAACGAGCGCCTTTCCAAAGACGAACGTCTCAAAATCGACTATGATTATGAGAAGTTCAAAGAAACCTTCGATAAGGAAATGGAAAAGCTTGGCAACCACTAAGAAAGATCCAAACAACGCAGAGAGCCACCACACGGTGGCTTCTTTGTTTTAACCCTACCAAGTGCTATGGCAGGATATTCGGGAACACCGCTACTTAAAAAACTGGGCATCAAGCCAGCTACCTGCGTATTTGTTCTGCAACCGCCAGCTTCGTATTTCGACTGGCTGGCGCCCTTGCCCAAGGATGTAAAAGTGATGGATAGCCTGAAAGGAGAAATTGATTTTATACATTTGTTTGTGAAGGAAAGTAAAACCTTCAAAAAGGAATTTGTCCGATGTATGAAACATCTCAAGAAGGATGGCATGATGTGGATATCCTGGCCGAAGAAATCAGCCAAGGTTCCAACAGACCTGGATGAAAATGTTATTCGTGATTTCGGACTGGAACAAGGTCTCGTCGACGTAAAGGTATGTGCCGTGGACGACATATGGTCGGGACTTAAGTTTGTTGTACGCGTTAAGGATCGTTAGTATAATGAAAGATTATTATAAGATTCTGGGCGTTCCACGCTCCGCCACCGCCGCCGATATCAAACGCGCCTATCGGAAATTGGCGGTTCAATACCATCCCGATAAAAACCCTGATCCTTCTGCGGAGGCGATGTTCAAGGAAATCAACGAGGCGTACGATGTCCTGAGCGATCAATACAAAAAGAATAATTACGATTGGAGACAGCAGGCTCCATCGTCGCAAACGACTCACCAGCCGCAACCGCAGCCGCATCGTGACCGGGCATACCGGCAGCAACGGCAACGACCTGCGGGTTACAAGAGCGAACGCCAGCGCCTGCGGGAGATGATGCAACATTATCTTCCTTATTCAATCTGGATTTGCCGCATCGCGCTAGCCCTTACCACCCTGTTTGCGATTGACTTCATTTTACCCTATCGAACAAAAAGCGAGCAAGTAGTGAATGGGTATCGGGTTTCCGGAAGACGCGGAACTGGGCACTACGAAGTGATCACAGACGCGGGCCGCAAAATCAAACTCTATCAAGCGCCAATTGAAACAGGCCAGCGCATTGAGTATGAACTGACCTATATTTATTCTACCGTCATGAGTGTGACAGGGGAGGGAGAAGAAATCAAAGCCGGCTACGAATACCGCGCCATGGGATTGTTTCCCCTGGCGGTGTTTATCTCCGCGCTGCTGAGTTTGTTGTTTCGCAAGAACATTGAGTTTTCATTCAATTCAGGAATTGTTTGCAGTTTGCTGTTAATTATCACTTTGTTCATAATTTTGTGAGGTCATGAGCAAGAAGAACGACTGGAAGAAAAGGGAAGGAGTAGTATACTCGACGGATTCATCTTTTAGCTTTCAGTATGAAAAGCAAGATGAACAAACTACACTTCCACAGGCACAGCAAAATCTTCGTGTATCGCTGGACAAGAGCGGTCGGGCCGGTAAACAAGTTACGCTCATCACGGGCTATGTCGGCACCAGCGCAGATCTCGAGACGCTGACTAAAACGATCAAGACCAAATGTGGCGTCGGAGGTTCTGCAAAAGATGGCGAGATCCTTATTCAAGGCGATGTGCGCGACAAAGTTGTTCAACTCCTGGTGAAGGAAGGATACAAAGCGAAACGCTCCGGTTAATTTCGATCGTGACACGATACGTCACCGTTACTTTCATCAACAACCTTTAACACCGAATTTCTGCCATTCCTGTACCTGGCTCAAGGTGTGAGGCAATTCTTGGTATATTTCAAACGCCAACTAAACCTGTGAACTAATGAAGATTTTCTTTTCGAGAAGAATCGTATTATTCTTGGCACTGGTGATGTCGGGAAGTCTACTCTTTGCACAAGAGGAGCGGGATATACATCCTGTTGCACGAACCTACGCCATCACAAAGGCCACTATCATTCAATCGCCGGGTCGCGTCATTCAATCCGGTACCGTCATTATTAAAGATGGATTGATCAGAGCCGTCGGCAAAGATTTGTCCATTCCTTCTGACGCGATTATCGTAAAGGGCGATAGCCTTTTCGTCTACGCCGGATTCATCGACGGCCTTTCCCACACGGGGGCAACCAAACCCAAAGAGGAAAGTCGCGAACGTCCGAAAGATCCGGGCAATCCAACACCCGAACGAGCCGGGATTACGCCACTGAATGACGTTCGAAATTCCTTAAATCCCACGGACAAAACCATTGAAGAATTAAGAGCCGTTGGATTCACGACGGCCCATGTCGTTCCCTACGGTGGAATGCTTTCCGGTAGCGGATCGATTATTTCACTCGGAGGAAAGTCTGCTGACGATTTGGTACTGATTCCCAAGTTCTCATTCTATTCCGAACTAACACCAGCCGAGCGCGCCTATCCATCTACAGTCATTGCTGTGATGGCGAAGTATCGCGAACTGTACAAGCAGGCGGCACAAGACAAAGCGTATGAAGCGCTTTATGCATCTAACCGCGCGGGTTTGGAGCCGCCGTCACCAGATCGTACGCTGGAAGCGTTTTATCCGGTGATCGACAAAAAGATTCCTGTATTCTTTCGTGCTGAAAAAATCCTGGACATCCATCGTGTTCTCACGCTTCAACAGGATTTAGGGTTTTCATTAATATTGGGCGAGGTGAAAGAAGGATGGGATGTCACGGGAAAATTGAAAGCTTCTTCTGCCAAAGTTTTCCTAAGCCTTGAGCTACCCGAAGAAAAAAAGAAAGACGAAAAGAAGCCTGAAGAGAAAAAGGAGGAAAAGAAACCTGAAGATGCCAGCCCGGAAAAGCAAGCCCTTGAAAAACGAAAAGCAGAATTTATTGGCAATTACGTTGCTCAGGCCGCAACATTTCAGCGAGCCGGAATCACTTTCGGATTCTCTGTGCTGAATGTTAAGCCGAAAGACATTCAACCTGGACTTCGCCGGATGATCAAAGCTGGGCTTACGGAAGATCAGGCGCTCGCCGCGCTGACGACTTCGCCTGCGCAACTTCTGGGCGTATCCGATCGGCTGGGATCCATCGATCCGGGAAAAATTGCCAACATCGTCATCAGCGAGCGGCCCTACTTTAATGAGAAGGCAAAAGTAAAGTACGTATTTGTCGAAGGCGTTCAATACAAAGTTGAATCGAAGGAGGTTAAGAAAGACGAAGCTGCAAAGGTGGACATCACCGGCGAGTGGCGTGTGGTGGGTCAGACGCAACAAGGCAAGAGCGAATCAACACTGGTTATATCCAAAGAAGGAAATGATTACAAGGGAACGATCTCCGGAGGAGCTCTCCCGGGTCAGTTCGCGCTCCAGGAAATATCACTGGATGGAAACAAATTGAAATTCACCTTTACCATGGCCGATGGTTTGAAGATCACGACGGATGTAACAGTGGAGGGCAGCTCTTTCAAAGGGACTGCCGTGATCGGCGAGGGCGGAGAAAGTATTCCGGTGGAAGGCAGCAAGGTTCCAAAGAAATAAATCGACTACGATGAAAAAACTACTAGCAATATTAATCCTGGTCGCTTCCCTCGGCTTTGCCCACGCGCAAGTTGAAAAGGGCAACGTGTTGATCAAGCATGCGACCGTACTGACGGTCACCAAGGGCAACCTGGAGAATACCGACATCCTGGTGAAAGAGGGGAAGATCGCGCAGATTGGGAAAGGACTCCCTGCACCGGCCGGCGTCAAAGTAATCGACGCATCCGGCTTGACCGTGATGCCCGGCATCATTGATGCGCACTCTCACCAGGGAATCGATGCCGTAAATGAAGCGACGAACCCGGTGACAGCAGAAGTTTTTGTTGGCGATGCACTCAATCCTTTTGATGTGAGTTTGTATCGTGCGCTGGCGGGTGGTGTAACTACCATCCACACGATGCACGGTTCTGCCAATGCCATCGGCGGTCAGTGTGAAACCATCAAGCTGCGATATGGCGTGAAGGATCCCGAGGCGCTTCGCATGGAGGGCGCGCCGCGCACCATCAAGTTTGCGCTTGGCGAAAATCCGACGCGCGTTCACGGTGGTGGTAGTAGCATCTTGCCACGCACCCGCATGGGCGTTGAGTTTGTGATGCGAGAATCTTTTTCTAAAGCCAGGGAATATGCAGCTGCATGGGATACCTACAACAAGGCAAAAATTCAGAAGGGATTCAGAGGAGCCCCACCGGAATACAACTACCGCCTCGAAACACTGGCGGAAATACTGAAAGGGAACATCATCATTCACTGCCACAGCTATCGCGCCGATGAAATTTATATGATGTTGAAGGTGTGCAAAGACTTCGGTATCAAAAAGATTGTTTTTCAGCACGTGAACGAAGGATTTAAAGTGGCGCCCGAATTGGCCGCCCAGGGTGCTATGGCCTCTGTCTTCTCCGACTGGTGGGCCTACAAGTTTGAAGTATACTACTCAACCGCATACAACGCAGCCATTCTCACGCGCAACGGCGTAACGACGTCGATCAATTCAGACGATGGTGAATTAATGCGTCACTTATACCATGAAGCAGCCAAGACACAAAAGTATGGCGGCCTCAGCGACGACGAAGCGCTGGCGTTGATCACCATCAATCCCGCCAAGCAACTCGGCATTGAGAATCGAGTGGGTTCTATCGAAGTCGGTAAAGATGCTGACTTGACAATTTTCAAAGGGCATCCACTTTCTGTTTATGGCATACCCATGATTACCATTGTCGACGGTGTTGTGCGCTTCGATCGGGAAAAGGATCCGGATGATATGCGGATTTACTTTGACCCGAAGGAGGAGATCGACATCGTCAACCTGGAGGCGCGAAGCCATGAACATGAAAACTGTTTAAGAGACGTGGAGGAAAGTTTTAATACATTATTTGAATCGAATAAATGAGGTATCCATGAGCAAGAGACATATAATACAAATAGTCATTTTCTTCTTGATCGCTGCAGGACTGAACGCCCATGCTCAAAGTCCAAAAGCCAGGAGTGGTACCTTCGCCTTGACGAACGCCAGCATTGAAACCGTAACGAAAGGTGTTATTCAGAACGGCACCGTAGTAATCAGCGGAGGAAAAATTGTTTCCGTGGGCACTGATGTTGCTGTTCCGCCCGGCGCTCAGGTAGTCGACTGTAAAGGGTTATGGATTTATCCCGGGATGATTGACAGCGGCACGCAGTTGGGCTTGCAGGAAGTTGCCTCCGATCCGCGCACCAATGATTTTAGCGAAGTGGGCGATATCGTTCCACAAGTCAAAGCGTTGACAGCCGTGAATCCGAATTCGGCGTTGATCCCCGTAACGCGCATCGCCGGGATCACCACAGTATTGAGCGTTCCCAGAAGTGATCTCATGCCGGGCACGGCAGCGCTGATCAATCTTCATGGCTATACACCCGATCAAATGTACGCGGGCTTCCAGGCGGTTGTCTTGAATTTCCCCCGTGATGGAAAACGCGGGGGATTCGATCGTAGAACCGACGAGGAAATCAAAAAGGAATACGAGAAGAAGATGACACGGATAAATGACGTGTGGGAGAAAGCGGTGCAGTATTACAAACTCGATTCTGCTACGCAGTCAAAGGGCACATCGTACTATCCCGAAATGGAAGCTTTACTGCCAGCGGTGAAGGGTGAACAACCTTTGTTAATCGTAGTGAACGCGGCGAAGGACATCAAGGCAGCGTTGAAGTGGGTGAGTGAAAGAAAAATCAAGAAGGTAATTTTTAGCGGCATGGCCGAGGGTTGGCGCCTGGCGGACGAAATTGGAAAAGCTGGAATCCCAGCTATCGTCGGTCCAACGTTGGCGGTTCCCACACGCGACTACGATCGATATGACCGGGCCTATGCCAATGCCGGCCTCATGCGCAAAGCTGGCGTCAAAGTGATGCTGAGTTCTGAGGACGGACAAGGGAATGTCAGAAACCTCCCTTACCATGCGGGCTTCGCTGCGGCTTATGGATTGGGTCGTGAAGAAGCATTGAAGGCTGTGACGATTGTGCCTGCGGAAGTGTTTGGCGTGTCTGCTCAACTGGGATCGATCGAGGTCGGCAAGAATGCAACGCTGTTTATTTCTGATGGCGATCCCTTCGAAACAAAAACCTCTATCAAACACGTGTTTATTGATGGTTGGCAAATTCCAATGGTCAGTCGCCAGACTGAACTGTATGAAGAATTCCTGAAACGCGAACCTGGCGTGACGAAGAACTGATTATCATTTTCTCTTGAATGAAAAGCCTGCGACAACAATCGCAGGCTTTTATTTGAAAGGATGACTGATGAAGATCAGGTTATTCAAGGCAACCTGTGTGCGGTAAAGCAGCATCTTTTTTTTATCTTGAAACCATGTCGTCACAACAGCGCCTTCTTCAGCTTAAAGCGATTCGTCTTCGAAAGATTACCATCCAACGGGCGATCAAGGATGTTTTATTTATCTCCTTCGGTGTTTTGTCTGCTGTATTCGGTTTGAAGGGATTTTTACTACCCAGTAATTTCCTGGACGGTGGCGTGATGGGCATTTCTTTGTTGGTAAACTACTTCACGAAAATCAACCTGGCATATCTGGTGGTCATCATTAACCTTCCCTTCATTGTTATCGCCTACACGCAGGTGTCAAAAGTTTTCGCGATCAAAACGTTGATCGCTATCGCCTTGTTGGCGCTTGGATTGGCCTTTATTGAAATTCCTTTCATTACACAGGACAAATTATTGATCGCCTTCTTTGGCGGATTCTTCCTGGGATGTGGCATCGGCCTTTCCATCCGCGGTGGCAGCGTGATCGATGGAACGGAAGTGCTGGCGATTTACTCCAGCAGAAAAACCACGCTCACCGTGGGAGATTTTATTCTAGCCTTCAACATCGTCATCTTCGTGGTCGCTGCTTCCCTGATCAACGTAGAGACTGCGTTGTATGCTATCCTTACTTACCTCGTCGCTTCCAAAACGGTTGACTTTGTTGTGCATGGTATTGAAGAGTACACCAGTGTCATGATCGTATCGGAAAAAAGTCATGAGATCACTGACGCCATCACTAACCGAATGGGGCGAGGCGTAACCATTTTAAAAGGAAAAAGTGGCTTTGGCAAGAAAGGACACCGCGAGAAAGACCTGGATGTTATCTATTCTGTCATCACACGCCTTGAGCTTCAGAAATTGAAAACTGAAATCACCAAAATTGATCCGGATGCCTTCGTCGTTGAGAATAGCGTCAACGACATAAAAGGGGGCATGATCAAAAAACGCCCCCTTCAGGAAAATTGATTTCGGAAATTATCGAATGATAAACGGAATCTCCAGCTGCTGCTTGGAGCTGTTCACACCATAGATGTATCCACGCCCTTTGTACTTTTCGAAAAACTCCGTGACCTCCTGCGGTTCGGTCACGCGCTGGCGATTCAAGGCGATGATGGTAAAGTTTTCTGAAATACCGATCTGCTTTAACACGCTGTTCTCCTTGATGCGGAAAACCTTTACGCCATAACGCGTCGCTTCAAGTTGCGCGCCCAGCTTGGCATCGGTAACGATATTTCGTTTGATCAGCTCGGTAGTACCATTCTCATTAACCAGGCTAATCGTCACGGTTGAAATTTTATTGTCGCGCTGATAGGTGATGGTTACTTTGTCGCCGGGATAGCGGTAACTAAGTTCCTCTTCAAAAGCACTCTGGCTGTTGACATCAATGTTGTTGATTTTGGTAATGATGTCGCCGAGCTTTAGTCCAGCCTGAACAGCTGGTCCGTCTTTGTCCAGTTGCTCCAGCAACACACCGTTAAATGATTTTACAGTTGTCGGCAGATCATATTTCTTTGCATTGTCGAAATTGTACTCCGTAACCGTTCCACCAATAAATGCTTTCTGCGGTGTGCCGTACTTCACCAGGTCATCAAAAACTTTGCGCGCAATATCGACAGGGATGGCAAACGCATAGCCGGTGTAAGATCCGGTGCGCGATAAAATCGCGGAATTGATTCCCACCAATTCACCGGTTTTGTTTACCAGCGCACCCCCGGAGTTTCCGGGGTTAATGGCGGCATCCGTCTGAATGAATGATTCCATGGGAAATTTATCTTCCAGTATCCCAATTCTTCTGCCTTTCGCGCTCACGATTCCAACGGTTACGGTTGAGGCGAGCGTGTAAGGGTTTCCAATGGCGATGACCCACTCACCAACTTGTAAATTTTTCGAGCTTCCCAGGGGAATCGCCGGCAGGTTGGTCTCCTTAATTTTGATGACAGCAAGATCGGTTGACGGATCTGTACCGATGAGTTCAGCAGGATAGGTTCGCTTGTTGTAGTTGACTTCAATTCTCTCAGCACTTTCAACCACGTGGTTGTTGGTGATAATATATCCGTCAGCCGTAAAGATTACACCGGAACCGCTGCTCACCTGCGTGCGGTTGTTGGTTCCACCCTGACCGAAAAACCAATCCCAATAGGAATAGGTCGCGCCCTGCGAGATACTATTAATAAAGACAACACTAGGTGTTGCTTTGCCCGCCGCGTCACTGAAATCGACGCTGGGAAGGGTTCCCAACGACCTGGCCGGTGAGGCCGATGGCATGACGGTTGACTGCAACGTCGGAGCGCCGTTGGCTATCTCCGTGAACGTAGCGTCGCCCATGGCCGGGGTCTGTGGCTTCACGAAGTAATGATAAAAGGTATAAGATCCGGCCATCCCGGCCACAAAAGCTATAATGACAGTGCTGAGAAATTTCTTCATAGAAATGAGATTTGAAACCAGACGGACAAACAACTGAAAAAGTTTTATCCGTCAGAAGTCCGCAAAGATAAAACGTTGAAAATGGATTTTGGATTTTCTTTTTACTTTCTCTATCCATCTCTGTTATCTTGCGGTTTATGGGAATACGTTCTATCCTGGCGGGGCCATTTGCAGCCTACATTGCGCGACAGACGCAGGTCTGGTCGATGGAGCCCGGAAAATTCCAGCAGAAAATTTTACGTGACATCGTCAGTCAGGCCAGTCAAACGGCCTTTGGCAAGGACCATAATTTCAGCTCGATCCGCAACCATGAGGATTTTAAAAGAAATGTTCCCATACGCGATTACGAAGGGTTGAAATCCTATGTTGAACAAGTGATCCAGGGCAAGCCCGATATACTGTGGCCAGGCAAGCCGAAGTACTTCGCCAAGACTTCCGGTACCACCTCAGGCACAAAATACATTCCGTTATCGAAGGAGTCCGCGCCCTATCATTTCGTTCACGCGCGGAACGCTACGCTTAGTTATGTTGACGAAACAGGCCGGGCCGATTTTCTGGACGGCAACCTGATCTTCCTTTCCGGAAGTCCGGAGTTAGATGAGGTCGCGGGAATAAAAACCGGAAGGCTATCAGGCATCAGCAATCATATGGTGCCAGGCTTTCTTCGCACCAATCAGAAGCCCAGCTATCAAACCAACTGCATAGAAGACTGGGAAGAGAAGCTTGACAAAATTATTGACGAGACGTTAGGCTGCGACATGCGATTGATTTCCGGTATCCCGCCCTGGGCGCAAATGTATTTTGATCGCATCATCGCGCGAACCGGGAAGAAAGTGAAAGATGTCTTTCCGAATTTTTCATTGTTTGTTTATGGCGGCGTGAACTTCGAGCCCTACCGCGCGAAACTATTTGAGTCGATCGGCAAACAAGTGGATTCCATTGAGACGTATCCCGCTTCGGAGGGATTTATCGCCTACCAGGATTCACAACATTCACCAGGAATGTTAATGTTGTTGAATAGCGGAATATTTTTTGAGTTCGTTCCCGTCGAGGAATACTTTCAGGAAAACCCGAGGCGACTGAACATCGAAGAGGTGGAACTGGGTAAGAACTACGCGCTGATTATCAACAGCAACGCGGGATTGTGGGGATACTCGATAGGAGACACGGTAAAGTTTGTTTCGAAAAATCCTTACCGTCTCGTCGTAACAGGCCGCATCAAGCATTTTATTTCTGCCTTCGGCGAACACGTCATCGGCGAGGAAGTAGAGAAGGCCATGAAGTTCGCGATGGAAAAATTCAGGGAAGTCGAGTTAGTGGAGTTTACCGTCGCGCCAAACGTGACGCCACGCGAAGGCCTGCCACATCATGAATGGCTCATCGAATTCGCCAAGCCACCACACGATATGAATGCCTTCTCGCTCGAGTTGGATCAGCAAATGCGTTCACTCAACGTTTACTACGACGATCTCATCGCCGGAAATATTCTTCGCACGTTGTTGGTAACATCGCTGCGCAAAAACGCTTTCATCGAATACATGAAATCCCAAGGAAAACTCGGCGGCCAAAACAAAGTGCCCAGATTGTCGAATGACAGAGGAATAGCCGAGAAGCTGAAAGGATAATGTCGAAATGACGAATCTGATTGGCGATTAGCGATTGACGATTAGCGATTTATCCGTTAGTGAAGAGATTAAACTAAACTGTTGTGTTATGGAAAAGAAGAATTACAGATTTGTGTTGGAAGAGAGGCTGATTGCCTTTTCAGTAGACATTATTAAAGTCGTCAAGCAACTGCCCGAAGATCGAATTGGGAATCATTTGGGATCTCAACTGCTGAGGTCAGGAACGTCTCCGTCGCTAAACTATGGCGAGGCATTAGGAGCCGAATCAAAAAGGGATTTTATTCATAAAATAAGTATACTACTCAAAGAACTCCGGGAGACTTTCAATTGCCTTACAATACTCACACGGGCCCAGTACGTACCGGCGGAACATCCGATAGTCAATGAATGTCACGAGCTGATTTCAATTTTTGTAAAAACAATCGAAACGACAAAACGAAACATGCTAAGGTGACTTTCAATCGCTAATCGCCAATCGCTAATCATCAATCGCCAATCAAATTCAAAAAGACGGCTGCAAGCGTACATGACTGGTTTTGTAAATTCATCCAAACTAATTTCTATTTTTGTAGCACAACCGCAACTCTCGAATTCACCTTCCTAAATCAGACGGACCACCAATCGCCAATAAATTTGAAAAGAAAAAGTATCGCCATTCTCGGTTCGACCGGCTCTATCGGAACACAGGCGCTCGACGTCGTGACATCGCATCCTGAAGCGTTTGAGGTCGAAGTACTGACGGCGCAGAACAATGCTGAGCTCTTAATTGCCCAGGCACAAAAGTTTAAGCCGAATGTCGTCGTCATCGGAAACGAGGATCATTATGAGAAAGTAAAATCGTCGTTATCAAAAGAATCAATAAAAGTATATGCCGGTGACAAAGCCATTGCCGATGTCGTCCAGATGGAAACAGTCGACCTGGTGTTGACAGCGCTGGTGGGATACGCAGGTGTCAGGCCCACGATTAAAGCAGTGGAGGCAGGTAAGACCATTGCGCTCGCCAACAAGGAAACCTTGGTTGTCGCCGGTGATCTGATTACGCGGCTGGCCCGTGAAAAAGGCGTTAATATTTTCCCGGTGGATTCAGAGCATTCGGCCATCTTCCAATGTATTGTCGGAGAATTTCATAACAAGATTGAAAAGATCATCCTCACCGCTTCTGGCGGACCATTCCGGGGCAAGAAGAAAACTGACCTGGAAATGGTGACCAAAGCGCAGGCGTTGAAACATCCCAACTGGACGATGGGCGCAAAGGTCACCATAGACTCCGCGACGCTCATGAACAAGGGGCTCGAAGTAATTGAAGCAAAGTGGTTGTTTGGTCTGAGTCCGGCACAAGTCGATGTGGTGGTTCATCCACAGTCGATCGTCCATTCGCTGGTGCAATTTGAGGACGGCTCCATCAAGGCGCAACTCGGGTTGCCCGATATGCGTTTACCGATTCAGTTCGCAATGACATACCCCGATAGACTAAAAAGTAATTTTCCCCGATTCGACTTTGCCCAATACCCTTCGTTGACCTTCGAGCAGCCAGATACAGAAACTTTTCGTAATCTTGCACTGGCTTTCAATGCGTTAAACCGCGGTGGAAACATGCCCTGCGTTTTAAATGCGGCCAACGAAGTTGCTGTGGCCGGTTTTTTGAGCGACCAGGTCGGATTCCTTCAAATGTCTGATATCGTGGAAAAGTGCCTCTCCCGGCTGGATTTTATCCAAACGCCAACTTTCGAGGACTATGTGAATACGGACAAAGAGACGCGGATCAAGGCACAGGAGTGGATGAAGGCCGGTCGATAGTTTAAGAAAAAAGTGAAAACGAAATAACGAACGATGAGTATGATGATCATGCTGGCTCAGCTTCTGCTGAGTCTGTCAATTTTAGTAGCGGTGCACGAAATGGGCCACTTGCTGGCCGCCAAGTATTTTGGAATGCGGGTTGAACAGTTCTCCATTGGATTTCCCCCTAAAATCTGGTCTTTCAAAAAAGGTGAAACGGAATATGCCGTCAGCGCTATCCCGCTGGGCGGATATGTAAAAATTTCAGGGATGATCGATGAATCGCTCGATACCGAGCTGATGAAACAAGATCCGCAGCCCTGGGAATTCCGATCCAAGCCAGCATGGCAACGCCTGATCGTGATGCTCGGCGGTGTGACCGTGAACGTCATCGTCGGGATTGTGATTTTTATCGGGATAACGTTTGTCTATGGTGACGCTTTCATTTTGAAAGATGAAGTCAACAAGAACGGTGGATTCTATGTGGGAGAAGTCTTCGAGCGAATCGGATTGAAAACCGGTGACAAGATTGTTAAGGTCAATGGCTACGATTATCAATACATCGAGCAATTGGTTAGACCTGATACGCTGCTCGCCAGCAATGGATCTTACACGGTGGAACGCGACGGCAAACTGATAGACATCAAGATCCCACCGAATTTTATCGAAGAATTTAAGCGCGAGAACGCGGGCAAGTTTGTGGATTTCCGTTTTCCGCCCATCGTGGAAGTAGCACGCGAAGGATACCTGGCCGAACGCATAGGCTTGAAAAAAGGTGATCGCATCATCGAGGTGAATCACATTCCGGTAACGTACTACGATGAAGTCTACACCATCATCAGCACCAACAAGGCAGATGTAGTTTCCTTCAAGATCCTGCGCGACGGGAAGGAAATTGCTTATGAGAATCAAAAATTTGCCGACCCCGAGGAAAAGAAAATTGGTTTTAACCCGGAAGAGCCGAGAGCATTTTTGGACAAGGCTGAAGCGAATATCCATTATGGATTTATTGAATCCGTACCGCTGGGAACGAAGCGCGCCTTCAGTACGCTGGCCACCCAAATCAAGGCGTTTGGAAAAATGATCTCTGGAGCATTATCAGTTCGCAAGAGCTTGTCTGGTCCGATCGGGATCATGGAAGCTTTCGGTCCGGATTGGGATTGGGAACGTTTCTGGTCGCTGACCGGCGTATTGTCGCTGGTGTTGGCGTTCATGAACTTGCTGCCGATTCCCGCGTTGGATGGCGGCCACGTGATGTTCCTTTCTTATGAAATGATTTCCCGTCGCAAGCCTTCGGATAAATTCCTGGAGGTTGCGCAGAAAGTAGGTATGGTGATTTTGCTCGGCCTGATGGTATTCGTTTTCGCGAACGACATCATTAAGAAAGTGGAGCACTTCTTTAACTAGACGCCATCGAACAAGATATTGGGAGCCGCTTCTTTCCAGAAGCGGCTTTTTTGTAAATTACATTTCATACACGTTACCGACATGAGAACAATAGCGCTATTTTTTATTTCGATCGTAATCATTGGCTGCGGATCAAAGGGTGGTACGATTTCAAATGCTGAACAACATTTGTGTGACTCATTGCAAATTGATCCTTCCGTTATTTTGGATCTTCGACAGCATACAGATGCTGAGGTGGAAGCTTTTCACTATTCATTATCGCGACAAATAAATCCTGACGGTTCAGAAATTGAATTAGATCCGATTCATTTGAAAGGACTTGTTTTCCAGGAAACAGCGGAGAACACGCAAGAACTTTTGGACAAGCTCCAAAGCCCACTTAAAAAGAAAGGGTACACGCTTTTTACGTTGGATCAGAATTTCGGCATCGCCGGCAAGCTTGACATCATGGCCATCCTCAACACCACCGACAAATATGAAGTTCTGAACCAGATTAAGACGGATGGTATCAACTACGAGATCACCACCGATAGTCTCGTTAAGATCATCAAAACCTTTGACGAGAAATACAATCTGGAATTGACCGCTGCCAGCGGCGATTGGTGTGAATTCAGAATTATGAAAGAGCCCACCGATTGGCTGACCATCGCTAATGAAGCTTACGCAGTGTGCCCCGATATTGTTGATCAGGGTGCTGGATCGGTAGAAACGTTGGCTGAAGAAATGAAAAGAACCAGGCGGTTGTATTTCTGGTGGGATTAAGTTGGTTGTGTCATTGCTTGTAAATGCCGATCACAAAGTATTCATGAGAACTTTCCTTTTTATTTTATTCCTGTTGCCGATTGCTTCATTGCACGCGCAAAGTGGCTACATCAAAGTGAATAAAGACTCCACCATCGTTGGATTTCTGAGATACTATGTGGGCATAAGGGACGGGCGTCCGGGTTATGAACTCTGGAGGACGAAGACGGACAAGAACCCCATCAAAATTCCCAAAGCTGAGATTTACGAATACGCCATCAAGAACGATACATTCAAGGTATTGCAGCAATTCAAACCCTTTCCCGATTCTGATACTTACTTTGAGTTGGTCGATGCAGAGCTGAAAAACAGCGGCAAGGTTAATTTGTATGTGATTGCAAATTATGTGAACGCTCAAAGCGTGAGCGTTTACAATGGAGGTGGAGTGATACCGGCGATCATCCTCGATTCCAATATGGGGCATTACTCCTATATTTACATACTCGAAGATCCACGCACCAACTCGCTAAGAGCTTTGCCATCCAAGCACGACGAACTGCTGGAAGCCCTGATGGATTTCTTTCCAGAAAAATACATCACGAAGTATGAGACCGTGAAGGGAAAGATAACCTACAAGACCGTACCGGACGTCGTTGAACTGTACAACTCCAGGTAGTTTGAAATTTCGTTCTACATCATTGGCCCGATGCGCTGTATTCAGCAATTAAATTTTTATCCGCCTGCGTAATATCCATCAGGGAATATTTCTCGATTCCGGTGATCATCATTTCATCCATCACGTCGATAAGGTTCTGATATTTTGATCGGTCTGATGCTTTGATGAAAACATGCAACTTCGGAATCTCAGCCTTCTTTCGGAATAACACGTCGCGGATACCGTGTGGGGAAAAGTCAGACTGGTGTACTTCGGGGTCGGACTGCCCCATAAACCAATAGACCCGGTTGTTCTCCTCCAGTACAAGTGTCAATAAATTCTTTGCTGGCAGGATGGGTTGATGATGGGTGGTTGACTCATCCACCTTTTCCTTTTGAATTCGTACAACGTACGGCTTTAAGAGAGTTGCCGTAAGCATAAAGAATGTGATCAGGAGAAATCCCAGATCCACCATGGGCGTCATGTCAATATGAAGAGAGGATTTTTTACGGCGTACTTTTCCATTGTCGTGTTGCGACGAGGTGTTGATCCCAGCCATAGGTTTGTAGTTTAAATTTCATCCATAATCCTGGATAAGCACAGAAGTCACGTAACTTCTATTATTAATTAAACTCAAAATCTGAATTCCCAATTCGCAGTGAATGCTGCTATGGATTGTGCTTGTGAATCTCGAACTCAACGCGCCGGTTCAGTCCGCTGTCAACACCTGTTTTTTCTTCAACGATAGGTTTTGAACTTCCGTACCCGTGAGCTTCTATGCGACTGGCGTCGATTTTGAATTCGTACATGAGGTAAGCCTTGATGGCGTCAGCGCGCGCCTGGGAGAGTTTTAGATTGGAAGTTTCGTTGCCTTGCAAATCGGTGTGCCCCGAAATGTTGAGGTCGAGGCTCGGATGGTCGATGAGGAAATTGGCAAGCTTGTCAAGGTCCTGGTGCATCGCTTCGAGAATGTCGGCTTTACCATTCTCAAATTCCAACGACTTGAAGGCAATCTTACTTTCAATCGGGTCTGTCTCCAAATTGATTTCCTGATCGCCGTCCATGAAGAAGATATGCTCAATCCGGAAGTAGTCGTCACCTTGTATGATGAGCAGATAATTTCGCTTGTTGATCAGGTTGAAATCAAAAGAGCCGTCTTCACGCAGGAATTTTGGCGCCACTTCAACGCCCTTGTCCAGGTCAATGATCGAGACAATGCCTTGCATTGGTTTTTTAGTTTCCTTGTTGATCAATGTTCCCTTTAACACAGCAACGGCGTCGGGTTGCGCCTCCATGGGAACAGGGAAAGAATGTAGGTCCAGGTTCTTCTTGTCGTCTTCCATGGATCGCGCATAGTACAATCGATGCGACTGCGAATCGATGGTGAAGTAATACTCACTGCCAGGACCATTGACCAACGGTCCGATGTTCTTTGGCTCACCCCATTGTGTTCCGAGGCGATAAGATTTATAGATGTCGAAGTCGCCAAAGTTGAGTGGTTGTCCATTCGAGCTGAAGTACAGTACATTGAATTTGTGATGAAAGAATGGGCTTACTTCAAACGCGCGCGTGTTTACAATCGGTCCCAGGTTCAGCGCTTTTCCCCAATTGCCGTTACCATCCTTTACTGAATAATAGATGTCTGAAAGACCAAATCCGCCGATGCGATCGGACGCAAAGAACAAGGTATCGCCGGAATGCGAGAGCGATGGTTGTGAATCCCAGGAAACCGTGTTGATCGTTGGTCCCAGATTTCGGACCCGACCCCATGTACTGTCGGGCATCAGGTCGGCAATGAAGAGATCACAATTGCCATATGAATCGGGAGAATTGCATCGCGCGAAGAAAAGATGCTTGCCATCTTTGCTCAAACTCGCCGACCCTTCGTTGTAAGGTGTGTTAATGGTTTTGAATTCTTCAGCAAATCCCCAAACCGTATCGTTCTTGATGGTAAAGAATAAATCTTCGTTAACAGTTTTTCCAAAAGCATCCACTTTTGAATTGCGTTTCGAAGTAAAGAGCAACACGTTGTCGACATTGCCGATGGTGGGTCCGTAGTCCTCCTTCTCAGAGTTAACACCGTAGCCCATGTTGAGCAGAACACCTTGTGGCGGCCGGAGGGTATCGATCTCTTTCCGAAAAGCAACCAGTTCATAGTATTGCTTCAACGGAACGTACAGGTCGCGTTGATTGCGTGTTGCGGAATCGTATTCCGATTGAATGCGTTCGTCGATGGTTTGCTTGTGGTGCTTGAGAATGAGTTTATATAACAGCACAGCTTCACCGGGGCGTCCAAATTTTTCTGATAACCGCGCCAGGTCCAGTAACAACTGTGTGTCGCGTCCGAAGTTTTCGATGCCAAAATTTTGGACGTAAGCCTTGAGGTCGGTGTATTGTTGTTTGTCGTCGCCGGCCGCGCCCAGCGCCTTGATTTTAGCCAGCGCCTGATCGTTCGCGTAGTACCGGAACTTGTTCAGATTGGGAAAAGTAAAGATGTCAGATTGACTGTAGCTTGTCAGGCTATCATTCAGTTGAACCACCCCGCCTTTCTTGTATTTCGTTTTGGTTTTTTGGGCCTGGAGCGGAGCGTTCACCTGCAGCACAAAGGCCGCAATCAAGATAAAAAAATAGGTTTTCACCGAACCTTAGTTTGTTAAAAAACGCGCCAACTGGTTAAAGTTGCCACAATTTTGCTTCTTTTACAACTATACTGGCACTACTATTGTCCTTTAGGCAGGCCTACGAAAGGCCCTGGCGTCCCATATCCTGAGATGCCACATTGACACTTTTTGAATTCACATGTACAAAACGAAGCCGATACAACTTGTTCAGGAAGATTCAGACGATCTGATTCAACTTATAAACCCTGAACAGGATACGGATATTAAACCGGAGGATCTTCCGGCCGAGCTCTCCATTCTGCCGATCAAAAACACCGTTCTTTTTCCAGGGGTGGTAATTCCCATCACGGTGGGAAGACAGAAGTCCATCAAGCTGGTGAAGAAAGCTTACCAGGGGAACAAGATCATCGGTGTCGTCGCGCAAAAAAATGCGCTCGCGGAAGAACCCGCCATTGATGACCTCTACCGCACGGGAACAATCGCCCGCATCATCAAGATGCTGGTACTTCCGGATGGAAATACGACGATCATCATCCAGGGAAAAAATCGATTTAAGGTTCAGGAGTTCACGCAAGAAGATCCTTTTCTCACCGCGAGGATCGAGCTGCAAACAGAACCACCATTAAATGTCAATGGCAAGGAAGCTAAGGCGCTTGTTCAGTCGCTCAAGGATTCTGCTACGAAGATTCTAAGACTGAATCCGGAAATACCGCAGGAAGCACAGGTAGCGCTCGACAACATTTCGAGCATGTCGTTCCTGGTGCACTTCCTTTCGTCGAATCTCAATGCCGAAGTATCCGACAAGCAAAAGATACTCGAGACACAAAACATTATCGACCGCGGTACCTTGCTGCTGCAATACATGTTGAAGGATATCCAGATGCTGGAGATCAAACATGAGATACAGAAGAAGGTACATACCGACATCGACCAGCAGCAACGCGATTACTTCCTGCGCCAGCAGATCAAGGTGCTGCAAGATGAACTTGGATACGATGGCCCCGACAAGGAGATAGAAAAATTCAAGAAGCGGGCGGAAGGAAAAAAATGGCCGAAGGTAGCCAAGGACCATTTCAACAGGGAATTGGATAAGCTGGGACGGATCAATCCGATGGCTGCCGAGTTTCCGGTAGCCATGAACTATGTTGAGTTCATGCTGGACCTGCCATGGCAGGAATACACGCAGGATGATTTTGATCTGAAGCGTGCCCGGAAGATTCTGGATCAGGATCATTACGGTCTTCAAAAAGTAAAGACACGCATTCTTGAATACCTGGCTGTGTTGAAGTTGAAGCAAGACATGAAGGGACCGATACTTTGTTTGTACGGACCTCCTGGTGTTGGAAAGACTTCATTGGGACGTTCCATCGCCAAAGCCCTTCAGCGCAAATATGTCCGGATGTCGCTCGGTGGCGTTCATGACGAAGCAGAAATCAGAGGTCACCGCAAGACGTACGTCGGTGCGATGCCCGGAAAGATTTTGCAGAACATCAAGAAGTCGCAGTCGTCTAACCCCGTGTTCATCCTGGATGAAATAGATAAGGTAAGATCTGATTTCAGAGGCGATCCATCGTCAGCATTGTTGGAAGTGTTGGATCCTGAACAGAACAATACCTTCGGCGACAACTACCTTGAAGTAGACTACGATCTTTCGAAAGTTCTCTTCATCGCTACCGCCAACTCGTTGGATACCATTCATCCCGCACTCCGCGATCGGATGGAGATCATCGAAATCACCGGCTACACCTTGGAAGAGAAAGTGGAGATCGCCACAAAGCATTTGATTCCGAAACAGCTGAAGGAACACGGACTGAAAACTTCGCATGTGAAATTCACCAAAGACTCAGTGATCAAACTGGTGAACAGTTATACCCGTGAATCCGGCGTGCGGAACCTGGAAAGAAAAATTGGAACGGTGGTGCGCAACGCCGCCAAGTCCATCGCCATGGAAGAGCCCTACGACAAATCGATTTCGGAGGGAACCGTTCGAAAAGCCCTCGGCGCAGAAATATTTGACGAAGAATTGTATCAAGGCAACGACATTGCCGGTGTTGTTACCGGACTGGCGTGGACGCAAGTAGGCGGGGAGATACTTTTTGTTGAATCAAGTTTGAGCAAAGGAAAAGGTACGCTCACGATTTCCGGTCAGCTCGGTGATGTGATGAAAGAATCGGCGGTAGCCGCGCTTTCCTATCTGAAGTCCAATGCCGAGAATATGGGTATTGATTACCGGATGTTTCAGCAGTACGATTTACACATCCATGTTCCGGCAGGCGCTGTTCCGAAAGATGGACCTTCAGCGGGGATTACGATGTACACATCGTTGGCTTCGATATTCACCCAGCGAAAAATAAAAGCGAAACTGGCCATGACCGGCGAGATCACCCTGCGCGGCAAAGTTCTTCCGGTGGGAGGCATCAAGGAGAAGATCCTGGCCGCCAAGAGAAGCGGCATTAAGGAAATCGTGATGAGCTCAAAAAACAAACGCGATATCGACGAGATCGAAAAGCATTACCTGAAAGGACTCGTGTTTCACTACGTTGATTCAGTAGACCAGGTGGTGAAACTCGCGCTCATGAAAGACAAAGTATCGTCGCCGATGAAGTTTGTGCTTTCTGACCCGAAGGCGATTGCTTAACTTTCGCTCGATTGCCCATAACCCAACGATTACGAGTGAAACTGAATGTTGCCCTGGTATTGATATTTGGAACGTTCCAGGTGATGGGTCAGGCGGGTGGCCAGCGTTCGTATGAATTTCTCAATGTACCTACCAGCGCGCGGTTAGCGGCACTGGGAGGCGTCAATGCCTCGCTCGCCGACCGCGATGTGAATTTCTTTTTTTCAAATCCTTCTTTGGTCAGCGACTCATTGGCTGGGTTTGCATCGGCGTCCTACCAGTTTTATGTGGCCGACATTGGCCAGGCTACCTTTGCCTACACCCACGACTTCGAAAGTCTGGGCGCTATTTCGATTGGTGTTCAACACCTGAGTTATGGACAGAGCAAGGGCTACGATGCGGCCGGTCAGGAATTGGGCGACTTTAAATCGGGCGAAACAAATATTGTGGTGAGCAAAAGTCATCAAGTGTCTCATTATCGATTTGGTGCCAGCCTGAAGGGCGTTTTTTCGAACCTGGCCGGATACAGATCTTCCGCCTTGATGCTGGATTTGGGCGGGGTATTTGTACATCCAGACAAGGATTTAACGGTCGGTTTGGTACTGCGAAACATGGGGTTCGTGTTGTCGGAGTATTCGGGCACAAGCCACACCAAGGTTCCCTTTGATGTTCAATTGGGAACGACGTTTAAACCTGAACACATGCCGTTGCGTTTTTCTTTTACGATCTTCAACCTGATAAAGGACCTTACCTACCTGAACCCGGCCACGGGGGAAGAACCGAGCACATTGGATAAGCTATTCCGGCACGTTAACTTTGGAGCTGAAATACTGATTCATCAAAATGTCAATGTCCTGGTGGGGTACAATTACTTGCTGCACCAGGAGTTGAAACTCGAAAATGGTGGCGGCGGTGCAGGACTATCCCTTGGATTTTCGGCGCGTATTAAATCAATAGAGTTTTGTTTTAGTCGGGCGGGTTATATGGCGGGCAATGCCGGGTATACGTTTACACTGGCTACGGATATCAACAGAATGTTAAAGAGAATGTAGAGTCATGGATTCAAAGTATCTAACACCCCAACAAATTGTAGCGGAACTGGATAAGTACATCGTGGGGCAATACGACGCGAAGAGAAATGTGGCCATCGCGCTGCGCAACCGCTGGCGGAGAATGAATGCCGACAAAGAAATTCAGGGAGAGATTGTGCCCAACAACATTCTCATGATTGGCGCTACCGGTGTGGGCAAAACGGAAATCGCCCGGAGACTCGCCCGTATCGCCGACGCTCCATTTGTTAAAGTAGAAGCATCGAAGTTTACGGAAGTGGGCTATGTTGGCCGCGACGTAGAAAGCATGGTGCGCGACCTCGTGGAGCAGTCCGTGAATATGGTGAAGGCTCGCAAGAAAGAAGAGGTAAAAGAAAAGGCCGCCCAAGTAGTAGAAGATATTATCCTCGATGCCTTGATCCCACCACTGCGCCAGCAACCTGTTCGGCAGACGGGCTTTAATACGACGTCCACGGCCGAGACTGTCCAGGACGTGCCTACCAGTGATATCGAATTGAATGAGCGCACGAGGAATCATTTCCGCGAAAAGATTCGCAATGGAGAACTGGAAGATCGGAAGATCGATATCAACATTAAAGGTGGTGGCGGAGCCAACGTCGGCATGATCGGCGCAGGCATGATGGACGAAGTGTCCATGATGAACATCCAGGAAATGCTCAACGGCATGATGCCCAAGAAAAACAAAAAGAGAAAGGTGACCGTGGCTGAAGCACGTCGCATTTTGCTGGAGGAGGAAGCCGCGAAACTCATCGACATGGACGAAGTGAAAGAGGAGGCGATCGAACGGGCCGAGAGCGCGGGAATAATTTTCATTGATGAAATTGACAAGGTGGCCTCTGGTTCCAAGAAGGGCAGTGGTCCGGATGTGAGCCGCGAAGGCGTGCAGCGAGACCTGCTTCCGATCGTTGAGGGAAGTACAGTGAACACCAAGCATGGCGTTATCAAAACAGACCATGTTCTTTTCATCGCCGCAGGAGCATTTCACATTTCAAAGCCTTCAGACCTGATCCCCGAATTGCAGGGAAGATTTCCAATTCGTGTAGAGCTTACCAATCTTACCCGCGAAGATTTCGTCCGGATATTGAAGGAACCTAAAAATGCGCTGACCAAACAATATCAGGCACTCTTCGAAGCGGAAGATGTGTTCATTGAATTTACGGACGATGCGCTCGATGAAATTGCGAATACCGCTTTCATCATCAATGCTGAAATCGAAAACATTGGCGCTCGAAGACTCCACACCGTGATGAGCCGGCTGTTGAACGAATTTTTGTTTGACGTTCCGGACAAGATCGGTGCAAACGCTCGAATCTCTATCAATGCCGAGATGGTGAAACAGAAACTTGCGGGGCTGGCAAAAAATAAAGACCTCAGCGAATACATCCTCTGATGAAATTTTTAAGATTGTTTGTACTGGCCGTGCTCGCGCATGCCGCCGTGGCCCAGGATGAAGTGGAGGTGACCGCTGTGGAGCCAGTAAAACCAACGTACGACTCCGTCCGGTCTCTATACATTAAATCATTTCCCGACCACTTTTTTATCTGGCCCGTACTCAAGCAGCGACGGCTGGATTTCGAGATGAACAGCTTGGTGGACAAAGGAACGTCGCTCGAGTATAAATCGAACAAGCCGTATAGTATTGGGATAGGTCTTTACCTTTTTGAGTTGGGTGTCGAGCTTGCCGGAGCGATTCCATTGGATGAGCAGAGTAAGAAAATTTACGGCGAGTCTGATGCGAGCGACCTGCAGTTGAACATCATTGGCAAGAAATGGGGCATCGAAGGATATATTCAGAAGTACAAAGGATTTTATGTAGTCGATCCCAACGTCGAAATCCCCGATGGCACACCTTATCCGCAGCGCGCTGATATTGAAACGCGGCAGATCGGATCGACGGTGAACTACACCTTCAACAACAAGAAGTTTTCGTTTCGCTCCGTGTATAACTTTGCGGATCGCCAATTGAGAAGCGCTGGATCTATCTTGCTTTTCGGTTCGATCAGCGGGTTTAAAGCCAGGGGGGATTCAGCGATCATTGATCCAGCCTATGCCAGTGACTTCGGAGAGGCAGCGCGGGTAAAGAGCATACGATCCACGGCGTTGGCGGTGGCACCCGGTTATACCTACAGTATCATCTACAAGGGATTTTTTCTGAACGCTACACTCGCGATCGGTCCCTCGCACAATTGGTTACTATATGAAACTGACGACGGCAGATCTAAGAACGATATCAAGTTCGATTTTTTTGTTGCTGGTAGAATTGGCGTGGGATATAATGGTGATCGTTTTTTCGGCGGCCTGGGGTTTATCAACCAGGGACGTTCAGCGAAGTTCGACAATGTCGAGATGGTGAGCTCAAGCGGAACCTTTAAGATCATGATCGGCTATCGTTTCGAAGAGTTTGGAATTCTGAAGAAACGCGTGTGGGATATTCCCAAAGAACTTTTCAAGTAGCCCGCCGTCAGTCTTCCTTGTTTTTAGGAAAATCAAAAAACACGAGCTTACCTTTTTTCCAGGCGCTGTCTTTCCAATGGTCGACATTGATTTCGAAAGCCACGATGCCGGCAGTCGGAATGTTGTCGATGACGAGATCGTTATCAGCCATGAACGCATTGACAAATTCTGTGAGCCCGGGATTGTGTCCATACAGCATGACGACGTCAAATTTATCATCGAGTTTCTTGACGACAGACAGTATTTGTTCTTCACCGGCGTGGTATAACTTTTTTTCGGTTTTGATTCCGCCCTCGGCGTATCCGAGTGTTTTTGCAATGCGCTTGGCTGTCGAGAAAGCTCGCTTGGCCGGACTGGAGATCATGAGGGAGGCGTAGATCTCCCGTTCCTTGAGGCGCTTGCCCATGCGTGGCGCATCGCGTTTCCCCCTTTCGTTCAACGGACGATCATAATCATCCAGTCCGGGATCGTCCCAACTGGATTTAGCGTGGCGTATGATGTACAGTGTTTTCACGCCTAAATGTAGTTCCAAATATCTTAACCCTTATCTTGCACACCGAATGGGTAGAGCCAAAAAAATTCGAAGGACCGTCCGGTATGCAATCGTGTATCGGTTCGTTCAGTTTCTGATTTTTATTTCCGCGCTGACCCCGCGCGTCCTGTGGCTGAAATTTGCCGGGCTCCTCGGCCGCGTTGCCTACTACTTCGCCCGTGAAACGCGCGTGTTAGTTCGCCGCCATTTGACGATGGCGTTTGGAAAAGAAAAGAGCGAGGCGGAAATCAAAGTATTGTCCAAGAAGGTATTTGAGTACCTGGGCAAGAACACGGGCGAGATGCTGCGGGCGACAGCGACGATTGAGACTATAGCCGACCTTGATAAGATTGTCGAGGTACATGGTTATGAAAACTTTGAAAAGGCAAACGCAAAACGCAAGGGCGTTATCTTTTTGGCCAGTCACCTGGGTGCCTTTGACCTTCAAATATCTGTTATGGCCCTTCGTGGTCTGAACCCTAACATCATTGGTACGCCCCTGAAGGATGCACGCCTGAACGATTTACTTTGGGAATACCGTAACAAGCATGGTGCGATCGCCATTGAGCGCGGCAAGGAAACTTTCCGGCTGATTAAAGTCTTGAAGTCGGCGGGTTCCGTTGCATTACTCATCGACCAGGACACCAAAGTGAAGAGCCGGTTTGTTAATTTCTTTGGAATGCCAGCGGCCACTCCTGTCGGAGCAACGGTCCTCGCGATGAAGACCGGAGCGTCCATTGTACCGACCTACATTTATTTGGACGCCGACTGGAAGCAGCACATGCACATCCTGCCAGAGGTATCCATTGCGCTTACCGGCGATGATGAGGCAGACATGATTTACAATACGCAGGTGCTGACCAGTTTGGTCGAACAGCAAATCAGGAATCACCCCGAGCAATGGGTGTGGATGCATGAGCGATGGAAGACGAAGCCAGGGGAGGAGGTTAGTTGACAATTAACAATTGGCAATTAGCAATTAACAATTCTCTGAACGCTGCTTACTGATTACCGAATATCGATCACCGTCGTTCGTACACGACAAAGTCAAACGCATACACATGGCGGGCATCCGCGGCGTGATGTTTTCTTGAAACTTCCTTCCAATCCTTTTTATCGAATTCAGGAAAGAAAGTATCTCCGGGGATGACCGCGTTGATTTCTGTGAGATATAGCCGGTCGGCTTGCGCGAAGGAGTGTTTGTAGATTTCAGCGCCGCCGATGATGAACAGTTCTGATTCGCTATCTTTTTTAGCCAGGTCGATTCCTGCATCAATAGAGTTGACGATGACACAACCGGGCGCTTTTAAGTTGGCCTGACGCGTCACGACAATGTTTGTTCGATTGGCCAGCGGTCTGAATTTTTCGGGAATGGAATCATAGTTCTTTCGCCCCATGATACAATGATGCCCCTTCGTGGTCTCCATGAAATACTTCATGTCATCCGGCAAATGCCAGGGCAGGTCGTTGTTTTTACCGATGGTATGATTTTGAGAGAGCGCAGCGATTAACGAAACAACCATTTTTAATTATCAATTATCAATGTGCAAATTAGTTAATTCCTAAAGTATTCAATTTTCACATTGGCCCATTGATCATTGATCATTAAATCTTGTTTCCTCTGAAAAAATCCTGGATGTTCATCCGTCGTTTTCCTTCCGGTTGAAGTTCATCAATGCTTACCCAGCCGTCGGTGGTCTTCACGGCAAGATAATTTTTGTTATCAGTCTTAATTTCTCCAACAGGTTTGTTAGGATCATTTAATTCCGACGGAGAAACGCGGTAAATTTTATAGACTTTTCCTTCCAGCGTGCACCATGCCGCGGGATAAGGGTTTAAGCCACGAACAAAATTCCTGATTTCTTCCGTGGTCTTGCCCCAGGTGATTTCACAAGTTTCCTTGAAAATTTTTGGAGCGTGCTTGATGATTGAGGATGTTGGCTGAGGTGTTGAGGGGTATTCGCCTTTTTGAATGGCCTGAACAGTTTTCAGCACGAGCCCTGCTCCTTTATTCATCAATCGTTCATACAATGCGCCGACAGTGTCATCGTGCGCGATGGGTTCTTTCTCCTGAAAGATGATGCTGCCCGTATCAATTTCGTGTTGGAGAAAGAAAGTAGTAATACCCGTTTCTTTTTCGCCGTTGATGATCGCCCAGTTGATTGGCGCCGCGCCGCGATACTGCGGCAGCAAGGATGCATGAAGATTGAATGTACCCAATGCTGGCATCGACCAGACTACTTCAGGTAACATCCGGAAGGCAACCACGATTTGAAGGTTGGCATTGTAACGCTTCAATTCCTCCAGAAACTCCGGTGATTTGAGATTGGTAGGCTGAAGGACTGGAATGTTGTGGCTTATAGCACTTGCCTTCACAGGCGATGCAGCGATTTGTTTTCCGCGGCCCTGCGGTTTGTCCGGAGCCGTGATGACGGCCACTACGTTAAGTCCATGAGCCACCAGGATTTCAAGACTTGGCACTGCAAATTCAGGCGTACCCATGAAAATTAAACGGAGCGAATTCATGGGCGCAAATATATCCTTTAGACGTTAACCGTTAATCGTTATCCGTTAATCGTGGGTGCGGGATTTGGGTGTGCAAAGCACCTTTTTTCGAGCTCACGGATAACGGATAACGGTTAACGACTTTGGCCTTAAACTTGCAATACCCCTAATAGGACCAAATTTCGACGATTATGAAACGGTTTCTTTTAGCGATTAGCACACTTGCGGTGATGGCATCCTGCGATATCACAGTGATTGAACCACGGTACGATTACCGGGAACAAATGGTTGGATATTATGATATGGAGGAGTACAGTGAAACGTTCAACGACTACACGTACTACTCGGTTCACATCACCAAGGACTACAGCTCCAACGACAGAATTTACCTGAAGAATTTTTATGGTGCGAATATCAGTGTGTATGCCTACGTGGACTACACAAAAATCACGATCCCGAACCAGGTCGTCAATGGATATGAAATCGAAGGTGTTGGTACTTTACAAGGAAGCAACCTGAGCCTGAACTACAGGGTGAAGGATTTGTATCACTACTCGGCCACAGATTTCTGCGAGACCTGGGGTGAAAGAGACTAATCAGATATAATATTTGCCAAGCGTAAAAGGGTCCGTACTTGCGGACCCTTTTTATTTGCACGCCGGACAAATATTTCGCCGTGATGGATTTAGATTGAAATCCCTATCTTCCGAAATTATTTTAACGTGACTTCATGAGCGAAACTACCTTTAAGCCCATCCTGGGTTTACGCGATGCTACCATGATTGTGGCAGGGTCGATGATCGGATCTGGAATTTTTATTGTCAGCGCAGATATGTTGAAAGACCTTGGGTCCGCCGGTTGGTTGATTGCCGCCTGGCTGATCACCGGGTTCATGACCTTAACCGCGGCGCTGAGCTATGGCGAGCTGAGCGCCATGTTTCCAAAAGCCGGCGGTCAGTACGTGTACCTTCGTGAAGCCTACAATCCTTTCATCGGATTTCTTTATGGCTGGAGTTTCTTCGCTGTCATCCAAACAGGAACCATTGCTGCCGTCGCGGTTGCGTTCGGAAAATTCTTGGGCTACCTCGAGCCGTCATTGGGCGATGGCAATGTAATTGTTCAATTGACCGATACATTCAAGATTTCCGCCGCACAGGTGGTGGGAATTGTGATGATTGTGTTGCTGACGTTCATCAATACGCGCGGGATCAAAAGTGGGAAGATGATTCAGACCACTTTCACGCTGGCGAAGTTAGTCTCGCTGTTCGGATTGATTGTCTTTGGATTCATGGCGGCTAAAGCATCCGTGTGGGATGCCAACTGGCAAGACGCCTGGACGATGAAGCAACACGCCAGCAGGATGGATGTCGGATCAACCGAAAACAGTTGGATCGCATTGACGGGAATAGCAGGCTTAGGCGCCATCGCTGCTGCCATGGTCGGAAGTATCTTCAGCTCTGATGCCTGGAACAATGTTACATTCATCGCCGGGGAAGTGAAAAATCCTCAGCGCAACATCGGCCTGGCTTTATTTCTCGGAACATTGATCGTGACGGTGATCTATGTGTCGGCAAACCTCATGTACCTTACGGTGCTGCCACTCGATCAATTAGCTTTTGCAAAGGATAACCGCATCGCGCTTTCGGTCGCGACAGACATCTTCGGAACCAACGGCACAATCATTTTGGCGGTGCTGATCATGATCTCCACATTTGGTTGCAACAACGGACTTATCCTTTCAGGCGCACGTGTGTATTACACCATGGCGAAGGATGGATTGTTCTTTAAGAAGACCGGTACTTTAAATGAGAACGCTGTGCCCGGCTATGCGTTGTGGATCCAGGGTCTTGTCGCTTGTTTGCTGTGTCTCAGCGGTCAGTACGGAAATCTCCTGGACATGGTCTCGTTTGTAGTCGTGCTGTTCTATGTCCTGACAATTATTGGCATTTTCATTCTTCGAAAGAAACGCCCGAATGCTGAAAGACCTTACAAAGCATTTGGCTATCCCGTATTGCCCATTGTGTATATTCTAATGGGTACTACGTTTTGTTTGCTGCTAATCAAATACAAACCCGAATACACCTGGCCGGGTTTGATCATTACATTGATTGGAATTCCCCTCTACTTTATCGCGGTTCGACAGCGGAAAACTTAGTGTAACCTATTTGCAATTTCTGCTAGGATAAGATTCTCTTTGTGGATCTTAGTGTCTTGGTGCCTTCGTGTCAAAAAGGAAATTCTTATAATCTTTTTCCAGCCACCAAGACACAAAGGCACAAAGAACCACAAGGGAGGCTAGTGAATCTGGCGGGCAAGGGTAGCCAATCCCTCGGTAAACGAGTGGGGTTTGTATCCTAATCCTTTTATTGCTTTGTCAATAATGAAACCGGTCTTAGGCGGGCGCTTCGCGGGCTGTGTGAATTTTGTCGAGTCGGTCGCTTTAATGAGTGCCTTATCTAGTTTGAAGTATTCAGCGGTAGCCACTGCGATGTCGTAGGGCGTCATGAAATCTTTTCCGGAAATGTGGAAGATGCCTTTCGCTTTCTTCTTTGCTGCGAGAAGACATCCCATAGCCAGATCTTCGGCTAACGTAGGTGTGCGCCACTGATCGTTTACGACTTGAATGGTCTTACCTTGCTCTAAGCTGTTCTTCACCCAAAGCACGATGTTTGAGCGGCTCATGTCGTTGGTGATTCCATAAACCAATACCGTCCGAAGAATGCTCCAGGATAAACTGCTACAGTTGATGATTAGCTTTTCCGCGGCGAGTTTACTTTCGCCGTAGTAGTTAACCGGATTCGGCGTGGCTGTTTCATCGAGCGGACCGTAGGATCCATCAAAAATAAAATCGGTAGAAACATGAACGAGATGTATTGAGTTTTTTGCGCAGGCGTCAATTAGATATTCAACTGATTTCACGTTCGCTGTCCAGCAAGCATCGCGTTCTGTTTCACAGGCATCGACCTGCGTCATCGCGGCGGTGTTGATGACGACGTCGGGCTTCTCTTTTGAAAGGACGTCTGAGACAGCCTTGGGATCGGTGATGTCCAATGCAACAAATTTTCCCCGGTGAATCGGGATAACGGAATTACCTCGGGCTGTAGCAATCAGGTCAATGGAATGGTCTCCCTGCAAAAGGTCGCTTAACTTTTGACCCAGAAGACCATTCGATCCGGTGACCAGAATTTTCACGCGAGAGGTTTAAAATTTCTTAAGACTAATTGTCCGGGAATTCGTAGTCGTAGCGCTTTTCGATTTTCTTGCGCGTCGTCTTCTCGACGGTCACGGTCATTCGAATATCTTGCAAAGGACGATTGCGTTGATCGGTAGCCTGAGCAACAATCTTGTCGATCACATCAAGACCCTTGATCACTTTACCGAACACGGTATATTCACGATCCAGCGACGGCGTGCCACCGACGGTTGTGTAGGCCTTCAACATGGCGGGGTCTACGTCGTCACGATCAGTCTTGATTCCTGTTTCTGCTTCTACCCTTGGCTTCAGTTTCATCAGCAGGTCCTGGTACCCTTTCATATCTCCGGATTGGTAGAGCTTGCCGATCGAATCGTACAGCGATTGGTTGGCTGGATTCTGGAAAAATTTACTCATCGCCTGACCAAATTTGTTTCCATCGATTTTCATTTCCTCTTCAGCGATCTTGGTTCCTTGAACAATGTAAAACTGACTTCCACTGGAGGCCTTCTTCGGATTTTGGGTATCGCTTAGTCGCGCCGCCGCCAGCGCTCCTTTCTCATGAAAATATTTCGGGACAATCTCTGCATCGATCGTATAGCCCGGGCCACCTACGCCCAACGGCTGGCCTGGCGTGGCATTTTTCGAGTTCGGGTCGCCGCCCTGGATCATGAACCCCGCCATCACGCGGTGAAAAAGCAGGCTGTCATAGAAGTGCTGCTGCGCCAGTTTTATAAAATTCTCTTTGTGTTTGGGGGTTTCGTCATAAAGGATCGCAACCATGTCTCCAAAATCGGTGTGAATGGTTACTACATAGTCGTCTTTGTCCTGTGCACAGCTGGTCATGATAAAAATGGATAGGGTTAGGGTGGTTATTAAAAAGGGCTTCATACGCATACGAATTGGTCGCAAAGATAACATTCGAAGTGAATTGATGTCAGGCGTGGAGCTGTTGGCGAATGTCCTTGAGAATTTGCTCACCGCCGTTGATGAGCACTTCACGGGCTACTGCCTCTCCCAGTTCCTTTACGTCTTCCGCGGGTGAGGAGCGCTTTACTTTGATGACGCGCTGACCATCCAACGAAATAAGCCCAGCCTTGAGACTGATCATATCGCCTTCATAGTGCGCATATCCGAATGCGGGAATGCTGCATCCGCCATGCAGCGTTTTCAGAAATGCCCGTTCCGCACGAATGCAATTTTCGGTTTGAGGATGGTTAACCCATCGTTCGAGAACTTCTTTCTTGGCAAACGGCAACTTCTTATGACATTCGATAGCGATGCTTCCTTGTCCGACCGCTGGGACAAAATAGCTGGTCTCAATCTTTTCGATGAACAGGTCCTCGATGCCCAGGCGATGGATGCCGGCATAGGCCAAAAGTAAAGCATCGCATTCGCCGGCCCTGAGTTTGGCCACACGGGTTACAAGGTTACCCCGAACAGGAATCGCTTCAACGTTTGGATAAAAATGTTTCAGGAATGCCACGCGTCGCGTTGCTGAGGTACCGATTTTCAACTTGTCGGTGGTGATGTTTATCTTCTTGTGGCTGACGACAACATCGTTCACCGCTTCGCGCTCTGAAAATGCGATCAATTCCAGTTCTTCCGGGAGTTCAGAAGCAAGATCCTTTGCACTGTGAACAGCGATGTCAATGGAGCCATCCAGGAGTTTAGCTTCTATTTCTTCCGTGAACACTCCCTTGCTTCCAATCTTGGAGATGGCAACATCCAGTATGTGATCGCCCTTCGTGTCGATGGGAATGATCTCCGTTCGGAAACCGGAAGGTTTGATGAGTCCTGCGATGTACTCGGCCTGCCAGAGCGCAAGCTTACTTCCTCGGGTTCCGATGCGAATGGTCTTGTCCATGGTCACGGGTTGAGTGTTTTGGAAAGGTTTAACGAAAGGTCCAGGAAGATCATCTTGGCGCTGCCATTGCGCTCCAGGTGATAGCTGGCATCGTTGATCAGTTTATAAGATTTTTCGATTTTGTCTGTTGTCATTACCGTGCTGAAGCGCTGGATGAATTCCAGTTCATCGCCCCGGGTGCGATTCATGGTGGTAGCTTTTGCATGGTACAAGAGGGCTTCGCGCATCATGTTTATGCTATACGACAAAAGATTGCGCTGACTTAATTTATCCAGTCCATGATAGTCGTCGGCCAGCGAGACCAGCGCGCCGTACTTTCTTGTAAAACACGCGCGCATCCATTCGATGAATCGCTGCGTGTTGCCATCTTCCGCCTGGTCGATCAGCGAAATGGCCAGGTTGAGATTTCCCTCGGCAAACTGCGCGATCTTGTCCGCGCGACTATGATCAATCGAACGCGTGGTGATAAGATAGTCTTTGACTTCGTCATCAGTCAACAGCGGCACGGTCACCATTTGGGTGCGAGAAATGATAGTCGGCAGAAGCCTCTCGGCGGCGTTCGAAACGAGAATAAAAAATGTTTGCCCCGTCGGCTCTTCCAGAATTTTTAGAATTCCGTTCGCTGCCGATGGATGCATGAGCTCGGGCTGCCAAATGATCATCACCTTGCTCGCGCTTTCGAATGGCTTTAAAGAAAGCGTCTTGATGATCTCGCGGCTTTCCTCGCGGGATATCAGCGCGAGCTTGTCTTCGCCACCGTAGTAATTAGTCCAGTCGTCGAGGTTGCTGAAAGGCTGCTCGGTCAGAAACGAGCGCCAGCTCTTCATGATGTCGGCTTTGAATCGTTCTTCGTCTTTGTCTCCCTTCACATTGCTGAGGGGAAATACGAAGTGCGTATCCGGGTGAATAAATTTTTTGCTTTTTGAACAGGCGGCACATGTACCGCAGGCATCATTGCCCTTGTTTTCGCAGTGAAGGTAAGTAGCGAAGGCCAGCGCCAAAGGAAGGTTCAGCGCGCCTTCTGCGCCCAGGAACAGTTGGGCGTGTGCCGTGTGGTTGCTTTTGACAGCATCAACTAAAAGCGTTTTTACCTCTGAAAGTCCTGGAATGTCTGAAAACCTCATACTATTTCTTTTCCCACACGCGACTATTGACAGTCGTCTCAAAGATATGGGAGAGAATTTCTTTATCAATCGAATCGAGGACAACATTTCGGCGGGCCATCACCCTTTCCGCAGTGTCTAGTGCCTTGGCCAGTTGATAGGTATTGAATCCGCCCGAACCGCCCCAAGCGAAGGAGGGAATGTAGTTGCGCGGGTATCCCTCCCCGTAAATGTTAGAGCTCACGTCGACGACGGTAGCGGTATTGAACATCGTATTGATACCGCACTTGCTGTGATCACCCATCATCAGCCCGCAGAATTGAAGACCGGTGTCTTCAAATCCGCCTTTCGCGTGATTCCAGAGCTTGGTATTGTCGTAGTTGTTTTTGAGGTTCGAGGTGTTGGTATCCGCGCCCAGGTTGCACCACTCGCCAAGGACTGAGTTTCCCAGAAATCCATCATGGGCTTTGTTGGAGTAGGCGAACAAGACCGAGTTGCTGACTTCTCCTCCGATCTTACAATAAGGCCCCACCGATGTGTCGCCTCTTACTTTGGCACCCATGTTCACAATAGATCCCTCACCCAAGGCGAAAGATCCGCGAATCAAGGCGCCCTCCTGAACAATGGAATTCTTGCCCAGGTAAATCGGCCCGGATTCAGCATTCAAAACAGCTGCCCGGATAGAAACCCCTTCTTCGATAAAAACATCATCGGGATTATAGACAACCGTGTTTGGGTCCAGGTTGTGTATGGGTTGAGACTTTCGGCCTTCTGTAATGCGCTTAAAGTCGAGCTTGATTTGCGCAGCGTTCTCCCTAAAAATCTTCCAGGTCTTGTCGATGACGGTAAGGTCATAAGGATAAGGCATTGTGTTGGATGGCGTCATGTCTCCAACAGGATTATTTGCGGCAATCAACAAGTTGTCCTTTACAAGGAAGTAGCCTTCCGGAAGAGAACGGACGGCAACGATAAGCACGTCATCCGGGCACACCGCACCGTTGATCAGCAAAGTGCCCTGACCTTCGCGGCGCGGATATTTTTTTGAAAGGTACTTTTCGGTTTGATAGGAGGGTGTTGTTCCCAACCAGCCGGTCCATTTCTCGGCGATAGTAAGGATTCCTACCCGGATGGCGGCTACCGGCCGGGTCATGGTAAAGGGCATCAGTTGGACCCGAAGAGCCGGGTCGTCGAAGAGGATTACATTCATTGCCCAAAAATAGGATAAGGCATGAAACGGGGTGTGTGTTGTGTGTCTTTCTTTTTAGAAAAGCTCTTGGTGAACTTTGTGGTCTGGATTTGAATTCCACAGCGGTTCACAAAGAGAGACAATAAAAAAAGCCTCCGTTTCCGAAGGCTTTTTCTCTCTCCAAATAAGAAGAAGTTATTATGCTTTCTTCTGATACTTGTTCTTGAACTTCTCAACACGGCCCGCTGTATCTACGAACAGCTTTTTGCCGGTATAGAAGGGATGCGAGGCTGAACTAACTTCAACCTTGATCACAGGATACTCCTTGCCATCTTCAAACTTAATGGTCTCCTTGGGAGCCTGGGTAGAGCGGCTTAAGATCTTGGTATCGCTGGATGTGTCCCAGAAAACCACGTCTTTGTACTCTGGATGAATGCCTTTTTTCATATCAATTCTTGTGTTTTCACCTAAAAGGACTGCAAAGATAAGGATGGAAGGGCGAAATGCAAACCAAGGGCTGATTTTTGATCAGGAACCCGTTTTTAGGCTAAATTTGGTCCCTGAGACTATCCAGTGAAAAACACTCCAAAGACCTTCCAGCCCTGGTGTTTAATTCCCCAATCTTCCGCGTTCATGAGACTCCTGTTTATCATTTTTTTGCTCCTTCCGATCCTTGCTTTAAGCCAAAGCTCCTATGTTCCGTTGAATGAGGACTATTACCACCGGATAGACCGGTATGAAGTAAAGTCGGGCCAGATCATGCCCCAGCTTTTTACTACCGTCAAGCCCTTTAAGCGCTCGGATGTGATTGATCTGGTGGATTCGGTAAACTCCCTCGGCCTCTTTGAATCTGCGGCTGACCTTTTTAACCAGGAGTATCTGAATAACGACAACTGGGAGTGGTCGCAGGCGGAAACCAGCGCCAGCAAAAAACCATTTCTGAAACACTTTTATCGCAAGAAATCCGACTTATACCATGTGGATATTCCCGAGTTCGACTTACACATTAACCCGGTGTTGTACCTGGGCGCTGGCAAGGACTCGCGCAACGACGACCTCTACTTAATCAATACCCGTGGCGCTGAGTTACGGGGAATGATCGACCGCAAAGTGGGTTTCTATACCTACCTCACCGATAACCAAATGACATTGCCTTCGTATGTAACGGACCAGATGACGCTTAACCCAGTAGTGCCACACGAAGGATTTTGGAAAGATTTTAAGAGTGGAAAGGGCGTTGATTTTCTGCAGGCCCGCGGATACATCACCGTGGATGCTACACCGCATATCAACTTACAACTTGGCTATGATCGCTTTTACATCGGCAATGGCTTGCGTTCGTTCATCTTCTCCGACAACGCACCGCCCGTTTCTTTTTTCAAGGCGAACGTAAAAGTGTGGAAGTTGAATTACCTGTACTTTCTGAGCGAGATGAAGGCTGATCCTGTTGGAACGACCAGCGGAAGCAATTCAAAAGCCAGTGGCTATGCCAGCAAGTTCATCACCTTTCATCATCTGAGCATCAACATTGGCAAGAAGCTCAACATCGGAGCGTTTGAGTCTATCATTTTCAGCCCCGACGATACGGCCAGTACTGGCTTCGAATGGTCTTACCTGAACCCCATCATTTTCTTCCGCGCCCTGGAGCAACAAAATGGAAGCAGCGACAACGTGATCCTCGGTTTTGATTTCAAGTGGAATGCTGTGAAGAAATTATCCTTCTACGGACAGTTCGTTTTGGATGAATTCTTACTCGACAATATTAAAGCCGGCGATGGATGGTGGGCAAACAAATTTGCCATTCAGGGTGGCGCCAAGTATGTGGATGCATTTGGTCTTCCTAATCTGGATTTGCAAGGAGAGATCAACATCGTGCGACCGTTTACCTATTCTCATAACACGCAATACGGAAGTTACTCCAACTACAAGCAACCCGTCGGTCATCCATTGGGTGCCAACTTCACCGAGTTGGTAGGCGTGATTCGCTACCAGCCAATTCCAAAATTAAATTTGACTGCCAAGCTGATGGTGATGTCCGTCGGCCGCGACTCGACGGACTACAACTGGGGCGAATCAAGCACTGACTTCAAGTACAATTGGGGAAGTGACATGTTGAAAGCCAATACACAACGTAAACCTTCTAACGACTATGGTAACACCATCGGTCAGGGCTTTGGAAACGACATTGTGTACGGAAGCCTAACAGCTTCGTGGATGGTAAAACACAATCTGTTTGTCGACCTGAACCTGGTATTCCGTAAGAGTACCTCCGACCTTCCCTTGTACAATACGAATACCTCCATATCTTCACTAGCTTTGCGCTGGAATATCGCACAGCGACTTTATGAATTTTAGACGACGGCACCATGGACAAGCAGCCTAGCCAAATGAACACCTACTTCCGAATTTTACAATACGCCCCCGGTGCGCGCGCGCGGTTTGTCAAGTTCATTCTCTTTTCGTTACTGTCTTCCATTTTCAGTGCTACGTACCTGGGTTTGCTGATGCCGATGTTGAACATTCTGTTCCAGCAAAAAGTGGAAGTACTTCCTCTGCCGGATAAATTTGAATTCTCCGGTGATTATTTCAAAGCGTGGTTCCAAACGAACTTTTTTCAGATCGTTGAACGCAATGGCTACCTCAATACATTGCTTTATGTCTGCTTGTTGATCGTAGGATTTGTTTTCCTCGCGAATGTCTTCAAATATATGGAACGCATGGTGGCGTCGCGGGTAAAGGTAGACGTGGTCCGAAATCTTCGCCTGCATATTTTCAAGAACACCTCTCAATTGCACATTGGGTACTTCAGTGATCAGCGAAAGGGTGATCTCATCTCACGGTTTACTAACGATGTGAGCGAAGTAGAGAATACCGTAGTCAATGGATTCAAGGCCATTCGCGAACCCATTACCATCATCATCTTTATTTTGATGCTGTTTTACATCTCCGTCAAGCTGACGTTGTTTTCGCTCATTGTGCTTCCCTTAATGGGCGGTGTCATTTCGGCCATCATTAAGCGCTTGAAGCGTCGCGCGATCCAAAGCCAGGAAGCTATGGGGCGAATTGTAAACATACTGGATGAGGTGTTCAGTGGCATGCGCGTAATCAACGCCTTTAACGCCAGAAACTTTCTCATTCAAAAAATTGAAAACGAAACTGCCTTTCACCGGAAGGTAAACCTGTCCATATCGCGGAAGAACGAATTGGCATCGCCGCTGTCGGAGTTTTTGGGTGTTGTTGTGGTTGCCTTTATCCTTTTCTATGGCGGTCAGATGGTGATGGCCGGTGACATGGGCCTAAAGCCTGCCGCGTTCCTGGGATTTCTGACTTACTACGCCTCGATGATCCAACCGGCCAAGAATTTTTCCAATGGTATAACGTCTCTCCAGAAAGGTACGGTTTCCGCACAGCGGATATTTGAGGTGATCGATACGGTGCCGGCGGTGAGGAATAAACCAAATGCCGTTGTTCTCCAGGAATTTCAGGAAAGCATTGAATTCAGAAATGTCGGGTTTGCTTACGACCGCGAGCCTGTGTTGAAAAACATCAACCTGAAAATTCAAAAAGGAAAATCCATTGCGCTCGTTGGACCTTCGGGAGGAGGGAAGTCTACGCTGGCTGACCTGGTGCCGAGATTTTACGATCCGACCGCCGGCGAAGTATTGCTGGATGGAAAGTCATTGACGGATTACGAGATCGAATCACTGCGCAGACAAATGGGTGTTGTAACGCAAGAGTCAATTTTATTTAACGACACCATTTTCAACAACATCGCTTTTGGGATGGAGAACATGAAAGAAGAAGACGTGATCGCAGCGGCCAAGGTGGCCAACGCGCACGAATTCATTCTGCAAACCGAAAATGGATATCAGACTTATATCGGTGAACGTGGTTCCAAACTTTCCGGTGGACAGCGACAAAGGCTGAGTATCGCGCGGGCCGTATTGAAGAATCCTCCGATCCTCATTCTTGATGAGGCAACGTCGGCGCTGGATTCAGAATCTGAAAGACTCGTTCAGGATGCGTTAAACAACCTGATGATGAACCGTACATCAATCATCATTGCCCATCGTCTAAGCACCATTCAGCATGCTGATGAAATCATCGTCATTCAAAGCGGTCAAATCCTGGAGCGCGGTCACCATAATACATTGATTCAACAAGACGGCTTGTACCGGAAGTTGAATGAAATACAGGCGGTAAGCCGTTGAGCGGCGATCTTTTTTTTGCCGAATCGGCAAGTCTGCGGGAAAAAGATTGTTCAACTACAGCCAATTTATGAGCGTATTAATTTTTTTCCTTTAACTTTATTCAATCTTTGAGTTGCTAACCAGACTTCAATGAATAAAAGACGGCTGATCCTTTTCGTAATCCTGGGAATCTTCCACCTTGTAGTTGTATTTGTTACATTCTACATTGATTCCAACAAGGACGATTTCAACTTTTTGCTCGGAGTGTTGAAGTGGATGCCAGTCATGAAGTTTGGCGCAATTGGAGGACTGTTGTTAGTTATTATAGACGTTACCTGGTCATGGATTGTAAATCGCGATTCACAAAAAGAGAAGAGCGCCCTCACACACGAGCTCAATACGCTCAAGGCCAAACTCTTCGACTTGCAAGAGGACGCACAGAAAGCTGCCCAGCAAGCTTCACAAAAGAAGTAGAGAAAAATTCTGTTCGCCATGGTTGCTAAAACTTATGGCGGAGCCGTACAAGGCGTCGACGCACGCACCATCATGGTGGAGGTGAGCGTCGGTCAGGGACTGCGTTTCTTCATGAGCGGTCTTCCCGATAATGCTATCAAGGAAAGTCAGCATCGCGTGGAGTCTGCGCTGAAGAATGCAAAATTTGTTATGCCACGGGAGAAGACCGTAGTGAACCTGGCGCCGGCTGATATTCGAAAGGAGGGATCCGCGTATGACTTGCCGATCGCGTTAGCGATACTGAGCGCGTCAGGGCAAATGTTCACCGACAAGTTTGATCAGTACATCATCATGGGTGAGTTAGCACTCGACGGAAAACTCCGGCCGATCAAAGGTGTGCTGCCCATCGCCATTCAGGCGCGGAAAGAAAAATTCAAAGGCTTCATCCTGCCAGTGGACAATGCGCGGGAAGGGGCCATCGTAGAAGGGTTGGAGATCTTCCCGGTCAACACCTTGCAAGAAGCCGTGGATTTCCTGGAAGAAAAGATTTCCATCCCGTCTGTTCACATCGATGCACGCACCGTGTTCGCAGAAAAACTCAACTACTACGACACCGACTTTAAGGATGTACAGGGTCAGGAGAACATCAAGCGCGCACTCGAAATCGCCGCCGCGGGTGGACATAATGTAATCATGATCGGTCCACCCGGTGCAGGCAAGACCATGTTGGCCAAACGACTTCCCACCATTCTTCCACCGCTCACCCTTCACGAGGCGTTGGAGACCACCAAGATCCATTCCGTCGCCGGAAGGTTGGGGCGTGATGCGACGTTGCTCACCACTCGACCATTCCGAAGTCCTCATCATACCATTTCTGATGTCGCACTCGTCGGTGGTGGAGGTATTCCTCAACCGGGAGAAATTTCTTTGTCGAACAACGGCGTGTTGTTTCTCGATGAGTTGCCGGAATTCAAACGCTCAGTACTGGAAGTCATGCGCCAACCGATGGAGGAAAGAAGAGTGACCATCTCCCGCGCGAAAATTTCAATTGACTATCCGGCGAACTTCATGCTCGTAGCGAGCATGAATCCTTGTCCGTGTGGATACTTTAATCATCCAGAGAAAGAATGCGTATGTGGACCGGGAGTCGTTCAACGCTACCTCAGCAAGATCAGCGGACCTTTGCTCGATCGCATCGACCTTCACGTTGAAGTGGTGCCGGTGAGTTTCGATGAGATGACGGCGAACCGAAAAAACGAAAGCAGCGAACAGATCCGCGAACGTGTGGTGAAAGCGCGCGAGCTCCAAGCCGCGAGGTTTAGTGAGCATGAAAACATTTACTGCAACGCCATGATGCCATCTAACCTGGTGAAAAAGATTTGTGAAATAAATGATTCAGGGAAGGGCTTATTAAAAACAGCGATGGAGCGCCTTGGACTCTCGGCCCGTGCGTACGATCGAATTTTAAAAGTATCGCGCACCATTGCGGACTTAGCTGGGACGGATGAAATTAAAGTGGAGCATTTAGCGGAGGCAATTCAGTATCGGAGTTTGGATCGTGAAGGTTGGGCTGGGTGAATGTTGAATCGTGGGGGTGTTGGTGCCATTGTTGGCATCATTGGTGGCATTGTTGCTGGCTTTGTTGCTGGCATTGTTGGTGTTCTCCCGTTGTTTGTTGGTGTTCTTCACCAACAAACCCCTGCACCCAAAACACCGCCGTTGTTATTCACCATCTCGTTGTTTGTTATGGATCACGCAAGACACCACCCTGAGTTTATAACTGTTACCTGCCTGAATTGGAAGCCATTGTTAATCAAGGACCGTTTTAAGCAAATCATCATTTCCAGCCTTCATTTTTTAAGCGCGGAAAAACGCGTATCAATATTCGCCTTTGTGATCATGCCCAATCACATGCATTTGATTTGGCAAGTTTTAGGCGCCCATAATCCGAAGGACGTTCAACGCGATTTTCTGAAGTACACCGCTCAACATATATTGAAGGAATTGCGGAATGACCGATCACCGGTTTACGATGAGCTTCTGGTGCAAGGATCAGATCGCAAGCGCCAGGTTTGGGAAAGGAATTCAAAGTGCATTCCTGTTTGGTCAGGCAAATTTATTTGGCAGAAGATAAATTATATTCACCAGAACCCGGTGCGAGCGGGGTTGTGTCAATGTCCGGAAGAGTATGAGTTTTCGAGTGCTAAATTTTATTACCACGGTGATCGCGATTGGAGGTTTCTGGTTCATTGTGAGGGGTGAGCGTTATTGTCGTTGGTGGCTTTGTTGGTGAAGAACACCAACAAAGGACAAGTGAGGGGTGAATGTTGGATCGCGGCATTGTTGGTGAAGAACACCAACAATGAACTTGTTGCATTTTGTTGCATTGTTCATTGTTGGCGAACAACACCAACAATAAATGGAAGAAATGTTACCTTCGGATCTAAGATCATTTCACCAAACCCGCTAATTAATTAACACATGAGTTCATACCCCAACTTTAAGTTCTGCGTTTTTGGGTTGTTGGCATTCTCAGCAACCACGTTGCCTCTCCAATCCATCGCGCAACAACTTCCCAAACCTAAGAACGAACCCCTCGTCACCAACATCTACACCGCTGACCCATCGGCGCATGTTTTCAACGGTAAGATTTACATCTACCCATCCCACGATATCGAATCCAATACACCGCAAGACGACGAAGGTGGACACTTCGATATGAAGGATTACCACATCCTTTCCATGGACGCCATCGGTGGAAAGGTAACGGACAATGGTGTCGCGATTGATATTAAAGATGTACCGTGGGCTGGAAGGCAAATGTGGGCGCCCGATGCTGCTTTCAAAAAAGGAAAGTACTACTTGTATTTCCCCGCAAAGGATAAGCAGGATGTTTTTCACATCGGTGTAGCCACCAGCGCTTCACCCACCGGACCATTCAAAGCTGAACCCAGCTACATTCCCGGAAGCTATAGCATCGACCCGTGCGTTTTCACGGACACCGATGGCAAGTCGTACATGTACTTCGGCGGCATCTGGGGTGGACAGCTTCAGCGCTGGAGTGGTGGTAAGTATGACGCCAACGGTTCCAAAACCGATCTCAAAAAAGACGATGCTCCGGCCATTGCTCCGCGCGTGGCGTTGATGGGCAAGGACATGCTCTCCTTTAAAGGGGATGTAAAAGAAATTCAAATCCTCGATGCCAATGGCAAGCCATTGCTCGGCGGAGATCACAACCGCAGATTCTTCGAGGCTTCGTGGATGCACAAGTACAACGGTAAATACTATTTCTCCTATTCAACCGGCGATACGCACTTCATCGCGTATGCTATCGGAACCAGCCCTTACGGACCGTTTACTTACCAGGGCGTGATTTTGAATCCGGTAGTAGGGTGGACCAATCACCACTCCATTGTCGAAGTGGGCGGAAAATGGTACTTGTTCTATCACGACAGCGTACTGTCTGGAGACAAGACTCACCTCAGAAGCGTGAAAGTAACGGAACTCAAATACCGTCCGGACGGGACGATTGAGACTATTGATGCTTACTATAAGGAGTAGTTAAGATCGAACGACTATATAAGAGAGCCCGGCGACGGGCTTTTTTATTTTATAGTTCTTGTTTTCAACGGTGTCGTTACTCCTAAAGGAGGATGCGCATCATCAATCCGAGGTTGGGTGCGAGGAATATTTTCATGTGGCTCAATTATTGTTTGGGTTGGGGTAATTTCTATCAACCCTAATCTCAATCGTTATGAAAAAGTTATTACTGTTTTCATCAGTATTTTTTTGTCTCTTCATCTCATTACAAGCGCAAGAACAAACCAAACGGAAGGAAGCCGGCATTGTCTTTTACAGTTTGGACAACTTTGGCGTAGTCTACCGGGTAGGAAGTGATCGGGCATTGTGGAGAATGCAAACACTGTTCCTGGTGGGTTCAAGTCGAAACCATGTGGCGGACAGTTCGGAAGTACATCAAGGTAACAATGGTGTGAGCGTGCGGTTTGGTCGTGAGTTTCGTAAGGAGATTTCCGAAAAGCTGTTTCTCCGGTACGGCGCCGACGCATTCTTTTCTTTTCAAAACAACACCTATGAATTCGATGATAAATCCATCGACAATTACGATCAACATACGAAGACCAGGATATATGCACCCGGGGTCGCGTTCGTGATCGGTGTCAACTATGAACTGAATGATCATTTGGTTTGCGGATTTGAACTTCTGCCGAGCGTAAGCTACCAGGGCGGTAAGGGTTCTCAGAGATCTGGAAACATTGAGAATGAGTATGACATTTCAGGATTTGATTACGGCATCTCCAGCGGATCAGCATTGTTGTCGATCGTGTACAAGTTCTGAAAAACACAAAGCTTAAAGCAGGAGGCAGAAAGCAAATACCGTTAGCCTTGCAGCTTTCTCCTTCTGCCTAAGCTTTCTACCTTAAGCTTTTCTGCTTTCCGTTTTGTGCGTTAGGCTTTCTGCTTTCCGCCTTCAGCTATATTTGTGCATGCTTAAGATAAGAACAGGCTTTTGGGTTCCGTTTGCCTTCAGATTTGCTGCCATACTATTTGTTCCCCTTATCGTTTTAAGCTTTTTCAGACCCTACGCGTCGTTGGCGAGCCATGGCGTTAGTCTCGTACTTTTGTTTCTCGCGGTAATTGCTATCACCACCCAGGAATTTGTCTTATTTGACATGTCGGCGAAGACATACTTTGAGTACCGGTGGATGCTGGGTTTCAAAAAAGGAGAAGTCACACATTTCCACGGTATTGAAAAGATGTTCATCAACCGGATCATCATGGTCAAGGAAAATTATAAATACGCTCCGGGAGCTTTATCGCCCATCATGTCACCAAACACCGAAGCAAGGAGTACCATCTATAAGTGTTTCCTGAAATTTGATAATGGCGAGAAGATGGTGATCGATTCGGGCGAGGACAAAGACAAACTCATTGCACGATTAAGAATCTACAATCGTATCCTGAAAACGACCATCTTGGATACCTCAGGTTACGAGACTATATTGATCGAGTAAGGCATGCGTAGAACCGTTTTGTTATATGGACTGGCTTTGGCCGCTTTGGTAGTTCTCCTGAAAGTATTGGAGTATCGGTTCATCATCCGCGACTTGTCCATTGAGTTTTATATGGGTGTGGTGGCCTTGCTCTTTACGGCGGTCGGAATCTGGTTAGGGTTGAAACTCACGCGCAAGAAAAAAGTGATCATGGTCGCGCCGCCACTAGACTTTAAAGTTGACGATGCCCAACTCCGCCATGCCGGAATCAGCCGACGGGAATATGAAGTTCTGGAACTGATGGCCAAAGGCCTCTCTAACCAGGAAATTGCAGACAAACTTTTTGTGTCTTTGAACACGGTAAAGACCCATTCCGCCAACCTGTTTGTCAAGCTGGATGCCCGGCGCCGAACCCAGGCCATTCAAAAGGCTAAGGAATTAGCCTTGATCCCCTAATACTTTTGTGCGAATTCTCTAATTTTCAATGGAATCATCCTTTCGGGTGAAAGGCAGGAGCGCTTCGGATCGTTATTTCGCCCATCCAAAAACAAAAAACCAAAACGTATGAAAAAACTGGTTCTCACCTTCGGTTTGATTTCGGCCGTCATAATCGGCGTGCTGATGGCCCTCAACTTAAGCTATGCAAAATCGAACGGCTTCGACGGCGGCGAAGTATTCGGCTACCTTTCCATGATCATTGCATTCTCCACGATCTTCGTGGCGGTGAAATCCTACCGGGATAATCATTTGAATGGCTCGATCACGTTTGGCCAGGGATTTTTGATTGGCCTTTACATTACGCTGATTACGTCTGCCCTTTATGTGGCCTGGTGGATGGTTTACTCAAACACCGTATACACGACCTTCACGGAAGACTATACAAACTATTCCATTCAGAAACTCCAGGAAAGCGGCGCTTCACAGGACGAGATTGATGCTATGAAGGAAGAAATGGCAGGATTCGCGGAGCTGTACGCAAATCCCCTGTTCAAGATCGTGATGACGTTTCTGGAAATTTTTCCCGTCGGGCTCCTGATTTCTTTGATCAGTGCCGCAATCTTACGCAAGCGTGAAATACTACCGGCCTAGTAGATTACCAGACTTCAATTTTAAAATGTTCCAATATTCCAATTTTGCAATTCTTTATCATGAAACGAGTAACCGGAATCGGAGGGATTTTTTTCAAGGCAGAAGATCCCAAGAAATTAAAAGGTTGGTACGCAAAACATCTTGGGTTTAACGAAACGGATTACGGCGCGACATTTTTTTGGCAGCCGACCGACAAGCCAACAGCCAAAACGCCGGCGCGCACCGAATGGAGTCCCTTCAAACAGGATAGCAACTACTTCGCGCCGAGCGAGAAGCCTTTCATGTTCAATTACAGAGTGGAAAACCTGAAGGAACTTTTGAAAGTGTTGAAAGAAGAGGGTGTCACCATTGTTGGTGAGATGCAGGAATACCCCTATGGAAAGTTCGGATGGATACTCGACCCCGAAGGAAATAAGATTGAATTGTGGGAACCTGTTGACGACGGATTCTAAGAAATTTTTCGAATCTGAATTCCCATGGCTTCCGCAGGATTGCTGACGAGTAACTGATCAATGTCGTTGGTACCGAATCCCGCTTTGTTGAGGAGCGGGATTACTTTTGAAAATAAGGTAGTGTAGCCATTAATGGGACCATCAGGTTCATCAGGATTATACCAACCGGCGTCTTGTGAAATCAGTGCGCGCTTGAGTAGTCCCTGCTGCTTTAGGCGGACGAGTGAATCGACATAGTTTTCGTAGTCACCCCAGCCCATGCCGTCCAGACTGACCCACGTTCCCGCTTGCGCAGCGCGGGTGTGAAAACTTTTATCTTTCTCCGCTTGCGCGTGAACCCACACAAACGCGTTTGGATGTACACCGGATTGTTTCAGTATTTCAATTTCTTCAAAGGCAGCCGACGCAAGCCCGGTGTGCGAGCAAATGGTCAGCCCGGTTTTCAAATGAGTGACGGCTGCAGCCTTCACTAATTTTTTGTGCAATGACGAGAGCGGCGCAGGAGCATCAACGCCAATCTTAATGAAGCCCGGCCGGATGGATGTTCCGTCGATTCCATTTTCAAATTCCTTGACCCATCGTGCCGCTAGTTGATCCGCTGTTTCAGTGATGGCCCATGAAGGAAGGTACTTGTTTTGAACCGCGCCATAATAACCGGTGTTGGTGATCATGTTCAATCCGCTTCGCTCGGATAGCTGAAGCAGAAGTTCCACGTCTCTTCCCAAGAATGCCGGTGTGCAGTCGAAAATACTTTTTACGCCTTGTTCGCGCACTTCAAAAAGCAACGGCAGAATTCTGTTGACGACGTGCTCGCGTTTCCACCGGTGCGTTCCGGTCGTGTTGGCGCCAATAAAATCCACGAGGAAGTGTTCGTGGATGAGCGTCCTTCCAAGTTTTTTACCTGGAAGCAATCCCTTCACAGTCATGATCTGAAATTCTTTTTTGGGCCGGACCATCAAGGCACCGAGCGTGACGGCCATGAATTCTCTTCTGCTGCAGGAAAGCATGAAGAAATTTAAACAAAAAATAGGGATGCGCTCCCGCTTTAGAAGCGGATGATAAATGTTGTACCGTGATTCACCTGGCTCTCCACTGAAATTTTTCCACCCATGGCTTCAATCTGAGTTTTGGTGAGAAACAATCCGACCCCGCGTGCTTCTTTGTTGTCGTGGAAAGTTTTGTGAAGGCCGAAGAGTTTGTCGCCGAAACGGTCTAAGTCGATGCCAAGCCCGTTGTCGGAGACGCGAAGTTCAGTTCTTCCTTTCACGAGGCGCGAGGAAAAATGAATTTCTGGTTTTCGCATCGGTGAGCGATACTTGATGGCATTGCTGAGTAAGTTTTGCAGAATGCTTTCAAGATAGGTCTTTGAATATTGGATGACAGGCGCTTGATCAAAATCGAAAGAAATGGTTGCTTCACTTTGGATCAGGTCGCCCTCCAGGGATTGAACAATTCTATCCAGCATTTCCTTGAACCTGATGTCGGTGATTTCAACATCAGCGGTCTTTTTTGCCCGCAAGGTCTCCATGAGCTCATTCATGGTCTGACCCAAATTCGTGGAAACGTTCTTGAGCTTTTCAAAAATGGTGCGATAGTCCTGGATCGAACTGTTGTCGTCGAGGAATCCGATCAACGCTTTGATATTGCTAACGGGAGAGCGAAGGTTATGGGAAATGATATGCGCGAATTCATCCAGCTGGCGATTCTGCTCCTGCAGTTCGCGCGCGGCAATCTCCAGGTTATTCTTGGAGCGCATCAATTCCTCCTGCGCTTTTTTCTGTTCTGTGATATCGGTGGCGATGCTGGCGTAGCCGATCAATCCTTTGTCGTCATTGCGCAACGCAGTCATGGAAAGTACTACCGGCAACCGCGACATATCCTTTCGGACATACATCCATTCCTGCCGATCAGCCACGTGAAGGATTCTCGCTTTCGCTACAAACGCATCGAAACCGGGTAATACGTCCGTGTTTAGTTCCGTCGATAACGCGAGCGCCCGTTTTACAATTTCATCCGGATCATGAAATAGGAGCGGAGTTTGCTTTCCGATGACCTCGTCGGCGGAGTAGCCCAACATGTGCTCGGCGGCGTGGTTAAAGCTGGTAATAATTCCGTCGACATTGGTGGAAATGATCGCCAGTTCGGTAGCGCCAATGATGGATTCCTGCAGGCGATAGGCATCTGCCAGCGCGTTCAGGAATTTTTCCTCTGTGGGTACGAGTTTACTGGCCAATGTCGGTTGCTCCATGCTATAATTCTACCTTAAAAATAAAGGTTTTCTGGTTCAAGATTTTAACCCTTCAAAAGATTAAAATCCCCGTTGTCGTTTTGCCTCAAAAACCACGACTGCCGCGGCGGTGGAAACATTCATCGAATCAATTTCTCCCTGCATCGGGATAATAATATTTGCATCCGATTGCTTAACCCACTGATCTGACAGCCCGGTTGCTTCGGTTCCCATCACGATGGCCGATGGTTTCGTGAAATCTGTTAAATGATACGGTTTGGAGGCCTGAAGGTAAGTGCAGTAGATCGCAATCTTATGTTCTTTCAACCAGGAAATTGTTTCATCGGAAGATGCCGCCGCAATTTGTTTGGTAAAGATGCATCCAACGCTCGACCGGATTACATTGGGATTGTAAAAGTCTGTTTGCGGATCGCAGATGATCACCGCATCTATGCCGGCTGCATCCGCGGTTCGAAGAATGGCCCCCAGGTTCCCCGGTTTCTCAACGGATTCAAGCACCAACAACAGTGGATTTTTGCTGAGGTTGATCTGATCGAGCCGATGCGTTTTTTGTTCAGCCACCGCAATCACGCCGCCGGTGCTTTCGCGCACCGCTATTTTTTCAAACACATCCCGGGAAACAGGGATTAAGAGTTGATCGTTCGCGGCAAAATTTTTTACCTCCGCCAGGCTGATGATTTCCTCGCAAAAAAACAAGTTGCCGATTTTGTAGCCTGCCTTCAACGCCAGGTCGATTTCTTTTCGTCCTTCAATTACAAACAGGCACTGCGTTCGGCGCTCTCTCGGTTTTTCGAGCGCGAGCAGATTCTTCACTTTAGGATTTTGTGTGCTGGTAATGGTAAAGTGCATGGGTAAAGCTAACAAGCTGAAAGCAGAAAGCAGAAGGCAGAAAGCTCTTTTTCCCCTGAAGCGTCTGGCTTTAGTGGTTCTTGCTTTAAGCTTTTTGCTTTCAGCTTTAAGCTTTCTGCTTATTTTGCACCGTCAAACCAACATCCTTTGAACTTCAAGTTATATCATCCTTCTTCCTGGAAAGACTACGAACTGATTGACGCCGGCGATGGTGAAAAACTGGAACGCTTTGGTAAGTATACCCTGATACGCCCCGAGCCTCAGGCCATCTGGAGCAAGTCGTTGAGTGAACAGGAGTGGAAGAAGTTGGCGCATGCGAAGTTTGTAAGGGAACAAAAAGATAAGTTTCGTTTCTCCGACGACGTAAAAGGTGGATGGTCGCGAGGGCCGGAAATGCCGGAAAGCTGGCAGGTAGGTTATCAATACAACGACCTCCAACTCACGCTTCGCCTGGCGTTAACCGGTTTCGGCCACGTTGGCGTTTTTCCTGAGCAAGGGAGTAACTGGAATTTTATTCACGATACCATTACAGAATGGAAGTCGAATAAGCCGAGGGTGCTTAATCTGTTTGCCTATACCGGCGCCGCTTCCGTGGTTGCGCGTATGGCGGGTGCTGAGGTGGTGCACTGCGATGCATCACGACCCGGTATCAATTGGGCCAATCAAAACATGCAACTCAACCATGTAAGCGATATCCGGTGGGTGTACGAAGACGCCTTCAAGTTTGTGCGGCGTGAAGTAAAGCGAGGCAACCGCTACCAGGGACTGATCATGGACCCGCCACCGTATGGCCGCGGACCGGAAGGAGAGAAGTGGACCTTACAGGAACAGCTCAACGAATTGATTCATATGAGCAGTGAGTTACTCGAAAAGAAAAATTCCTTTTTCATCTTAAGCATGTATGCCGTTGGCCTGTCAGCCTTGGTTGGGTTGAACGTTGTGAAAGCTCAATTCGATATCGGTGGTGATCCGGAGTGCGGGGAATTCTATCTGAAGTCTAAGCATGGGAAGGACTTGCCCATGGGGACATTTTTGCGTTTCCGACTGTGATTTTTCTTTTTTCCTTTTTGAAATGGAACGATTCTTGAGGTTTTTCCAGCGCTAACCCCGCTGTATGAAAATCAACGTCTACCTCCTCGCCCTTACCCTTTTGTTCAGCTGCTATTCTTCAAGGGACTATTACAAACACGGCGACTATTACCTGGCTGTATTTAAAGCCGTCGGTCGCTTGAAGCAAACGGCCACGCATTCGAAATCCCGTGAAGTACTACAAAAGGCCTACCCGTTGGCGCTTCAATCACTGGAAACGAAATCGCAAAATCTGATCGTATCCAACGATCCGTTTAAGTATAAGAACACGGTCTTGCTCTATACGCAAATCAATTCCATGTATGAGTTGATTCATTCGTCACCGGCGGCATTGGAAGTCGTTCCCGAACCAAAAAATTATTATAAGGAGATCGGTGAGCTTAGAGATCGAGCCGCCGCCGAAACCTATAACGCGGGCATTCAATCGATGATGAAGGGGACAAGGACAGATTCGCGAACGGCGTATCAATACTTCAGCGAAACGAACGTTCTGGTTCCTCAGTATAAGGAGGTAGTCGAAATGCTGGGTAAGTCGGAGGAGGAAGCGACCTTGTGGATGGTTTGGGATACGGGTCAGCCGAAGTGGGGCCCATCATCGGCGATTATTTCAGCCGTTGACGCATTACCATTTGTTAATCTACAACCCTGGAAGGCATACGTATCTTCAGACGATCCAAACAAAAAAAATGTCGCTCTTAAATTGACAATCTCCTCCCTGGATTATTCCGAAGGCGCAATAACCTCTACCTCTTCGTCAGAGCAGATTATCGACAGCGTGCAGGTTGGTTTGAAGAAAGTGAAGAACGAACTGGTACCGCTTAAGCAGGCAATCAAAGGAACCTACATTACGCACAAAGAAACGGTTAGATCAACAGGTACTGTTTATGTTCATATTCGCGATACAAAAAGCGGCGTCATCGTTTTCTCACGTGAGTTTGTCGGTCATGGTGAATGGACAGGAACGTGGTACCAATGCGAGGGAGACAAAAGGGTATTTGTTTCCAAGCAATGCGACTCCCGGGCGCCGTCTCCTGATTCGGGTTTGCTACACAAACAAGTCGAAGATGAAATTCTAGCGAGTTCTATCGAATCGCTAAAAAGACTTCTGGCCGATTATTAATATGGGACTTGAGCCGAGGAACATTTGCGATTTAGGGCGTAAGGTTATGTAGCTGTTAAACGTTAACTTTAAGTATGGATACTCTTAAATCCCCTCCACGTACAATCATGGAAGTTTTCAAAATGCTTCCGGAGGGAACGTTAGCTGAACTCGTTAGCGGTAATTTATTGATGTCACCATCGCCCTCTACAAATCATCAGTCCCTGGTTCTGGAACTGGCGACTGAAATCAGAATCTTTTTGAAGTCTCATCCAGCAGGCAAAGTCTTCGTAGCGCCTTTCGATGTCTTCCTGGACGAGCATTCAAACGCTGTGCAACCTGATGTGTTGTTCGTAAAGCAGGAAAGGCTGTCAATCATGGGCCGGATGCCGTTCACGGTACCCCGGATTTGATCATCGAAGTGCTTTCTCCCGGCAACTCCCGTCATGATCTGGTTCGAAAGAAAGAACTTTACGAAGAGTTTGGTGTAAAAGAATATTGGGCAATCGATCCCGACACAAAAGAAACTACAGGATTTCTGCTGAAGGGAGGAATATTTGAAAGCCAGGAAGCCCATTTGGGCAGGATCCATTCTGCCCTTCTCGATCAAACCTTCATCTTCTAATTTCACCCCTCCTTATTTTAAAATTCGAATCGGCAATTCATCAAATTAAGCCTATCTTTGCGCCTCAATTGACGAAATAAAGCGGATTTGAGGACTTATGGACGTTAACAAGATCAGGAACATCGCAATCATTGCTCACGTTGACCACGGAAAAACTACCCTGGTGGACAAACTGCTCATGGCAGGAAAACTTTTTAAAGACCATGAAAACCCCGGCGAGTTAATCATGGACAGCAATGACCTGGAACGTGAACGGGGTATTACCATTCTGGCAAAGAACGTTTCTGTTCGTTATAAGGACTTCAAGATCAACGTCATTGATACCCCCGGTCACAGTGACTTTGGTGGTGAAGTAGAGCGCGTGCTGAACATGGCCGATGGTTGCCTCCTGTTGGTGGATGCCTTTGAAGGTCCCATGCCGCAAACTCGCTTCGTTCTTCAGAAAGCGCTGCAACTGGGATTGAAGCCCATTGTCGTTATTAATAAGGTCGATAAGAAAAACTGTACGCCTGACGAAGTTCACGAACAGGTTTTCGACTTGATGTTCCAGTTGGATGCCACTGAAAATCAGCTGGACTTTCCTACGTACTACGGTTCTGCGAAGCAGGGTTGGATGAGCACGGATTGGAAAAATCCAACGGATAGTATCACACCATTGTTGGATGGAATTATTGAGCATATCCCTGCTCCTGTAACAGAAGAGGGCAACACGCAAATGCTGATTACCTCTTTGGAATACTCTTCTTACATCGGTCGTGTGGCCATTGGCCGTATCCACCGCGGGACGATCAAGACTGGTCAGCCGATAGCGCTGGTAAAGCGTGAGACGAAGGCTTTGGTTAAAGCACGAATCAAGGACCTGTATGTATTTGAAGGATTCGAAAAGCAAAAGCAAGACGAAGTAAAGGCAGGTGAGATCTGCGCTTTGGTGGGACTGGAAGGTTTTGAAATTGGTGATACCGTTGCCGATCCTGAAAAACCGGAAGGAATGAAGACCATCGCCATCGATGAGCCAACCATGAGCATGCTCTTCACCATTAACAACTCTCCTTTCTACGGTAAGGAAGGAAAGTTCGTTACCTCGCGTCACATTAAAGAAAGGCTTGATAAGGAATTGGAGAAGAACCTCGCGTTGCGCGTGGGAGATACCGGTTCCGCAGATTCGTTCATGGTGTATGGCCGTGGCGTACTGCACTTGTCAGTATTGATCGAGACCATGCGCCGCGAAGGCTATGAACTTCAGATCGGACAGCCTCAAGTTATCTTCAAAGACATCGACGGCGTGAAATGCGAACCGGTGGAAGAGTTGACCATCGACCTTCCGGAATCAGATGCTGGAAAAGCGATTGAAACTGTTTCTCAGCGCAAAGGCGAGATGTTGAACATGGAGCCTAAAGGCGACCGCATGATTTTGAAATTCATCATCCCTTCACGCGGTATCATCGGACTCCGTAACTACCTGTTGAACGTTACTGCAGGTGAGGCAATCGTTACGCACCGGTATAAAGAATATCAACCATACCGTGGAGAAATCCCCGGCCGTATCAACGGATCGTTGATCGTGATGGAACAAGGTGAAGCCATTGCTTACAGCTTGAACAACCTTCAGGATCGCGGAAAATTCTTCATCGATCCAGGAGAACCTATTTATGAAGGACAGGTAATCGGCGAGCACAGCCGCAGTGGTGACCTGGTGATCAACGTTACGAAAACCAAGAAGCTCACCAACATGCGTGCATCTGGCGCTGACGAGAAGATGCGCATTGCACCGCCCATTAAATTCTCACTCGAAGAGGCGTTGGAATACATTCAGTCGGATGAGTATGTCGAAGTAACACCGAAGTCCATCCGCCTGCGTAAAATTTACCTGACGGAAAATGAGCGCAAACGCTTCGGTAAATAATCTCATTTCTGTTTGCACAGCATTCGTCATCACCGCCTTGGTGTTGACGAATGTTGCTTTTGTATCCGGTCAAAGCAAGACGACGGACGCAGCGGCGTTGGAAATGAAAGCGGATACATTGTTGGGTCAGCAAGACTATGCCGGCGCGATCACCCTGTTCAACAAGATCATCTCGTCATCCAAGAATGTTAAGGACGAGATTTATTATAAACGGGCGTTCGCTCTTTACAACGCCGGAGATTATGATAAGGCGTTAGCTGACGTTAACCGCTACCTTACGAATCACAATGAGTTTCAGGCCAGGGCGCTGCGCGCTTACATTTATCAGGAGTTGGGTGATTTCAAGAAAGAACTGGCCGAGATCACAGAAATCATGAAGACCAATGACAGCCCCGACATGGTGCGCTGGCGCGTGTCAATCGCGATGGAAGCCGGTGAATATGAACTTGCACAACAAGACATCAAGCGTTTGTTGGCGTTGAATTCGAATCCTGAACTGGAAAGCTACCTCGCGCTCACATACTATTACCAGGAGAACATGGATAGTGCGATGAGCGTCGTGAATAAAATAATCAAAGACAAACCCGACTTCGTCCAGGCTTACCTCTACGCAGGTTCCTTTATGCTGGAGGAAGAAAACTACAATCTTGCGCTTGAGTATATCAACTCAGGGTTGGGCCACGATCCGGCGAATCCCTCGCTCATGTTCTATAAGGGTGTCGCGCTTGCTGAATTGAAAAACCTCGATGAAGGTTGCCGTTGCCTGTACAAAGCATTCTCCTCCGGCGTCGATGACGCCGCGGATTACCTCAAAGAATACTGCTACTCATCAGAGTAACCCTTGCGTCCCCTTAGCGTCTTGGCGCCTTTGCGGTGAAAAATCTTAAATTGATTGGTGAATAGTGATTGGTGATTAGAGATTACCGATTTAGGGTGGAGGTGAATGTTGAACATGAGGCCCATCCGACTTGCTAACCTGCCTCTCAAATCAATAATCACCAATCACTCATCACCAATCGCTAATCCCGGCAGGCCGCAAAGACGCAAAGTTGAATTGTAACCTTTCCTGCGCTCATCCACTCTATTTGGTTCGTACGTGAGACCTTAACCAAAACACTACGACCATGATTTATGCATCCATTGCCTTGTTTGCCATCTCAGCTGTTCTGGGTTTGACAATCCTGTTAAAGTGGCTTTCTAAAACAGAAGCTTCTTCCACTGTTATTTATGCGCATGGCGCCTTCGCAGCCGTCGCCCTGGTGATCCTGATCGTTTTTGCCTTGCAGAATCCGGAGAACTTTCCGAAGACAAGCATCCTCTTATTTATAGTGGCGGCCCTGGGAGGATTTTATATGTTCTTCCGGAACCTGAAGCAGAAGATAGGCCCCATGCCGTTGGCATTTCTTCATGCCTTGCTCGCGGTCAGCGGTTTTGTGATCCTCCTTTTGTTCGCCTTTGCCTGATCACGCATGCGAATTTTCGGACATCCGGTTCATATGATGCTGATACATTTTCCATCGGCGCTATTTCCCATGGACCTGGTTTGTTCCGTGCTCTATCGCTATACCGCCCAAGCTACCTTCACATATGCATCCTTCTTTGCACTGACCGGTGGCGTAGTCCTGGGTTGGATGGCCGTCATCGCGGGCGCCTTCGATCTGAAAAAGGTTTCAGAAAGCAATCCGGCTGTTCTGACAAAAGCGGTTGTGCATGGGTCGATCAATGCATCGATGTTGATTGCCTACACGGTGATATTCTTTTCGTCCTACAAAGTATATCCTGCCCTGATGCCGGACTCGATTTCCGTGACGATCGTCAAAGCGTTTTTAGTGCTGACCCTGATCATCGGAAACTTTTTAGGCGGAAGTTTGATTTTAAAGCATAAGGTAGCCGTGGAAAGCGAATAGTATGCACCTTGTCAAGGAACTTGAACAGTATACCGATAGCGACATCATCCAAAAGATTTTGATGGGTGAGGTGGCGATGTACGAGGTTATCATCCGCCGTTATAATCGCTACCTCTACAAAACGGGGAGGGCCTATGGCTATAGTCACGCCGACACGGAGGACCTCATGCAAGAGACCTACCTGAGCGTTTATACGAACTTATCGAAATTCGAAGGGCGATCGAGTTTCAAAACCTGGGTGGTGAGAATCATGCTGAATCACTGCTACCAAAAGAAACAGAAATTCAGTTTTCAGAAAGAGACGAGAATGGAGGAAGGTTTACCTGAAAATTCAACACCCATGTTTTCAAATTATCCGGACACCGGAAAGGTAATTATGAATAAGGAGTTAAGCCGGGTTTTGGAAAGCGCCCTGCTGCGATTGTCGGAGGAATATAGAATGGTGTTTTCGCTCCGAGAACTGAACGGGCTAAGCGTTCAGGAAACGGCTGAGGTTCTTTCCATCACACCGGCGAACGTAAAAGTTCGACTGAACCGCGCGCGTCACATGATGAGAGCAGAGATTGAGAAGATGTACACGCCCGAAGATATTTTTGAATTCAATCTGGTGTACTGCGATGGCATGGTGGAACGGGTGATGACCGCCATCCGGTCAATCTAATCAAAAATGATCGTCTTGTTCCGGTAAACAAAGAGCTGGTCGTTGAACACCAGCTTGAGTGATCGTGCCAATACAATTTTTTCCACGTCTCGTCCAGCCTGCGCCATTTCTTTCGCACTGTGTGTATGCGCAACGGGAATTACACTCTGTGCAATGATTGGCCCTTCGTCGAGGTTGCTGTTCACAAAATGGGCAGTGGCGCCGATGATCTTAACGCCTCTTTCGTAAGCCTGATTGTAAGGATTCGCGCCGATGAAGGCAGGAAGGAATGAGTGATGAATGTTAATAATCCTGTTTTCGAATTGGTCAATGAACTTCGGCGTGAGGATACGCATGTACTTGGCCAGCACGAGGAATTCTGGAGCATAACCCTTTATTGCATCCAATACCCTCGCTTCGTGCTCCTCACGACTTTTTCCTTCATGCGAAATGAAATGAAAGGGAACGGAGAACTTATTCGTAAGGTCTTCCAGGTTCTGATAGTTGCTGATGACGCATTGAATGTTCGCATCGAGTTCCTGAAAGGCATGCCGGATGAGGAGATCACTTAAGCAGTGATGCTCCTTCGTGGCAAGGATGCAGATATTCCGTTTCTGCCGTTCATTTAATCTGATGACGGCTGCGGCCGGAAGGCTGTTTCTCAATTCTTCAAGAAATTCCTGTTGGGGAAATGCTCCCGAAAATTCCGTTCGCATGAAGAAATGGTTAAAGTTCCGTTCAACGAATTCACCATTGCTGATGATGTTCAGGTTGTGCCGGTATACTACCTGCGTTATCTTAAAAACCAGACCCGGTTGATCAGGGCAATGAATCAGGAGTACGGAAGATTTCATATTGAGTAGTTCTTGGAAGGGATTAAAGCCAACGTCTTACACGGGCGCAATAGTCTTTGTATTCCTGGCCAAAGTCTTTCCTTAAACGAGGCTCTTCGTGTGCCACAATGAAGACATGAAAGGAAGCAAAGATCGCTAACGCATAAAACCATAACACCCGGTTTTGAACGAATAAGGATTCGCCGGTCAAGATCAGCATCACGCCGACATACATCGGGTTTCTCGATAATTTGTACAGTCCGCCAACGACTAATTTTGTTGTAGGATCTATCGGCGACAACGTTCCCTTGCCTTCCATGCCAAACCTTGCAATACAAACAATCAGTATGGTGAGACCTGCGATGAAGAGCGCTACACCCATGTATTGTAGAACGGAGCCATTGAATATCCATCCCTGGTTTTTTCGCCCAATCCAATAAGGTATAAGTCCGGCGACGATCCCGGGTTGGAGGATGGTGAAAAACAGGTTTCGGAGAAATAGCGACATCGTTCCAGGGTTTTTGATTGCAACTGACATTAGTCATGGTGTAACTTGACTGGCATCAGCATGCTTTCGAAATTACCCGTATAAGTTTGGAATGCAAACATCCTGGTTATGAAAAAAATACTGGTCCCGTGCGATTTTTCAGAGCAAGCGATCAATGCTTTTCGCCTGGCGCTGGATATCGCGCACACTAAAAGCGAGGTACACCTGCTCAGCGTAGTGGAACTTCCGGTGATGCACGACACCGTACTGATGCCCGTGCTATCTTTTGAGGAGACTTTGTTGCAGGAACTTCGTGAGAAAGCGGAAAAGCAATTTGACGCTATCCGCAAGAAGCATGAGAAGGAAGGACATAAAATTGTAACGAAGGTTGAATTCGGCGTCACCTCGAGAATGATCCTCGATTACATTAACCAACATGAGATCGACCTCGTGGTGATGGGAACAAAAGGCGCCAGCGGCGTTCGGGAACTTCTTATCGGTTCGAATGCTGAGAAGATCGTCCGTGGCGCAAGTTGCCCGGTGATTGCCGTAAAGAAATATGTTGACGCGGATTCGATCAAGAACATTGTGTTCCCCAATACGCTCGACCAAAATCAGGAAGACCTGGTGATGAAGGTGAAGGCATTGCAACATTTCTTTAAAGCGACCTTGCACATTGTGTGGATTAATACACCTGGTCATTTCTCTCGCGACACCGATACTTTTAAACGGCTGGAAGACTTTGTGAAGCGCTTTATGATCAAGGATTATACACTCAATGTGTTCAATGATCCCTATGAAGAAAGCGGCGTCATCAATTTCACGCATCACATCAAAGCAGATATGATCGCCATGGGCACGCACGGGCGAAAAGGTCTGGCGCATATCCTCAGCGGAAGCTTGGCGGAAGACGTCGTCAACCACGTAGATTGCCCCATCTGGACCTATACCATTCGCACCTAAAATTTGAGTACCTTTTGTAAACGATGAGCGAAGTTGATCACCCCGTAGTTCAGGAAGCCCTGCAATGCTATCATTGCGGCCAGCTTTGCACTGAAGAAACATTGCGGCTGGAGGACAAAGCGTTTTGCTGTTACGGGTGCAAGACGGTCTATGAAATTCTAAGCGAAAACAATCTCTGCGAGTACTATACCCTCGATGCAAAAGCTGGTGTTCAGTTGAGGTATGTTCGTGCGGAAAACTACGCATACCTCGATGAAGCCCAGGTAAAAAAGAAAATACTGTCATTTGATTCCGAAAGTTTTTCGCGCGTCACGTTCTTTATTCCCGCCATTCACTGTGTTTCCTGCATCTGGCTGCTGGAGAATCTTAAAAAGCTCACGCCCGGAATTCTAAAGTCGGAAGTAAATTTTTCTCGAAAGCAGGTAACCATTGATTTCAATCCAACGACCGTTGCGCTGAGCAACGTAGCCCAGCGACTGGCATCGGTTGGATATGCACCCAGCGTGAGTCTGAGCGGAAAGACAGAAACTAACGTCGCGGGGAAATCGATGATCACCCGATTGGCCCTGGCCGGTTTTTGTTTTGGTAACATCATGCTCTTTAGCTTTCCGGAATACCTTGGCCTGGATAGGTCCGATGAAAGTTTGAAACGTCTCTTCTCGTGGTTGAACCTTGGTCTGGCCATGCCCGTGCTTTTTTATAGCGCTCAACATTATTTCGTATCCGCAGGGAGGAGTTTTCAACAGAGAGAAATCAATCTCGATGTGCCCATTGCCGTCGGATTGCTCGCACTGTTTTGCCGAAGCGCATTTGATATCATCACCGGATTCGGTCCGGGTTATCTCGATTCTTTTGCCGGCCTTGTTTTCTTCTTACTGATCGGTCGTTGGTTCCAGGACAAAACTTACGAAAGCCTGGCGTTCGATCGCGATTTCAAATCCTATTTTCCCTTGGCCGTAAGCAGGTTGGTCAACGGCGAATGGAAGGCAACCCTCGTCTTCGACCTCGATGCGCACGATGTTATCCAGGTGCGCAACATGGAGATCATACCGACAGACAGCATGCTGCTCAGCGAAAAGGCGTACATCGATTATAGTTTTGTGACCGGTGAATCGAGGCCGGTGCGGGTTGGGCAGGGTGAACGCGTGTATGCCGGTGGAAGGTTGTTGGGGCAGCCTGTGAAGCTCGAAGTACAAAAGAAGACATCACAAAGTCACCTGACGAGTTTGTGGAACAACGACGCGTTCAGGAAGCCTGAAGAGAGTGGCTATAAAAAGCTGATCGATCGTGCGGCACGGATTTTTACTTGGGTCGTTCTGGCGCTTGCTGTGGTCACCGCAGCCTATTGGTATGTTGCCGATGCTTCGCAGGTGTGGTTGATTATTACTTCGGTGTTGATGGTTGCCTGCCCTTGTGCGCTCGCCCTGGCCGCGCCATTTACCTATGGTAGTATGGTTAGAGTTTTCGGCAAGAATGGCTTTTATGTGAAGAACGCCGATGTCGTTGAACGCATGGCGGTAATCGACAAAGTTGTGTTCGATAAAACGGGAACGTTGACGCACGGATCTTCATCGGAGGTTCAGTTTGTCGGCGTGTTGGAAGAGCGGGAGCGGGCATGGATAAAAGCGTTGACCTATTCATCAACACATCCTTTGAGTTCGCTCATCGCAAAAAGTCTCGGTGTCAGGGCAGAAACAGTATTCTCGGATTTCAAAGAGATCCCGGGAAAAGGAATCGAAGGAACAGTAGAGGGTAAGCTCATCCGCGTTGGATCTTCATCCTTTGTTGAGCACCGCACCGCCCTCGCCGCAGGAACAAATGTCTTTGTTTCAATTGACGGAGAAGTACGAGGGTATTTCAGCATCGGCACACGGATGCGTGATGCTATTCCGACGCTGGTGGGACGTTTGGGGCGTCGTTGTGCAGCGCTGCTGTCGGGAGATGGTGACAGCGACCTGAATAAAATGAAACTCCTGTTTCCAGCGGAAACGCAGCTATTGTTCAATCAGTCTCCGCATGAAAAACTTCATTATGTCAGCGACTTGCAACATCAGAAGCATCGCGTGATGATGTTGGGTGACGGACTGAACGACGCCGGCGCGCTCAAACAGAGTGACGTCGGCATTGCCGTGACTGACGACACGGGTGTATTCACACCGGCCTGTGATGGTATCTTACAAGGAGAAAAACTCGGCATGCTTGATCAGCTTCTTGCGCTCAGTCAATCGGCGACCAGGATCCTGAAGATTGGGTTCGGCATTTCGTTCTTTTACAATGTTATTGCCTTGAGCTTTGCCGTTACCGGTCACCTGACACCTTTGGTGGCAGCGATATTGATGCCGATCAGTAGTATTAGCGTGGTGACCTTTTCAACCGTGGCTGTGAATCTGGTGGCTTCAAGAAAATTGAAATAGAGATGGGGATTATCGTTTTATTGATACTGATTAGCCTCACCATCGCCTTGGTGTTCCTGGGGATTTTCCTCTGGAACATGAAGAGCGGCCAATACGATGATACCTACACGCCTTCCGTGCGCATGTTGTTTGATGATAAGAAGAGTGATGAAGAACAAAGCGTTGATACGCAGGAATCCGCGGCAGACGCGTCGGAATCCTAGTGACCAGCGGCTCTTGAAATCAACCGGCTCATGCGATCCGATAATTTGATTTTACCAACGTCGGCAATCGCTCGTGCCGACATTTTCTTCATGGTCTTTTGAAGGATGTCTATTACTTTTTCGTCGTCGTACTTGGCGGCGAAGTCATCGAGGTAGTGTTCGATGAAAACGAGGCAGATCACGTCTTCGAGCACTTGCGTGTCAGCGTCCGTGCTCAATCCTTTTTTCATGAGCAGGCCTTTTACCTTTTCGATCGTGCCGCTGTCGTAGCGGCAGCTTTGAAGGATTTGATCGGCAACCTTTGACTGATGCATTTTTTCAGCGGTGCGCCATTGCAAATAACCTTTCCGATCCATGGGATAAGATTGCCGCGGAATTTCCCAACGTCCTATGTGTTGACACCGCGCTGCCAATTGAAGATACACCGGTGCCTCGGGTGAAAATTCGTTGAGGCGGTCCGTCATCCGCTGGCCATACAGCAATTCCTTGGGTACTTCCTTGCCTTCAAATTGTTCCAGGTTTGGATCGTTGGCGTTGTAGGCATCAAACGTGGTGAACGCTTTTTCAAATTGCTCGTTTGGCATAACCAAAGTTAATGGACGTCGGGGATATTTAGCGACCGATCGGATAAATCCCCCGGAAAAGATGTTTGAAAGTCAGCGGCGATGCTCAACGGAAACTTTGACATAGTCGACGAGATGGCTTTCATCAACAACCTTACCGATCACGATCACCGCGGGAGAGGAGATCTTTCCCGCTTCAACCTGTGCCTCGATCGTTGCAGTATCTCCTCGAACGATCCGCTCTGCTGGGCAAGTTGCATATTGGATTATCGCCACAGGTTCTTGCGGCGATCGGTAGTGACTTACCAAAGAGGCGATTTCTTTTAAGTTCGCCATACCCATCAGCACAATAATGGTGGCAGAGGATTGCGCCGCCAATTCCAGGTCCGCAGAAATTTCTCCAGAGGCCAATGTTCCCGTTACCACCCAGAAGCTTTCATTGGTACCGCGCTTCGTCACTGGTATTCCGGCCGCCGCTGGCGCTGCCAACGCACTGGAAATTCCCGGGACTATTTCAACAGCGATGCCCCGCCTATGAACGTACTCAACCTCTTCATGACCGCGGCCAAACACAAAAGGATCTCCGCCTTTCAGTCGAACAACATGTCCGTATCGCGTGGCATAGAATACGAGCAGCTGGTTGATCTCTTCCTGTGAGAATTCTTTCTTACCTCTTCGCTTACCGACAAAGACCTTTTTGCAATCGGCTTTGGCAAAACCCAGTAGCTCAGGAGAGACTAGCGCATCATAAAGAACAACCCGCGCTTGTTGAAGGGCACGCATCCCTTTAAGTGTAATCAGGTCCGGATCTCCGGGTCCGGCACCCACTAAAGTCACGGATGGCACATTGCAATCGAAATCGGGCATACTTGTAAAATTAATACGTAATAATACGTAAAAAATTTCCGTAAGTAGCTTGAAAATGGCACGTAAATACGTATAATTACTTAAAATTCGTTCACGTATTACTTAAATCGTTTGCAATGAAGAGGGTGATTGTAGTAGGCAATGGAATGGTCGGCTATAAGTTCTGCGAAAAGCTCAGAAGCCGGTCCAGGGATATCAAAATTGTCGTGTATGGCGAGGAGCCCCGACCCGCCTATGACCGGGTACATCTCAGCAGCTATTTCTCCGGCAAAACGGCTGAAGACCTGTTGATGGCTCCCGCTTCCTGGTACAGTGAAAATCAAATCGACCTTCATGTTGGCGAGTTGGTGACCGAGATCAACCGGTTCGACAAAACCATTAAGACACACACCGGTCGGATCGATCATTACGACTATTTAGTGTTGGCCACTGGATCAAGCGCGTTTGTTCCCGTCGTTGATGGTGTCGAACGCCACGGTGTTTTTGTTTACCGTACTATCGAAGATCTCAATCAAATAACCGCGTACGCGAAGAAAGTAAAACGCGGTGCCGTCATGGGCGGCGGACTTCTCGGTCTTGAAGCCGCCAAGGCACTGATGGATTTGGGATTGGAAACCCACGTGATCGAATTCGCACCGCGATTAATGCCGCGGCAAATTGATGATGCTGGTTCCGAAATACTCGCGTACAAACTGAAACAACTCGGCATTCACATTCACACCGGTAAGAACACGAAGAAAATTGAAGGCAACGGCAAGCTTGACGGATTGTTGTTTGCTGATGATACACGCCTTGACATAGAAATGTTGGTGATCTCCGCCGGCATTCGTCCCCGTGATGAACTGGCAACGGCCGCACAGTTGGATGTACATCCAAGAGGAGGTATTGTCGTGAATGACCATCTTAAGACGACGGACGAATTTATTTTTGCCATCGGCGAAGCGGTCGTCCACAGAGGCATGGTGTACGGTTTGGTCGCGCCCGGTTATGATATGGCCGAAGTAGTGGCACGACAACTCACGGGTGATCATTCCAAATCCTTTACCGGATTCGACATGTCGACGAAGCTGAAATTGATCGGTGTAGACGTCGGCAGCTTTGGAGATCCGTTCTGTGATAAGACGCCTCACATTCCCATCGCCTTTCAAAACAAACACAAAGGCGTTTACAAACGCATCAATATTTCTGAAGACGGAAAACACCTCCTCGGTGGTATCCTGATTGGCGACGCATCGCAGTACAACATTCTTCACCAGATGGTGGCGAACAGGATGACGCTTCCGGAAAATCCGGAGACGTTGATCGTCGGCGGTGGAAGCGGTAAAGGCAATGAAGCTGCCGGCGTGAAAGGTCTTCCAGACACAGCTCAAATTTGCTCCTGCGAGAACATCACCAAAGGAGCGCTCGTACATCAGGTAACAGAGTGTTCCGCCCGCACGGTCGACGATCTGAAGAAATCGACCAAAGCATGTACAGGCTGTGGAGGTTGTACGCCATTGGTGAACGACCTGCTTAAAATCACGCTTGAATCGCTCGGACATAAAGTAAAAAAATCCCTCTGCGAACACTTCGACTACAACCGGCAAGAGTTGTATGACATCATCAAGGTAAAGGGCATCAAAACCTACGACGCGCTGTTAGATTCCCATGGCAAAGGAGATGGCTGCGAGATTTGCAAACCAGCCGTAGCCTCGCTCCTGGCCAGTATCTGGAATGAACTCATCGCGGAGCAGGACACCATTCAAGACACCAACGACCGGTACCTCGCCAACATTCAGCGCGGCGGTACTTACTCGGTGGTGCCAAGAATTGCTGGAGGGGAGATCACGCCGCAGAAGTTATCGGCCATTGGCCGGATTGCAGAGAAGTACAACCTCTACACAAAAATCACCGGCGGCCAGCGTATCGACATGTTCGGCGCACGCGTCGAACAGTTGCCCGACATCTGGGAGGAGTTGATCGCCGAAGGCTTTGAGAGCGGTCACGCTTACGGTAAGGCGCTTCGAACCATCAAGAGTTGCGTTGGCTCTACCTGGTGCCGGTACGGTGTTCAGGATTCCGTTTCATTCGCTGTGTTCGTTGAAGAACGCTATAAAGGTTTGCGTGCGCCGCACAAATTGAAAGGCGCCGTCTCCGGATGTATTCGCGAGTGCGCGGAAGCTCAATCAAAAGATTTTGGAATTATCGCCACTGAAAAAGGGTGGAACCTGTATGTCTGCGGCAATGGCGGCGCGCGACCCCAACACG
>Ga0315912_10000283_pt1 | contig 104816 bp, 84 predicted proteins | sample VfabasoilMG_FD_204469 | JGI IMG/M metagenome (GOLD analysis project Ga0315912, IMG submission 204469) | Garden soil microbial communities collected in Santa Monica, California, United States - V. faba soil | ecosystem: Environmental > Terrestrial > Soil > Garden | place: USA: California... | reverse complement strand
TGACCTGGCCTTTGTCGGGCCCCCCGATATACCCCACCCCCCGATCGCGGGGCTGGACCACTGGCCCCCCCCCCGACGACAGCCCGGCTCGACCCTCAAACCCTTCGTGTATGCCCTCGCGTTTGCCCGGGGCCACACGCCCGCCGAGATGCTAGCCGACGTTCCCACCGAGTTCGCCGAGCTCGGGGGCGATGTCTATGCGCCGAAAAACTTCTACGACGACTTCATCGGGCCCATCTCTGCCGCAGAGGCGCTGGCCGCAAGTCTGAACGTCCCCGCGGTTCGACTCGCCGCCGAGTTCGAACCCGGTCAGCTCCTGGCGTTTCTGCACGACCTCGGGTTCGAGAGCCTCGACGAAGACCCCGCGCACTACGGGCTCGCGCTCGCGCTCGGTGGCGGCGAGGTCGAGCTCCGCGAGATCGCTGCGGCCTACGTCGCGCTCGCACGCGGTGGCACTGCGATCCCCCTGCGCTTCACCGCATCGACCCCTCCATCGACCCCACGTCAGATCCTCGAGCCCGCCGTTGCGGCCGCGGTCACGGACGCCTTGTCCGACCCGCTCGCGCGACTCCGCTTGCTCGCCGGGCGCAGCCCGTTCGACCTCGGCTTTCCGCTCGCGCTCAAGACCGGGACCTCATCCGGTTATCGCGACACGTGGACCGTGGGCTACACGGCCGAGCGCACAGTCGCGGTTTGGGTCGGGAATGCCGACGCCGGTCCCATGCACGCGGTCACGGGCGTGTCCGGAGCCGGCCCTTTGTTCGCCGACATCATGCGGCGCGCCATGGCAGACGTCGACACGCGTGCGCCTCTGTTCGATCCCGACCTCCTCGACGTTGCCGAGGTCTGCCCGCTGAGCGGCCTGCGACCCTCGCCCGCGTGCCCGCACGCCGCCGAGCGCCGGTTCGTACCCGGCCACACGCCCACCGGGTCTTGCGACCTCCATCGTCGCGCCGATCCGAACGGCGACCTCTGGTCCTGCCGCGACGCCGGATCGAAAACCATCGCGATCCTCCCGCCCACGTTCGACCGCTGGCTCGACGGCAAAGCGAGCCACGCCGCCACCCTTGGACCCTTTGGCATCGCCTTCGTCGCGGAGCGTTTCACCGAGGCTTGCCGCGAGCCCCTGCCACAGCTCGGCCCCCCCACGTTGCGGATCAGCACCCCCGAGGAAGGTTCCGTCTACTGGCGGAGCCATCCCGAACGGGATCGCGTCGAGGTCCGAGCGGCGTACGACGGACCGCTGGCCCTCGCACCCAAGGCGGTCGAGTTCATCGTCGATGGCCGGGCTTACGCTCGCTCCGCATACCCCTTCGAGGCGTTGCTCGACCTACCGCCCGGCGATCACGAGCTCTACGCTCGGCCTGCCGATCCTGACCTTGGCGTATTGATGCCCGGAGTTCGAATCGCCGTCCGCTGAATGCGAAGACTCCATTCTGGGAGACACTTGCAGGTGTTCATGAGGTTCGACGAGGTCGTCGCTGGCTTGAACCAGGTGCGTTGGAGCACCGCTGCTGAGTGGATCCCGCGGCAAAGCACTGCCTGGACGATTATTACCGCTGCCTGTGGCCGTTCTGGTGCGAGGGTCGAACGACCCTCGACCCCGTCGATCCGGCTCTCGTGGCGGCAACGCTTGGCCGCCGTACGGACGAAGAATGCACTCGCATCAAGGACGAGGTTCAGATGTTGCTGGCCGCCGCGCGCTCGCGTCACGAGCAGATCGAGTCCTCGACCCAGAAGCTGGTCTCGCTCGTGCTCGCATGGGCGCTCGCCATCGATGCGAATGAGCTCACCCCCGAGGTGGATCCGGGGGCACCGTCACTCGGGTACTCGAGCTGTTTCGCGCCGGGTTTCAGATCGCGTACTCGCACCTCGCACCACGGCATCGAGCTGCACTATCGGACCGGATGGATGATCGGCACAGAGGGCATGGCCCTGAAACTGCGAATGATGCGTAACCCCCCCCGCCGAAAATCTTTCGTCGCGAGTTCGTCGCACTGGTCGACTTGCAGACCTTCGACAACCAGGCCGATTCCGATCTCGAGAGGTACGATTGCGCCCCCAGGATGGCAGCCCCGGCTTTTCCCGTTGAACTCTATCGATTTGATATCGTCAGGCGGGTGCCAGCGGATTCAAGTCTCGCATGCACCTGAATAGCCCTGCGGATAGTTACAAACCGAGAATCCAAGAGGCCCACAACCCGGAATACCAACCAACGATATTTCGGAGCCGTCCTCGTCGATTCCACAGTAAACAGCGTCTTCCTCAGCTGACACATCCTCGCAGTCAGTAAGATCCCTGCACTCAAAAAATACAGGGATCGGTTGAATGCATATGCTGCCGTCACTCTCTTCCGCAAACTCCAAGACTGCCAGAGGGTCACAACCATTCTGAAGACACTCGTCCTCGCTATCATTGCGGAGACACGTTTCGTCTTGTTCCGAAAGTGGGGTATCTTCAGAGGCACGGCAGGCACACATCAAACCCAAAATCAATTGGAGTGCCGGCCGCCCCGACGATAGTCGGAAGGCCTCGCTGATACTCCCGAGCAAGTGCCTAGAGAAACTTATTGACATGGTGGCCATATTTCTAGCGTTGTATGCCATCCGGTTAAAGGTGAGGATTAAACCTCAGTTACGGCCAAAAGTCAACTGCGATCCGTTCGACGAGGGCTTCGACCCTATCTCCTATTGGCCTGTCCCCTCAATTTCTACCAGCCGCGTTCGGCAAACGTTCGCCCGGTTGGAATTGGGTGCGGCTCTTCTCCGGCGAGGGAAACCTCGGGAAGATCGATCACTTGACCCTGCGGAGTCGTGTTTTGCGTGGGGGAAGGGGATCGGGGACTTGGCCGCCCTGATAGCGTGATGCGTGATTGCGTTGGTGGTCTGCGGCGAGATGGAACTCCCAGTATGCATAGAAAAGCCAAAATAAATTGGCGCAAGAGCTCCTCGCTCTATTTGCGAACGCTGAAGTCCCGGTCATCGAGGATGCTTCCAGGTCGTTCGTCGTCATCGTCCATTGGATCGACGAGGATGCTTTTCACTACGGGGTAGATGTCGAGGTGCATGACGTGAATACGTCCGAGGCGTCGCCTCTCGGCCATTTCGAATGTCCAACCTGTACGATGACGCAACTCGTGGATCGAACTCTTGCCGAGGTTCGCCCGATGATCGAAGCCCTCGCCGAGGAGGGCTCGAACGCAACACTTTCCGAACCGGCTTCATCCCCCGCCGAACCATCACCCGTTTCGGCCGAAGATGATTCGCCTCGAACCTCGATCGAAACCACTTCGGACGAAACCGCTTCGGACGAAACCGCTTCGGACGAAACCGAGCCCCTTACCCCATCTCGGAAAGACTGTGGAAAAAAGCTCTGTGCTCTCGGATACGCCGGTCTCGGTGTGATGGTGATCGGTACCATTTCTGCAACGGTGGGTGCGATCTACCTGGTTCGGGGCGAAGAGCTCGTCATTGGCGACGATCCCCTTCATGGAGAGCGACGAGACTACCGGCCCCTCGGACACGCGTTCCTTTGGCCAGGCGTCGCAGGTTTTGTCGCGGGTGTGGCCCTCCTTAGCGTGGACATCGGAACGCGTCGGCGCCACGCCAAGCGAGCCGCTACTTCGGTGGTGCCATGGACATCACTCGACGGCGCAGGTTTCGAGATTCGGGGCCGATTTTGATCCCAGACGAAGTAAGAACGATGAACTACGTACGACATTGCATTGCCTTCACGTTGTTCCTTTCCACCGGGTGTGTCCGAGTCTCGCCGTACATCAACCCCGATCACTGCGCCTCGCAAGCCGGCGACGACTGGTGTATCGAGCGGCACGACGGCTCATTGCCGTTCTGCGACCTCGCGTGCAACTTCGACGCGAGAGACGGATGCGTCGAGACCCGGCCGGCTGACGACAGTTGCTATAGCCCGTGTGGGAACCTGAACTCCATCGAAGAGGAGAGCTCGTGTATCGGCGTCGCAGGTGAGGAGTCGACCGGCACGGAGGGAACCGAAGACTCATCGAGCAGCGACGCTTCGACCCCGGAAACCACCGCGGGCAGCGACGCCACCGAAAGCGAAAGCACGACGGGGACGCCGGAGTGTTCGTTGGATGCCGACTGCACGGAGGACCCTTTGCGCCCGTTCTGCGAAGGCAACGCGTGCGTGTCGTGTACCGCAGCCGGTGGCGATGCGGCCTGCGCAACGTTGGCCGACCCCACACGAGGTGTCTGTGCGAACGACGCTTGCGTGCAGTGTTCCAGCACGAACGCGCTCGCGTGCGAGGGGACGACGCCGGTGTGCAACGTGGAGACGAACGTTTGCATCTGCACCGCTCATGAACAATGCGGCGCGAACGAGGATGCCGCTTGCCACATCGAAGCGGGCACCTGCTTCTCGGCGGAGCCGGGGAGCGTCCTTCACGTGGGCGATGGGCAGGAGTTCACCTCGATAGAGGATGCGCTCGTGGCCGTGGGTGAAGTCGAGCCAGCGGTCGTGGTCCTGCACGACAACGCCGACCCCATCAACCACGACGAAGCCGTGACGTTGGCCGGCAATCGTGTCGTCGCGTTCAAGCTGAGCGACGACGCCTCACCGAACCTTCTGTGGATACAAACGCAGTCGGACGAGAACGGCGGACCAACGTTGGAGGTCAGCGACGGGGCGACGGCGTACCTCGTCGACCTTCGACTGCGAGGAAACCTAGATGACGGTGCCGCGGTGGTGGCTGCGAGCGGAGCGACGGTCTACATCGAGGGTGGAGACATCTCGGGCAACTTCGGCCCAGCCATCTCGGCCGACAACGCGAGGGTGTTCATCGGGGGGAGTCTCATCGAAGGCAACGGGGGCGGCCTCGTGGCCACCGGCTCGACCGTGACGGTGAGCAACAGCCCCATCATCAACAACGATGGGGGCGGTCTCGTGGCCACAGCGAACTCGAACATCAGCCTGACGAACGTGTTCGTCGGCCAAACCACCGAAGCCATCGTCATCGACGTGACCGACTCCGAACTCGACACCCTTTACACGACGGTTGTTGGGTTCGACGTCGTAGGCAACACCCCCGCTTTACGTTGTACGAACGGCACGACGAGGGTTCGGAACTCAATCATCGTCACTCGTCTTGGAGCACCCGGTACGGAGGTCGCGTGTCCGGACGCAGAACTCACGAACAACGCCACCGAGTCGAGCGTTGGCCCGTTCCCCGATGCGGACCCATCGGAGTGGTTCGTGGACTACGACCAGGGCGACTACCACCTTCAGAACGACGGACTCATCGATTTTGCAGGACTCGCTTTATGGCAAGAGGGCGACCCCGCAACCGACATCGACGGCGATGCACGTCCTATTTCACCCGGCCCCGACGTTGCCGGAGCGGACGTCCCAACCAACCCGTGACCCGCATGCTTCTACCTGTTCGCCAACACGAAGAACGCCCGCGTGACCACGAGCGGCGCGCCCGACCGGACCGGTGGCACCCGGGTGACGGCGACGAGCTGCAACGCCTTGCTCAGTCGACCGGACGCTTCGCGCAGTCCGAAGGGCTGCTCGAGGAGACCCGCAGAGGGGGACGCCGCAGCCGGCCGAGTGCAGCCGCGTCCCCAGTCGCGCGGCCGTTTCGAGGTTGGCAGAGGCGATGGCCAAGCATGATGCTGGCCTTCGCATTTTCAGCGCTCGGTACGGTTCCCCAGACGTTGGCTCAATCCCCCCACGCGACCGTCGGACCGCAAACGGTCGAAATTTCCCCGTCGAAGGACCCGCCGGCACAGTCCATCGCGCCGTCGACGGATCCGCCCGCGAATGAAACGACGGCTCGACCCGACCTCGAGTTCCCGCCGTTTTTTCTCCATGTGAGCGTCAAGCTGAACGACGCGGAGAACGATGCTCGAGCCGCGTCAGAAATCAAAAAGCAACTGACGGACGCATTGGCTCTTCGCGGAGTCCGTATCGTCGACGTCGACAATGCCCACACTGGCTACGATCTCATCGTCGAATGGGCATCCGAAGACGAAACCGCATACCGAGTACGCACCCGTGGAACCTACCCATCCCAAGGACCCGAGCTGGCCACGTTCGACTATCAGAGTGACGTCGAGCTGGACAAACTCATCCTCGAGATCGAGGAACGCCTCTATCGCGAGTTCGAATCCTTCACACAAGACCGGCTCCGAGTCCAACTTCGTGTGAAGCCGCCACCACAGCCTGTCCAAGCCGAGCCCACAGATCGGCCTTTACCGCCCCCGTCGCCACGCTTTCATCCACGTCGGCTCGGCGTGGCTGGAATCACCCTCGCGGGCATCGGTGGCGTCTCGCTCCTGACTGGCGTGGGACTCCTCTTTGCACATGGCTTGGAGCGGCCCCTCGAGGGGGGGTTCGAGGGCGATGAGGAACGGCTCGAGACGATGCTCGCAGGTGTAACGACTTTGGCGGCCGGCGGAGCGATGGCCGTGGTCGGCTTGGGCCTCGTGAGCCACGATGCTCGCGAGCAGCGAAGGGACAAACCAGATCCGAGGCGCATGGGACCTCTTGGAATCGCCGGCTTCACCACGGTAGGCGTGGGCGCGACGGCAGCCCTCGTCGGAGCCACACTCGCGGCCCGTGGCGACGTCGAATGGGTCTCTCTGGAAGACGAACGCGTCGTCAACACGGCGTACCTTCGCACGGCCGGTTGGATCACGCTCGGGGTCGGGCTCGGTACGGTTGTCGCAGGTGCAGCCATTCTCGGTGTCGACGCGCGACGACGCAAACTTGCCCGCACGGCGGTACTGGTTCCCAGCATCACGATGAATCGTGCACATCTCGTTTTGGCAGGGCGCTTCTGAATCGATACCCTCGCTCTCCGTCTGCGACACACCCTCCCCCGGCCGCATGGCATCAATGTGACTCGTCCGGATCCGGTTGATATCGACAAGCTTGCACGGCCAGATAGTGGGGCACGGACCTATGGCGCTATGACGCGTGGTGCGCTGTTTCCGTATCGAAGCGCAGCTACGGATAGGGCGCCAGGGTCTCCCCAACGGCAAAAAGGTCTCCCGCACGGCAAAAAGGTCTCCTCCGCTGGCATAAAGGTCTCCCGCGCGGCAAAAAGGTCTCCTCCGCTGGCATAAAGGTGTCCAGCGACCTCCCAAAGGCGTCCCACGACGTCAAAAAGGTCTCCTCCGCTGGCAAAAAGGTGTCCAGCGATCTCCCAAAGGTGTTTCGCGACGACAAACTGGCCTCTCGTGAGTCGCCCAACGCCGCGCAGAAACCGCCAGCACGAGCCAAAGGCTCCGGCGGCCCCCTGCCACCCAAGCTCGACCGTCGCGCGTCGCTACGGTTCGCGGATTCGACTCGACTGTGCCTAATGGCCGTACCTAGGGGTGTACCTAATAGACGTATTGTCGCAAGCCCGCGGGCCGCTGGCGTCATTCCAATTTCACACTACTTTGGTCCCGCGAGAGAACTCGATGGCCAAGACCAAGACGGTTACCAAGGGTCGCGGTCTGCATCGTCGCGCTATCTGCAATTAGATGATCCTGCGGTCGTTCTCGCCATTTTTAGCGGCTACCCGTACGTAGTCGTGACTAACCACATGTTACCTAAGAATGTTCGCTCAGAATGGGAAAATCCGTTTTATGTTGGACAGCCTACTTCGACTACGTACTTTTCGCCATCTTAGCAGCGGATGCAATTTCTAACCCGATCGAAAACGAAATGAACAAAGTACGTCGCCCAACTGGCCGCTGCACGTGACGACCGCGACGGTTGGCTACGCCTCCCTCTCGCGTTCGCAAGTGAGCGCCTGGGTCGTTGGGTGACGTCGGCAAAACCTCAATGTCCACGAAGATGAGGAAATATCCTTCAGGCACCTGCGTCCGGGGTTGCCTCTGCCGAGGACCAAGGAAATTCCGGGATAGTCGTTCTGACAAGGACGAAGCGGCTTCTTACGGACGTTGACGTCCATGCGACCCTGACGCGCGCAGTTGCGCGCACGGACCAAAGCACTACAGACCGCCCCAGATCGAACATGCACCGTTCCATCTACGACTGTACCCAACCGGTATGAGTCCGACGAAAATGCAATGGAGCGAACTTCTGAGTACCGAACGACTCAAAGGGGGTGCAACGGCTCCTGACAGTCCCTCTCTGAACCGAAGTCCCTTTCAACGGGATTTCGACCGGATCGGGTACTCGTTGCCATTTCGACGCCTTCAAAATAAAACCCAGGTTCATACATTACCAAACAACGACCACGTACGTAATCGTCTAACGCATAGCCTTGAGGCAAGTACAATTGCACGTTCCCTTGCAACGGCTATTGGGCAATGGCTCAAAGGAACTGGCGTTCCGAACATATGCGTAGAGTCACTAGGCGAATGTGCCCAAGCAGCGACCCTGGCGCATGATATTGGCAATCCACCCTTCGGACATCCAGGCGAAGCCGCCATTCGAGCATGGTTCAGAGGGGAAAAAGGGAAAACTACGGATCTTACTCTCCAACCGATAGAAGAGCAGGACTTCACTAGGTTCAATGGAAATGCTCAGGGCTTCCGCATTCTTACACAATACTGCCACGGTTATGATTCGCCCGGTCTCGAGTTGACATGCGCGACACTTGCCGCATTTACGAAGTATCCGATGGGCCCCTCCTCTGAAAGCCCTGGTCCCTTCAAAGAGATTGGCCTATTTTCCAGGGACGAATCAACATTCGCACTAATTGCAGCTCGTACAGGATTGCCGAAGTTCCCGGACGGGACGTGGGCACGTCACCCGCTGGCTTTCCTGGTGGAAGCTGCAGATGATATCGCCTATTTGACCGCCGATATTGAAGACGGCGTTGAGTTGGGTATGCTACCGTCGGACAAAGCCAAGGTGTTGTTTCGTGAATGCGCTCAAACCGCAGACGAGCCGCCTTGCAATGTTCTCTCAAGACTCCGCTCTATACTAATCGGGAGACTGATTAATGACTCCGTCAGGGAGTTCAAGCGTGACTATGAATGCATAATTGCAGGTCAGCGGCATGAATCGCTACTTAAATCCAACCTCACCCGCGAGCGACTCAAGGAGGTTGCATACGAGGAAATTTTTGCGTCTGCGGTACAGATCCGTAGAGATCTTGCCGGTAAAGAGGCAATAGAAGGACTCTTAAAAAGGCTCGCAACTACTATCTGCGATTTTAAAGCCTGCCAATGGTCACTTGCCGACCTCAGAACGAGAGCCCCCCATAAATGGAGGCTGCTTCGGTTGATCGACGCGGCGGGGGCTGAAGGTGCTTCACTGGGTAAACTTACGCCGCTCACATCCGATTCCGAAGTCTTGCACACGATCGTCGACTACATCGCGGGCCAGACGGATCGCTATGCAATTGAGCTTTGGCAGAACGTGCGTGGCCTAGAGCTATAGGATCGGAACAGAAACGGCGGTTCGGTTACGTGACTTTGACATAGTGCGTCGGTACCGCTCAACAACAGCTTGCATCTGACGGTCGTTATCGCGCCCGCAGCTGACGCCGTGGGCCGTTGGGCTGCATCGCGAATGCCCAGCTCGTGTGGCGTGCAGCTGGTATTATTGCGTGTGCCGACCGATCGTGAGCACCAAGATCGCCTCATCGTGATCACCAAGATCGGCCATCGTGATCAGCGGGATCGCCGCATCGTGATCACCCGATCGACATTGTGATCGGAGATCGCTTCAGGCGATCTCCGATCGAGGCCGCAGCGGAGCGGCACTGGGTCAGCCAGTCATCGACAGCCCTCGAGTACGAGGTCGTCGATGGCGACACCGAGACTGACCATGTCAAACACCAAAGAGATTCTCTGCCAGAAATGGCTCGTCGGGCGAAGCCATCGAGAAGTCGCCCATAGCTTGTCGGTCAGTGCGGGCGTCGTCGGTTCTCCCAACGCCCAACGAACCCGCGCACGGAGTCACCTGCCAGCATCGTCCAAGCAGAGCGAGCCCCCTTGGGTCGCGGGCAGGAGGCCGGTGGAAGTGCCAGGCCTCCCAGGGCCGCTTGAAGCACGTCGTTCAGTCCGTTATGATAGGATCTCCCTATATGCTCGGACCGGAGACCATCAAGGACGCCATCACTGACGTCCAGCCGCGTACCAAAGGGGTTCAGATCGGCTCCGAGATCTTCACTGGAAGAGATTCCACCGATGAAGATGCAGTCTGGGTATACGTCCTCGTACCCGATGAGCGAATCGAGGACTTCTATGCCGAGTGGGATCAAGTCCGAGATGAGATCCGTCGCCGTATCCGTGATCGACTTGGAGATGAGAACGCGTATGTGTACATCCGCATGCGCGCAGCTTCTGAAGTCGCGACTGAACCATGAGCTTCGCCGACGACCTGCTTATGCAGGCAGATCAACTCATCGCTCAAGACCCACGACGCCCAAAGCAGGCCAGTTTGCGCCGAGGTGTTTCGGCAGCCTATTACGCGCTTTTTCATCTGCTCACGGAAGCGTCCGCTAACTTTCTGATCTCGGGAAACGGACCCGGGCGCGAAGAGCTTCGCAATGCAATACGTCGTGGGTATGGCCACAATGAAATGAAAGCGATTTCCAATGGGTTTGCTGGCGGGACTCCACCACAACCGTGGAAAGCTGCATCCGGCGTGATATCACCACACCTTCGACTTGTGGCTGAGACCTTCGTTGAGTTGCAAGAGGCAAGACACCAAGCGGACTATGATCACGCGCGCTCATGGACGAGACAAGAGGCCGTGGATCTCGTACGCCGCGCACAGCTCGCTTTCGTAGAGTGGGAGCGTGCAAAAGGGGCACGCGATGCATACGCCTATCTTGCCGCAATGGTCATTAAATCACGAGCATAGGAAACCCCGCAGCCAATCGATGGTTTGAAGACTTTGCATAGTCATCACAGCAGCGTGGATGTGAGACGAAGCGCCCGCACAACTCACGCTTGCAGTTGTCGAGCACCTATGGCCGCCCTCCGGGCTCCCGCCGGCTCCCAACTGAAGCCTGATACGTTAAACCCCAAGGAGACATCATGACGGTCAAGCGTATGGACAACGTCGGCATCGTGGTGGAAGACCTCGATGCCGGGATCGAGTTTTTCACCGAACTCGGCCTTACCCTCGAAGGCCGCATGCCGATCGACGGCGAATGGGCCGGCCGCGTCACCGGAGTACGCGGCCAGCGCGTCGAGATCGCCATGATGCGCACTCCCGACGGCCACAGCCGCCTCGAGCTCTCGCGCTTCGACGCCCCCGCCATCGCGTCCGATCACCGCACCGCTCCCGTGAACTCGTTGGGGTACCTGCGCGTCATGTTCACCGTCGAGGACATCGACGACACCCTCGCCCGGCTCAGCAAGCTCGGTGCGACGGTGGTCGATGAAGTCGTCAATTACGAAGACATCTACCGGATCTGCTACATCCGGGGTCCCGAAGGAATTCTCATCGGGCTCGCCCAACAGCTCGGGCAGCAGACCTCCCGAGAGAATCCCCTTGAAACGTAAGCGTCGAGGACTCAGGCGTTGGAACGCCGCTTCATGGAACCCTTCGTTCGGTGCATCAACGATCGTGTGTGACGATTTTGCGATCGTGTGACGATCTAGCCCATCGAGGACCACGCTTCCGCGCACGACCCTCGACCCGATGACATGGCTCATCGTTTGCACAGCCGCTCTCGGACCTCTCATGCTCACTTGGATGCACGATCATCGAGTTCTGCTCGCCTGGCTCACGGGCGCGGGCGTCGTCCTCTTCGTCGCCAGCATCATCGTCGTCCCCATCCTCATCTTGCGGATCCCCCACGATTACTTCGCCCACGAGAAGCGTCCGGCGAGCCCTTGGTCCCATTGCAACCGAGCGCTGCGGCTCACGCTCGTCGTGGTCAAGAACGTCGCCGGCTATTTATTCTTCGTCGCCGGACTCGCCATGCTGGTCCTCCCCGGTCAGGGACTGCTGACGCTTCTCATCGGATTCCTGATGGTCGATTTCCCCGGCAAGTACGGCCTCGAGAAATGGGTGCTTCGCCGTCCCCGTATCCTCAATACCATCAACTGGTTTCGCACCCGTCGCGCCCGTCCGCCGCTCACTGTCGCATCCCCAAAACGGAAGCGACGCCGGAATCCGCCACTGGCTTCCCGCGTCGATCCCAAGGAACCAATCGTCAGGGACCAAGCGCCGAGTTCCGCGAGGTGAGTCGTTCTAGACGATGGATTCACGACGCGCTCATGGCTTGCCGGCACTGACTCGCACCCTATCCCGGCAGGAAGCGCCCGTAACCGAGGCTCAACGCCATGAACGCAACGGCTGCGATCCCGCTCGCGACCTTGAGCAGCGGGGTGGTCGGGATCGGTGCGACGTCGGTTCCCGCGATCAGGTCATGCAGCGAGCGCGACGGCACGCGTACGAACAGGAGCCTCACGGCATCGACCACGAAGAGCAGCGGGAGGACATGGAACAGCAGCAGCACGAGCCCGCGCAGCACGATCCGAACGAGGCTGGCCGAACTCCCGTCGGCTCGCACGACCTGCAAATCCAACATCGATTTGCCGATCGACTGACCCCAGCAACCGATCATCGTTCCCTGCACCGCCAAGAACAGGACAGGAACCCAAAGCACTCCATTCAGAATGCATACGAGCGTCATGATCGCGAGCGAATCGTCGTTGAGACGCGCCAAGCCACGCACCGCAAAGGAGGCCCGAAAGACCGGCACCTCGTCCATTCCGAGCGATCCTTCGACGTCCAGTGAATCGGGAATGAACGCGGGGGCTGCCATGGCCCATCGCACCGGATCGGAGGACCGATCGTACGGGGGCTGCAGCAAGCCGAACGACGCAGGATATGTTCCGCCGGAGTCCGGCAACACCGGCGACACCGTCAGCGAGCGAGAGTCCGCGAAGGTCGGCCACGCAGGGTACGTTCCACCGGGCCCGGGCAAGGTCGGCGACCACATCACTTCCGTTTCTCCCGAGCCCGCCACTCCCGGCGACCACGCCACTTCCGTTTCTCCCGAGCCCCCCTCGCCCGGCGACCACATCACTTCCGTTTCGCCCGAGCCCGCCACTCCCGGCGACCACGCCACTTCCGTTTCTCCCGAGCCCCCTTCACCCGGCGACGCGGTCGTGTCGAAACTCGGCGGACGGGACGAGAGCGCGACTTGGGTATGGCTGCGTCGGCGCAACGTCGTGGTCGACGTATCCGACTCGGTGTCGCTCGGATCCCGTTCGAGGGTGGGCCGAACCTCCGGCGTGGACTCGACGGGATCCGGCAAAGGCGGAGGCGCGGCCGGGGTCTTGGCCCGTCGCGAAGCGGGGAGCGGCAGTCCCGGAAGCGTCGCGCTCCGCCGTGCCTGCATCGTGTTCGAGACGCCTGAAGGGGTACGCGCTGGACCGGGTCGTACGAGGGAAATCGAGGGGGACGGGGCGTGGAGCGCTCCCGCCATTTGGGTCAACGCGACCGCCGGATCGGGGAGCGCGAGGAGCTGTGCCCACGCGGCTTCACCGTGTGGATCACCGCGAAACGTTCGAGCGAGCTGAGTCAGGGTTCGACGACTCAGGTCCGTTCGCCCCGCGTCGAGCTGAGCGGCCGCAGCCTCCCACAGCACGCGAGGGGCCAAGGGGTGGCCGTGGTGCTCACGCATGAACTCTCGCGCCACTGCCACGACCGCGCCGGGCTCTTCGAGCTCACGAGCGGCTTCGATGACCGCGAGGCAGGCCGCGGGTGACAACGACGTGCGGCGAGGGCCGAGCCGGCGAAACGCGGCGAGGACCTCGTTCGCGTTCGAATCCGAGCGTGCGACGAGCCGCTCGAGGTCCGCTTCCAAGGTCGCCACGGCCGATGGTCGCAAACGTTTCAGGTCCGGCACAACTTCCGTGGCGCCATCCGCTCGTTGAGGCCCGGTACGGACGTTCGACCGTACGCCGCCTCGCGTCACGCGGTCTCGGTCGCGCGGCGTGGGCACCCGAACCTCACTCCCGTGCGCCGCCTGGATCGCTCACGAGCGACTCCGAGGCGGATTGCGTCCCGCCGATCCAGACGTCGTCACCTTCCTGCAGACCGATCTGCCCGGCGATCACGACCCGTTCGCCTGCGACGAGACCGGAAAGGACTTCGGTGTAGCCGCTCGACGACACGCCGACGGTGATCTTCCTCAACCACGCGTGATTGCCTTCATCCACGGTGAAGACCTGCGCGAAGTCGGCCCGTGGATTGATGAGTGCAATGCTCGGGATGCGAACCGAACTGCGTTGATTCTTGATCTCGGCGATCCCGTGCAGTCCGGGGAGAATGGTGTGCTCCGGATTCTCGAGCTCTGCACGAACGAGCACGAGACGATCCTTCTCCTTCTCGTAAGCATCGAGATAGGTGACCTTGCCCTCGTGAGATTGGCCCGGGCGCGCATAGAACGTAGCTTCGACCGGCAATCCGAGCTCGACCAAAGCCAACTTCTCCTCGGGGATCCAACACTCGAGCAAGATGGGATCGATGACCGCCAACGTGACCAGGGGCGTTTCCGACTGTGCAACCTCACCAGGTTGGGAAATCTTGAGGACGATCGCCTCCATGGGTGCGATGACCCGGGTCGTGGCGAGGGCGGTCTCGCTCGTGCGGAGCTCGGTTTCGGCACGCGCGAGCAACGTCTTCGCCATCGCCATGTCGACTTGCGCCTGTCTCAGCTCCTTCTCGAGCCCGAGCTGCTGGTCGCGCACCGTTTGGAGGTACTGCACCAACGACGCCGTGGCCTTCACGTAGTCCTGATAGGCGTTGACCAACATGTGCGCGCTTTCGATCGCCGAACGTTCGGGTTGATCGACCAAGTTCAGCAGGGGTTGGTGCTTCCGTACGGAGTCACCGACGTTTCGCAAGGTTCGTGCGACCGGTCGATTCGAGATCGAACCTCGCAACTCGACCGTGGGATTCGGGAGTGCCGTGCACTCCGCAGGAACATCCGAACTGAGCGGTGCGACGTCCACCTGGAACACACGGACGGGCAACGGTTGGCCTTTGTCCCGTGCATAGTCCGAATCGGTCTTCGACCGATGCATTTGCATGCGCAAATACAACTCACCGACCAACACGAGCGCCGCGATCGGGATGAGAAACAGCACGACCGTTCGCACGACTGCGAGAAACCGCAGCAGGGGGCGTTTCCTCGGAGGTTGAGGAGCGGGACTCACCTGGGTGTTCCCATCCGAAGGCGAAGGAGGCGGAACCATGTGGCTTCAGGCTTTCGAGTTCCTCGAAGGTGAGACCCCGCGACGATCGCCGAGGTTGCGACGAAGACGGGGAAATGAATTTCTGCCCAGCACCGGTCGCAGATCCTTGCGGCGTTTCGCTCGGAAGCAGGTTACACCGATCTCGCGTGCGATCCTCGGGTTCGTTGGCGTTCGGTCTGTGTCTCGCCGTGCTGGTGCTGCTGGCTCCATTCGGTGACTGGGTGTCGTTCCCGCTCGGCGCGGCCGTGCGCGGAGAACACATCGAATGGGAGATCGACGGCTTTTCATCGGTCTCGACCTCGCTCATCTACTGGGGATTGACGCTCTCCGCCATCGCGTTGATGCCCATCCACCGCGTAGGATCGCTCATCCTCGCCTCCGCGAGCCTCGCATTTCTCCTGTTGGTGTTTTTTCGAGTCGCCTTGTTCGAGCCCGAATGGCTGTGGACCTACGTTCGCGAAAGCTCGGAGCGCGTGACGTTCGCGAGCTACGGCAACAATCAGTTCATTGCGAACCGCAGCGTCGAGCCAACCTTCGTGCCGGTACGCGAGTTCGAAACCCTCGAAGATCAATTGACCGTCGCGGTCGCGATGCTCGGATGGGGCTTTTACCTCGCGCTCGCTGCCAGCCTCGGCGTCTTGTTCCAATTGGCGGTCCTCTCGGATCCGGCCACGCTCCTGCCGGCCACGCTCCTGCCGGCATGTGGCCTCGTGTTCGGATTCGTCATGCTCGGAGGGTTCCACCCGCTCAAGCGAATGGCCCAGGCCGAACTCGACCGACGCCAGGCGGATCGCTGGCTCGTCGAGGGACGAGGTCTCGACGCCGTCGGTGCGTACGCCCGGGCCACCCAAAGCAATGCCAACTTGGCGGGCTCGAGGCCTCTGCTCCAAAAAGTAGCCATGGCGTATGACGCCCTGAGCCGTGGACGCGACCCGCTCGGAGGATTGGCGAGCGACCTCACCTCGACGAGCGGCCGCGACCGTGTGGAGTCCACGGAACCGATCGTGTCGGCCCGTCGCCGCTTGATCGGTCTTCGCGACTATGCAGCGCCTGCCGTCACGGGGCTCGAGGCTCCCTTGTTGACGACCGGGGCGACCTTGACCTCGGAGCTTTGGACGCTCGAGGGTCTCGTCCACGCGAGGCAAGGACATCCCGCGAGTGCAATCTCGGCTTACGATCAGGCGACCCCGAGGCCGGATTCACTCCACCGGTTCTACCCGGCTCACGCCGATCTCGAGCTCGGCGACCCGACGCAAGCGCTCGACGTCGTGCCGTCGCTGCTCGAAACGGTCAAGCATCCAACGCTCGCGGCCGATCTGCTCTCGACCATGGGCGACGCTCACACGGTCGACGGCGATCTGAAGAAAGCGAGAGACGCCTACGTGCAATCTCGAGAACTCGATCGGACCGACAACTATCGCGTAGTGCGCGCGCTCAGCGGAGGTTAGTCGGTGCAAGTCCGTGGACTCGGGCTCGCGATCGCGATCGTCATCCTGTTCTGCGCGGTGATGGCAGGCACGATGGTGCGTGGGCAAGCCCTCTACCAACCGGAGCCGCGGATGGTCGACTTCGGCGATGCCGACTGGCTCCAATATCCGGGGGGATCCGATGTCATCTATTTGCGCAAGGCGGTGATCGTCGCTGAAACCCCCACGCGCGCATGGCTGCGCGTCGCCGCAATCGACGAATTCGAGGTCTATCTCAACGGTACCCGCATCGGTCGCGAAGAAGCCGTCGGGGCTTGGCCGAGCGGGGTCTACGATGTCTCGCGAAAACTCGTGGCCGGTCGCAACGTGGTCGCCATCCGAGCGTTGAGCACGACGTACGGCACGACCGGGCGCGCCATCGCGGTCCTCGAGTGGACCGGCCAGGGGAACCACGAAATCGTGCGCAGCGACTCGACCTGGCGAGTCGAACGTCGCCAACGTTTTTCGGCGCTCGGGACCAAGGCCTGGTCCGATCGCGACACCTTCGATGCCGATTGGCGTCGGGCCGAGATCCTGACCGAGTTCGCCCCGGCTCCCATCCAACCACAACTCCCGCTCGCGGCCGTGGGTCGTGAGCCGCGAGGCAACTGGATCTGGCACTCGGATCGATTGACCTCATCCGGCAGCTTCGTCCGCATCTTGACCGTGGATGGACCCAGGGTCGAACGCGCGTGGATGGGGGTCGCGACCCATGGCCTCTATGTCGTCTCGATCAACGGGATCCTCATCGGTCCCGCACCGGGCAGTGAACGTCGCATGGAGGTCTTCGACATCGGGCCCTACCTGCATCGCGGCGACAATGAGATCCACGTGCAAGTGACAGGGGCGACCCGGCCGATGCGGCTCGCCGTTCGCGGTGAGGTGCAGAGCCGACGTGGGGACATCGACTTCTCGAGCGACGATCGCTGGCAGGCGAGTCCGCTCGGCGAACCGACGTTGCAGCTGGGGGCCATCGTCGTCGCTTCCCCGGAGCTCGTGACGTCGAACCATACGGCGCATGGATTGCGGCTCGACCGTGTCGCGGTCCACCTCGAGACGTTCATCGCGGTGCTCGCCTTGGTCTTCGGCATCGGCATCGCCCACGTCACGGCGATCGGGCCGAAGGTCGCGCTGGCCCGGCGCTGGCTCGGATTCAGTCAACCGCTCGCGCTTTCGGTGGTCCTGATTGGACTGCTTCAACTGGTCGATTGGGACCCCCGATTCTCGTTGGCTTGGGTCTATCGATTTTGGCTGCCGGTCGCCGTGCTCGGGATCATCGGCGGATGGTTGTTCCTGCTGCAACTCGATCGCTTGCGTGTGGTGGCGGCCAACGCCCGAGGGCAACGGGCATGACGCGCGAACCGTCGAGCTCGCAAGCGTTCGAAGCGGCCGTCGGCGTCGCGCCGTGGATCGCATTCGCGATGATCGGGCTCACGATCGCGCTGCGCCTCTACGGCATTGCGGACAACTCGATCACGCAGGACGAGTCGACGATGATCCTGTTCGCCCAGGGCGTACTCGAACGCGGCTACCCGTTCCTCCGCCAAAACTATGCGGAGTTCGTCATTTCGACGTACGAACTCGTGCCGTTCCCGATCGCGCTCTCGATGAGTGTCTTCGGCCAGAACGAGTTCGGCGTTCGGGTGCCCTCGGTGGTGTTTGCGGTGGGCACGGTCCTGCTCATCCTCCGCTTCGGATGCAGGCTGTTCGATCGCCGCGTCGCCATCTTGGCCACCTTGCTGTTTGCCGTCTTGCCGTGGGCAACCTATTGGGGCAGCAACGCATTCTATCCATCGCAAGCCCAGTTCTTCGCGTTGCTGACCACGATGGCGATCTATCGGCTGACCACGGACGCCGAGCCACGACCATGGGTGTACTACGCCATCTTCGGAAGCTTCATCGCGAGCTATCTGAGCTGGGAGGGATGCGGCTTTCTGTTGCCGGTCTTTTTCGTCCTGGTCATCGTGTTCCGATTCGGCCGATGGCGGTGGCTCCTCGATATCCACGGATGGATCGCGGCGTCGCTCATCATTTTGCTCGTGGTCGCGCAGCTGACCTTTCGCACCGTGATGCGCGAGCCATACCTCGGGATCGTGAGCGGTCGTCAGACGGTGTCGGGACTTTCGCTCGCGTTCATGTCGGTGGGCTACGACCCGTTCTATTACATCGAGGGGTTGACGAGCGAAGCCCACATCGTGCTCGCCTGGAGCCTCCTCGTGGGCGTGTGCTTCCTTCGGCGCCATCGAGCGCTTTGCTTCCTGTACGTATTTTTGCTGCTGATCATGGCATTCTGGACCGGCCTGCTCGGTTACTATGCCCTGCGGTATGCGTATTTGGCTCTGCCCGCGGTCCTGCTCGCGGCCTCCGCTGCGGGGGTCTTGCTCCTCGACCGGCTGATCCCCGACGGGGGCACGAGCTCGACGGTCGCGGAGAACGTGCGTGTTGCCAAAGCAGCCGGCTACGCGCTGCTCATGGTCGTGCACCTCACCGTGGCGACGGCATTCGGGGTCAAACCGCTCGAGGCGGATCCCGCGTTGATGAGCAACCGCCCGTACGAGCTCCGTCACAGCCTCACAGGATTTTCGTTCCGTACCCTGGCCCAGGAACTCGAAGCGAGGATCCAACCGGGCGACGTCGTCATCGTCCAGGCTCCCTTCCCGCTCCAGGTCTACACGGGTGACGCTGGCGACTACTTCCTGCAACGCGTGGCTGCGGCCTCGGTCTACTACGATCCCGGGGCATTCCCTTATTACACGGACAAATGGGTCGGCAACCCGGTGATCCATACCGCCGACGAACTCTCACAGATCTTCCGTTCGAACGAACGCGTGTGGCTGCTGTCCTCGCCCGACGGGGGCTCGCGGCTCAGCATCACCGAGGACCTCTACGCTTCGCTCGAGCGTCGCATGGAACTCGTCCACGAAGCCGCGGACGGACGCTTGTTCCTGTGGCAGCGGCCCTAACCGGCCGTTAGACCCGACGTCGTCGACGGGAGAACGCCAAGAATCCAAAGACGAAGGCCGCCCAGGCCGCGCCTCCCAGTCGTCCGGAGATCCGGCAGTTGCACCCTTGGGCGTCGAGCCCGAGCTCCTCGTTCCAGGCATCGACTTGGCGATCGATGGCGTCCTCGTTGTCGACGAGTGCGATCGGCGGGCCTTCCATTGGAAACTCGTCGACCGCGAGAGCCGGCAAGAACGACGGCGATTCGCCATCCGGGTCGAGGGCGATGCGTCGGCCATCGTCCAATTCGATGTAGTCCGGTCCTTCACAGGCGAAGACCCGTGTCGCCGTATAGTTGCTCGACACCTCCGGCAAGCCGGGATTGCGTTGGAACAACGGGTCGACGGTCATCTCGTGCGGTGAGATCGTCGTGAACAGCCGGGTGAGATACGGGTTCGCTTGCAGGAGCGACGCCGCATGTTCGGCGGGCGCGACGATGCGTTCCTCGAAGTCCTCCACGAATCGTTCGGGCACCCATTCGTTGGCATCGATGAGGCTCTCATAGCATTGCGGACAGCCATAGAACCTCACCCGATCGACGCGTGCGGGAACCGGCAGATACTCGTCCAGCAACCCTCCGAGAATCGGGTGGTTCGGCACGCACTCGGTGCCCTCTTCAAGGGTCACCGTCTCGAATCTCTCGAAACCGTCGACGCAACCCATGAGCTCTTGGGCGACGAGTTCCTCGACCACTTGGACCGGAGCGAGCTCGAGGAACCGCGCTGCGTTCCAAGCCGCCCCGACAAGACCCGATCGATTCACCACCGAGCTCGGCCCCGCGTACTCGGTGACGAATCCACGCCCCTCGGAGCGTTCCGAGTCGACCGCCAAAGTCACGACGCTCGTGTAGTTCGAGTTGGTCCAATCGATGAGGAACGGGTTGATCGCGACCGATCGATAGTTCGTGGGTACGACGCGCGCGTCATCGAGGAAGAACACGCGCAGTCCCATGTCCTCGTTCGCGGCGATGCGGGTGAGGCGGATCGGCACGCACGCTTCGGGACCCTCGTAGCGGATCACCACCGGATGGATCTCGTCGTTGGTGGTGCCGGGAATCATGCGAAACGCGAGCAACAAGAACCCCTCTTCGAGATACTCGGCGAGGATGGGCGGAGCGTCCTCGTCCTGGGCATAGCCATTGTCGTTCAACCACTCGACCACGCCGTCGACGTCGCGACCTTGGAGGACCACGAACTGAAAGGCTCCGGCCGTGCCTTTGTCGATCACCGTGGGAGGGTTCTCCCCCGACGAGTCATCGCCCCCCGCCGCGGCGTTTTGTCCGAAGAAGTTGACACTCTCCGCCGTACCGACGCAGCCTACCGGCTCGTCCTCTTCGCAAGGCTCGGTTCGCGTGGAGAGCGTGAAGGTCGGTACGGTCGCGGCAAGCAGCTCCTGGAACAAGCGATCCGACCCCACCTCGATCTCCGGGGCCGCCAACACCGGCACGATCCAAGCAAACTTGGCCGGATCGCCCTCGTACTGGATCTGGACGTGGGCCTCGACCACGCCATCCCGAGCGACGAACAAAATGTTCTCACCGGTTTGATCGACCGGCATCACGCTTGGACCCTGGTCGCAGAACGTCCCGCCACAGGCCTGGGCGACCCGAGCGAGGCCAAACGAAGACAAAGCGATCGAACACGCGATCGTGACGGGGAGGCGGTGTGGGTGCGGGGTCATGACTATCCTTGTCGGCGTGGGGGGTAGTGCAGGTGCATCCCCAAACGATCACGTCTCGCGATGCAAAGATCTCATGGTGCCACCGGAGGTGCCGCGTTGGCCGCGCCTACGGTTGCAGACGACGTCGCGTAGCCAAGCGACGCGAGTTCGAGCCCATAGGCTCGTTCCAAGCGAGCATTCGATTCGGCAAATCGCGCCCGGAGGCGTGACTCCTCCGCATCCGTGACGCTGAACCGACTGCTGTAGATTCCTTGGCGAAAGCCTTCGAGAGAACCCGCCAAGTTTCGCAAGACCGCAGCCCCACGGAGTTTGTTGTCGATGCGACGGACCAGATTGACCGATCCGCTCGTATGCCATCCGGACGAATACTGCATCGAGCGATCGACGCGTTGGGCTCTCGCGTTCTTCGGGGTATTGTCGACGAGGAGTGGGCGCAACGTCGCGAGCGGCACGCCAAAGAACTGTGCGCAGGCCTCCTGAACCGCCGTCGGCTCGGCGGTGAACAAGCCTTCGATGGGCGCGATGTGGACCCGCCCCCCGAAGAACTCTCGGTAGAGCGAACACACCCGATCGAACTCGAAATACATACCCAACCCGATCGGATCGCCGTCCACGACCATGTCGAGGAAGTGTTGCCAACTTCCATTGTGCAGGCCACACGAGACCCCGCGATGGCTCGACTGAGCAAAGTACGACGGCACCATCTGTTCCTGGCGCCGGATCGTGATGAAAATGTCGCAGGATTCGAAGGGTGAACGCGGGCCCGTGAACATCTGGGACAGATGCCGCGCCTTCATGTAGAGATCCTTGTGCTGCGCGAGATGGGTCCCCACGATGGGATCGGTGAACCCCTCGAGCGACAGCACCGCAACGGGCGGGAGCGGATGCGGAGCTTGCTCCACGAGTTGAGCCAAACCGTCGAGCACCGCGGACTGCGACACGCTCACTTGCAGGTCGTTCGCGTTGTTGACGAGATCCCTCGCCTGCGCAAGCACGGGATGAACGAACATCCGTTCCGGTTGCTCGGATTCGTCGCGCTTGCCGAGAAACCAGCACGATTCGAGCTGCGGGTAGATCTGGCTTTGCAGGGTCGTGGTGCCGGTCTTGGGGTAACCGACATGGAGGATGAGGCGTTCGACTTTCCGAATCATGTTTGGCTGCAGATTGCCCTCATTCACTCGGGCATTGCATGGTGGCCGCTGCCCGCGATCATCGTCAAGGGGCCAGATCGAGCTCGAACGACGCAACCTCGGGTCGTGACGCGAAAGCTGCGGCTTTGGTCACATCGGCGACGCATGGGTTCGTGGGCGTCGCTCTCACGAACCCCACGGATCCGTCCTGCATGACCTGAAAGCTCACGTTCGCCGCTTGCCCACCCAGGCACTCCCGCGCACCGCGTCGGATCTGCGCGAGCACGACGGCATCCGAGGGGACTGCGACTTGCCACGGTGGCAGCGCGATCTCGTCGGCGCGATCGAGCACGAATGCAAAGGCGCTGCCGAGCGCGACACAGACCAACCCCCCCGCCACGAGGACGCTCGGTCGCATGACGATGGCCCGCGGCGGAGTCCCGGCATTCGTCGATTCGCGAGCTCGTGCGTTGGGATCATCGGTGTGGGTGAAGTCAGGCGGATGACCAGCCTCGAAAACCCAATTGGGATCGGGCAGTGGTTCGGTCACTTGTTCGTTCGCGACCGGCGTGGGGGTTGGCTCCGGACGCACGATGACCGTCCGCGACGACTCTTCGCGCACGGCGTGTAGTGCCGGCGCGTGCATGCGTCGAGCGGATCCCCCCCCCATCGCACCACCGGTTCCGGTGCTCCGCAATGGCTCGGATCGCGGCAGTTCGAGCACGACGGCCCCTTCGTCCGAAGTGCGTTCGATCGCGATCGCGAATTCATCCATGCCCTGGAATCGGTCGCTCGGATCCTTGGCGAGCGCTCGCAGGATCAGATCTTCGACCGCTCGGGGCACCGTGGGTTCGAGCGATCGCGGTGCCGGTGGCGGCCTGCGGACGTGTTGATCGATGATCTGGTAGGGGCTCGTGCCGGTGAACGGCTGCATCCCCGTGACCAACTCGAACAACACGACGCCCAGCGAATAGACATCGGTTCGAGGATCGATCCGGCTGGCGCGAGCTTGCTCCGGCGAAATGTAAGACACCGTACCCATGACCTCATCGGTCCGGGTGAGATCGCGAGTGTCGGGACTCGATTCAGCGACCTTGGCAATGCCGAAATCGAGCATCTTGACGAACTCGACACCATCGCGCTCGAGCAAGAAGATGTTCGGGGGCTTCACGTCACGATGCACGATCCCCACCTGATGAGCGGCTGCAAGGGCACGGGTCGCTTGGAGGGCGAGCTTGCGCACCCGTGTCCATTCGAGCTTGCCTTCGTGCCGCAGCACTTTGCCGAGATCCCGCCCATCGAGGTACTCCATCACGAAGAACGCGACCGGTGCTTCACCGAAATCCATGATCGTGATGACGTGTTCGCTGCAGATCCGAGCGGCCGCTTGGGCCTCACGCAAGAAACGTTTGCGTTGACGCTCGTCTTGCGCCAAGCGCTGATTGAGCACCTTCACGGCCACTCGGGCATTCAAACGGACGTGTCGGGCTTCGTAGACGGCGCCCATGCCCCCGACGCCAAGTAGGCGGACGATCCGAAACCGGCCTTCGAGCGTTTCGCCCACCAAGTCTTCCGGACCCGACCGCCGACCCATGCATCTCTGACGATAGCTGAGTCGTGAACATTATGAATTCCATTCATCATTGATTTCAGCGTTCTATGCGCTATCGGGCGGTGGTGCGATCCAGAGTGGGAATGTCCGATGTACGCGTTCCCTCGATCGGGCCGCTGCCACAGCGTGTTAGGGTCGCCAAACGTGATCCCGATCCGACCTGTCCGGGCCGACACGGCATTCCTCGTTTCGCCGCGCTTCGACCTCGGTTGGTTCGTCGTTCCAGGGCTCGCCTCGGCCATCGTCGGAGCCGCGATCGGACTGTCGAGCTCGGCGTCCCCTGCCACGACCGGGCCACTCTTGTGGATTCTCGGGGTCTTGTTCGTCGATGTGGCCCACGTTTGGGCTTCGCTCTATCGCACGTACCTCGACCCCGTGGCGCGCAAGCGACATCGCTCGAGGCTCACATTGACTCCCCTCGCCTGCTGGCTCGTCGGTTTCGCGACCCACCTGGTCTCGCCGCGGATGTTCTGGGGGCTGCTCGCCTATGTTGCCGTCTTTCATTTCATCAAACAGCACATCGGTTTCGCCCGGCTCTACCTTCGCGTCGAACGGGCCGCTCGTTTCGACATCGACCTCGTCTCTGCGCTCCTCTGGGCAAGCACGTTGGGTCCGGTCATCTGGTGGCACGCCCACCTTCCCCGCCACTTCGCGTGGTTCATGCCCGATGACTTCATCGCCGGATTGCCGAGCGAGCTCGGCACGCTTGCCCTGCTCGTCCAGGTTCCGCTTTGGGTGGTGTTCCTCGCACGTCGCGCGCCGACGCTTCGAGCCCTCGGCGGCTACGACATGGTCTCCTGGCTCGTCCTCCTGCCCGCGATCAATTGGCATCTGGGCATCGTGGTCTTCGACGACGACCGCGTCTTCACGATCACGAACGTGTTCGGTCATGGGATCCCCTATCTCGCCCTCGTGTTCGTGACCGGTGGACGAACCAGGGTCGCGGCACGGCTCCGGCACACCTCGATCGGGGCCGCATGGCTCACCGTCGTGCTCGCGTATTACGGCCTACTCGTCGCCTTGGCGTACAGCGAGGAGTTCCTCTGGGATCGACTCGTGTGGCACGAACGCGCCGCGATCTTTGGTGCATCGGCGGAGTTCGTCCCCGGCCGCATCGCGACCGCGGTCCTCGTCGCGGGTTTGATCGTCCCGCAAGCGACGCATTACATCCTCGATCGTTTCATTTGGCGGATCGGGCCAGACAACCCCGAACTCGCGACCCAGCTGGGCCTGCACCCCCGCATCCCGTGACCGAGCCCGCCGACCTCTCATCGGTCGCGCGGCGGCCCATGCCGTGGGATCCGCAGCATCCCCCCGGACGGCTCGTCGTCCTCGACGGCGGCCTCGCGACCGAGCTCGAGCGCGTCGGCTTCGATTTGGCCGATCCACTCTGGTCGGCGCGCGTCCTGCTCGAAGCCCCCGCGGCCATGGGGGAGATTCATCGGAGCTACGTCTCCGCCGGGGCCGACATCATCACCACCGCAACCTATCAAGCCACCTTCCAAGCGCTCGCCGCCCGCGGCTACGACGAAACGGCGGCGACCCAGGTATTCCGCGACGCGGTCGAACTCGTTCGCCAGGTCATCGCCACATCCGGTGTCGCGCCGAGGCCGTGGGTGGCGGGGTCGATCGGGAGCTACGGTGCGTTCCTGGCCGATGGCTCGGAGTATCGCGGCCGATATGGACGAACCCGAACCGACTTGGCGGACTTCCATCGACGTCGTCTGCACGTGCTGGCCTCGCTCTGCGACGTGATCGCTTGTGAGACGATCCCATCCCCGATCGAGGGCGACGCATTGGCGGAGGTGCTCGGAGAGATCGACGGCGCTCGTGCGTGGGTCAGTTTTTCATGCTGCGACGAACGACATACGAGCGACGGGGAACGGCTCCGCGACGCGATCCGATCGATCGCTTCGGTTCCGCAGATCGTCGCCGTTGGGGTCAACTGTATGAACCCACGATGGGTGGTTGAATTGCTCAACGAAGCCACCGCGGTCACGACCAAACCGCTCATCGTCTATCCCAACGCCGGGGAGCACTTCAGCGGAGCATGGTCGGGACACCGTCAATCTCCGGCCGAGTTCGCCATGGCTGCCCGAGCCTGGCTCGACGCGGGTGCTCGGATCATCGGGGGGTGCTGCCGAACGACCCCGGAACATATCGGGGCGCTCGCGCGCTTCCGTGACGCGTTATAGTGGTCGACCGCTTCCCGTGCTCGCCAACTTTCCATGGGCCTTGCTCGGGGCCGTTCCGGCACTGCTCGCCATGGCCTACGTCGATCGCTTGGATGCCAAGCGACCCGAGCCTCGTCAGCTGCTACGTCGTGTGGCGGTCGCGGGTGCCTGCTCTGCGATCCCGGTCGTCTTGATCGGCCATGGACTGCGCTTGCTCGGGCCCGGCGATCCGATGGCCGAGGCGTCCTATACCGCCGCGCTCTATACCGCCTTCATCGTGGCGGCCATCCCCGAGGAAGCCGGCAAGATGATCAGCATGCTGCTGTTTTCGTGGTACCGCCCAGAGTTCGACGAGCGGATGGACGGGATCGTCTATGGCGCCTGGGCAGGCCTCGGGTTCGCGCTCATCGAGAACGTTGCGTATCTCGTCACCATTCCGCAGTCGTTGGCCGACTACGTCGCGGTCTTCGTTGCGCGGGCCGTGCTCGCCGTCCCCGGCCATGCGACCTGGGGGGGCATCATGGGGTACTGCGCCGCGAAGCGCCGCTTCGATGGCTCTGGGCCTGGGTTGCTCGGGGGCTACGCATTGGCCGTGGCACTCCATGGGGGTTACGACGCATTGCTGTTTGCCACTCCGGTCGCCATCGACCGGGGGCACGTGTGGGTCGGCCTCGGGTTCGCCGGTATCCCGATCGTGGCCTATCTCGCGCCGGCGCTCGTCATTGCCCTTGGCGCGTCGACCTTGCGGCGCTGGGCAGCCGAAGCCGTGGCGGCCGACGATGAGGCGGAGGCCTACGCTCGTCGACGATTCCTGCGCGGTGTATCGGGACGATGGCGACGGTGAACGAGCTCGACACCGTGGTCATCGGCGCGGGGGTCATCGGCCTCGCCATCGCCCGGTCGCTCGCCATCGCGGGTCACGAAGTCGTCCTCCTCGAAGCCGAACCCCGATTCGGGATGCACACCTCGTCTCGCAACAGCGAGGTCATTCATGCGGGGATCTACTATGTTGCGCAAAGCCTCAAAGCCACGATGTGCGTCCGAGGTCGCGACCTGCTCTACGCCTATTGCCGCGACCGCGCCATCCCTCATCGACGGATCGGCAAGTTCATCGTCGCCACCGAACCGAGCGACCTCTCCACGCTCGACGAGATCGCCCAACGAGCGCAAGACAACGACGTTCGCGATCTCGTCCGGTACGACGCCGCGGAGGTGCACGCCATCGAGCCGCAGCTGTCCGTCTTGGGGGCCTTGTTTTCCCCATCCACGGGGATCATCGACAGCCACGCGTTGATGCGTGCGCTCTTGGCCGACGCCGAACGGAACGGTGCAACGGCGGTCTGGTCGACCAGATTCGACCGCGCCGTCGCGAACGAGCGAGGCTTCGTCATCGAAGCGTCTGGGACTCGCGTCACCGCTCGCCACCTGGTCAACGCGGCCGGCTTGCATGCACCCGACGTCGCGCTCCGGATCGACGGCATGCCACCGGACCTCATCCCTGCGTCGTACCGCGTGAAGGGCAACTACTTTGCGCTCCGCGGGGCTTGTCCATTTCGCCACCTCGTCTATCCCACGCCCGTTGCAGGCGGCCTCGGCATCCACCTGACGCTCGACTTGCAAGGAGTCGGGCGCTTCGGTCCCGACCAAGAGCCCGTCGACGAGCTCGACTACCGAGTCGATCCGAAGCGAGCGGCAAGTTTTTGCGCAGCCATCGCTCGCTACTGGCCAGCCGTGACGGTCGACCGCCTGGAACCGAGTTACGCCGGGGTCAGACCCAAGATCCGAGCGCCAGGTGAACCCGCGAGCGACTTCGTCGTGAGCGGCCCCACGACTCACGGCATTCCAAATCTCGTTCATCTCTTCGGTATCGAGAGCCCCGGATTGACCGCTGCACTCGCGTTGGCCGAATGCGTTCGGGGGGAGCTCGTCGCAGACACCGATGTGCCGAAGGAGTATCGTCCACCCCTCCATGGCGAGCGTTGAGACCTTCTGGGAGGTAGTCGACAGCATGCGGACCGATTTCAATCTGATCGCGTCCCAACACCCTCCGACGGCCGACGACCTGGACCAGATCGAAGAGCGGCTCGAGATCGTGTTTCCGACGTCGTATCGCACCTTGGCCACACGGTTCGGAGCGTTCGTCGTCGAGGCCAAAGAGGAGGTTTGGCCGGCTCCCAAACCCGGCGACATCGGCCCGCTCTGGGCCTTCTGTCGCGGACTGCATGTGTTTTGCCGAGGCACCGATGTCCCCCCGGCGCTGGACATCGAGAAGGTCGCCGCGCAGTTCAAAGCCGAGGTGGGGTATAGCGACCTCATCCCGTTTGCGCGCATTCAGGGGGATTCGGACCGATTCTGCTTCCAGGCCGACAGCAGCATCGTGAAATGGTTGCACGGCGACGACGTCGTGGAAGCCGTCGACGGCGACTTCTTCGACGTGCTCATCGCGGAGATCCACCAGCTACGCGCCAATGCGGAGCGGTTCAAGCGCGGCGAACATCGGCGCTGAACTCGGGCGTGCCGGCGTTCCCCCGTTCGGGGCCGAGCCGGCCAACTGTGCAAAAAGTTGCGAATGACGCGGACCAACGAGGGCTCCTACAATCGCACTCGTGCTGGGCAACCGTATCAACTCGGGTCGGACCGTCTGGGCGCGAGCGCTCGTGGGCCTATGTGGACTTGCAGCGATCTGGTTCGGGCTCGATACGTCCTCCCACGCGCGGCGGCACAACTACTTCATCCTCCGGGCGCCCCCGAGCGTCGAACTGCGACCCCACGTTCTGTTCGTCTTGGACACATCGGGCTCGATGGGTTGGCGCGCGCAGACCGATCCCACCGAGTGCCTGTGGAACGAATGCGAGGTCTCAGGACCCGGCGAGTCTCGCATTTCCGCGGCGCGACGGGTCATCCAGCAAGTCGTTCAGGGCACCGAGGCTCAGGCCACGTTCGCCCTCATGTCGTTCGAGCAAAACGATCCACCGACCGCTCCGCCACCGCGGTGTGCCGGCGGCAATCGTTTTACGTGGATCACCCACTTCGGCTATTTCGATTGGATCGAGATCGAAAAATACCCCGACGTCCAAGGCTCTTGGCGTCTCTGCCAAGGAGACGCCCAGCAGCCGTGGCCGTACCTCCGATGGGATGAACTCGGGGTTGGGGCACCTGACCTCGAACAGACCGAGACCGGAGCCGTCCCGCCGTCTCCGCTGCTCGGGACCGACCCCGGCGAGGCCGAAGATCCGGCCAATGCCACTCGTCGCGTGCAATGGTTTCCCGAGTTCCTGGGTATCCGCGTCCATCTCGACGACACGACCGATCCCGATGGCGAGATTTTGGCAGCTACGTTTGGCGACTACGGCAATACGACCCCAGAACGAAACGCCCAAGTTCGCGATCACGATTTCTACTACTGGCCCTACGTCGATGGCTTTCCGCACTACTCGGATACATCGACCTTCCCGTTCAATACTGGGCTCAATCGCGGCGGAGTGATCGGCCAACGCGACACGATCAGCGAAGCCAAGCTCTACGCCCCGTTCTACTTGGATCTCAGGGATACTACCATTCCGGACGAGAATTGGGGGCCCGAGTCTCCGGTGGAGTCGCGCAACGAAATCGTCGCGCGAACGAACCCGCTCATCGACGGTGGGCTCGACGTTTCGGGCAATACCCCGTGGGCGAGTGCAATCGGTGCCATCCCCGATGTCCCCATCGAAAGCAACGATTCGACCGCTCACAACTCGGTTGCCTCCTACCTTTCCTTCGTCAATAGCCTCGATTCGTCGGATTTCTGCGCTCCGATTTCCGTCATCATGGTGTCGGATGGGGTTCCTTCGCCCGAGGAAGGTGAGGCCGAGCTCTATCAACGGCTCGCCGACCTGCGCCGTCGACTCGGCGTTCGCACGTACGCGGTCGGATTCTTCTCCGACGGCGACAGCCAGATCAACGAGATGGCCTGCGCCGCCGCAGGTGCGTGTGCCGGAGCCTGCCAGAACCCCTGTCAGGATCCTTCGGCGCGGAACTTCGACACCTGCTTCGACCCGGCCAACCCCGCAACATCGTGCGCCTATCAGGCCACTTCGGCGACCCAACTCGCCTCCGTGCTCACCGAGATCGTCCAAGCCGAAGTCGACGTCGAACTCCCTTCGGGTCCCGCGTACACCGTCAACGAGTTCAGCGTCGCGTCGGATCCGAATGGAACCGGAACCCCCACGACACCGGCTCCCGTTCAGACGACCGTCACGGCGTGGACGGAGTTTCCCGGTTTCGAGGGCCACGTCGCCCGCGAGTATTGTCGCCATCGCGACGAGGGAGGAGCGCTGCGTCCCATTTGCGTCCCGCCGGCGCCCGAGTTTCAAATCGCCGAACAGGAAGCCACGTTTGGACCCTGTCCACAGAGCCGCCAATGGGACGCTGGCGCATGCCTGCAAAGCACGGCGTGGTTCGATCGTCGAATCTATTCGGCCAACGCCGCCGGGGCCATCTATGCGATCGCCGACGGCGACGGCGACGCGACGAGCCAATTCGCGACCGAGCTGCAGAACCTCGGCATCTTGCGCGGCGCCGATCCAGACGAGGTCGTCGCGTTCATCCAGGGCCGAGACTGGCCCGATGGCTGGAAGCTGCCCGGGCTCGCCAACTCGGCCCCCATCGTGGTGCGGAGAATCCCTCCCTATCAGCGCGAGAGTCGGCCATCGGTCAGCATTCGCGACCCGCACTGCGCCGGTCGTGGGTATCCGCAAAACGAGGATGTTCCCGCCTCGCTCATCGACTTTTCCGAGGGGGTGTGGGCCGAGGACACCGGCATTCTTGCCACCCCCTCGGAACATTACGAATACCAAGAAGCCGTGCTCGTCGGGGACGACCTCGGCATGCTGCATGCCTTCCAGTTCAATAGCGGCAACGAGCTTTGGGGCTTCATTCCTCGCGAAGCCCTGGCGAACTCGATGCGACAGTTCGTGATCGGAGCCGCAACTCGCGGTCAACCCGACGCCATCGATGAACATCTCTTCGGCATCGCCTCGACCGTCAACGTGGGCTGGGTGTTCGACCCCGACGCGGCCTCGGCGATCCCGACCCCGAGGTGGCGACATCTCGGCGTGTTCGGCATGGGCGAAGGCGGCCGCAACTACTACGCCCTCGATCTCTCCCACATGAGTCCCACCTCGCCACGTGGACCCTTCGAGGTGCTCTGGACGACCCGGACCGCCGCGACCGACTTCTTCGAGGATGAATGGATCGGCGAAACCTGGGCGCGTCCAGCTTTGACGTACAACGTCCCCGACGATGCCATCGGCGAAGAGCCAAACGCCTTCCTGGTGTTGGGATCCGGATATCCCCAAACCGATGCGGATCAGGGGCGTCGACTCTTCCGCATCGACGCGGTGACCGGAGCGGTGATCGAGCACGTCGAATTGCCGGTCCCCCCCGACGGGACGACCTTCCAACCGCGCTTGCACTACGGGGCAACCATCGATCCTTCGGTCGCGAGCAATTGCCGATCAGGCTTTTGGGCGGAAGCGCAGGAGACCTATATCGCCGATCCCGCTGGACGGCTCTTTCGTTGGGACCTGGGCTTCGACGCTGAGCATGCGTCGGACAGCCACCCCGATCCTTTGCCTCCCGGCGATACGCGATGGAGTCAGAATCGAACCGGCGCCGGCGGGAGTCCCGTTGCTCGCCCGCTGTTTACCGCGCCTGCGTGCGTGGGGCCGCTCACCGGCTGCACCGTTCCGCCGAGCGTCACGTCCGGCAGTTTCGGAGACCCGTTCGTGTTCGCCCCGGCCGTGACGGTCAACGATCGCATCGACGATGCCATCGGAGGAAACCCCACCTCGATCGACCAATACCTCATCGCCCTCATCAGCGGTGGATTCGACGAGGCGTCCCTCGATCTCAACGGCAACTTTCACAGCAGCATGTATTTGCTCGTCGATGATCACACGGCCCCAGGCAATCAATCGGGCGGCCTCACGCTTCCCGCGGGCATGCCGACGATGACCCCCGCCGAAGTCGGGTCCAATGCTCGATACATGCGAATCGCAGTGTCCGCCCTGACCCGCGAGCGAATCGTCGTCCCCTTCCCTGGAGCCGATCCGCTCCCCCCCGAAAGACGCAACTTCAGCCGTTCCACACGACCCACCCGCTCCCCCGAGATTCGTGTCACCGGGGTCGTCAACACCGCAGGCGACGAGGCCGTTCCGGTGGAGGACAACGAGGTTTACGACATACGCTTCTGGGTCTACGAACCCCCAAGCGCCACCTGCGACGCGCGATTTTTCGATCCCGACACACGGACCTGGTATCCGGACCGCGGCGACACCTACGAAATTCTCTTTCGGTTCACCGCCAGCAGCACGAGCGGCTTCAACTTCGCGACCGGAAGCACGGACACGGGAGTCGACTTCGAGGATTCGGGGGTGCGGCGAGGCCTTCAGCTCGTCGGTGTAGAGCAGGTCACGACGGGTGACTGCGTGGGCAACTGCGGTGCCGACTCGGCCGGCCAATCCTTCGCCGCCTGCGACAACAACCAACCGCCCGCCGCCGACGGCCCGCCCCAACCGACCCGCGGCAGCCTGGCGCTCTCCTCACGAGCCGTCACCGGCTTCACCCCGCAGCAGTAGACGCTCGAGTGATGACGTGCCCCCCAACCTCAAGGGGTCCATTCACTGGCGGGAGTTCAAGAACGCATCCGGTCCCAAACGCACCCGGTGAGGGTTGCGTCGATGGGGCTCGAAGGTCCCTCGCTATTGTCACATGCCCCGACGAAACTCGCGGTCAGGCACGAACGTGAACGCTTCGTGGTCGCATGGAGTCGTCCACCGGCATCGGTTTCGGATGTGGCGGAACCGTGACGAAACCGTGGAACCGGAAAACGTTGTTCTTTGGTGGAGGATATCGGGATCGAACCGATGACTTCCGGCTTGCAAAGCCGGCGCTCTCCCAGCTGAGCTAATCCCCCGAGCGAGACCCCCTCCGCGGTGGGCCGCGGTGGGGCCAGCTACCTACCACGGTCTCGCGGCGCTGGGTAGGCCTTCGACCGGAGTCCCCCGATTGAGAAAGGCTCGATGGGTCCTAGCCCAAGCCCCTCGCCGAATCGCGAGGGGTAGGCGCGACTGTCGCCAAGAACTCCTGTCGGTCCGGCTGGGGATGCTCGAGGGCTTGCATGACCTCGGAGGCTCTCGCAAGGTTGGACCGAACGGAACTCCGCTCGAACCATGCCGCCCGAACCGCGCGAGATCGAAAGCACTCTTCCGGCGAAGGCTCGGGCCCTTTGGGTGACCGGGCCCAGCCAAAGCGAAATCCGTTCGGAGGCCTTGCGATCACCTGAGCCGGGCGAGGTGTTGGTGCAGGCGGTCTTCAGCGCGATCAGCCGCGGGACGGAGTCTCTCGTCTACCGCGGCGCGGTCCCCCCGACCGAATACGAACGGATGCGGGCCCCCTTTCAAGAGGGTCAATTTCCAGCGCCGGTCAAATACGGGTACTCGAGCGTCGGGATCGTACGGGCGGGGCCTTCGGCTCATCTGGGCAAGGCGGTGTTTTGCTTGTTCCCGCATCAGACCCACTATGTCGCCGCAGCCGATCGCGTCGTTGCCATCCCACCGACGGTGCCGCTCGAACGAGCGGTGCTGGCCGCCAATATGGAGACGGCGATCAACGGACTCTGGGACTCCGGCGTTTCCCTGGGCGATCGGGTTGCCATTGTGGGCGGAGGTGTCGTGGGCTGCCTGCTGGCCCATCTCGCGCAGCGGATTCCGGGATGTGATGTGCAGCTCCTCGATCTCGATCCACGGCGTCGCACGATCGCGGATGGTTTGGGTGTTCGGTTCGCAGCGCCTGTCGAGGCCGAACGAGACTTCGACGCGGTGTTCGAAGCGAGCGGCAGTGGAGCCGGACTGCGTACGGCGCTCGAACTCGTGCGACCCGAGGGCATCGTGGTGGCGATGAGTTGGTATGGCCGCGAACCGGTCGAGCTTCCGTTGGGTGGAGCCTTCCATGCTCGACGGGTCCGGATCCAATCTTCCCAAGTAGGAAATCTGCCGGTCGCTCGTCGACCCACGTGGACCTTCCGTCGCAGACTGGAGCTCGCGATCGACCAGCTCGTCGACCCGCGATTGGATGTGCTGTTCACCGGTCAAAGCCATCTCGAACAACTGCCCGACGAGCTGCCCAACATCTTCGACCCCGCGAACGGAACGGTCTGTCACCGCATCGTCTACGGGTCGTCCGAACGTTGACCGAATCCGCCCGTCATCGGGTTAGAGTCACGGAATGTATACCGTCTGCGTGCGCGAGCACGTCATGATCGCCCATAGCTTCCAAGGGGAAGTGTTCGGACCTGCTCAACGGCTTCACGGAGCGACATACATCGTCGATGTCGAGTTCCGTCGCAGCGAACTCGACGAGAACGGGCTGGTCGTCGACATCGGTCGAGCCAGCGATGCGCTCAAGTCCATCGTCGCACGCTACGCCTACCGCAATCTCGACGAGATGGCGGAATTCGCCGGCAAGAACACGACGACGGAGCTTTTCGCGAAGACCGTGTTCGATCGGATGAAAGCCCATATCGACGCCGGAGACGTAGGGCCTGGATCCGTGGGGCTGCATTCGCTGCGTGTCGTCCTCCACGAATCGCATGTCGCGTGGGCAGCTTATGAAGGACGACTGACCTGATTCACGAACCCCCAAGTTCCTTACGTTGTTCGATAAACGAAAGGTGGAAGTAGCTTCCGCCCCCGCCTCACCCAAGGCGAGCTAGGCGGAAGCCACTTCCACCCTCGAAGGTGTCTTTCGCTGGGCCCGATCCCACTCACACCGAACTCGAGCGATCAGCATGGGTTCGGACCTCTAGGCACGGGGTGCGACGGGCATCCCTCTTCATCAGGAGAAGTAGTCCCGCTCGAGCAGGTCGGTCGACCGATTGCGTGCCCGTTGAGCCTCACCGTGTGCGCGCTTGGGCTGCCGTCATAGCTTCGACGGATGCGTTCATAAGCTTGAGGGTCCGGTCTCGGCCGATGCGCGGAAGGCATCGCCCGCGGCAAGGCTGAAACGAAGCACGGCCACTCGTTCGCATCGCACGTGTCGCATCGTGATGTTCCCCCCTGCATGCGCAAACCCTTACGCGGCCCACATCGCCGTGTTGTCGATTACCTTGAGTTCGCGAAGTCACATCGGGCGCCTCCCGCTCGACCCACAATGACTCCATCAGCGACCGGTACGACCCGCGTAGGTCCGTGAGCGAGTCGAATGCGGCGCCATACCGGCGCTCGCTTCAAGAGCGCGACACTGTTCGAGCGACCGCAGCCTGTGGCCGACGGGGGGGCCATTCGCGGCTCCGTGGGAGAGGTCCCGAGGCGGATCTGCGCCCACCACATCTCGTCCAAGTTGGGCAAAGACCCATCGTTCACCTTCAGCAACGTCGCGAAACACCTTCGCTGGATGAGGAGGTGGCATGAGCCACTGGAGGGCGGTCAGGATTCCATGCACGATCCGCGAACTCCCGATGATCGCCGTCCCCTTCCAGTGGAGTTTGACGTTGACGAGGTTCGTCTCGTACATGTCGATGATCTTTCTTCGCTGCCATGCGGTGGGCATTGGGGCAGCGCGCACATCGTTGATCATGCCAAAATCTTCGCCACGCCCGAGCACGGCGACGATTTGGTCGATCAGGTGCATCCATTCGGCATCATCGAACGCTCGAGGATAAGCGAGAACGATGAGCGGCCAACGCGACTCGTCCAAAGCGATCGTTCCCATCTCACGCGCTCCTGCCCATCGACGCGAGTCTTCCCGAGAGGAGCCTAGCACTCCGTCCGCGGACGCGCCGTCGCCCAAAGCTGGGCACCCCCATCGCCATGACGTCGGCGGCTTGCCTCGATGTCGTCCCGCTGGCCCAACCGCGACCTCCTGCATACCGCTGGCGCAATCGACCGCGAGTGGGTTAGGAATGAAACGCGACGAGAGACGATCATGGCCAAAGCGAAGCAAGCCGTACCCGAGCGCTATCACACGGTCACACCATCTCTAACCCTCGACGACGCTGCACGTGCGATCGAGTGGTACAAGCAAGCATTGGGCGCCGAAGAAGTCGCCCGCAACGTCGGTGCGGACGGGAAGATCATGCACGCCGAGATCCAAATCGGCGACTCGATCCTCATGTTGAACGACGCGATGATGGGCAGCAAAGGACCGGCTGCGTATGGTGGCTCGCCCACGAGCCTGTGGGTCTACGTGGAGGACTGCGACGCGCTCTACGAACGCGCCATCGCTGCCGGAGGACAGCCGGTGATGCCGATCGCCGACATGTTTTGGGGTGATCGAATGGGTATAGTCCTCGACCCATTCGGATTTCGTTGGTCGTTTGCCACCCGGATCGAGGATCTGACCCAGGAGGAGATCAAGGAACGCGAAGAAGCATGGTTACGAGACTGGGCGGCCGAAGGCGGCGGTCCGGCGAGCTGAACCCCGTCCAGACACCTCTCGGGACGGGTGCCTTCGCACTCTAGTGCCTGAAGTCGGAAGTTCGTTCCGTGCCATGCACGGTTCTGCAGCCCGATGGCGTTGTTACTCGGAGCTCGCCCCCACTGTAGTTGGGGCCCGATACAGCTTCGGCCTCGCGCCTCGCCCTCGGGCCGCAGCCCCGCGCCCATCACGGAACGAACTTCCGACTTGAGGCACTAGGGTTTGGGCAATGGGCAATCGAACAGCATGTCCGTGCCCAAGCCAAAGTGACGGACCTGGAGTCGAAGCGCAGCGTGCAAGTCGTCGATGTCGGGCAGCGTGAACGCAGGACGCCCGGATCCGATGACGAGGGGTGCCACCGTGACGTGCAACCGGTCGATGGCGCGCGCGCGTAAGAATCGCGACACCGTCACGCCACCGCCTTCGATGAAGATACGTCTCAGTCCAAGACCGGCGAGAGCATCCACGATCGTCTGGATCTCGAAGCCACCACCTCGGTCGGACAGCGGGACCACGGTGGTCTGCGAAGGCATGTCGGGGCCATGGTTGTCCGCACCACGGAGAAGGATCGTGGGCGCTTGCCCATCGCAAAACACGCGATGGTTCGGGCCCAGTCGTCCGCGCGGATCGATGACGACGCGCACAGGATTGGGGCCTGATACGAGTCGTGTCGTGAGTTGGGGGTCATCGTGCTCGATGGTCGATGCGCCGACGAGCACCGCATCGAACAGCGCCCGCAATCGATGGGTGTGCACGAGATCCTCGTGGCCGCTGATGAATTGAGAGCTACCGTTGCCGGTCGCGACCCTTCCATCGAGCGACTGCGCGAGATGGGCCACGATGAACCGATCGCGGCCGTCGCCCACGCAAAGCGGCATGTAGAGGTCAAACACCCGCGCGGCGATCGAACCTTCCGGACACCGCCAAGCCGGACAAACCTTCGGCGGGCGCGACCACCCATCGGGGAGATCGCACCGCGCGACGACGGCCGCATCCTCGGCTTCGACTTCGAGTAAAGTTTGCCCTTCCATGCGAAAGCCGACGGACCCGCAGATCGGCCCGCAAGTGCCCACGCGTTGCCGAACGGCCAAGACGAGTGCCCACGCCTCAGCTTCGTCGAGCACACGATCACCGACGCCTACGACAGACAAAGACATCGGGTATCGTGCACCAAGGAATCCATGCGATTGCGGAAGCCCGAATCATACCCTCGAGCGACGGAGCGACCAATCCCGTGCGCTTGGTTTCGTGGCCTTCGCGAGCGCCCACAACCTTGGATTCTCACGCAACCCTTTGAGATGCCCTGGAAAACGGGGCACCGTCTGCCACATTGCAACGCCGCGCCGCCCACGGGCCACCCTGCATGACGAACCCGCGTTTCTCGATCCGTTCCTTACGTACCCTCCTTCGGCCCACGATGGTGGGCTTGGCGCCGTGGCTAGGACTCGTGTTTCTCAACGCGTTGTTCGTCCTTCCGACGGTCGCGCTGCGAATTCCCGAGCAACCCTGGTTGTTGCTCATGCCGAGCGGCGAACTCGTCTTGCTCGTAGCCACATGCGTAGGACTCGAACGATGGGGGCGACAACGTTGGATCCGCGGCCTCCTCCTCGTCCTCGGACTCATCGTCTGGATCTACAAGATCGATGCCGTGGTCGGAACGACCATTCTCACGCGCACGCCCCTGCTCTACGACCAGATCTTCCTGCTCCGTCATCTCAACATCCTCATTGGCGACCTATGGGATTGGACGATTGGAACCACCGTCATCGGCATCATCGTGGCTTCGGCCGCGGTCTTGACACTCTGCCGTTGGCTCATCCTCGTGCTCGCCCGCTCGATCGCCCGTTTGCCGAATCGGCTCCTCGCGGCGATCGCCGTGGTGACCGGAATCCTTCTCGTCGTTGGAACCTACGCCGAGACGAAGCGGAAGAAGTGGGTGGATTGGACGGTCCCCGACCTCGTGCAGAACCTCCGCGAGTCCCGCGAGATGTACCTCGCTTTGCAACAAGGGATCGGCGAATCGCCGTACGCGGGGTTCAATGACGCGGTTCGGTTGACGCGAAAACCTCACGTCCAGCTCTTTCTCGTCGAAAGCTATGGTCGAGTGCTCTCCGTCGACCCGCGAGCGAGTGAGTCGTGGAAATCGACCCTCGAAGGGGCCGATGTCGAGCTTCGGGCCAAAGGCTGGCACACCGTCAGTGGGTTTTCGGTCGCCCCCGTGAGCGGGGGTCGTTCATGGTTGGCGGAAGCCACCCTGCTCACAGGCATTCGCATTCGGTTCGAAGCCGTCTATCGGCATCTCATCGAAGAGATCGACAGCACCCCGAACCTGGTCAGCTTCCTGCGCGCTCAGGGGTACGAGACGATATTGCTCGCCCCCAAAGACCGTGCCCGACGAGGCTTGGAGATCGTCAACTACTGGGGCTATTCCACGTCGCTACATCACGATGAACTCGAATACACCGGTCCGAGCATTGGCTGGGGCGAGATTCCCGACCAATACACCCTCGGATTCGCCGACGAGAACGTCTTCGCCAAAACGGAAGGGCCCTATTTCTCGAACTTCCACATGGTGTCGTCGCATGCTCCGTGGCGCGCGATCCCTCGGGTGCTCGGCGATTGGAAGAAACACAACCGCTCCAAACCGCCGCTGTCCGCCATACCGAACGACGGCGTCGAAGTGGACGAAGAAGAAGAAAACCTCGACGAGGTGTTCTTGCGAGTGCAACGCTATCGGCGGGTCGAGCCGAACTTCAAATACATGGGTCAGATCGACGCCCTCAAGATGAGTTCGTACTGGCGATCGATCGACTACGATCTCGAGATCATCAAACGGTATCTCTTGGAACAAGAGGGCGATCGGATCGTCATCATCATGGGCGATCACCAACCGCCGCTCATTTCCACCGAAGACGCGAGCTACGATGTACCCATCCACATCCTCTCGAAGGACCCCGCATTGCTCGCGGAGTTCGAGGCGGTGGGATTCACACCAGGGCTGTACATCCAACCGAACGCGTATCCCGCCATTGCGCACGAATCCTTTTTCTCGCTCATCGTCCGCAACCTGGCGCGTTGTTGTGCGGAGCCCGGCACGGAGCCACCCGCGGTCCGATTCGAAGGCGTGTCCGTTGGATCGTGAAAACGTTGCGTGCGAATCCAGGGTTGGGCGTACCCTTCCATCGTGGTGAGTCCACCTTCGCCCCCGGCACTGGCGCTCGTGGGTGCAGGATTCCTCGGCCAAAGGGTTGCTCGGGCCTGGGCAGGGCCCGTCGTCGCGACGACCCGCAGCGGAACGTGGCACGACCCCGTACCGATGCCAGCCACCGTGAGGCACATTCCGTTGGATGTGACCGCGTGTGAGCTCGACCTCACGCCGCTCGGCTCGTGTTCGCATCTGCTGATCGCGCTCGCGGCCGGTCCCGAACAGGATCGGCGAGCGGTATACGTCGACGGCGCTCGCCGGCTCCTCGACGAAACGGCACAGCAAAGATGGGAGCGCGTGGTTTACGTGAGCTCGACGTCGGCGCTCCCGGACCTCGATGGATGGATCTTCGAGGACTGCGACGAGTGGCCGGAGACCGAACGAGGCTCAGTTCAACGCGAGGCGGAGGATCGGATCGCGAATCGCTGCATCACCGCCGGGTGGCCCTGGTTGGTCATTCGCTTGGGCGGTCTCTATGGGCCTGGTCGCGATCTGGGGGCGCTCTATCGACGTCGACGCGAGGGTCCGTTCGAGGGGGATGGCCACACTCCGACCAACCTCATCCATCGCGATGACGCGGTCGCTTCCGTCTTGGCCGCTCTGCGAGCACCGGCACATCGAACCGGCATCGTTCACGTCGTGGACGATGACCACACCCCGCGCCGGGACATGTACGAACGGCTCGCTCAGGCTCGTGATGCGTCCCCCATCGATTGGGAGTCGCCGCGCGTTCCGGGCAAAGCACCCTGGGGCAAACGCGTCTCCAATCATCGGATGAAGTCCTGGCTCGGCGTGAAACTCGACTATCCAACCCACAGCAGCACCAGAGCGGGCCTCGGCTCTTGCGAAAGACCGCCGGATGGTTAAGACCCACCGCGTGCCCAGCTTACCGGTCGCCCACGCCGTGTCCGACGCGTTTCCCGCCTTCGCGTCGAAGGAACTTGCGAACGTCGACGTCGAGGCGCTGATGTTGGAGCTCGAGGAGGTGGCCCAAGACGCCCTCCTCGCCCAAAGCGAAGGGCTGACCTTGCCGCAAGCTGTGCAAGACCCTCGCTTCCCCACGCTTGGGCAATTCCATCAGAACTTGCGAGATTCGATGTTCGTGGAACTTCCGGGTGAGATCCGCGGGTGGGTCGATCGGGTCGCGTCGCATCAAGGGCCAGCTCACGATCTCGGGAGCCGACTCACCGAGTTCGCTCGCCCTGGACCATCGACCTCGAGCAGCGCGGAGTTACAAGCGGCGCTCTCGCAAGTACTGTTGTTCGAGGCAGTCCGCTTGCGACTCCTGGCCACCATTTGGGGCAACAGCGATTTCGAACGCCTGGGTGGAGAAGAAAGCGAGGTCGATGAGATCGCGTTCAACGAGGTGATCGCGATGCTCGGCCATCCGGGCGTCGACCATCCTGATGTTCGACCGTTGCGTTTGATGTATGCCGCTGCGTCGGTGTCCTTGGCCGCGCACGCGAACGGACGAGCCGAGGATCTGCACCGATCGAGCGCAGAGCTTCGGGAGACCCTCGACATGCGCGCGAAGTTGAAGGCTGCGCTTCGCGAACTCCGGCTGACCGAGTCGGTCCTCCTCGAGAACGCACTCGCCTCGTTGCTCGGGGAAGAGCGGGTCGAGCTTCCGGACTTGCAACAAAACCGACCGATGGCGCTCGAGGGACTGTCACGACAAGCGATGGACCAACGCGTGTCACGGGGCCGCCGTGCCCTCACGCAGTCGCCTCAAAGCTGGCCGAAACGCCGTCAACCAGCGCTGGTCGACTTGATCACGACGGCACCGAAGCCCTCCGATCCAAGCTGACGTCAATCGACGCGCTTTAGCGCTTTCAACCCACCCAACGAGCCGATAGGCGAGCGTTTCGGGTGTGCGCAGGCAGCTTTGCTGCCCCAGCGAGGGGCCTTCCCACACCACTTTCCACGAATGTCCCTTCGAACCCACCCAACGAGCCGATAGGCGAGCGTTTCGGGTGTGCGCAGGCAGCTTTGCTGCCCCAGCGAGGGGCCTTCCCACACCACTTTCCACGAATGTCCCTTCGAACCTACCCAACGAGCCGATAGGCGAGCGTTTCGGGTGTGCGCAGGCAGCTTTGCTGCCGCAGCGAGGGGCCTTTGCGAAAGGCCCCTTCAAGACTAATCTGAGGCATGAGACCGGTGCTGTTCGAGCTTCCTTGGGGGAACGCGAACGCGTACGGAACGCTGATTCTGCTCGGCGGAGTGCTGAGCTTGCCCGGCATCATCTGGGATACCCGATCACGGGGCCTGGCCAAGGGACAGCTCGCTTCGTTCATCATCGACTTCTACTTGGTCCTCATCGTCGGGGCGGCGGTGGGGGGACGCTTCCTGCACGTGGTCACCAACCCGGGGCCTTACCTCGCGGAGCCCATCAGGATCGTTTCACCCGAGGGCTCGGGTTTCGTGTTCTTTGGCTCGCTGCTCGCGATCGTGGCGGGTTGGGGATGGTTGACCCGAAGATACGCGATCCGATTCGGGGCCCTCTGCGACATCGGTTTGACCTGGATGGGGCTCGGCCACGCGTTTGGACGGCTCGGATGTTTCATGGCGGGTTGCTGTTGGGGCGCACCGACGGACCTAGCCTGGGGCCTTCGTTTTCCTCCGAACGCGGTCGTGACATTGGTCCATGGCGCACCGCTCGAGGGTGATCACACCGTCCCCTTGCATCCGGTCCAGCTCTACGAATCGCTCGGCCTCGCGATCCTATTCATCGTGTTGCTCGGCATTCGCCTCCGCCGCGGCGTCGAGCCAGAGTTTCGCCAGTCCAGTCGATATGCGCTCGGCTATGGTGTCATTCGCGTGCTCACCGAGATGGTTCGCGGCGACGCTTCGCGAGGTTATGTCGTCGCTTGGATGTGGCCTTCGTTGTCGCGGTGGCTGAGTCTTCCGCTCGAACACTCGCCAGGGTTGTCCATATCTCAGGCGATCGCCTTCGGCATGATCGCGGTGGGTGTCTTCGGCTTGCGGCGCACCCGCCCGGGTGGCCGCACCTAAAATCTTCGGGACACCGTGAACCTCGCTCGGTACCTGCGCATGCACCCGCAAGGCGGCTAGGTTATTCTCACCGCACGGTTTTCGAGATGACGGACGAGACGCCCTCAACAGATGCAACGGGTTTGCCATCGCCCACGAGCGATACCCTCCACGCCGACCCTCCACGCATGCGGCGGCTCATCGAAATGGCGATCGTGGTCGCGATCTCACTCGGTTTGGATCTCTGGTCCAAGGCATGGGCGTGGGAGAATTTGCGCAACAACCGAGGGCAGACGGTCATCGAGAACTGGGTCTACTTCGAGTTTGGGTTCAATACGGGGTCCGCGTTCAGCTTTCTGCGCGATGCCTCGTTTGCGCGGGTCGTCTTCATCATCGTCACGATCCTGGCCCTCCTCTACATGGGCAGACTCGCCGCGACCATGCCCACCCGTTTCCGGGTCGCGTTCGTGGCTGTCGCGCTCGTCACTGGGGGAGCGCTCGGCAATCTTCATGATCGGCTCGTCCGCATCATGGAGATTCGTGGACAGATGCGCTACGGCGTCGTCGATTTCATCAAGATTTACTATTGGCCGCGCCATGCGTGGCCCACGTTCAACGTCGCGGACACGGCCCTCGTGATCGGCGTGGGCCTCCTGTTCATTTTCCTCGCTCGCCACGGCGATGCGCTCGACCAAGCTCAAGCGTCGAACAAGAAGAGCAGCGAAGGTGACGACGACGGAGTTCCGTCCGCTGCGACCTGACCTGCGAGATGAGATGAAGCCGTTCGGGTCGACGTCGTGTCGGCCCTAGACCGGTCGAAGGACTGGACCTGCTAGCCTTTGGAGGCGTACGAGTTCCGGACGCATCGTCGGTGCTCCGGATCGCAGTCGAACCGAACGTGCATATGGTTCGTGTGCCCGTCGATGTGTCGGATGATGGCCGGCGACCGCGGATCATGATTCTCGCTCGCGAAGTACCGCGCGAGTTCTTCGGGGCCGAGTAGGGTTCGTGCGTGTTTCAGCAATAGGCGTTGCAGCGGTTGAGCAATGAAGATGCTCTGAACCCGCTCGGTATCGACGAGCGCACGGATGAACTCCCAGTTCTTCTCGACGTCGAATGTCGAGGCGCGTGCGCGCTCCCAATAGGGACTACCGCGTTTGGATTCATCGAGGATGAATCCAATATCGACGTCGCGACCGGTGCGATGCGAGACGTGGGGCGGATTGTGACCGCCGTTGCGACCTGAAAGATCGCCCAATCGAATTTTCGGACCGTCGGGATATTTCGTCGCGTACGCTTCGAGGGCACTGACGAGCCCCTCCACCGCGTACTTCGTCCCATAGGTTTTGGCGCGCCGGGCTTTGAAGGTCCAATGGCTGCCCTCCGGCATCGGGATGCCGCGTTTCAGTCGACCTCGATTGGGAGCCCCGAGCGAAAGGTTCGGCTTCGCGGGATCCGAGCGATAAACGAGCAGCGACTGTCCTTCGTCGACCTCATCGACATCCTCGAGCGCGGGGTTGAGACGCACGAGGTCCTCGACCTCAATCCCCCAGCGACTCGCCAAACTACCCAATGGGGACGGTTTCTCGACTGTCCAATGGACCTCGTTCAGACGATCGATCGCGGCGAGTGTGCGATCCGGATGGGCGTCCGAGGGGGCTTCGAAGGCGGTCGTCCAACGCCCGAGTCCCGGAGATGGCTCGACGATCCGCTCCTCGGGGAGCCCGCTCGATGCGGCAACGAACCATAGCGGAACCGACAAAAACAGAGTCGTACTCGAACGTGCCACCTAATGGCGATGGTAGAGTGACCGCGCAAACCTGCCAAGCCGGAACACACCGGAACAGGCTCGGTGCTAGCAGCGCTGTTGCGGGATGGTCGCGGGATCAGGCGAGGAGACCCACATCTCTCACGTCGACGGACGCATCGCCAATGCGGCAGCCAAATGACGGTCGTGGCCATAAATATCGTGCCGGAAATGAACGGTTCCGTCGTCGACCCAAACAGTCCAATACTGCAGGTGAACCGCGACCGGCACTGGCAGATCCAGGGTTCGCATCGCCGGATTGGCGAGAGCGTCTTCGAGCGCTTCGTGATCCCAAGGATCTCCGAGCAGGAACTGGGCCAGATCCAATGGCCGTTCGAGACGAATGCAGCCCGAACTCGCCGCCCGCTCCGTGCTCTCGAACAACTCACGATTGGGCGTGTCGTGCAGATAGACGTCGTGTTCGTTGGGGAACATGAACTTCATCGAACCGAGGGCATTCTCCGGGCCCGATCGCTGGCGCAGGTAATACGGGAATCGCTTCCGGTCGACGGCAGTCCAATCGACCGATGACGCGTCGATACGCGTCCCCGTTCGATCGAACACCTCGAAACCATGGAGGCTCACGAACTCTGGGTTCGCAATGGCTTTGGGTAGGATGTCGCGTCGTGCGATGGTGACGGGCACGGACCAGCGCGGGTTGAGCACCACGTGGCGAATCGCATCGCTGAACACCGGCGTTTGACGATTTCGTTTTCCCACGATCGCCCGCATCTCGAACACTTCTTCGCCGTGATCGAAGACGCGAACCCAATAGCCCGCGATGTTGATGAGGACGTGCCGCACGCCCAGGTCCTCGGGCAACCACCGCCAACGCTCGAGCGTGAGTTCGAGCTGCCTCACCCGCACCGCGGCCGGAACATCGAATTCCTCCCGCGTCCTGCGATCGACGGTGCCGTGCGAGGACAACCCCATCCGATGCTGAAAACGTCGAACGGCGACCTCGAGTTCGGCATCGAACAGATTCGACCTCGAATCATCGAGGTCGCCTTCGACCTCCAAACGACGACGCAGACGACGGACCCGTTCCCCCTTCGCGCCCCGACCGAGCGCCGGACCTTCGCCGAGCGGCGACCACCCTCCTGACCGTTCGAGGTCACGATAGCGTGCGAGTGCCTGTTGGAGTGCCGTGTATTGCTCGTGTCGTGGGGCGAGCGCGGCGAGGCTCTCGGCGATCGCTGAGTCGCGAGCCGTGGCCATCGCAACCATCGCTTCGAGGAGTTCGGCCGGCCGCGACGTGGCCGTCCACTCGGGATGGATCGCCAGCGGATCGACACGCCCCGCGAGCAAATGGCTCGTCGCGAGCGCAAGGCTTTCGGTCAACGCGAGTTCGGCTTCGACCGCGTCCTCGGGGGTGCCGTGGTGTCGTTGCAACGCGTTCAGGACTTCGTCGAGCTGGTACGGTACGTAGTGCTCTGGATCGAGCCCATGATCCGAGAGCGAACCGAGTGCGTCGACCAGCGCATGGGCACGGGTCGAAACGACACCGTTGCGCACCCATGCGGGTTCGAACGCGCGGTCTTCGTAGAAGTCGAGCACGATCTCGTGAAGATGAAGTGGGATCCTCCCGCTGCGTTCGCCTCGCACCGCGCGCTCGAGCTTCCTTCGAACCCGATGTTGGCACGGAGACTCCACGACCCACGGGACGCCCGTCATCACCGCCGTCGCGCGCGACGATTCATCGAGGGAATAGGACCGCTCCAACAAAGCGGCCGCGAGCACGGCCGACGACGCATGAAGAGCAAGAGACGTCACGAGGCTGCGACCGTCGCACTCTATAGCGTGGAGCCGATGGGTTGCAGCCGGTCGGGCCCGACTCGGTCCGAGGGTGAACGCCGCGATCCGGCATTCGTCCGTCGCTGGGACAGGGATTGTCGAGCGAGCCCAGTTGAACGCCTGCCGTGATCGAACGCGGTCGCTGCGGCAACGAACGGTGGAGCATGAGCGTCGAACGGGACCCCATCCTGATCGCGGCCGCCGTGGCGCGGAACTTCCTGCACGGTCGCGAGGCACGACGGCTGCCGTGGCGCTGGGATGGCGCCATCGCAGCCCTAGGCCTTGCCCGCTTGGCCCGGGCCGATAGCGTCGAAGGCGACCGTTGGCTCGAAGCGTGCCGAACCTACCTCGATCCACGTCGTCGTTCGCTACGCATCGAGATGGCCGACCACTGTGTCCCTGCCCTCGTCGCCGCGGAGCTCCAGGGTGTGATCCAGGCCGGATCGCACCTCGTCGAGGCGACGACCGCATACCTGCGATCGAGCCCGCGCAATCGGCTGGGCGCTCTCAACCACCTTGGCCACCGTTCATGGGTCGCCTGCCTCTATCCGCACTCGATCTGGATCGACTCGCTGATGATGTACGTCCTTCCCGCCGCGCGTTTGGCCACCCTCATCGGGGATCGTGCTCTCGCCGAGTTTGCTTTCGAGCAACCGCAGATCTTCTCTGCGGTCCTCCAGGATCTGCCGCGGGGTTTGTTTCGCCATGCCGAATTGGTCGACCGTTCGCGCCGACGATGGACGAGCCCCTGGCTGCGCGGCAATGGATGGGCTGCGGCGGCGCTCGTCGATGTGCTCGAACTCATGCCCCGAGTGCACCCGGCACGGGTCACCACGATCGCTAGCTTCGAGCGCTTGATGAATGGTGTCGTCGAACGACAGACGAGCCTCGGAACGTGGTGCACCGTCCTCGACGATCCGTACACCTATGAGGAGTCCGCCGGTTCGGCTCTGGTCGCGTATGCGCTCGCCAAGGGAGCACGACTCGGCTTGCTCGGGCCCGACGCGCGCGCTCACGCGCACCGTGCGTTCCGGGCCCTCACCGCTCGCGTTCGTCCTCGCCCGTCGGGGTTGTCGCTATCGGGGATCTCGTTCCCCACGATCCCCGGACCCCGCTGGATGTACGCTTCGATCCCCACGACCCATGACCTCGGATTCGGCGTCGGAGCGTTTCTGATGCTTGCGACCGAACTCGCTGCATCGCACTCCGCCGAACGTGACGAGGGATCCGAGCACCGCAGACAATGAAAGCGCAGCCGCGAGTCGCAAGAAGCGACGACGCTCGAATCGATCGACCAGCGCATCGATCGATTCGTGGCGACGGCGAGGATCTTCATCGAGGCCGCGCGCGATGATCGGCTTGAACCACCGCACTCGCGGCGACCGCACGAGCCCACGACTCGGTCGTCGTCCCGTGAGCGCCTCGTAGAACGTGACGCAGAACGAATATTGGTCGGACTGCGGGGTCGGTAGTTCGCCCAGGCGCTGCTCTGGCGCCATATAGGCTGGCGTCCCGGCCGGGCTCGTCCCACGCGACTCGGCATGGTCGGCCGAGACTCCGTTCGCTTGCGAACGTGCAAGGCCGAAATCGACGACACGGACGCGATCATCCGCGCCGATCATCACGTTCTTGGGCTTGAAGTCGCGATGCACGATCCCCACCCGATGGGCGGCACCGAGCCCTCGACCAGCCTCGAGCATGACTCGGATGATCGCTCGCTCGCGGCGACGCTCGCTGCCGAGCCACTCGTCGAGGGTCGGCCCGTCGATGTACTCCATCGCGATGAACACGGCATCGTCCTGGATCCCCGCATCGTGGACCGCGACCACGTTCGGATGCGAGAGCTTGGCCAAGGATCGCGCTTCCTCCAGCAATCGCGCGGGGTCGGAATCCCCGATCGGGATGAGCTTGAGCGCAACGCGACGCTGCAGCTGCGGATCGTCCGCGAGATAGACAGTCCCCATCGCCCCGCGTCCGAGGGGAGCGATCGGCCGATATCGCCCGATCGGGGCGATATCGGCCGTGCCGCCGCACAGCGACGCGCGAAGCCGAGCCAACATCACCTCCCGCTCGAACGACCAACCGGGATCGGCCGGAGCCCCCCCTCCGAGCAGAGCCGATACGGTGCTCGGAGGGTCCGTCACCCGAGGAGTGTAGAATGGCATCGGTTCGAATGGCAGACGACCGAGAGCTCCTCACCGCTTGGGCGAACGGCGATGCGAAAGCAGGCGCCACACTGCTCGAGCGCCACTTCGATCGCCTGCGTCGGTTCTTCGACGCCACCGCCCCGACCCACGCAGAGGATCTCGTCCAGAACACCTTGCTCGCCTGCGTGCAGGCACGCGATCGCTTTCGCGGCGATTCGAGCTTCGTCACATTCCTGCTCGGGATCGCCCGCAATCAGGTCCTCATGTGGTGGCGCACGCGGGCGCGTCGAGGGCCGACCGAAGCGTTCGATGAGCTTAGTCTGGAAGCCCTCGGTGCGTCGCCCTCGACCATGGTCGCGCAACGCCGAGAGCAACAGTTGCTGCTCGCCGCACTGCGACGGATCCCGCTCGGCTCCCAAATCCTGCTCCAGCTGCACTATTGGGATGGTCTTGGCGGAGCCGAGCTCGCGACGGTCCTAGGGATTCCCGAGGGCACGGTGCGCAGCCGGCTACGACGGGCCAAGGAACTCGCACGACAAGAGATCGAGACGTTGGCGGCGGATGCAGCTGAACTCGCTTCGATGCGCGATGGCTTCGACGGATGGATCGCGTCGCTTCGCAAACATTCGTAACCTGAGCGTCACCTCTAAGCGCCTCAACGCACCTTGACCTACACGTTCGAGGTCGCTTCCTTCAGCCAACGTCGGGATGCTGAAACTTGGGGGTCTGCTTCGAAGTCGAATCCCTATGCCTTACCCGTTCGGAACTCCATGACCCTCCCTGCATCGATGCACCACCCGGACGCTCGACTTCGTTACGTCATCCCAGCCTTGTCGACCGTCTTGATCGTCTCTGGTTGCTTCGCGGATCCAGCGATCATTGCCGATGACGACGATGGATCTGCGGTCGAACCCGTGGGCACCGATACCACGAACGAAACCTCGGACGAGGAAACGATGGCGTCGTCGTCCGATGCTGGATGCGAGGAACCACGGATCGAGGGCGATGAAACCTGCGGGCCGCCGCAGGAATGCCCCACGGAGTGTAACGACGGCAATGTGTGCACCATCGACGAACTCGAGGGCGATCCTTCCTCGTGCACGTCCCAGTGTTCGTTTCGTACGATCGAGGAATGCATCCCGGGAGACGGATGCTGTCCGAGCGGCTGCGATCGCGGCGTCGACGACGATTGCCGGGAGGAACCTTGCGTCGAGAACTGTACGCCTCGTTGTGGCGATGCCCTCGTCGATCCGGGCGAAGCGTGCGACGACGGGAACACCCTCGGCGTCGATGGATGCGAGACCGACTGCAACTTGACGACAGTCGATGGCGGGTGGATGGGTTCGACCTCTCAGACCGGCGTGATCGCGTTCCATATCCATCACCAAGAGATCAGGGGCTTGGACATTCAATGGTTCGTTCCTGCCTGCCGAGCGAACGGGGAGATCTTGGACATGCTCGAGAACCCCATCGCGATCCCCATGGACGGCAGCGGCACGTTCAGCGTGCAAAAGACCGATCCGCCGATTCACGTCGCGATCTCCGGAACGCTGACGAACGATATCGATGCGTCTGGCACGATCGATATCCACTACGAATCGCCTGACTGCGAATCCACGCTTTATGAGCTTCCTTGGACCGCGCGGCGAATGTCGACGTGCGGGGACGGAACGATCGAGGAACCCGAGACCTGTGACGATGGGAACCTCGTGGACGATGATGATTGCTCGAGCCTGTGCGTTCAGCTCGGCCCGCCCCCAGCGTGGGAATGTCCAGAAGATTTTTTCGGGGATGATTACTGCGACTGTGGCTGTGGAGCGCCCGACCCCGACTGCGAGGCCGACGATCCGTTCGAGTGTTTCGAGTGTGATTGCGAGTTTGGCTGCACGGGGGATCCGGACATCGACGGACTTTGCATCGAACCTGGGCTTCCCGTGGTGCCGCCGGGATGGAACTGCAGCCCCTACTACTACGAGGACGAAATCTGCGATTGTGGCTGTGGCATTCCCGATCCCTTCTGCTCCGACACTCTCGCTGTATCGTGCGATGACTGCTTGACTTGTACGTCCATATTCGATGATTGCCTGGCAACGGTTGTTCCTGAAAACAACTCTCAATGCCTCTAGCGGGCTCGCCAATGTGCGAGCCTTGACCGGATGTCCCGTCCCAAGCAAACGTGAAATTCACGGTGGCCCGGCCGATCTCCGACGGCCGGGATCTCGAAACGTACCCCTTGGTGGAACCTGGGTCGTTGCCAGGGGTTCGTCGACCCGAATGCGACCCCCCTGGACTCAAATAGGCAGGCGAGCCTGCCACCGGGCCCGATGCCAAACTCGAGCTCTGTGGTCGCTTTGGCGATGGCGAAAGCGACGTGCAGCGATCCATCACCACCGCCGTGCTCATCGGTCTCTGCGGAACCGCGTGCGGTCCAGCGGAGCAGGACGGCTCCCCCACACGTGAGATCCGGCGGGTCCCCATCCAGCAAAGCCGCTTCAAACCCGACGACCTCGAAGCGCTGGTCGACACCCTGGTCGACGACGTCGAGGCCGCAGGCGCAACCCAGGATACGTCGATCGCCGTGGTCCTCAAGGCCCTCGTCGGGTTTTGGTACCCCATTACCATCGGGGCCAATCGCGCGCTGGGGGAACTCGAGATCGAAGGGGCTGTCGTGGGCGCGCCTGAAGGCACCGAAGATGACGACGCCCAGACGGCCCAGCGCGAGCTCCTCGAGGACCTGCTGACCGGCCGCCACGAAGGTTTGGTCCTCGCTCCCGTCGACGATTCGCTCAACGACGTCGTCGATCAATGGGTCGAGGGGGGCGGCACGGCCGTGACCATCGACGGAGACCTGCCGAATAGCAGCCGGCAGCTCTACATCGGCACGGACAACCACCGCGCAGGGATCACCGCAGGCGAGACGTTGCTCGACGTCTTGGATGGCGTGACCGGACGCGTGATCGTTCTCGGCACCACCGATGAACCGTGGGCCGCTGGTGTGGCTCGAACTCAAGGTGCCGCCAATACGCTGGCCGCTGCCGGCAACTACGTCACGGTCCTGAACTCGAGATGGGAATCCGTGGCCGAGATTCAGGCTCTCATCGAAGCGATCGAAGATCCCGCCGACGACGCCCCGCTCGTCGGTATGCTCGGCGTATTCGCGAATGCCCACGCGTGCGCCACGGCAGCGCTGCAATCACGCATCGGTGAACTCCCCAAGATCGTTGCGTTCGATTTCGAGGACGCCACCATCAACTACATGGAACAGGGCGTGATCCAGGCGACCCACGCCCAACGCCAGTACTATATGGGGTATTTGGCAGTCTACACGCTCTATTCGATCCAGGTCCTGGGCATCGAACAGACGAAATCGAATGCCGGCATCCACCTATTCGGAGGGACGCACCTCAATACTGGCCTCGATGTGATTTACGCCCACGAACTCACCGAGTGGGACGCATTCGTCGACGAGATTGGGATTGATTAGTTGGTCAGGGCCTTCGCAAAGGCCCCTCGCCACCGCAGCAAGGTCCCGCACGCCCAAACGCTCTCGGCGCGTTGGGGGGCCGCGTCGCGTGCAGGGCGAGGCGTTGGCCGGTCGACAAGGTTCACTCGATGCCGAGTTCGTCGACGAACGAGTTCCATTCCTCGAGTTCGTCGGAATGGATCACATCGAGGCCCGTATCGAGATGGAATCCACGAAGCAGATGGTCGCCGAGATGTTCCTTCGTCGACTCGATGCCCAGTAAGTTGATCCCGTACAGAACGTAGACCGACAGGTAACCCATGTAGTATTGGCGCTGGGCATGCGTCGCGTGAACCGTGCCATTTTCCATGTAGTCCAACGTTTGTGGTTCGAAGTCGAACGTGACGATCTTGGGCATTTCGGTGAGCTCGGCTGCCAGCGCCGCGGTGGCGCACGCATGGGCGTTCGCAAAAACACCGAGCAGTCCGACGAGCGGAAGGTCGTTCACTTCGCCTTGAATCGCGGTCAACATCAGATCGGCATCCACGCCGTCCGGCGCCCACATGGAATGCACGACTTTCACCTCGTTACCGGCCTCGCGCAACACGTCCGCCGCGGTGTTGGTCCGCGTCACGCCGTCGATCCACGTAGGGTCGGTGTTGCCGAGCACGATGACGCGCCCGGTTGCGCCATCGAGCAGGTCGATGAGGGTTTGCCCAGCGGTCGCGCCCGCTTGGGCATTGTCCGTACCGATGTAGAGCTGGCGACGACTCTCCGGCAAGTCGGTGTCGATGGTCACCACGTGACGCCCTTCGTCAACCCATTGGTCGACACTCGGAGCCAGTGTGTCGTTGTGAGGTGCGAGGCCCAACCCGGCATAGTTGAGCTCGTGTTGTTGCTCCACGAATCCGATCTGCTGCGGAGCACGCTCATCCATCGGCAACTCGGTGGTCGCGCCTTGGACGGCGCCCGGGATTTCGAGCTCGCTGATCGCTCGATTTGCACCGACCGCCACCGGGCGCCAAAACCCAAACAAGTCCTTCAAGATGATCCCGAGCGGAATCTCTTCCGCCCCCTGAGCTTCGACCTCGGCGACGAGTCCGTCGATGGTCAGCTCCAACGCGACCGGCTTGAATCGGCTTTCGGGAACCGGCACCCGTTCGATCGTTCGATCTTCCTTGAGCTCGCCGGAGTCACAGGCGAGCCCAAGGAACGATAGCGCACCAATGAAAATAGCCAGGGTCGGTCTCATCTTTGTCTCATCGCCCCGGCTCAATCCGGATTCAACGCTTGGCAACGCACGCTCTCCTGATCCACGAAGTGATCTTCCTGGATGCTCCACGTGCTGACGATCGCGCGAATGTTGCGACCATTTCGGTCGAACTCGTACGCTCCGGCAGCACCGACATAGTTTAGGATCGAGGGCGAACCGGCCAGGGCAATCGCCCCCTTGGCATCTTCCCAGGACACCCGCTCGCCGTCGGGGTTTGCAGCCGCCACCATCGCCCGTTGCAGGTCACGCGGTGACGGCATCTCGTCTCCATCCGCGAGCCTCGACTGCAAGCCTAATGCGAGCAAGATGACAGAATCATAGTAGTAATGGGCCGACTGGAGCGGCCGTTCCCCGTGCCAGCGCGCCGCAAAGTGCTGGCGAAATCGCTCTGCGTTGACTTGCTCACATCCCAAATTCGAACGTTCGTCATTCGCGTCATCGTCCCCACCCGCACCATTGCATTCACCATTGTCGCTCAGAGATGGCGTGGCGCCTCGCGAGTTTTCGAGTTGGTCTCCCGGCACGTTCCAAAGGAACGCATCGTCACGCAAGAGCGGCGACAAATACCAACGACTTTGCTCGTCGAACTCCGATTCGAGCACGATGCTGGCCGCGGTCTTGGGATACGCGAGCAAGGCCGACGCATCGGCGTGATATTTCTGCGTGTAGGCGACGGCCGCCGAATACGAGGATAGGCCCTCGGCCACGGTGACCGTGGGTAACGAGACCCCGCCGAGATCCGCAAAGACCGAACTGAAGATCGAGGCGAACTCGAGATGGTAGGTATCTCGCGTCGCGACCACGCTGGTCGTACGCACGCCGTCGTTGAAGGCTTTCGTCGCTAGGGCGCAGCCCATGATCTGTGCGGACGGGGCCATGATCACCCACGCACCGGCTTGGCCCGAATCGCTGATGCTCGGAGCGGTGTAGCTCGGCAACAGGTTCAGGCGATCGAGTCCTTTGATGTCACGGACGATCTCGGTCGCGAGGTTGTTCTCCTCCGGACCGATGAGGTAGTGCACATCCTTCTCGTAGAGCAGCGACAACAACCGCTGAAGACCGCGTTCGGATCCAGAGTTGCTGTCCCCCACCTCGAGCACGAACGGCCGGCCGCCGATCCCCCCTGCCGCATTCACGTCCTCGACGGCGAGAATGAGCGCTCGCTCCAGGTTCCCTCCGGTGGTCGCGAGCGGGCCGGAGAACGGAAGCACCGCACCGACCGCAATCGCATCCCCGCGGTCGGCGGAAGAGCTGTCACAGGCCCCATGCAGAAACCCCGTCAACGCGACGCCACAGATCGCGATTACCGATCGTTCGGAGCGCTCCTCGAGCATGGTCATGAACTACGTAGGATTGCCCCACCCATCGATGCCCTTGCCATCGAGCAGTACGGCTTCGACTCGAGGTACTCTGTTGGGCCATGCAGGTGAGGAACGACCTATTTCGATGCAGCAGGTCGCCTTTTGGGCCGTATCCGGCGCCCATCGGCCGATTCCCGTCGACGCGATCCGGGGGGCTTCCTCAATACGTATTCATGCAGCGTACCGCGTTTGCGACCGCCGACGAGGGTCCCGCTCCGTTCTGGGCTAACTGGAACCGTTACCATGCGATCGGGCCACACAGTAGCGACACGTTCCGGCCCACGACGGAACCGTGGGCCGTCCGGACAGACGAACAGCCCGACACCGTCGCAGTCGTACTAGCCACCCGCACCCGAGGGACGAACGTCACTCGCTCGACTGCATGGGTTCGCAGAGCTCGGTGAGAACCCCGAACGTCGCCTTCGGATGCACGAAGGCGATACGGGTATCGTGAGCACCCGTTCGCGGCGACTCGTCGATCATTCGCAAACCGGCCGCCTGCAGCTCCGCGATCCGCTCTTGAATGTTGGAAACGGTGAACGCGACGTGGTGTACGCCTTCCCCTCTCGTGGCGAGGAACTTGGCGACCGGTGAATCGTCGGAGGTCGGCTCGAGGAGCTCGATCCGAACTTCATGACCCTCGGCGCCGAACGAGAAGAACGCAACTTTGACCTTTTGGTCGGCCACGATTTCTTCGCCGTCGTAGCGGCCCCCGAGGATTCCTTCGTAAAGCTCGCGTTTCCCGGCGAGGGTACGAACCGCAATTCCAATGTGATTGATGCTCTTGTTCTCGATCATGGATGCTGTCCTCACTTGGGTTGCTGGTCCCACATTCGCAAGAGTCGATCCGCAGCCGCGACGGGTGTCAGCGCGCCTTCGCGAACGGCCTCGAGCAGTTCGACGCGCAACGCTGATATCGCCGGGTTCGCGATGAACCGTCGTTCGATGCCCGCGCGGACGAGTGCGTTCAGCCACGACTCGTTCTGCTGCCGACGTCGCTCGGCGAGCACCCCGTTCGTACGCATCGCCGACCAGCGCTCGTCGATGATCGCCCATAGCTCTTCGATACCGGCGCCCGTCTGCGAACTGCACGTCATCACGGTGGGCGCCCCCTCCGGGCCGCGACGGGCCAAATAGTGAAGTGCGTTTGCGTATTGTCGAGCGGCGAGCTCCGCCGCGGCTCGGTTATCGCCATCGGCCTTGTGAATCGCGATCATGTCGACGAGTTCGACGAGCCCCCGCTTGATCCCCTGCAACTCGTCTCCGGCCCCCGGTAGCATCAAAGCGAGAAAGAAGTCGACCATCTCGGCGACTGCGGTCTCCGTTTGACCCACGCCCACGGTCTCGATCAACACGACATCGAACCCGGCAGCTTCGCAGAGCAGCATGCTCTCCCGCGTGCGGCTGGCGACCCCACCCATCGCCCCAGCGGCAGGCGAAGGGCGTACGAATGCGTTCGGATCGACGCCAAGACGAAGCATGCGCGTCTTGTCCCCCAGGATCGAGCCACCACTGACCGACGACGACGGGTCGACGGCGAGCACGGCCACGCGTTTGCCCCTCGCCGTGAGACGAGTCCCGAGCGCTTCGATGAACGTCGACTTGCCCACACCGGGAACGCCGGTAATCCCCACTCGCGCCGCGCCCCCGGTCTTCGGCAAAAGCTGACCGAGCACGGCGTCGGCAAGGGCACGATGGGTGGCTTTCGTGGATTCGACGAGGGATATCGTCCGGGCCAAGATCGCACGATCTCCTTCGAGAACTCCGCGAACATATTGCTCGGTGGTCAGGTGCGAACGGCCCGGCGCCGCCGGAGGTTCGTTGGATGACGCTGCCTCCGTAGCCTCGAACGGCCTACCGACGATTCCCTTCGTGGAGGTCATGCGCCTCTCAAATGGACGTCGAGGAGATCGAGCACCTGCTCGGCCGCTTTCGTGATGACCGTTCCGGGTGGAAACATCGCAGCCGCGCCCGCGTCGTAGAGGGCTTGGTGATGCTGGGGTGGGACGACGCCACCGACCACGATCAAGATGTCGCTGCGACCGAGGTGCGCGAGTTCTTTCGCGAGCTCGGGCACGAGGGTGAGGTGACCCGCCGACAACGAGCTCGCCCCCACCACATGCACATCGTTGTCGACGGCTTGGCGCGCCACTTCGGCCGGGGTCTGAAACAGCGGGCCGATGTCCACGTCGAAGCCGAGGTCGGCGTAGGCGCTCGCGATCACCTTTTGTCCGCGATCGTGACCATCTTGCCCCATCTTGGCGACCAGGATCCGAGGCCGCCGGCCCTCGCGTTCGGCGAACGATGCCACGCGTTCGCGGATCCGCTGGATCGTGGGGTCCGAGGCTCCCATCTCACCACCATACACTCCCGTGACGGTTTGACCTTTGGCCTGATGACGACCGAAGGCTTGCTCGAGTGCGGTCGACATCTCACCCACGGTCGCCTTGGCGCGGGCGGCCGAGATACTGAGGGCGAGCAAATTGCCGTCACGGGTCTCGGCCCCTCGGCGCAGCGCCGTGAGGGCCGCCTCGACCTCTGCTTGGTTGCGCTCGGCTCGAAGCCGCTCGAGCTTCGCGATCTGGGCCCGCCGGACCTCCGCGCGGTCGACCTCCAACACCTCGACCCTGTCTTCATCGGTTCCGCGATACTTGTTGAGGCCGACGACCGTTTGCGAACCCGAATCGATCCGCGCTTGGGTGCGAGCCGCGGCCTCTTCGATCCGGAGCTTCGGCATACCTGCATCGATGGCTTTCGCCATCCCACCCAGCGCTTCGACCTCCTGCAAATGACCCCATGCCCGTTGGGCGAGGTCGTAGGTCAAGCGCTCGACGTAATAGCTGCCGCCCCATGGATCGATCACCCGACACGTATCGGTCTCGCGTTGGAGAAAGAGTTGAGTATTGCGGGCGATCCTGGCCGAAAAGTCCGTGGGTAAGGCGAGTGCCTCATCGAACGCATTCGTGTGCAGACTCTGCGTGTGCCCCTGCGTTGCCGCCATCGCCTCGATGCAGGTACGGACGACGTTGTTGAATACACCTTGAGCCGTCAGCGACCAGCCGCTCGTTTGGCAGTGGGTCCGCAGACTCATGCTCCTCACCTGTTTGGGTCGCAATCCGTGAATGAGTTTGGCCCAGAGCATCCGAGCCGCTCGCAACTTCGCAACCTCGGTGAAAAAGTTCATGCCAATCCCGAAAAAGAACGACAGGCGAGGCGCGAAGGCATCGAGCTCGAGGCCCGAGGCGAGTCCCGTGCGAACGTACTCGAGACCGTCGGCGAGCGTATACGCGAGCTCGAGATCCGCCGTCGCTCCGGCCTCTTGCATGTGGTATCCGGAAATGCTGATACCATTGAACTTGGGCATCCGCTGCGACGTGAACGCGAACACGTCTCCAATGATCCGCAAGCTCGGCTCCGGCGGATAGATATACGTATTGCGGACCATGAACTCCTTGAGGATGTCGTTTTGAATGGTCCCGGTGAGCTGTTCGGGCCGGACGCCTTGCTCCTCGGCCGCCACGACGTAGAGCGCCAGCACGGGCAACACCGCGCCGTTCATCGTCATCGATACACTCATTTCGCCGAGCGGGATTCCTTCGAACAACCTGCGCATGTCGATGATCGAATCGACGGCGACGCCCGCCATCCCCACGTCCCCCACGACCCGTTCGTGGTCGCTGTCGTAGCCCCGATGCGTCGCCAGATCGAATGCGATGCTCAAGCCCTTCTGTCCCGCTGCGAGATTGCGGCGATAGAACGCGTTCGAAGCCTCCGCCGTCGAAAACCCCGCGTACTGGCGAACGGTCCAAGGCTGGGTGACGTACATCGTCGCATAGGGTCCGCGCACGAACGGTGGCAGACCGGGCATCGTGTCGAGGTGTTCGAGGCCTTCGAGATCCCTTGCGGTGTAGAGCCCACGGACCTGCAGCTGTTCGGGAGTGGAGAAGCGAACGTCGTCCGGATCCACACCCGTCTGCGTTCGAACACGGCTGCGCCACGCCTCGTCATCGATGTGGTCGGCATCGGTCGAGCACAAAGGAACATCCGCAAAATTAGGGATCGAACTCACGCCACGACCCCTTCCGCCTGCAGCAACGCTTGCAAGGTCGCGGGGACATCACTCCGCCCATCGATGAACTGATCCACTCCGACTTCGCGATAGCGAGTTTCGTGATCACCTGGTCGACCCGCCAGGAGAACGGTACGAGCACCCTCGCGACGGAGCGCGAGCGTGACCGACTCGACCCAGCGTGGATAAAGTGTATCCGAGGAGCAGAGCACTACCGTCCGGGCCCCGCTCGAGCGGAAAGCGTTCGCGACCGCGTCCGCATCGACCGTGCCCTCCCCCTCGACGACCGCAAAACCGCCCGCTTCGAAGAACGCTCGGGCAAAACCGGACCGAGTCTGGTGCTCTGCGAGCGAACCGAGATTGGCGAGAAAGACCTTGGGCCGAGTTCCACCTCGATCGACCGCTCGATCCGTCGCATCGCGCAGCGTCTCGTACGGCTCTGCATCGGGGTGCGGCACGATGGGGACGGCTAGCGTGATTGGTTCCCCCCGAGGTAACGCCGCGACCAGCTGACCGATCGTCGCGCCACCGCGACACGCGGCCACGAGGTTCGCAACGAGTTCTTCGCGGGCGACACCGTCTAGATCCACAAGGGCACGCTTGGGATCGCTACGCGTTCGCTGCACTCGCAACCGCTTACGCACCGCGTCGCGGAGGGAGCCACGGTCGACGACGACACGTTCGACCGGCGCTTCGTCGAGCTGTGGATATTCGCTCACGCCGATGAGGCCATCACGACGGGTCGCGATATTGCGAAGCCGTGGGGCCCTGTCCGTCACGATGCGTTGCGTTATCGAACCCGTCGTCAGCGCGTGGGCCATGCCCCCCTCCCGCTCCACCGCTTGGAACACCTGCCAAGCCTTATCGGCCAGCGCATCGGTCAGATGCTCGATCATCCACGATCCTCCTGCGGGATCGATCACCCGATCGAGATGGGCTTCTTCACAAAGCACGATCGGCGTATTGCGAGCCACGCGTCGGCCGATCGTGTTGGGAAGCCCAAGCGCGGTGTCGAACGGGATCGAGGTGACGATGTTCGCTCCACCCACGACCGCTGCAAAACCCGACGCCGTATTGCGCAACATGTTGACCCATGGGTCGCGCGCCGTCATGACTCGACGGCTCGTACTCACGCGCATCGACATCCCTCGCTTCGACTCGTCGACCGCACACACTTCGAGCACACGTGCCCAAAGTCTTCGCGCTGCACGAAGCTTGGCGATAGCTTGAAAAAGCTGCGTGTCGATCGCGTAGTGGAACAGGATCTGTGGCGCTGCATCCCCCGGAGGAACACCACGCACCTCGAGTTGGCGGAGGACCTCGACCGCCGTCGCCAAAGACAAGCCGAGGTCCAACGTCGCGGTTGCCCCCGCGTGGTGATACGCCGTCGTATCCACACCGAGTGCGGTCACGTTGCGCCCACTCGGCCCCACGGGGGCATGAGGCCCACTCGCGGCAGTCCAGCTCACCAGCGCCGCAAGTTCGTCGAACGCCGACGCGAGCGACATCTGGAGTGCACCGTCCCGCGCGAGCACGCCGAGCGGATCGGCATTGAAGGCACCGCGACGTTCACTCACCGGCTGCGCTCGCTCGTCCCACCACGCAACGAGCGCGGCCGCAGCGGGGAGAAAGCTCGCGCCCGCATCGAGGGAAACCCCGACGCCATCCCGTCGTACGCCCCCAAACGCGAGATCGAGGTCCGCCATGGAATACAGGCAAGCTCCGCCGACCCCGATCAAGGGGTCGGCCCGCTCGTCATCCCCATCGAGGCCGATCCGGCTCGCGAGATCGAAGCGGAGGTGAACCCAGTCGACGCCGTGTTCGAGGTCGTCCGCGATGAACGTGGAGAGCTCTTCGAGCCCCGGTTCGGCCCGCTCTTGGGCAATCTCCAACGCGGGCGCCGGAACCACGGCAGCCCTGCCCCGCACGAATGGCATCGCCCCCGGAAAACCGGATGGATCCCGCGTCGCGGCGTCGCGGGCCGTGTAGATGGGCTGCAGGTCAACGCCATCGTAAGTGCGCGTCACGAGCCGCCCCTCGAACGACGCCTCGCCGAGCTCACGCTCGACGAAGCTACGCCACGCGTCGTGCGTGGGTGCGGCGAGCTCGTCACCGAGGCTGAAACGCGATGCTGGCATACCGATGGACATCCTCCCATGAGCACTCGCAAAAAGCTCGCCCAGACGAGGGCCCGTGCCCGTCACGGCCCCATCATTCCGCGTCTTCGCCGCTGGGCATGCATGCGACCGTGCGTGGGTCGATGGATCCGCTCACGGACCAACCATTGCACGTATTGGCCCATCCTCCCGCCATTGGATTCACTCTAGCGACCGCACTCGTGGAAACGCCGACATAGCGCTCACGGTGGCACAGTAAGTATGACAACGAGAGTAAAAGGTCGATCCCGCAAACCCAACCGAACGAGTCGACATTTTGATTCGCAGCACTCGAGTCGATAAGGTAGAGTGCGCGGTAGGTCGGTCCATGGGTAAGTTCTTCCATGAAGCGCTCAACGGTAGGGCCATGGTCGGTCGCTGCAACCGTGTTGCGGCGCTCTGGATGCCGCGTCGGTGCGCCACGCTACGGGCCAGATGTGAACGACCTACGGACGACAAACCTCCACGTCGTGCACCGCATTGGGAAGTCTTGGCTGCGCTGCGGTTTTTTCTCGCATGGGTCGTCCTCTGCGGACACGTAGACTGGCACATTCCCAACGACGTTCTTTGGGTCCAGTTCTTTCGCGCATTCGGAGGCAAGGCCGCAGTCATCGGCTTCCTGCTCGTGTCGGGATACTCCATCGCTGCCTCACTCGCACGAGGTTCTGCGGGCTTTTATCGTCGACGATGGTTGCGTATCTATCCACTTTACTTCTTTGCCATTGCGTTCGCAGTGACGGTCGAAGCGGTGACACACGGGTCCGTGGAGCTGCCATCGGGCCGCACGATCGAAGGCACCGGTTACGTCACCGCGGCGGGTAACGTCTTCCTGTTACAGACATTCTTGGTGAAACCCATCGCGTTCAATGGGCCGGTGTGGTCGCTCAGCATCGAGGCTTTCTTCTATGCCCTTGCGCCTTTCCTCGCGCGTTGCAAAGTACCGCCACTCCTCGCCATGATAGCAGTTTCGAGTTTCTGCTACGCATTGCCATCGCACGCGAATTGGGGCCTCGTCTACTATGTCCTCTCGAAGTTCAATGCATTGGGTTATCTGTGGTGTTGGCTGCTCGGGTTCGTGCTCTATCGGGACCGAAGCGCCGCGACCCTGGCCGCGACCGCGCTAGGGGCATTCCTTGTCGTGTTCAATGAGAACACCCCCGAGCCACTTGCCGGGTTGACTTATCTTGGGTCGGCGGCATTGCTGCTCGTCAACGAGCGCGTACGAGTGCCGACCTCCATTCGTCCGATCGCGGAGTACCTCGGCGATCTCTCATATCCTCTGTACCTCTATCACTTTCCCGTCTTCATCGCGATGACCGCGTTCCTCGGAAGCCAATATGCTGGGGCGCTCGTGGTGCTCGCACTGCTCGTCGCCGTGGTTGCGCTGCATGCGATCGATCGCTTGCTCAAGCGAGCGGTGTTCGAGCCACTCGTGTTGGGAAGACCGACGTCGGTCCGGCCAACCCCTCTGCCTTCGCCCGACCTTGGCGTCACTCGAGAGCGAGATACGTGACTCGGAAGAGGGGCCGGACGCTCTCGTCCGTGGCGTTACCCGTGGACGAGTGCGAGCGAGTCACATCAGCCACCGAACGGTCTCCTCAGCTTTTCCCAGATCCTCTCCATCTGCCACTTTTGCAGGTACGCCCGGAACTTCTCATCGGGGTAGCGGGGTTCCTGCTTGAGCGCGGCCCAGCAATACGCGAAGAAAATGATCAGGCCCCCGATCACACGGGGCTTCTCGTGCATACGGAACACCCCCACCGCCAACGCGTAGAGGGGGTGGTAGCCCATGAACCAGATGCCCTTCCCGAGCCTCACGCGTCCCCAATACACGTTCTTGTCCGAAGACCCCATCAGCCGATGGTGGAACAGACGGGCATCCTCGTGAAAAAACGACCGCGTGTCCCATCCCCGCATTCGGCATTGATGGAAGTCGATCCCGTCCCACAAGATGGTCTGCGGGAACCCGCCCATTTCGAGAAACGGCTCGCGCTTGTACAATTTGAACTGGCCGGCGGTCGCTTCATCGATGATGAACTCTTCCACGAGGGCTTCACCCTCGGGCCTGAACACCTTGCCAGACACGCAAGCGAGCTTGGGTTCCTGCTCGAGGGCACCGACCATGATCTCGAGATAGCGTGGACCGAACGACATATCACCATCGAGCTTGGCGATGTACTGCCAATCGGTGTTGTGAATGTGCTTCCGGCCGAAATCGAAGGCTGCGATGACGCCGGCTCCGAGTTGGCGAAAGCCTCGGTCTTGTCGAAGGACCCGCCTGATCCACGGAAATCTTGCCGCGTACTCGTCGACGATCTGCGCCGTACGATCGGTCGAACCGTCGTCCACGATGATCCATTCCGACGGCTGCCAGGTTTGCGAGGTCACCGAGTCCAGCGTTTTGCGAATGAGCTGTTCTTCGTTGCGTACCGGCGAAATGATGACGAGAGGGATGGTACGTTCCATGGTGCGTCACATCGATCGAAAAGGCGGCCGATAAACACCCAAGCGCTGTCGCAAGAGGAGCCAGATGAATGGAAGATCGTCGATGAGGTAGCGACGGGCAAGCCGCTTGGGCTCGCTCAGCAGTCGATACATCCATTCCAACCCCGCATCGCTCATCCACGCCGGCGCACGGCGAACGGACCCCGCCTCGAAATCGATCGTCGCTCCGATGCAGAGAATGAGTTGTACGTGTGTCAGCAGGTCCCGGTGGCGGGCCGCCCACTTCTCTTGCTTGGGGCAGCCAACCCCGATCGCGAGGACCGTGCACGACGATGCGTTGATCAGGTCGACGATGCGCCGACTTTCCTCCGCTTTCCGCTCGAACCCAAACGACGGCGAGTGGGCATGAGTGATGATGTCTCGCCCCACCCTCCGATTCACATTGACTCTTGCCTTTTCGGCGACCCCTTCCGCGGCCCCGAGCAAGAATATCCGCACATCCGGATTGTTGGCGTGATGTGAGCAGAATTCCCCGAAGAAGTCGGCCCCCGAGATCCGCTCCTTGATCGGGGTGCCGAGAAACATCGACGCGAACTTGACGATTTGACTATCGCAAATACGGAATTCCGCTTCGCGAACGATCCGAAGAAACTCCTCATCCCGTTGCGTCTTCATGATGACGTCCACGTTGGGATTGATCATGAGCCCGGACTTCATCCGCTCCAGCAGCTCCTGACGCGAGAGGTTTTGCAATCCGACATTCAGAATGGTGACCACTTCCATATTGAGACACTCACGCAAACAGGGCCTGCGCACGGGCAAGCTCCGAAGGAATACCAATATCGATGAACATCGCGTCCGTCGCGTGACCAAACATCGGGACACTCACGAACAGGCGTTGCATCATGTCCGTTTCGAAGGAGAACCGCGCCTGCGGTGGGCCGTGGGCAAAGAGCGTCCGTTCGACGACGTACACCCCCGCGTTGATGAGCCCTGCGCCGCCGACCGACTGCTTTTCACGAAATGCGACGACCCTGCCGTCACCGCCCAACTCGACCGAGCCAAATCGGCCCGCATCCTCCACCTGGGAGAGCACGAGAGTCAGCTGAGCCTCGCGTTCCCGGTGCAGCCGGAGCAGCGGGCCAAGCAGTGCCGGGCAATAACTATCACCATTGAAGACGAATGCGGTTTCGGCCTCGTGCTCCGTCATGGCCTTCCGGATGCCGCCCCCGGTGCCGAGAGGTGGATCCTCGATGCAGTATTCCAGTGCCATTCCACGAAACGCGGTACCGAAGTGTCGTTCGATGATTTCGCGTTTGTGGCTGACCGAAAAAATCAGTCGACTCACACCCTGGCTTGCGATGTGGTCCAGCAGGATCTCGAGAAACGGCCGCCCGTTCACCGGCGCCATCGGTTTGGGTACATCGGAGATGACACTGCTCAGCCGCGTCCCAAGCCCTCCAGCCAATACGATCGCGGGTGGTAAGAGCATCAAGGGCGTCGCTTTCTGTATTCCGGGAAAATGGCCTCCTCGCAAAGGGCACACACGATGTGCCCGATCAGGATGTGGCTTTCCTGGATGCGAGGCGTATGGGTAGAGGGAACGCACAACGCATGATCGCAATGTTCACGCAGTGCGCCACCGGACCCACATAACGCGACAGAGATGATCTGCATCTGCTTGCAGACATCGACGGCCTTGAGCACGTTCTTCGAGTTGCCCGAGGTCGAGATACCGAAGAATACATCCCCCTCACGGCCATTCGCTTGAACTTGGCGCGCGAACACCAACTCATAGCCGTAGTCGTTCCCGATGGCCGTGAGCATCGAGGTGTCGGTCGTGAGCGCGATGGACGGGAGCCCAGGCCGGTCGAATTCGAAGCGGCTGACGAACTCGGCTGCAATGTGCTGAGAGTCCGCGGCCGACCCGCCGTTGCCCGCGAGCATGATCTTGTTCCCACGGCGAAGGGCCTCGATGCAAACCTGCGCAACCCGGAGAATGGATTCATTCAGGGCTCGGTCGGCAAGGAGCTTCTCCTTGACGGCGATCGAGTCGGATATCATTGATGCAATCGCCTCGAGGCTCACAGGATCCATGACTGAGCTCCGTGTTGGATGAAGTTGAATTTTACGAAATAGCCGCCCGTGCCGTCGAGGGCTCGCACGACGTCGAGTTTTCTCACTGGGTCCACGAATATCATCATGAATCCTCCTCCGCCGGCCCCGGAAACTTTGACGGCGGCGGCCCCCGCCTCGAACGCCATCTCCGCCACACGATCGATGGATGTGTTCGAAATCGAATGAGCCATCTTCTTTTTGGCTTCCCAGGAATTTCGAAACAGCTCGATCACACCATCGATATCGTTCATCAGCAAGCGCTCCTTCATGTCGAAGGAAATTCGCTTGAGCTCGTGCATGGACTCCAGCGGCTGACTACTCTTATCGCTATTGACCGCCGTGATCTGGTCGTTGATGATGTTGGCGGATTCTCGCGAGCGCCCAGTGAAGTAGAGCAGCATCCGGGCGTGGAGTTCATTGGAGATGTGGTCCCGGATCCGCAAAGGATTGATGATTGTCTTGTCCCCGGGCAGGAACTCCATGAAATTGAATCCGCCAAACGTCGCGGCGTACTGGTCTTGTTTACCTCCGGCCATACCGCAATCCCTGCGTTCGATTTCGAACGCAAGGCGAGCGACATCGTATTCGCCGAGCGGAAGCCCCAATAGCTCTTGGTAGGCGGAAAGGATGGACACGACCATCGTCGACGAGGTTCCGAGGCCGGACCCTGGAGGCGCATCGGAATACGTCGTTACGGTCAGCGGAAGCGGGACCCCTTTGTGATAGTCGCGAACGATGCGGTTGTAGACGGCCTTGTGCAGCTTCAGGTCGCTTCCCAGTTCGATCGTGGGCACGGCCGGGCCCGCATACTTCGTCTGCAAGTCCCGGGCGTTGAATTCGAGCTGCCCGTCGTCCCGTCGCTCGATGGTGGTGTAAGCATACATGTCGATGCTGACATTGAGCACGGCCCCGCCATACATGTCCGAGTACGGCGAAACATCGGTGCCGCCGCCCGCAAGTCCGAGCCGCAGGGGGGCTTTGGCGCGTACGGTGGTCAAAGGCACTCTGCTTTCCGCCCGTGGAGTCGACCGAGGTAGAGATTGTCACTGACCGGACATCGTCGAACGATCTTCATAGTTCCCTGCTGAATAGTTGCCTGCTGACGCTCCGGCAGACACGAAGCCCACTCCGCCCGATGGGGCCCCGATGGGGCGTGAACCCGTGTCGAGTTCAGGACGCGCGAAAAATACCACGGCCACCCAGTCTCTACGCATACCAAAGATGTGACAAGAAGGCGAATCTCAATTACCTTTGCGAATGATTCAATTCGACCAGGAACGATGGAGTGGTGAGCGGCTGCCCGGTCGCTTGATTGCCTAGCACTCCTCGGGGACGAGGCCGCTTCGAGTAGGGGCCGGTCGAGAGGGTTCGAGGTGGCGGGATCGTGCCGTGTCCCCTCCCGGATGGAACCGCGTGTGGCCGACGTTCCCTTTGCCTCCATCCAGCCGGTTGGCGGCCGATCGAGGTCCTCTGCGGTGCGCACGAGCGCGCAGACCCGCACCCCCTTCGAAGCGATCAAGCCGTTGTGTCTCTCGGTCGACGCGACGCGTCAACTCGTCATCCGACTTCGCTGCCGATGCGCGTCTCGTCGGGTCGGTCAACTCCTCCTCGGAGGAACGATCGGCATCGTATCTCAGGATGCTGACGATATCGATCTCCCGACTCGGTTTGTCCTCGTACGAACACCCATGATCGAACCGGTCATGCGGGCGTGAGGACGTCGTTGACCGTAACGAACGTTCCGGGCGGCCGGCATCGTGCGACCACACCCACTCGACGAAGGGGCGGAAACGTCGGGCCACCTCGAGATCATGGGAGCCGCCCCATCGAGTCCGGCCGCGTCCGGCGAACCGGGTCCCTGACCTACTGTGGACCCCCCCGGATTGGGCTCCGTCGATACTCGAGGGCAAAGCGAGGCCCTATGGTTCTGCGTCCCGCATGCTCGTTCGGTCCGCTGCGCTTCGTATCGCCCTGGTCGTGGCCTTACCTTTTGCCACATTCCCCACCCTCGCCCGAGCGGAAGCGAGGTTCGAACCCACGGCCGAGCTTCCGGACCCCGAGGAATTGGACGAGGCCAAGGCGCGCCAAGTTTTCGAGGCGGCGTTCGTCGCCTACCAGATCCAGGAATACGACGTCGCGCTCGAGATCGGAGTCGTAGCGCTCGAGGCCTTGATCCGCCTCGTCGGTTGGAACGATCAAGCCACGCAGGCCGCAGCCGTCGTGGTGATCGATTCGTTGCGCAAGCTCGGACGCGAATCGGAAGCCGACGCGCTGTTCAATGAGGCGCGCAGCCACATGGGCATGAACGTAGAACCGACCCCGGATGGTGTTCAGAAGATCATGGAGTCCATGCAGGCCTTTTCGGAAGGCCGCATGGATGCCGCCTACGAACTCGCTCGCGAAGGCGTCGCGATGCTCGACCGCGACGATCCCGATTATCGCGATTTGCCCACGTATCGAGCCGTCCTTGCGACCCTCCACATCGAACGCCAAGAGTTCGCGCAGGCCGAACAGCTCCTGCGGAAAAACTTGGAACAGGCCCAAGCCACGACTGATCCGCAGCCGATTGCCGCCGCCATGAACGGCCTCGCTCAGCTCGACTACAGTCGCGGGGCTTACGCTCGCGCCGAAGCTGGCTATCGAGCCGCGCTCGCCGAAGCGACCAAGGCGGGTGCATCGGTCGATGAGGCCCAAAGCGCACACGCCGGGCTCGGCAGCGTCGCCTTCGAACTCGGTCAAATGGACGAGGCGATCCGCGAGTACGAACTCCGGCTCGAGATCGCGGAACGCGACTTCGGCGGTGACGAACGCCTGATCGGAGCCCTCGGAGATCTCGGCGAGGTGTACGAGAACGTCGGGCGATTCACGGACGCGCGCCCCTTGCTCGAACGCGAGGACGCGATCGTGGCGAAGACGTATGGCGAGGAAAGTACGGTTCGCGCGAATGCCATGTCGCGGCTCGGCCGGCTGTACCGATCGATGGCGGAGTACGAACTCGCGATCGATCTCTGGAAACGCTTGCTCGTGATCCAGGAGACCAAACTCCCCCCGGCTTCGCCCTCGATCGGTGCCACGCTCAACCACTATGCCGAAACGCTGTGGGCGTCCGACGGCGACCCCGCTCAGATCATCTCGATGGCGACCCGTGCCGCCGATCTCAACGAACGTCACCTGATCGAGCGGGTCTCGTACGGCAGCGAAGCGCAAAAGCGGGCCGCGCTCGAAAGCTTCGTCAGCGGAACCGATCGGGTCATCAGCTACAACGTGCACTATGCCGCGAACGACGAGGGCGCCACGCGCCTCGGCGTGAACACGGTGTTGCGTCGTAAGGGCCGCGTGCTCGATGCGGTGAGCGGAGCCCAGCAGGCGCTGCGCGGACGCTTGGACGAGGAGACCCGTCAGCAGTTCGATCGCTTGCGCGAGCGTCGTGGACAGATCGCGACCCTCATGATGCGTGGCCCGAGCGAAGGTGAAAGTGTAGAGGACTATCGGGCAAAGATTGCTGCTGCTCAGAGCGAGGCCGCTCAACTCGAGCTCACGCTCGGTGATCGCAACGCTGTGCCCGAGGATCTCGCCCCGGTCGAACTTGCGCGCGTTCAGGCGGAGATCCCCGAGAAGACGGCGCTCGTCGAGTTCGCGGTCTATCGCCGTTTCGATGCGCGCTACAAGAGCTTCGCCCAAGCGTTCGGCGAAGCCCACTACGTCGCCTACGTGGTGCCGCGCGAAGGCTCGGTCACGATGGTCCCGCTGGGACCGGCCGCTCCGATCGACGAGGCCGTCGCGGCCCTGCGCACGGCCCTGGCCGATCCGGCCGTGAGCAACGTGCTCACGGTCGCCCAACGGGTCGACCAACTCACGACCGCGAAGGTTCGCCCGCTACTGGATGACGTGGACCACGTGCTCGTCTCGCCCGACGGTGCACTCAATCTCGTCCCCTTTGCCGCGCTCGCCGACGAACGCGGCCACTATCTCGTTCGCGACTATCAGTTCACCTACCTATCGAGCGGTCGCGATTTGCTACGCCTCGCGCGGGAGCGTCCCGCGAGCTCGGGTGCGTGGGTGGTCGGCAATCCGGACTTCTCTTCGGCGCAACCCACCACCGGGTCGACCACGGGTCGCCGATCCATTGATATGTCCGCGATCTCGTTTCCGCCGTTGCCAGGCACCGCACAAGAAGTCGCGGCTATCGGCAAGGTGATCGAGGATGCCCACGTGCTCGTCGGTGATGCAGCCAGCGAGTCCGCCCTCCGTCGCGCCGAACGACCTGCGGTCCTGCACATCGCGACCCACGGCTTTTTCCTGACCGACGAAATGATGGGGCTCGCGGGCGGTCGCGGAGCGAAATACGTCAAGAGCGACGAAGACTTCACACCCCCTCCCGGAGCCGAAAACCCGCTCGTCCGATCGGGGCTCGCCCTTCGCGGAGCCAATCTGCGTGCCGATGGCGATGACGACGGGATTCTCACGGCGCTCGAAGTCAGTTCGCTCGATCTCTGGGGCACGAAACTCGTGGTCCTCTCCGCGTGTGAAACGGGGGTCGGCGAGGTACACAACGGCGAAGGCGTCTACGGTCTCCGACGTGCGCTCGTGATGGCGGGTTCGGAAAGTCAGGTCATCAGCCTGTGGAAGGTCGACGATGAGGCCACCCGCGATCTGATGGTCGCGTACTACAAGAAGCTCGAGCGTGGTCGCGGCCGGTCGGGAGCTCTGCGGGAGGCGCAACTCGAACTTGCTCGCCATCGCGAGACCGCGCATCCGTTCTACTGGGCCAGCTTCATCCCGTCGGGCAGTTGGGACGGCGTCGACCTCACGTCCAAATCAGCGGAGCAACCTGGTCCGGAACCCGACCGGCCCGAACCAGGCGGGCGTTCCGGGTCCGGCGAATGGGGACCGGAGATTCGCGACTACTGGCGGACCAAACACCTGAGTGACAAGAACTTCTGGGTTCGCGGCGCCTATGCAGCCCCCATCGGGGACCACGACTACGATGGTGCGAGCGTCGAGTCGGAAACCGCTTTCGACCTCGCCCTCGATTTTCTCCTCCACCCACGGCTGCTGTTCGGGATCGAGTACTCGCGCGATCGCTGGTTCGGCGACGCAGCGAGCGATCTGGATCTCCGCCTCAACCGGATCGAGATCGACCTCGCGGTCGACTTGTTGGCGTTGCCCTATTGGTGGCGGGTCCGTCCAGCGCTCCTCCCCCACGCGGGAATCGGTACCGCGATTGGCCGCCAACGGGTGAACACGACCACGATCGATCCGATCACGATGATGCCCATCGCAGGGCCTCGCAGCAACGACCTGCTGGGTGGTCTCGGGGCCGACTGGGGCGCCGACGTCGTGCTCTACTTCAAACTCGGACGACGGTTGAGCCTCGCGCTGCGCGGGGGCGTGACCCGTCCGACGTATTGGCTACGGGCCGGAGGGGATCGATTGGCTTACGACAAGGACTTCCCCCGCTCATTTCGTTGGCACGCAGGGGTCGGCATTGGCCCCGCCTACACCCATTGACGCCTCGATTCATTCCGGAGCACCGAATCCGCACATGACCTCATCCAACGCTCGTACGCTCATGTTCGTACCTGGTCTCGCTTTCGCGCTCGTGTTCGCTTGCGCGCCGGGGCTGGAATCCAAGCCACCGCGGTCCAACGTGAGCTGTCCCGACGGAACGACACGCCCGACCGTCGACTGCGGTACCGATCTCGGTCTGCGTCAACGCGTGGTTGCGGCCAACGCCAATCTCGGCCAAACGGGAATTGGGATCGGCGGGAAATACGAAGAACGAGCCGTCGGGCAGGTGACCGATTCGACGTACCAACTCGCGCTTCGGCTCGAGAGCGCATGCAAAGACTACAATGCTTGTGTGATGCCAGCCGAGACCTATTCATCGCAGGCGCAGGCGATCCGCGAACGACTCGATCATCACGTGGCATTGGTCGATGGACTCGGACAACGCGTCACCGCCCAGCTCGGCGACCAGATCTGGACCAACGCCGTCCCCGATCTCGCCGCGGAGCGGCTCGCGATCGATGTGCGGCTCGAGGCTCGCTCCGGAGGTCGCACGATCGTGCACGAAGACGGCTCACCGCTCTCGAGCGGTGAGGCCTTCCGCGTCCTCGTACGACCGACCGTCCACGCCTTCGTGTATGTCCTCTTGCTCTCGTCGAGCGGCGAAGCGAGCCTCCTCTTCCCCAATCCCGACATGTCACTGGCCAATCCGCTGCCCGGCGGACGAGATATCGCGATTCCGAACGACGGCACCTTCGAGCTCGACGACGTCCGCGGCGAAGAACACCTCCAGGTCGTCGCCGCCACCGCGCCGCTCACGGATCTCGAGCAGCGACTCGCGCAACTCGCCAACGGTCCCACGCCGAAGGCACCGGAGCAAAGCGTGCTTGGAGGCATCGGTGATTTGCTCTGCGACTCCCCGGACGGACGCCGCGGCATCAAGTACACGAAAAGCGCGGTGCAATGTGCTGGCAACAAAGTACGCGGCGTGATCTACAAACAAGCCGCGCGCCTCACCGGGACCGATGGGGCCATCGGCGAGGCGCAACGGCTCGTCGCACGCCCGAATGACGACGTCATCGTCTATCAACACCGTATCGATCATCGATGACGGCCCTTCGACCTTGGCGGCCGAAGACCAACCCACCGAGGGCCGAAGTCATGGAGTCCAAAGTCGCCGACGCGAGCCCCCAGTGCTGCCAGTAGAGCGGGACTTCCAACCACTGGTCGGGAAACAGGTCCACCAGTCGACGGCGTTGGAGATAAAATCCGACGAGGTGCTCGGCGTTCATGCCCCAACCGACACTGAGCCGTGACGCCTCGAGATATACCTCCGGCGACGGTGCGAGACGGGCCGTCAGCGGGCCCACTCGGTCGCCGAAGATCGACGACAAAAACCGCGAGCATAGTTCGTCGTTGGCGTCGTAGAAGAGCGCAGGGGCGCGTTGGAACGCTTCGAGGGTCAAGCCCTGCTTGAACCACCGTTGGATGAACCGCGGGCTCGCGCTCGCGTAATACCGCATCACTCCAAGCGTTTCGACACAGCACCCCTCCACCGGTCGGACCTTCGACGTCACGGCGCCGAGGACCCTGCCCGAACGAAGCCATTCGGCGATACGATCCTGATCGTCGACGATGAGTTCGACCCGCACCCCCGTCGCCTGGATGAAGCTTCGAAGCGCCGGAGCCAGCCAAGTGGTCAAACGATCGGCACTCGTGGCAATGGCCACGGTGCCACCCAATTGGTCTTCGAGTTGCGTGATCCGCTGGAAGATCGCCGACGCGGTCACGTGACGCGCACGCGCCGACGGGTCGAAGCTCCGCTCGCGGGTCACCGCCGCAACTGCGGTCAGCTGCTCGCCGTCGAAGCGCATTCGAAACGTCTATCACGATTGACAACGTTCTCGCCTCGCGTGGGTGACGAAGCGAGGACCCATGTTCGGCCCATGGGGCTCGCTCGCGGACCAACGCTCGAGCCGTCGACGGGCCGTTCGCCAGCCGGCCCTCGCTGGACCGGCGTCTAGCGCCAAGCAACAAGGCCCTCGGGCCACAAAACCGTGCATGGCACGCACGAACTTGCGGTTCGAGGTACTAGACCTCACGCCTTCGGCGAAGGAGTTGCCGCATCGCGCCGAGGACGTCCGCTCGACTCCGTAGTGGAATGCCGATCATGGCTCCAATGATCGCGCAGATCCGCTCGCGCAAAGGATCGGTGACGAACCCATCCGGGCGGACGCCCTCGCGAAACGTCGGGGTCGACTGGACGGAATCCAAGATTTGGCCGATCGGATGGTCGAGGCGAGTCTGCGCGTTGAGCCAAAGATAGAGCACTTCGAGGGCATTTTTCCGTTCGCGATCGGGGTCGGCGCAGCGAAGCAGCAATCGTTCGCCGTACACGAAGAAGTGCGCGGCGTGTCGAGCTTCGTCGGCGGCGATCCGTTGCGCGAGATGACGCAAGACGGGTTCGGGAGCATGCCGTGCGAGCGTGCCATAGGCATCGGCCGCCATCACCTCGGCGATCACGTTGAGCGTCAGCGTTCCCAACCACGAGGTGGCAAACCTGGGACTCTTGCGCCCTTCGATCAGAAAGTCACTGTCGACGCCGACGCCGACACGCTCGAGCCACATCATGAGCACCTGCGGGTGTTTGGTTTCCTCGTAGAACCAAATCGCGAGCCATTGCGAAAAATCCGCATTGTGACCGAACCGCTCCATGAATTGGCGGGTCCCGTCGAACGTCGTCAATTCCGAACGCGCGACGTCGAGGACCAGTTCACGCCAATAGGCAGAGACCGAGCTCGCATCCAGGTCGTCCCACGGCACATCGGCCACACGCCAGCGCACCCGCTCCGCCTGCGCGAACAGGCGATAGAAGAGAGCATCCTCTACGACGTTCGAGCAGGCGGCCACGCTGCGATACGGCTCGTTCACCTCGGATTTGGGTTCAGGCATGACAAGTCCTCGAGTGACGGCAGGTCACGGAGCCGAACGCTTCACCGTGATCGCTCGTGCGGGGCATAACCACGCGGCGGTCTCGGCTCGACCGATCTCGACGTCGGAGGTCGGCTGCCGCCGAACGATGGTGCCGCGAGGGCCGAGCTCGAACAGCTCGGGGGCAATCGATACTCCGGCGGCACAGCCAATGCACCGGGTGCCATCGACCTCCACGTGGGCGCCTCGACCGGACGTGTGTTCCGATCCACGTGGATCCGAGACGGAACGGGTCGCGCCAACGCTGGACAGCGGGGGATGGAATCGCAGCGATCGGTCGAGGACGACACGACCGCTCCGGATCTCACGTTCGAGGCACGCACGCGCTTCCGGTCGTCCTTCGATCCATTCACGTGCCCACACGCCACGCTCGGCCGCTTCGATGAGCTCGACTACGATGGGGTCGACATCTCGGATCGTGGCCGAGCCGAGATCGATGAGTGCCGTGCGTGGCCCCGAGCGGACGGGCCAAACCGAGTTGTCGGGTAAGCGAAGTCGGGCGCCCACGATCCCGGGAAGGGTGAGGATGAACTTCGGTTGAACGATCCGTTCACAGGGGAGCCGCACCGATCCAGCGAGCCAATGCGGCAAGAGCCACCATTCTTCCCAGGCCTCCGGCCGCTTCGCGATCTCCCGTTCGAGCACATCGAACAAGGTCGTCATGATACGAAGGCGAGTCTCCAGCCGCGATTCGTTCGGCTCGAACGATTCGATCGGGGGAAAGATGTCGAACGTGGCACTCGGGGCCGAATCGTGGGTCGCAAGCACCGGGAGCACGGGGCTCCCCGAGGCCGTCGCGAGCGCAGCGAGGCCGGGCCGAACACGGATCGTCTGACCGAGCCAAGGCAGCTCCAGGCTGCCGTTCTTGGCCGCTTTGCCCTCGGTTCCGCTATTGCCGTCGATGAAACTCAGCACGATCCGGCCCTGCTTGAGCGACCGGGCAAGCTGCCACAACGCCGTCGTGTCTTGGCTATTGCACGTACGAAACCGATCGGACCCATGCTCGGGATAGTGCGTCGACAACCGTGTGTACACATCCCGATCGAGTTCGCGTTTGAACGTGTCATCCACGAGCATGGTGATCCGCCGTCCCCTCGCCAACAGCTCGAGCGTCAGCCAGCGATAGGCGCTGAAATGAGCGGTGGTGAGGATCGCCCCCTGCCCACGGGCAAGGGCGCGTTCGAGATGCTCCCAGCCGCGAAAGCCACAGACGAACGCACGCGTTGGTTCTTGCCAAAGCGAGTCGAAAAAAGGCAACAGACGACTCACCCTCTGCGCAATGCACCGAATCTGCGGTCGCGTGTGGGTTCGGCCAAGCCCGATCGCGACGCCGAGGAGGGTGTTCGCCAATTTTCCTGCAAGCTCGCCGGAATGGGCTGCCCGTCGGGCGCGAAGGTGAGCTTTGGCGTGACATGGCCGGCCCTCCGCGGGCACGAGCATCGGAGCTTCAAAGTACGCGGTCATGATGCATGAGATCGATGAGCTCGAACGCCACGTGCAAAGCCGAGCGAGCGGTCATTTGGGCTTGAGCATCGGATTGAACTTCGACCAGGTCCGCACCGAGGATGCGCCGCCCCTCGAGCAACGCACGCAACAATCGTCGCAGTTCGAGCAGCCCGAAGCCGTCGGGTTCGGGCACGGTGGTCCCGGGAACGATCGAGGGATCGAGGACATCCACGTCGACGCTCACGTAATAGGGAAGTTCCGGTCGCAGGACCCGGCGCCGGTCCGCTTCGATCATCGAACGCAAGGTCGCCACCGAGTAGCTCTCGTGTTGGGCAAAGCCCTCATCGCACGGACGTTGCTGAAAGCCACGGACCCCGCAGAGCACGACGTGTTGCACATGGGGAAACGCCACCGCGTGACGCATGACGTTGGCGTGATGCAAATGCCCCTCGTGGTCGATGAGGCCGAAGTCGGTATGAGCATCCAACTGCAGGACGCCGATCGGGGTCTCGTTGTGCGCCGCGAGGGCCGCTGCCGTCACACTATGGTCACCGCCGAAGAGCAACGTTTGCCCGTGTCGCCGACGAATCGAGGCGATGGCTCGGGTGAGACCTTGCATCCATGAGACGACCGGACATCCCGCGGGATGGACGAGGTTCCCGGCATCGAACAGCTCAACGCCCGACGCGAGCCACCGCCCGGTTTCGACGTCGGGGAAGCCGAGCGCGATCCCATCGCGCAATCGCGGGACGAGAGGATAATCTTGACTCGCCGCACGCAAGAGATCTGGACCGGCCGCGGCCCCTTTGCGATAGCGTTCGAGGGTTCCGCCGTCGAACTTCGCTCCGAGCACCACGATCGCCCCCGGATGATTCGCGGTTTCGTTATGCTTCCAGGCCTGCGCACGGGCAAACCGCTGGGGCACGGGTTCGGGACGCGGAGATGGAGGCTCTTGCCGCACGCGATCATCCGCGGGGACCAAGACGCCGAGCGTGACGAGTTCGTCGACGACCGCGAGTTGTTCCGACGACGGGTCGGGCAGCACATCCGACAAACGTCGTGCGGATGCAAAAGCCGCGAGGAATTCGAAAGTGTCGGGCGTGAACTCGAAGGTGCGATCGGGACGAGAACGAAGATAAGCCTCGGTCGCCGAACCGAGAACACGCACGAGCTTGGGATGAACTCGCCAGCGTGCGTGGAGGTGCGGCGACCGAATCGACATGAACTAGAACTTCGCGAGGTTCTTGGAGTTCTGCACGAGATCGTTACCCGGCAGCACGACTGCGGCCCCCGGATCGGTTCGCATCGTGCAACGGCCTTCGGCCGAAACATCGCCACCGCGATTGAGCAAGCCTTCGAGGCCGGTGACTTCGACCCCTCCATCCTTGATCTTCACGCCGAGCTGCAACACCTTCGCGTCGCTCGTGAGCCCGACTTTGCTCGACGAACTCGAGGTTTGGAAAATGAAGCCCTGCTTGTCGATCCCCACGTTGACCTGGATCGAGGTTTGACCGCTCTTCACGAGGACTTCGGTACGCGGGGACGTGACGGCGATCCGGGTCGGCGTCGTTTTGACGGCGGTGATCGGTGCGGCTGCAGCTGTGCCCGCGACCGATAGTGCGGTGAGGGCAGCAGCGCCTGCTCCCAGCTTGGCAAACATTTCTCGGCGACTCGTTTGGTTCATATGGTTCCTTCCCATGGACGACCCCAAGACTCGGGTCGCGGTTCTCGATGTTCTCCGACGTTGGCAAACACATCGGCGACGATCGTCGACGTGTCCAAAGACTTGGGCTCGGCCGCATTCCAATCGACGAGAACGCGTTCGATCTGGCGTGCCATGAAGTATTCGGTCGCATCGCGGGTCGCGAGGACGGCGATCAGGGGATCGAAGAGCAAACCGGGTGGAGGGCGTCTCAGACCGCTCGGGTGCGCGAGATAGGTACGGTCGTAGCGGCGAAGTTCGGCACTGAGCACGGCGTAGTCCCACGAGATCGTCCCGGCCACCAACCCGATGAGCAGACTCGCGGACATCAGGGTGTGCGCGCAGGCCAACGGGCAAGGCTCGTTCGTGACGATCACCGCATCCGAGCGAAAGTCGAACGTCCAGAAACTGCGCTCATGGCCATGAAAGGCGATCTCGTATTGGCGAATGACCTGCCATTTGTGATGCCAGCTGAAGAATCGCTGCTGGGCCGCGATCGCCTCGACGAGCGTCTTCGTGAAGAACAGATCGATGGCGGCGTGGCACTCGGCGCGGGTAAACCCATGACCTCGCCTTTCCTGCACCGGAAATCCGAGCTCGAACGGACGAAACGCGAGCGTCTGCCAGTCGTAGGCGTCGCGATCGCAGCGGCAGTACAGAAGCCGCCCTCGCTCGACGGCCTCGGTTCCCGCGTCGACCGTCCAAGCGTCCCCGGACTCGAGTACGAGCGTGGCCCTCGCGAGCGCGGGTACCACCTCCGCGATGTCATGCAGGAAGCGCGCGCGCGTAACGGGAAAGATGAGATGGTTCGTGAACGACGCGGACCCGACCGCGCGAAACCCACAGGCCCCGAGCACGAGCACCTTCGGCTCGATCTGAGCGATGTTCGCGAGGAGACGACCATAGGCCTCGTCGGGGAACGCGATCGCATCGCCGGCCGACAACGCAACATCGAGCAGCGGTTGCCACGGCGCGATGAGGGCATCGATGCTCGGATATCGCTGCAGCACGGACGCGATGCCTTGGGGCTCGGGTACCGTATCGACCATATGCCAGACGGTCGTGGTCTCGTCATGCAAGACGAATCCATGTTCGTGAGCTCCGCTCGCAGCGGGGGTCGGCACGATCGTGAGGTCTCCGATCTGGATCGGGACGAAGGTCTCGACCACGAGGATCTGCTCGAAGCCAAGCCCTTGTAGACTGCCGATCACGAGCGGATCGTCGACCGCGAAAATCGGCAGATGCCGCGGAAATGCAGCCAATGAATCCGGATCGAGGTGATCGGGGTGTCCATGGCTCACGACCAAGGCATCGATCGGCGGAAGCTGGCCGATGTCCAAGGTCCGTGGCGGATAGAGGTCGTAAAGCCCCTCGTGATGGAGCCCAAACAGCAACGGATCGAACAACACCGTCGCTTGATCGGTGCGGACGATGAAGGAGGCGTGTCCGAGCGCTTCGATCCGTAGGGTCATGCCGAAGCCAAATGCCGAGCGATATAGGCGGTGAGGGTGTCGACCGACGTGAAGTCGGGTTCGGCGATGTCGGCGAGCTCGAGTCCGAACTCGTCGGCAAGCCCCGCCGCGATCTCGAGACTGCCGATCGAATCGAACCCGAGCCCCCCGTGGACCGAGCTGAACAGGATCGCCTGTCGCGGAAAGGTTTCGGCGGTGAAATCCTCGAGCTCCAAGCGCTCGACGATCACCCGCGCAATGCGGTGGGCGACTTCGGATGAAGGCTGCATCGTCATGGGTCCGTTAGAGAGTGCTGCGAATGCAAACGGCGGCCATGCTGCCGCCAAAACCAAGGCTGCTACAGATGGCGAGCGGGACCACACCGGAGCGCGGTGTGGTCGGAAGTCGAATCGCCAGCGAATGATCGATCGGCCGAACGAGGCCAATGTTGCCAGGGATGATCGCCTGTTTCATGCAGGTCACGGTCGCCACCACCTGCATCGAACCGGCAGCACCGAGCCCGTGCCCGAGTTGACTCTTGAACGAGACGACGTCCACCGAATGTTCGAGCTCGAACGCCCGAACCAAGGCTTCGATCGCCCGCAGTTCGGGTTCGTCGTTGGCCGGCGTACCGGTTCCATGCGCGGCGACGAAACGAAGATCACGAGGTGCGGGATCTTGGTGCAAGGCTCGTGTCATGCCACGCAGGGCCCCCGCCCCCTCGGGGTCCGGAGCCGTCGTGTGATAGGCCTCGCTCACGTTGCCGTAGCCGGTGAGAAAGGCCCAGGGTGTGCGCCCACGCGCCCGCGCATCCGCGGCCCGTTCGAGCACGACATAGGCGGCACCATCCGCGAGGGTGAGCCCATCCCGATCCACGTCGAACGGCCGGCATGGCCCGGCATCGAGGGCTTTGAGCGAACTGAACCCAACCAGGCTCAACGCCGAAAACGTGTCGTGCGAACCCGCGATCACACAATCGGCCCGCCCGGCTCGCAACAAGGTCATCGCTTGACCGATCGCATTGATGCCGGACGAACAGGCGGTGTTGATCGTGTAGTTCGGCCCCCGTGCGCCGACCCGAATCGCGATCTGTCGAGCTACGATCGCAGCCGAATCGGCGATGAGCTCGGGATCGGGGGGTCGCTCGAGACTTTGCCGCAGATGCTCGATGAGTCCATGGTTCGAACCGTGCGACGTCCCATTGCACACCGCGATCCGCTCCGGCGAATAGTTGTGTTGAGGGTGACCTGCATCGTGGACGGCGTCCCACGCCGACTCGACCGGCATCACGCAAGGCCATTCGTCGATCGATACCTCACGCTCGACCTCGCTCCCTGACACCCGCAACCGAGGCGGCGGCGGGATCTGTCGCGCGAGTCGGGCGTAGTACCAAGGATCGCGGAGATCGAGCCCCGTCCCCTCGACCTCGTGCAGATCCGCTCGCGCGTTCACGATGGCGTGCATCAGGGATTCGACGCCTCGACCATAGGGGCTCCACACCGACACCCCGGTGATGGCAATGGGATCAAGCAATGGCTGCGCCTCCATCGAGACGGATGATCTCGCCGGTCAAGTAGTCGGGTGCATCGAGGGCCAGATACGTCACGAGGCTCGCCACCTCCTCTGGCTGACCGATCCTCGCGATCGGTTGCTGTGCAATGGCGCGATCGCGAGTCTCCGCCGAACGCATCGATTCGGTCATGTCCGTGGCGACGAGACCTGGAGCGATCGCATTTACGCGGATCCCCGCGGATGCGAGCTCCCGCGCCAACACCCGTGTCAGGGCTTCGACCGCGGCTTTGGAACAGGCATAGGCCGAAAGCCCGGTCGTGCCGTGGCTTGCGGCGATCGATGAAAGATTGATGACTCGCCCCGCTTTGTGTTTGCCGAGCAATGCCGAGGCAGCCTTGCAGGTATTGGCGGTCCCGCCCAAGTTGACTTGCAGGACGCGCCAAAAGCTGGCCATGTCCATGAAAAAGAACAGCCGTTCTTCGAGGATTCCCGCGCAATTGACGAGCACATCGAGGCGTCCAAACTCCTCCCGCGTGGCTCGGATCATGTCTTGCACCGCAGTGAACTCCGCAACGTCGGCACGAGCGATCGAAGCGCGGCCCCCCGCCTGATCGACCTCGTCGCGCAGTCGTTCGGCGGCGTCCTGATGGGAATGGTAATTGATGATCACGTGGCAATCGCGAGCCGCGAGGGCCCGGACGACCGCCCGTCCGATCCCACGCGAACCACCGGTCACGAGCGCAACCTTGCGGGCAAGCTCGATCACGTGAACGCCTCGCTCGCAGAGGAAAACGGCCAGGCCACCTGCTCTTCGCGAGCCCGACCGATGGGCCGACCCGCGAGGACGATCGCCGAATGCTGACCGTGAAACTCCGTATGCGTGACCAAGGCAAATCGCTGCAAGGTCCGCCCATGACCCGATTGACCCGATTGACCCGATTGACCCGATTGACCCGGTTCAACGGAGAGTTCGTGCAACGCCCAGGCGACCCCGAGCGCCGACGCCATGCCGTAGCCGTCGCCGACTTGCAAATGCAGTTTGGGGTTGCGCTCGAGCAGGTCACGGCGTCCCAGCGACGTCAATGCACCCGTTTGGGCTTCCTCCAGCTCTGGATGCCCGTTCGCGCCACCGCAATAGACGCTCAATCGTTCGGGGTCGACACCTGCGTGCTCGAGCGCACGAGCACAGACTTGGGCAAGCCCGCCCGGTGACACCTGAGCCCATCCACGCAGCGCTCCTCTCGTCGTGACCGCGGAATCGAGACCTGCTTCGACCGCGAGGACCTCGGCCAGCGGCAGGACCCCGCGCGCGCGGGCGTGGGCGAGCGCTTCGAAGACGAACCCGACGGCACCTTCACCAAAGGTGGCCCGATCGGACGGCGTTTCGGGAGTGGCTCGACCGATGAAACCGTTCGCGAGAGCGGCCGCGAAACTGTAGGGTTCGACCTCTTCCATCCCACCACACAGGATGGCCGAGGAGCGACCGCTCCGAATCTCGTCGAAGGCGATCTGCAATGCGCCGCCACCCATCGTGAGCAAATTGAGCCCATGCAGTCCGAGCGCTACGCAGAGCGCCCCGAGCGGTGCATTGGCCACAGCTTGCGAAAACAAGAGAGGGCTCATCTTTTTCGGCCCGTCGCGCAGCACCGGCAACATCGCTTTGGCGACCACCGCTGCAGGACCTCGATTGCGATTGAAGATCGCTCCGATGTCGAACACGACGTCCTCGGATTCGAGGCCTGCATGCAGCAAGGCCTCACGTGCGGCGACCATGGCGATTTGGCTCAACGCCGCGGGCAGGGGCGGCTTGATGCTCGGAAACGCGGCGCGGAACGGCGAAAGATCGCGGATGAGCCCGGCCATGCAATCCGCAATGCGATCGCTGCATCCCGCAGCGCGCTCGCTCCAAGGATCAAGTGCACATTGACCTGCGCGTATCCTTTCACCGAAGTGCGACCAGCCCGGTCCCAACGGCGTCCATGTTCCACACCCAGTGATGACGACGGAAGGCTTGCCGTGAGAACTCATCGCAGATCCGTCGCAGGTCGCGAAGCGGCCAAAGGTCGCCGTGCTATTTACCCCAGCGATGAATGCCGTCGCAATCGCGTTGCCGTCGCTGCGCTGTTTTGAGCCGCTTCCGACCGCACATGTCATGGAATGGAACGATGAACGATCGATGGCTTCGATCTCGCGCGACGTATTGCTTCGACTTTGTGAGGGGCACTTTCCAGGCATTCCGATCGTTCCAGGCGCGCATTTGTTCGCGATCATGTTCGATGTCGCGGTTTGGCACGTGCGGCAGACCCATCCTGGGCTCCATGTGATGCCGCGAAGCTGCCGTTTTCGTCGATTGGTGCATCCGACCTACGACCTGACGATCGAGGTCGTGCTGTCTTCACGCCCCAAACGGGCTGAAGGGTCCCCACGCCCGGTGGGGGTCGAATGGATGGATCCGAACGGTCCGCGCGTTTTCATTCGTCGACATGATGTCGAGCACGGTGTGGAATCGCTTGCCGACGCGCAGGTGCGAACATGTCGGTGACTTCAGACCTTTGCACCGAGCTGACCGCGGCCGTCGATGGGTGCGGGACTTCGGTCGGCGGAGCGCCCGAGGCGATCGTGGACGCAAGCGAATCCGTCTTACGCCTCAAGCATCGCGGCCACGCCTTACTGCTGGCCTGCGAAGTCGAAGACGACCGCTCAAATGATCTCGAGCGACGCTTTCGCAGCCAACACCGCGATCCTTGGACCTGGCCACTCGTCTTGGATGCCGGAGCTCAAGCCGCAGGCCTGCTCGTCAAAGACCTCGATCGCGGATTCACCGGAACGCTCGTCGTGGTCGCGTACGACGAACTCCAGCTGGAGCTCGAACCGCGCGCGGGCACACTCCTCGTGCGAGTGTCGAAAATCCGTCGCGTCCTCGGGATGACTCAAGTCGGTGTCGTCGCCACGGATGCCGCAACTCACGAAATCCGCATGCGCGCCACCGTTTCGTTGGCCCCGATGCCACCACTCGACCAACACCGCTAGACCTGCTCGGATTCCCGGCAGATCCGTTCACGCCGTTAGGTGTGCGTGGCGAGGTACTAGAGGTTTTCGGAGATTCTGTTCGTCGGACCCGAGCGGTGGCTCGGTCGACGCTTTGCTTCCGGTGGAAGCGTGACATAGGAATGAAGACAAACGAGTCGATCGCGCAAATCGCTTGGGGTCCGTCCAATGAAGCGACGAAACGCGCGGCTGAAATGAGCATGGTCTGCGAAACCGCCATGGAACGCCAAGCTCGAGGCCGTGGCGGACGCAGTGAGGGGAGGTTGGCCCAAGCTCGCGCTCAATCGCAGCCACAGTTTGTACGTTCGCAATCCCAAGCCCATTTCTTCGGCGAACAGATGACGCAAACGTGCCTCCGACAGCCCGGCGGCGCGGGCCAACGTCGGCAGTGAATGCTCATGCGAAAGTGGGTCGGCGTGCAGACCTTCGAGCACACGCCGAACCCTCGCATCGCCAGCATGGCGCTTCGGCACCTCCAGCGACACCAGAGCCTCGCGGGCGATCTCGACCAAAACCTCGGGTCGAGCCATGGCCGCGCCCAAGCTTCGTACCGCGTCGATGACACGACGTTCGACTTTGCCGGGTTCGAGTGGACGGGGAACCGCGTCGACCTTGGACGCGAAGCCATGCGTGAACGGGTCGACCAGCACGGCAATGCAGGTTCCCGTCGCTGCGATCGCATGAGATGCATTCGGCGGGACCAGCACGGCCAACCCCGAACTCTCGACACCGTGACGATCACGAACGAGGACTGCACCCTCGATCGCCACGACGAGCTTCCACGCGGGTTGATCGTGGACCGAGGTCGCGCGGCCTTGCGAGAGATGGCTCGCGCACCCGCGCTCGATCACCACGATCCCGTCCGAGGGTGAGGACGGGAGCCATTCGCACTCCGACATGACCTCTTTGTAGCCCATTCATTCAAGCGGGCCCACGCACGAAGGAGGATCCTCCAGACCAATGAACGTTCCCGCCGCATCCCTCATCCTCGGCTGGGTCTCGGTGGCCCACTTTGCCAAGATCGTGTTGGCCGCGAGCCTGCAAGGCCGCGAACGCATTCGCGCCCGTCAGTTCGCCTACGCAGAGGATGCCGCCGCGTGGAACGGCACCGAGGCTGACGCGGCCCCATCCGACCTCCACCGGCGGGCCGGGGCTCTGCTCCGCAACGACAGCGAAAACCTTCCGATCTTCGCCCTGCTCGCGGCGAGCTTCGTCCTGCAGCAGGGCAGCGCGCTGGGAGCCGTCGTGTGGTTCGGTGGATTCACGATCGCGCGATGGCTCCACGCGATTGCGATGCTCCGCCGCATTCAACCGCTGCGCACCCGTGCGTACGCGATGGGCCTCGTGAGCCTCCTCGGCCTCGCCCTTCACATCCTGCTGCTGCCACTCCTGCAGAGCTGAGCCGAGGTGCGCCCCTGCAAGGTCCTGCTGGGCGTGCGTGGACTCGTTTGGCCTTGCAACGATAGAATGAAAGCGTGACATCTCCCAACCTGGGTCTGCTTGGCGTCGTGATGGGTCTGGTCGTTGCCGGTTGCGAGCGCCAGAGTGACCCTGCCTTGTTCCCGACCAACACCACCGAAGGTCGTTCCGACGCGGGCGAAACCACTTTCGAAAGCTCGGGACCCACCTCGACGTCGGCGGACGAGGCGACCAGCGGGTCCGGATCGAGCTCGGCCGGTCAAGCGTCCGATGACAGCTCCGGCACGACCGGGGTCGAGCTCCCGCCTCCCCCTCCTGCACCCGATCCCCTCGCGATCCCAGGGATCCGATTCGTCGGACGTATCGCCTCGGCCGACCCTACCGGTTACGCCTTTGCGTGGTCGGGCACCGGCTTCGTCGCAGCCTTCGAAGGTACGACCGCGAGCGTCGAGCTCGTCGATGGGGGGCAAAACGAGTTCACGGTCGTGGTCGACGGCGTCGTGCAACCCAAGCTCGTCGCCCAAGCCGGTTCCGCCACGTACGTCCTCGCGAGCCAACTCGCCGCAGGAGCCCATCAGATCGAGCTCTACCGACGCACCGAGCCTTCCTTTGGCACCACCCAGTTCGTGTCATGGTCGACGGACGGCACCCCCCTTTCGCCGCCCGCACCCGCGCGGAGGATCGAGATCATCGGCGATTCGATCACCGCGGCGTATGGGATCGAAGGCACGTCCCCCGAATGCAACTTTACCGCCGACACGCAGAATCACTATTTGAGCTACGGAGCCCTGAGCGCAAGAGCGATCGATGCCGAACTGCACACTGTCGCCTGGTCGGGGAAAGGCGTGATCTACAACTACGATCAGGACCTCCTGAACCCGATGCCTGTGTTGTACGACCGCGCGTTGCCCAACAACTCGATGAATCGTTGGGATTTCTCGGTCGTGCCCGACGTGGTCGTGATCAACCTCGGCACCAATGATTTCAGTACGGATGGCGACCCCGAGCCTGCCGTCTTCGAAGCCGCCTATTTGGAATTGCTCGAACGCATCCGTTCGCACTACCCAGAAGCCACGATCCTGTGCACGAACGGTATCCTGTTGAGCGGAGGCGATCTGACGGCCGCCCGATCGGGCATCAACAACGCGGTTGCGGCCTTCATGAATGCCGGCGGAGACCGCATCGAAGTGTTCGAGTTGAACGTTCCCAACACCAACCCCGGCTGTGACTACCATCCCGGGCTCGCGGCTCACCAAGCGATGGCCGACGTGTTGACCGCTCAACTCCGTCGGGTACTCGGCCTACCGTGAGCGTCTGAACTCCGCTTGGCGAACGTCCGATGCGGGGTCGCCCTCCCTAGCGCAAGGCAGAACGAGCCCTCCCTTTGCCACGGCGCTCGGCCCTGCATTCTGCTCAATGCTGACGTTCCACCCAGTTCCCTTCGCGCCTGTGTTGCCCTGAGTCGAGCCGACACGCCAGCGTCATGCCGTGAGGCAGGAGTTCGAACCGATGGGGTCAGATCGTCCTTACGGCTGAAACACCCTCACGCGCGCCTGAACCGCCCGATCCCACACCTTCTCGTGTCTTCGCGCGCGACCGACGGGGTGCGCTCCAGGGTGGGTTCGCGTACCCTCTGTGCCACTCATGCGACACGCTTGGCTTCTTGCCGTGGTCCTCATCGCTTGCACCCGCGAGAACCCAGCGTTCGAAGATCGCGACCTGTCCGATCAGGCGACGGAGACCTCGATGTCCCCCGCGGATTCCACCGACGACGGTAGCGAGGAATCGCCCGAAGGTACGAGCAAAACCGCCGATCCCGGCAATGATGGCTCCGAGCCGTCGACCCTCGACGACCCCGATCCGACCGATGACACGATCCCCTCCACGACGGACGACGGTATGCTCGAGGAAACCACCGCGGCAGCCTCGGACGAGGGCAATGACGACCCCCTCGTCATCGGTGAGCCCGAACTCGTCGATGGGATCCATGTGGTGGACGTCAACGACGATGGTGTCACGCTGACCGGCGATCTCTTGGAGATGTACTTCGCGAGCGATCGCACCGGGGTGCGGGACATCTATCGTGCCGTTCGCGAATCCGTCGACCTGCCGTTCGGGACGCCGGAATTGATCTTGGAACTGAGCACTCCGGACTTTACCGAAGCGAGCCCCGAGATCACCCCGGATGGGCTCATCATGACATTCGTTTCGAATCGGCCGGGCGGTCTCCTCGGATTCGACCTCTATGCGTCATCGCGTGACTCACGGGAGCTCCCGTGGAACCCGCCCATCATCCTCGGTAAGATCAACAGCGACTTCGACGAGTTCGGTGCGTTCGTGCTCCCGACAGCCGAGGCCTTCTATTTGTGCACCAACAATGCGTCCCAACAGGTCGGAAACGCGGACTTGGTGCGGGTGATATGGATTGCACCGACCGACGAGTTTGGTGAAACTCGCGTCGTCGAAGCCTTGAGCTCCGCGGTCGACGATTGCTCGGCATGGGTCAGTGCGGACGAAACGATCGTCATCTTCACGCGGCCCTCGCCCGCGGGTGACCTCGATCTTTACATCTCCCGGGCGACCGGTAACGGACTCTCCGAGCCCGCTCCTATCGTCGAGCTCAATACCGAGGCGAACGAAGACAGCCCCTGGGTCTCGCCCGATCTGTCGACGCTGTTTTTCGCGAGCTCGGCGTCGGGCGTGTCGCAGATCGTCTCGGTAGGCCTGAGCCTCTAGCTGCAGGGGTCCGTGGAAGAGGTCGAGGAGGACGACCTTGGGGGGTGACACGGCACCGCCTGCGGCCGGAGGCACGAGTGAGGACCGCAAGTAGGAGACGAGCGGGCGGCGGTTTGGGGTGTGGAGGTCGCGACCTGGAAGTCGAGATGATCGACGGACCCCTGTGGGTCTATCTACGGACCCCGTTGGGTCGATCTCCGGACCCCTTGGTCTCGATCCGCGGACCCCGTTGTCTCGATCTCCGGACCCCTTGGTCCCGATCCGCGGACCCCCTTGTCTCGATCTTCGGACCCCCTTGTCCCGATCTCCAGACTGGTTTTTGCCCGAACTGGAGCGGATTTCGCGACCGCTTCGAGCGGTGGGCATAATCTGCCATCGATGCCAACCGCAACGTCGTACTCACCGAGCAACAGGCGAAGATGCTCGAGCGCCTCGTCGCCTCGGGGCGGTACCAGAACGCGAGCGAAGTGCTTCGAGAAGGGCTCCGTTTGATCGAGGTGCGAGACAGCGACGAGAAGGCCCGGCTTGATGCTTCGCCGACACCTGAAGCCGTGGGCCGTTGGACATGTCGCAATCACGGATCACCGAGCAGCAGAACGGCCAGCGTTCGGGCGGCTCGCCTGGTCCTTGGCCCGCAATACGAAGATCGTCCCCGCGAGCACGAGCAGCAGACCGAGAATCGCGGCCGCCGACCAACGATAACCCTCGAAAACGGTCGATGCGATCATTGCGATCAAGGGGATGACAGCCGCGGTATATCCGGCTCGCCCAGCCCCTATTCGACGCAGCAAGGTGAGAAACGCTACGAAGGCGACGACCGATCCCATCGACGCCAAATAGACGAGCGAAAGGACATATCCGACCGTGAACTCGAATGCCAAAGGGACCTGCATCACAATGCAGTAGCTGAACAGTCCGAGCGCCGCATAGGCCATCGCCACGGCAGTAGCCGGAACCACCGCGATACCGCGTGAAAAGAGGTACTGCGAGTACAGATTGCCGGCGGAAGCGATGGCGGTCGCGGCGACGGCCAGCAAGATACCGATGCCCTGATCGCCCCGCGTGTGCAGGTTCGCGATCTCTGGCCAAAACAGCAGGCACACTCCTGCAACACCGAGGATCGCCCCGAGCAGCACAGCACGTGGCGCGGGAGTTCCAAAGCAGATGCGGGCACCGAGTAGGTTCCAAAAGACGAGAAACGCGAACAGCACCGAGACGAGGCCCGATGGGAGGTACTGTTCGCTGCGATAGACGAGCACGTAGTTGAGGCCGAACAACAAGACGCCGAGCAACGCAAGCCTGCCATGGTCGCGTAGGCTGAATTGCGATGCGATTCCGCGGAATCTGCACCAACCGAACAAGAGCAGCGAAGCGAGTGCGAATCGCCACACGACCGATACCTCGGGCACGACAGTGCCGAGCTGGAACTTGATCGCGAACCAGGTCGTTCCCCAGATCGAAGACGCCAAGCAGAACAGCCACACGTCCGAGTACGAGGCGCGATTCGTCGAAGAGACCATGGAGAGTTTGCCCATCCTACGCTCTACCGCGAGATCGGTCGGGGCGAGGCACCGGGACCACGAGACCATGAGACCATCGTGGGCACAAACGACATCGGGGTGAACTTGGGCGGGCTTCGGCCAGGAAGACTGACGTCTCCGAGTAGCGCTCCGCTGAAGTGAGTGAGCACCACGTTGCGGGCACCGGCCTTGGCCGCGATTCTGGCGGCCTGTCGCGCGAAGACCCCCCTGCGGTGGCACATCGGCAACGCTGTCGCTTTGCCCGACTGCACTGGCCACGCACGGGACGTGCACCTCCGATGAGGCATTCGAGCGGAGGGCGAGCGTCGCAAATGTCCCGCCACGGGCCATCCCTGGACCATGGTCGACACACGCACGTTTTGCGGATCGGATTCGCACCATTGCGGGTGGCTTGCAGCAGACCAACCGGTCCAAGAACAGACGCCGGTTCACCTCAACGAATTGATCGCGCGCCCGATGTTGGTTGCGTGGGGACCCGATCCGCCCTTGGGTCATTCGACCGATCGGTACACGAACATGTCGGCGTGAACCCGGTGGCGAGTGGCAGTGCATCGCCGATCCGTTGCCCGAACTGTGGATCGCGGATTCGCATGGGTCAGTGCATGGAGCACGGACCCATCGCACGATCGCTCGCGTTGCTCCCGCGGTTGGATCCACCTCCAGCGCTACCTGGATTCGTGGCGACGAAGTTGCTCGGGACGGGCGGATTCGCGACGGTGTACCTGGCGGAGCAAACCGGAGTGGGGCCCTGCGCGCTCAAGGTCGCTCATTCCGACGACGTTTCCCGCCAAGTCCTGCAGCACGAACGGCGGGCGCTCGAACGGATCGGCCCCCCCGCGGTACCAGCGATCCGAGGCACGGGCACCAACGCGCTCGGTCAGGCGTACCTCGCCATGGACTACATTCCCGGGCCGACCTTGGCCGAGGTCATGCTGGAAGAGCCGAACGACCTCGACCTCGTTCGACTCCGCGCCATCGTGCTGCCCATCCTGCGGGTACTCGGGATCGTTCACCGTTCGCGATTCATCCACGGCGATCTCAAACCCGAGAACATCATCCTCGGCGGAGCGGAGGGGGCAACGTTGATCGATCTCGGGCTCGCGGGCGAGATCCCTTCGAACTCTCCACAGGAGTTGACCGCCGGTACCGTCGAATACATGTCTCCGGAACAATGCACCACCGGCGAATACCTCGACCAGCGCAGCGACATCTACGCGCTCGGTGTGCTGGTCGTCGAGCTCATCACCCACCGGCCATTGTTTTGGGGGCAAGCAGAGCAGATCCGCGAGGCGCATCGCAGCCAACGGATTCCATCGCTACCGCTCGCGTTGCCGCTCTTGCGGTTCGTCCACCGGTGCTTGGCGAAGGACCGCGAGCGTCGTCCATCCACCTTGGAGGCGTTCGAAGAGGAGTTCATCACCGCCCTCGCGGCATGCGAATCCGGACTGCTCCTCGGCCGCGTGCCGGCTGCATCGCCTCCGCCTGAAGCGGAGGTTCAGGGTGCTCGGAAGGAAACCATTGGGCTCGTATGGTTCGTCTGTTCCAGTCCACCGATCGTCCTACGACGCGCGCTCGAGCCGACTCAAGGTCAAATCGTCCACGTCCACGGACCTTTGCACGTGGCCGGCTTCATCGATGCGGGTCGCGACCATCCCGTCCGAGCAGCCCTGACGGCCGCCGAGACCATCGTCGAAAACGGCTACACCACGCGGGTCTTGGTCGACATCGCCGAGGTCCGGATCCGCTCGCGCCCCAACGGACCACCGCGGGTGACGAGTCCCCGATTTCTCGAACGCGATGGTTATCCCAACGACGCCGATCCGCTCGGCGTGTTGGTGACCGACGCGGCCAAGAGCTTGCTGCCCGACGTGCCGTTCCGCGCCACCGATCGAACCGGGATCTGGAACGTCGACAGCGAGGGGTCGACCCAGGAGTGGCAACTCGATCGAGTGTCGCGATCCAGCTTCGGTCGTCACGGCGAGCTCGCGACGTTGTTGCGTTCGGTCGATGTCGCCATGCAGGGTAAGCCGTCGCTCGTCACCGTCGAAGGTCCGCGTGGGATCGGCAAGAGCCACCTCGCCCAAGAGCTTGCGCAGCAACTGCGTGAACATGAGACCCCCATCCGCGTGATCGCGGTTCGGGTCTCCGAACCCCTCGGACGGGTCGGACGTCGTACGACGAGCAACTTGTTCGAAGGCCTGCTCGCCGCCGAATCCAAGCTTCCACCCCACGTGACCGATCGGATCGAGGCGGCCTTCGGCTCGGCGTTCGTGGACGCGTATGGGTTGGGTATCGCCATCGCCCTCGACCGGTTGGACGACACGGATCCGCGCCTCGACAAACTCAAAGCTGCGCCTGGTGCCCTTCGAGCCACGGCGACGGTCGCCGTCGGCGAGGCGATCCGCCGAACCGCCGCGAAAACCCCGCTTGCGATCGTGCTCGACGACGCTCAATTTGCGGACGAGATCCTGCTCGGCGCGATCGAGTACGCGACTCGCCGCGAGCACGACCTTCCCGTCTTCGTCGCGGTGTTCGTTCAGCCGTCCTTCACGGCGGGGGCCTCTCGCTCGGCTTGGGGCTCGGGCGCTGGAGTGCAAGAACGGTTGTCCTTGGGTCCGCTCGATGAACCGAGCGCGGCCGCCTTGGTACGGCATCTGTTGGCTCCGGCCACCGGCGTTCCCCAATGGGCGGTCGCCAACATCGTCGAACGGACTCAGGCTTCGCCGCTGTTGCTGTGTGAACTCGTCGAGGGGCTCAAGCGCGGCGGCTGCGTGCGTCGCCTCAAGCGAGGGACGGGCTGGTACCTCGCAACGGATGCCCTCGACGACATTCCCCATCTCCCGCTCGTCGATTGGCTCGCCGGCCGGGAGATCGAGCAGATGCCGGCCGACCTCTGTCAGTTTGGCGGTTTGGCAGCCATCATGGGAGCCGAGTTTACGGTGGACGATCTCCAGGCCGTCAACGAGGCGATCGGCCGGAGCACCGGTCGAGTCGCGTCCGATTTGGATCCCAGTGTAGGCATTCGCAAGCTGCAGCGAACGGGCGTCATCGATGCCATGGACGATGATGCCATGCACGATGGTTATCGATTTCGCCATGAGGTGTTGCGTCAACGCCTGAACGGACTCGTGCCCGAGGAACGTCGCAGGGAATGGCACCGAGCGGCGCATGAGTACTTCGAACAAAGTCCAGGGATGGACGAGGTGAGCCGCAAGACTCGTCTCGCCCACCATGCGGCGTTGGCAGGAATGGCCCATGCCGCGTTTCGCCATCAGCTCGAGCTCGCCCGAATTGCGGTGGCTCGACACACCTATTTGCAGGCCGAGCGTCATTTTGCGGCGGCGCTCGAACATTGCGATCTCGCCGAGGATCGTCTCGAGGCCCTGCACGGGCTTGGTTTGATGCGGTATCGGATCGGTGTCTACGACGCAGCTTCGGCCGCGCTCGAGGAAGCGCTCCCGCTCGCGCGGTCGTTGGGACTACGAGCTCGCGAGGTCGAGTTGCTGCTAGATAGCGCGGCGGTCTTGGATTGGCGCGAAGACTACGATCTCTCGGGGGCTCTGGTCGAACAGGCCGAACGGCTCGCCGACAGCCTCACCTCACCGATCCTCGAGGCCCGTTTGACCTTGGGCCGCGCCCGTTCGGCATTCCGTCGGCACCTGGATTCCGTAGTGATCTGTGATCTCGCCGTTTCGGCCGCTCAGCAGGCGTCCGCGCTCGGTCCCGAAGGTTATGAGACCGCCGTGGCGGGGCTGATCATCGCGGCGCCCCTCTATGCCTATCGCGGGGACAATGAACGAGCCCAGACGATGTTCGAGCAGCTCTTGCGTTTGTGCGAAGAATACAACGACGTCATGCACCTGACCTCGACCTATAATAATCGGGCCGTACTCTGGTGGGAGATGCGCGATGAATCTCGGTTGATCAGCGACATCGAGCATGTACTCTCGCTATCGCAAACGTATGGCTTCGGCCTGTTCGAATCGATCGCACTGAGCAATCTCGCGGAGGTTCACTACGCCCTCGCGAACTATGAATCATGCATTCGGTTTGCAAGCCTCGCGGTCGAGGTGGCGGAGCGACAGTCGGTAGGTGGGCGGAGGGTGCTCTGCTCACTGCTCCTGCTGTCCCGCTGCCGATGGGTGATGGGTGACCGCGATGAAGCCGAGCGGCTGTTCCGGAAAATTCGCGAGATTCAGCACCAGGCTCGCGTCGAAGGTCGATCCGACACCGAGCTTCCCCCAGGGGAAGAATTGCTGTGTCACGCGATCGAACTCTCGTTGCGACACGGGAGTGAAGAAGCGTGGGAAGCCTTACTGATCCGTGCGCAGTCGACCACCGTCAGAAGCGACGAAGTCGAAGTGATCGAGTTGCGCGGCCTGGCCAGCTTGCGCGCCGGCGATCCTGCGACCGCGGCTCGTATCTTCGCGAGCGCGGCCGACCAAGCACGCTCGGCCTCGGCGTTGATCGAGGGTCGCATTCGAACACGCTTGGCGTAACCCCACGGCTTTCCGGGCCCAGCCGGACATGCGAGTCCACAAAGCCCTCATCACTCCGGGGACGAGGGATCGATGCCGAGCGCTCGGAGCTTCGCCGCAAGTGCGTCGGCACGGGTCTTCTCCTGCTCCGCCCTCGCCTTCTCCTGCTCCGCCCTCGCCTTCTCCTGCTCCGCCCTCGCCTTCTCCTGCTCCGCCCTCGCCTTCTCCTGCTCCGCCCTCGCCTTCTCCTGCTCCGCTCGTTGGCGTTCTCGCTTGAGCGGATGCCTCACTTCTCCCTTGAATCGCACTTCGAGTTTGCGTCCGGCCTGCCACGCTTCGCGGGGCAAAACGCAGAACTCGAGTCCGGGCACCGACCGCGAATGGATGCGAGCACCGGGGCCAAGTTCGTGATGTTGATAGTGCCCTTCGTCGAGCTGATACCACGTCAAAGCGCGGGGATCGTGCGGTTCGGGAAACGCGAGAGCGAACTCGGGCACGCTGTTGTACTCGTTGAGGAGAGGCTGAAATTTCGTGTCCTTGAGTTCCTTACGGCGATCCTCCGTACTCACGACTTCGACGACGAGCAAGAGCGACTCCGCGGTGATACGTCGCCGATCCTGACTCCGACCGACGACGCAATCACCGTAGTAAACCTTCTGCTCGTCGGTCTCGGGATGCAGGTACCAAATCGGTTCATCCGACAGAAAGTCGAGGCCTTCCTCCACGGCGATCGCCTCGAGGATCGTTCCGAGCTCATGGACGGCCACGCGATGGGCCTGGCTTTGTGGCACTTGCAACTCCGCGTCAAAATACGGGATCCCGTCGAATGCCGTGTGAACCCTCGGCTCGAGCACGCCACGAACCGGTGGTTTGGGGTCAACGTCGCCCGGCATAACCGTAACGCTAGCGCGGAGACCCGATTCGGTCGAGAGCTTTCACTGGCAACGCGAGATTGCGGACCGAACGGCGACCGACGCACCGTGCGGCCACTCTGGGAACGAGATTTGGCCGTTCTTAGGGCGAAGAGGATTGTGCAAGTTCGAGCTCGCCATAGATCCCGTAGATCGGCAACACGACCGAGCCAACTCGCGCCCGAACCTTGCGCGTGCGCGCGACCTGGAGGCCAGCAAACAGGGTGTAGTCGGCGGTCTCGTGCGCGCCGAAGACCCACGGGCCAGCAAGCTCCGCTCGATAGTCGTGGCGTCGCAACATATGGTCGTGATCGAAGTGGAATCGTTGCACCTCGCAATGGGTATGGAAACCAACGGGAAACCGGAGGTCGAGCACCCATGCCGCGGGCCGGCGCTCGCTCTTCACCAGCTCGAAGCGCGGTAAGATGAACGGGTAACTGAAGTAGTTGGCCCACGCGTAGCCGAAGAAGTACGTCGCCTGCGGCGGATACCAGCGCTCGAGCATCCTGCGAGCAAAGAGTCCCGGCCCGGCGCTCGTCGTCGCGTGATCGGGTCCGAAGGTGACCTTGCCATCTTCGAAGAGATCGTCGTGGCCTTCGTAATGGAATGCCACGCGTCGAGCCTTGGGCTCGACCGTGACTGCGAACGGAGCCGAAAACGTCCGCCCGAGCCCCTTGGCAAGCACTAACGCGCCACGGAACCGGCGAAGACGAAACCGAACGCGATCGAAGCGATCCCATGCTGCCCAACCGCCGTGCGCCCGAATGACGGTCTCGAATGACGCCCGCTCCGTTGCAGGCCAGCTCTCGTGATAGTCCACCATGGCTACGTCGAACTCGGCGGATCATCGCATGCCTATCGGCAACTCGTCACCGCCCATGGGTGCTTTTAGAGCGCGATGTTGCTCGGGTTGAGATCGCGATGCACGACGCCGCGGTCGTGCAGCTTGGCCCCGAAGTGCGCGAGATCGCGAACGATCCTGCAGGCCTTGCGGATCGGGAGTGGTCCCTGGGCAAGGCGGAGCTCGAGAGTAGGACCGCGGACGTAGTCCTGCAGCATGTAGAGGTTTCCGCCGAGTTCGGCCAAGCGTCCCCGCTCACGCACGTGGGCCAAGAACGGCAGCTTGTCGAGCTGCCGGCCCAACCGGAATTCGTTCTCGAAGCGGGACTCCATGTCGGCATCTCCCTCAATCGGATTGCCTAGGGTCAACTTGCGAAGGAACCCTGCTCTTATTCAGCTCACGAATAGTGTCTCCAAGAGTTGTCGCCACTTGTTGGAGAGTTGCGTCGCTGATTTCAACAGCATGCTGGTGCCCATCAGCACCAGTAAATCTATACGAGTTTTTCGACAGATGGCCAATCCAGACGGGTCCGCTCGGAAACGCACGCACTTTTCCTGCTATTCTTGCTTGTCTTTGGAGACGCTCATCTCGGTGTTGATCAGAGTCGCGAACATGCTTGAGTCCATGCAGCACGTGACCAAGACCCGAAAAAATGCCAGCCGCCGCAGGGTCCTGCCTGGTCAGATTCTCCAGATACATTGCCGCCATATGAAGTGACCCTACGAAGCTGCGCGCCCAGAGAAACATCAAGCGGCTGCGGTCGCCGAGCAGCAGTCGTTCAAAAACGGTAGTCCCGACGGGATCGCGCCTCGATCGAGGGGGTATATCCTCTGTATGACTGGTCGCAGCGTCCAGCGAAACCATTCCAGCCATATCCCTCTCGACGGATGTGCGGGCTTCTTCGAAAAATGTGAGCGCTATTCGAGCGTCATTGAGCTCATCTTCTGCGAACATCACGAACTCAAGAATCTGCGTGTCGTGGGAATGGCTGGGCTCAAGCGCAGGAAACTCCAGTCTCGAAAACTTGTCCATGACTTCCTCCATTTCACACAACGGAGCTAATGGCGACAATGCTGCTCTGTCGTCAGCGCGACGTGACTCCGCACGTGAGGGTCGATCGCTAGGCGGAACGCAGCCCTTTCGGTTTCGTTGTACTGCGACCCGCTCATCCATCGGTGTTGCCGAACTCGAAGGGGCCGCGCGACTGGGGACGCGGCTGCAAGGGCGGGCTTGCGTCGCCCCCCTCTGCCAGTCTCCTCGAGCGACCCTTCGGACTGCGTGAAGCGCCTATCCGACTGAGGAGCACGTTGCAGCTCGTCGCTGTCACCCGGGTGCCGACGGTCCCGCCCAGCCCGCCGCTCCTGGTTCGGCGAGCATCGTTCGTGTTGGCGAACTGGTGGCAACATCGGCGTCATGGGTTGGTTGGAACGTCGGCTCCGGCAACGTCGGGGCCGGGAATTCCCGGCCGTAGGTCACCATCGATATCTGTGAGCGGGTCGCCGTCCTGCCACACGGCGACGTCATTGAATGGATGACCGTCGACGAGATGGAAGTCGCCACCGTTGTAGTTGCTGAACCAGTCGGGGTTGACCACTACGCCCTGTGTGTTGCCCGTGCCCGTGACGTCGACCAGAACTCCGCTCATGGCAGATGTGTCCACGATTGCACCTGTGCAGTCCACGGCATTGAGGTCTCCTCGTGAGAGTAGTAGGGAGTTGCGAATGCGTACAGTCGACGTCCCAAGGCATTGAAGGGCACGAGCGTCACCAAATGCTGCACCCGCACTAACATACCGCATCTCGAGCGTTGAGCCGTCAATGGTCACAGCGCTTACGTCATTCGGCCCGCTCACGAACACGTTCGTCAGGGTCACGGTCGAGCCCCCGGTCGCCTCGATGCCACCGCCGTTGCCAACGATGCGGCTGCGGTCCACGAACACCCTCGCGTTGTCTGCCGAGATGGCGAGACCTTGGTTTCCCGAAATCTCGCTTCGTCGCAAGTAAACGATGGCTCCCTGGAGGGCCAACACCGCCTCGTCACCTTGTGTGTTCGCGAGGAACCGTAGCCCATCCAGGTACGCGATAGCCCCGTTGCCCAGGGTCAGCGTTGGCGCCTGGTCGGTGTTCGACTGAATCCAATCGAGGTCGGCATCGCTCGCCATCTTGAACGCCACCACACGGTTGCCTTCAAGCGTGCAGGCTTCATCGAAGTTCGTCGTGCCGTGCAGCACCACCACCGCCTGCTCGCCTTCATCGACTTCGGCCAGCGCGGGGTTGCTGGCGAGGTCACAGAGGCTCTCGAACACCTGTCCTTCGCCTACGTGAAGCACGTCGTCGGGGTCGTTCGGGAAGCATGTTCCCGCCTCGATATGACATGCGACCTGGTCTCCCGTGCCGCACTGCTCGTGCTCCGTGCAGATGCAGCGGGGGCCTTCCACATCGCAGATGGGGGTCGTCGTGTCAGCACAGGCACCTTGGTTGCCGAGTGTGCACAATACACATACGCCGCCCGCACAGACCGGCAGGTTCGGGTCGAGGGTTTGGCAGGCCGCATTGCCATCTTCCGTTTCCGTGCACGGTACACATGCACCGTCGACACAGAGCGGGTTCGCAAGGTCGTTGCAAGGCTCTGTGCCCGTGCACTCCGGAACGGCTGTCGTACTCTCGTCCGCAGGTGGCCCTTCGCTCGATGAGTTCGGCTCACCGGTCTCCGTCGACTCGGCATCGTCGGTGGTCGACCCGGTTTCGACCGGCTCCGTACTTCCCGTCGTCCCCTCGTCCGCCACACTTCGACACTCTTCGAGCGTCATTTCGTTCCCGCATGGGCTGTAACACGCGTCCGTCGGTCGGGCCGCTACGCACCCATTGTCTCCTGGAGAACCGAGACATGCGACTTCACAAAACGGTCGGGATAGGTCGGGATAGAGGGCTTCGCAGGTATCGTCTCCTGCCTTGACATAGCAGTGGTTTTCGTTCCGGCCTGGACAGGCGGGCACGAGACTCAGGCCGAGTGCAAGGGAACAGAACATTCTCGAGAGAGGACCAACCTTTAATCTCATGCTTCGACTTCTCCGGTTCAGAAACGTACTGAGATCATTGCCCGGCTCGTGGGCGGGACGGTCGACGGGATGGCCGCCCGCCGGCCCCGACGAGTCTTTCGCAGGTCCAATCCGAGCATGATGCCTCCGGTCAAAAGCATGACGCCTGAAACTGCGAACGAGGCATAACCACCCGGCCGAAAATCTTTGGTCGCGAGTTCATCGCGCTGGTCGACTCGAACGCCGGCGACGACCAATCCTATTGCGACTCCGAGAGGTACGACTACGGTTCCAAGGATGGCGGCCCCGGCCTTACCTGTTGCACTTAGCCGGTCTGGCTTTGGGTCTTGATTCGTGGTCGGCCGTTCGAGTGGCTCGCCGTGTCGTTCGATCGATACCTCACCGCCATTTGACGCGTGACTTGGCTGTGCAATCTCTCGTGGTTTGGTGGTCGTCGATGACGTGATGACCTCGTCGGAAGGTGCAATCGCCTGAAGCTGAGCATCAATCGCTTGATTTACTTTCGCCGCGAGTTCGTCGGGCAAGCAGCTCTTGCAATGAAGAGTCGATGGTTCATGTGAAGGAAGATGATCACCTTCGGCAAAGACCACGACATCGTAATTACCAACCGCTATGACGTGGATTTTGACACTGAGCGCTAGGTTCGGATCTATTGAGACCTCGCTCAGGCGTTCCTTGATCTCACTTTCGATTGTGTCCTCGATGACTTCTGCATGATGCTCGAAGTCCTTCTCATGCGTGACTCGGATTCCTGAACGAGGCGAGACTTCGTTCGTATCGAAGGGCGCTGCCGCATGCTCGGGTGGTGGCGGAGGGGCACAGGATAGGATCAAAGCAAATTGACAAAGCATGTTCACGGTGATGATGCCTTGGCTCGACAAAACTCGACGAACGAGCGTATCTCTGGATCATCCGATCCTTGCCCCGTTTCAATGCACTCCGAGAATCGGCGTGCATACGACAATGCAGTGATCTTCAGCCTCCGATGGTCGGTTTTGTCACGCCAACAGTTTCTCTCGGCGAGCAAGTCGAGCGCCGTATCGTAATTTTTCTGCCGCACGGCATCTTCGGCTTGATCGCGAAGCGCTTGGCAGTGCGTTCCTTGCCACGCTGGCGGACGAACGGGAGCACTCTTCGTAGGCGACGTTGGCCGCAGTTCTTGATCCGGATTGGGCTTTGGAACCACGACCGGCATAGACGGAGTTTCCTGCTCCGGTTCCCGTTGTTCAGGCGAAACGGAGACGATCTGTTCGGTGGACAACGAGGCTCGAACGGCAGGAGACGGTGGTGCCTCAGGCAAACCAGACTGTCGCAGAGCTGCGCTCGACACCGCGAGTTCGTGTCGAGGTTCAACCGGCACAGCGGAAGCAGCAGGGCCTTCCGCAACCGACTCGCCTACCCGCAACCGCGGCAACAACCACATACCACCCGTCAGACTCACGACGAGCACCACGGCAACGACCCCTGCGAACGCGACGGCAACATTTCTCGGCCGCGTGCGCGCGACGGAATCGCGTTTTCCGACCTCTCGTGGTCCACCGTGATCGACCTCCGACGTCGTGGTTGGCTTCGTCCCTTCTGCAGCCGCCGCACTCGGTGTTGGAGCTTGCGCTTCCAAAGTGATCGTAGAGCCCACCGAATCGGCCGGTTCCTGCTCGATCTCAGAGGGCGCAGACACTGCGGTGGCCGCAGACGGCCCGATCGGGCCGGGGCACCTTACTTCGACCGTCGTCGCCTCGGCTTCGATCGTCGACCCTCGCTCGGCCGGCGGAGTGACTTGGGTGGGCGGGCTTGCGTCAGCCTCGACCGTCGACCCCCGAACGATCGGGACGGGTTCCTGCAGCACCGCGAGTTCGGGTGAAATCACGACCGGCGGAGGTTTGGGCAACCGGTCCTTCGGCATCTCGACGGTGGCGTCCCTCACCACAAGGGTCGGAAGCTGAAACTCGCGCTCACGCTCCGCATTCCGCTCCGCCTGCTCGACGAGATCCTCCGCCTTTCGCTCCGCATGGACTTTCGCCCGCGCCTCGGCTTCGTCTTGCTCGCGGTCCCAGGCCGTCTGCTTGTCGATGGCGTAGATGAACGCTTCCGCCTGCGCCGGGGTATAGCTCTCTCGTAGTTCCTTGACGATCGAGTCGAGCCGGCGGCTGAGCTCCTTGGCCGAAGGCATGCGTCGCTCGGGTTCGCGTCGCAGCCCCTCGTCCACCAGTTCCACGAGCTCGCTCGGCAGTCCTTCACGCTTGCCGGCGATCGAAAACGAGGGTTGCTCCGGGTCGCACTTGCGTTGGACCACCTCGTGGTCGGGGTGACCGGCGTAGGGTGGTCTGCCGATCAGGCATTCGTAGATCACCACGGTGAGCGCATAGAGGTCGAACGAGGGTGATGGCGGTTCGCCCAGTGCTTGTTCGGGCGCCATGTACATTCTCGTCCCGGGCCGATGCTCGGGATCCGTGGCAAAGTCGTTCGTAGCGATCTTGCTCGAGCCGAGAACGTAGGCGCATCCGAGATCGATGATGATCGGCAACTCGTCACCGCTCATCGGGTGCTTTTCGAGCACGATGTTGCTCGGGTTGAGATCGCGATGCACGACGCCCCGGTCGTGTAGCTTGGCCACGGCGTGTGCGAGATCGCGGACGATCCTGCAGGCCTCGCGGATCGGGAGCGGCCCCTGAGCCAGGCGCAGTTCGAGGGTGGGACCCCGGACGTAGTCCTGCAGCATGTAGAGGTTTCCGCTGAGTTCGGCCAAGCGTCCCCGCTCCCGCACGCGGGCCAAGAACGGGAGCTTGTCGAGCTGCCGGCCCAACCGGAACTCGTTCTCGAAGCGGGACTCCATGTCGGCATCCCCCGCGTAGCGTGAGGTCATCACTTTGAGCGCCGCGATCTCACCGCTCTGTCCTCGCACCCGATACACCGTGGCGATTCCACCCCGGCCGACGACGCTGTCGATCGAGAAGCGCCCACCGAGGACCATGGCACCCCGCCGAAGCTCATGCGGATCGTGCAATCCGAGCCCCGTGGAGATCATTGCGGCAACTTCTCCCTCGCGGGCATCGGTCCCTTGGTCTTGACATACACCACGGTCACCGAGTCTTGCTCAATCGAGATTTTGACTTGATGCCACTCTTTTTCCCCTGGCACGCGCGACTCGACGATGTGGGTTCCGACCGAAAGCTCGCGCTCGAGGGTGTGTGTGCCGTGGAAGCTCATCTCGACGGGCTTCCCCCGATCGATGCGCACTTCCGCGACCATGGCATCGAGTCGCACGGCCAAAGGACCCCGAGCCTTCGACGTGGCCTCACCCGCCGCGGAGGGGCGTGACGCCTTTCGACGCGCGGCCGGAGGTGGTGCGGCCGAAGCATGGGCCGACGGGACCCCAGACTCGACCTCGGCTGCGGAAGGTATCGCGGGAGGGGCCGAAGGCAGAACCGGGAGACTCGCGGTCGCAACGGAAGCCTCCACGCTCGATCCATCGACGGGCATGAGCTGGATGAAGGATTCATCCTTCGGGATCGACTCGGGCTCGACCGTCGCTGCGACCACCTGCACGGTCGGTGATGGGACGACCTGCGTTGGACCTCGATCCGGATCCTCTGCGATGCCACGCGTCACCGCCCAAAGCCAGGTCGCGCCAACCCCCAAAAGGCCCATCGAAACCATGAGCGCGACGAGCCGACTTTGTTGGTTCCGCCGCACTGCTGAGGGCTTGCGTGGTCCCTCCCGCGATGGCCATGGCTGAACGATGGAGGATGACGCCGTGACCCACGGCGAAGACGGAAACGACGACGATGGAGAGGATCCCGAAGCGATCGATGAGGAGGGCGCCGACGTCGAGACCACGTCAGCGGGCGCTCGAGCGATCGGCCCGGGCGGCGATGACAGAACGGGCCGCTCGGAGGGCGCCACGAAGACGGGGTCGGACCAGACCGGCGAAGGCATCGGAACCCAAGGGGATGCGCCTGGTACCAAACGTTCGGTCGGCAAAAGCGTGGGCCCAACTTCCACGCCCGTCCCACCAGAGTCGGTCAAGGCTTCGAGCATCAATGCCGCAACCTCGGGGGGAACCGCAACGTCTCGGTCAGCCGCGCTCCGGTTCACCCTCACCGCAGCCTCGGGCGTCACCCCGGCCATGAGTATCGCAGCGACGTCGTCGATTGCCGCGGCTTCGGGCATGATCGCAACCTCGGGTGTCATCGCAGCCTCGGGCTTCGCTGCGATCTCGCGTACCGCCGACGGATGGGGTGCATCCTCGTCGCCCGCTCCGATGTGCATGTCGATGAGGAGATCGATCGGCATCCCTGCGACTTCGCTCGTCGAGAAGGAGTGAAACGCCGCAATGGCTTCGTCCCGTGCTCCCATGAATGGGAAGGGCGTGAAACCCGGGTGATGAACCGGCTCGGTCGCTTGAAAGGCCCGTGGAACCATCGCGTCGGGTTCGCGCGAAGGCTCAGGGTCGGGCTCGGGCTCAGGCTCAGGCTCAGGCTCGGGGGAGAGCGGAACGGACGTTGCATCCTCGCTGGTCGCAAGGATGCCTCCGATCGCAAGCGTTCGGCGTAGTCGCGAGAACGGCCTGGGTTCGTAGTCGATGGTTCGCCCCGTTCGAGCCCGGCCATAGTAGACCTTCATCTTCTTGGCCACCTCGGGTCGCCCCGTGGCGAATGCCGCGATGAGGGCGAGCCCATCGATGATGGAGAGCCGTCTGCCGTGGTCTCGCTCGAGCCAACCGTAAACGGCCTCGAGGATCGGTGCGGGAACACCGGGTCTCGTCATTGGCGGAATGTAGCCCTTGAGCGCCGCTTGCGATCGTTCGTGGACGCTCACGTCTCCGCGGAACGAGGTGCACGTCAAGCACTCGAACAGGATCACACCCACGGCCCAGAAGTCGTTGCACTGCGCGACGAGTCCCCCGATCTGCTCGGGGGCCATGGTACGGGTCGTTCCCTTGACGACATCGCCACCCGACAGGTAGTCGGTGATCGTGGCGACCCCGAAGTCGCCGACCCGCACCCCGCCCTCGTGGCTGAGGAGCACGTTCTCGGCCTTCAGGTCCCGGTGAACGAAACCGGCTGGACGCCCCTCGGGGTCCAGGTCGTGGGCATACGCCATGCCCCGCCCGACCGCGGACGTGATGTAGCTGGCTGCCTCGACGGAGGGCAACTGCCCCGCGTCCGCTTCCTTGGCCAGGAACTCGGCAAGATTCGCGCCCGAAACGAACATCATCGCGAGATAGGGCACGCCGTTGTGCACGCCGCAGTCCCACGCTTCGATCAAGTTGTCGTGAACGAAGAACATGGCGAGCGCGCACTCTTTCTCGAACTGCTGCCGCAAGCGGCGATTGGCCAAGGTGGCCTCCGTGGGGATCTTGACCACGCAGGCTTTCTTCTGACCCCCCGGGAATCTGCGAATGCACAAGAGCACCTGCGCCATACCCCCGCAGCCGAGCTCCTCGATTACCTCGTACGGACCCACGAAGATCCGCTCACCTTCGCCGGACACGTTTTGAATGAGACGTCCTTCTGCAATCGGAAGGATCGGAATCGTCACGTCAAAACCTCCCTCGAAAGATCAGAGCCACGGAGCTCGGGGTACCGACGAAGGTCACCCGAGCCGCTGCCTTACGATATTTCCGACCGACCGAAATCAGAAAACCGCCCACCCCAGCAGTACCCACCCCGACGATCGCGGTGGCGCTCAATGCTGCAATGACGTCTGGCCTCGGCGAGGCTTCGTCATCGTCCTGGTACTCGAGTCCGAGCACCGTCAAACCATAGGCAGCAAGCCCCATCCCAGCGATCATCATGCCGATGCCGATACCTTCCGCGGCGTCCAACCGTGGCCTCCGAGCGGGCTGCGAGTTCCGGGCGTCCCGGCGGCCGCTCGAACTCGGCGGCTCCGAGGTGGCCGAGCTCGCTTGGACGGGAGCCACGGGGGCCACTTCCGTGGATTCCGCAGGGCTGCGTTGCGCTGCGAGCTGGACCGCGATCGAGGGCACGAGCCCCTGCGCCTGCTCCTCGATGCGATCCACGAGCATGGGCGTGCTGCACGGACACTCATATGGATCCGTCGCGGGACCCGAACCGACGATCCCGATCGCATACGCGCGCCCTTGTTGTCCTTCGTGCCTCTCCAGCAACTTCACATCGAGGGTGGCGGCAGGCGGCCCATCCCCAGACGTGGGGATCCCCGCTTCGACGAGCCGCGTTTCGATCCGAGTCTCGAGTTCGTCTTCGAGCCACGGCTCGTCATCTTCGGCGATCGCCACGGACACGGCGACCCAAGGCTGCTCTCGTTCCCCGCTCGCCGGTGGGTTCGCGACGGCGGAGGCAGTGGACGGCTCACCCCCCGCCAGAAACAGCCCGAGCGCCATCGCAACACGCTTCATCGAAATGTCGAGTCTCCAAAACATCCATAGAAAAAACAACGGTCAACCCTGCGCCCGTGCCGTGAAAGCTCTGGATTCCTCCGGGCCGCTGGCCGTTCTGCCATGGACTTTGGCGGGTCGAGTCCGTGGTTGTCGCCCTGCCGTCACTCGTGGGACATGCGGCTTCGAATGGAGCGTCCAGCTTTGGCGTCCGCACATCATTCGAGATGGGACTCGAGCGCCATGACCAGTCGCGGGGGGCGGCCGGGGCCCGCCGCCAAGTTTTGCAAAAATTGTTTAAAA